>Ga0210019_1000701_pt1 | contig 40448 bp, 26 predicted proteins | sample CryGeyCG2114_020_2_FD_183969 | JGI IMG/M metagenome (GOLD analysis project Ga0210019, IMG submission 183969) | Groundwater microbial communities from aquifer - Crystal Geyser CG11_big_fil_rev_8/21/14_0.20 (SPAdes) (version 2) | ecosystem: Environmental > Aquatic > Deep subsurface > Groundwater ...
GAACGAGGGGCAAATGCACAGGCCGTACTTATGAGTGTCATTCGCACCTGCGACAAGCAAAATACCGGCTTCCTTGATTTTGCCGTCAGCCACCTCGCTAAAAACTAGAATTTGGGTGAGTAGTTACGGGATCTTTACTTAATTGCTAATTCCTATTATATATCCAATAGATATCCCACTTTATTAAATTTGACTCAAATTTATCTTCAACTTCCGGCCGGTTATTTAGCAACTTTTTTGGAAAAGATGCGATAACCACAGTGAAATGATACTGAAGATGATACAGTCAATATTGACAGCTGAGGACGGTGTCTCCAAAGATTCGTCCGCTACCGATTCCAGAGCTACCGCTACGAATATCGATCCGCCGTTCGACCTTGTGCATGAAGCTCTAAAGCGTGATGCCAAAAGTTTGAACGGGCTTGTTTCCGTAGGCCAGCCAGTTGTTGAAAGAAAAAAGCTGAAGGAGAGGGTGAAGGAGAGGGTCAAAAGGAGCCTATTGCCCGATTTCGATACCGAAGAGATAACCGAAGAGGTGACCGAGCGCATTATGGATGCCGCGGAGTATGATTCCCACTACCGTAGCGTGTTCGACGATAAATAAGAATTCCTGTTAGACTCTAATTAGAATCTAAGGATTTGCTCGACTATCTGGTTTTCGTCTATGGAGAGATTGATCCACTTTTTGAGGAATTGTTCTTCCACCGGATCGTTCCAGCCCGCTTCCATATAATATTTTCCGGGCGGTATATCGAACTCTTTCCAGTCATCTGTCGTTGTGCCTGAGAAAAGGGCGATATCCGAACCGTAAGAGAAGACGTTGAACTCGCAGGTAAGGACGACATTGTTCTTACCGCGGCAGAGGAGCTTCAATTTGCCCGAAGTGAAAACGGCCTCGCTAGTGATAGAGGTGCCTTCTTTTATCTCCACATCATAGAACCACACGTTCGGTTTTTGATCGGTCTTTGCCAGCGTCTCTTCGGCCCTGATATCATAGAGGCCCGGGGTGAGTGTAAAGGTTGTCCATTCACGTTCCGATTCTTCGGATACCAACGCGTCATCGGTTCCGCCGCGGTATACGGTAAAGGTTGTGGGTATGGTCTGCTGCTTTGCGTTCTTTCCGATGAGTTTTATTGAGCCGAGCTTAAATACCGCATCAAGTGTCTTGATCTCGCCTTCTTTGACAGTGGTCGACTCCCATGCAACGCTCGGGGCGGGTACTATCTTTGATGTGGTGTTGGTGGCAGTGATATCGTAGACGCCAGGGGCCAGCATGACCATTACCGGTTCGGTGTCGGCAACCACGGTTATAAGGGTATCCTGCGTTTTTTCTTTATTGATAGCGAACTCGGTGTAAACGTATTTGCCGGAACTGTCCTTGCCCGAAAGCTTAACGGAACCGGTTATAACGGTGACCAGCTGTTCCAGCGTCTCGCCGCCGTTGATCTGTATGTTAGAGAGCTTTGCCTCGGCGCTTCCGTGGAGTACGGGATCAGACCACATTACATATACATCATAATTCCCCGGAGGAAGATCGATGACCGTTCCTTCCGATATCGATTCGCCATCTAAGAGCGATTCGGTCAATTCAGGTTGTGTTATCTTGTATGTGAACGGAATGGGTTCTTTTAAGACGTTCTGAGCCTTGAGCGAAAGTTTGCCCGTCTGGAATTTAAGTGTCAGCTCCGTGGTTTCGCCGGTCTTTACTTCAACCCCCTTGGCCTGGGTCGTGAGCGCGGCTGTTCCTTCAACAGCCGTCTCGGCATCAATATCGTACAAGCCGGGGGTCAGATGGACCATTTGAGGGGACGTTACAGCGTTAAGCTGACCGACGATATCTTCTGTTCCAGCCCTTCTTATATAGATGTTGGTCTTCGTATCCTTGCCGTCCTGGTCAAGCGCTATTAAGTTAAGGTTTCCGAGATCGAACTGCACTATCTGTTCCGTCTTTGATGTCGAGGTAACATCGACGCCTTTTATTATCTTTGCAGGTTTTGATGCCTCGATAGAATCCGTATATTCGACCTGAATATCGTATGTTCCGGGCGCCAGTCTGAAGAACTTGAATCCGGGTGATTCGCTTCTGTCGACGACCGACTGGGTGTTCGCGCGGAAGATCGTTATCAGGGAATGAACGGGACTTGCTCCGCTCAAAACCTTTACGCGGAGATTATATGGAAGGTTGGCGCTTATCGCCTGATCGAGGGCCGACGCCAGTTCGGCGTCCGAGCGTGCAAGATAGAAAGTTCCGCTCCCTGCCTCGGCTATCTTTTTGAAGGCGTCTGACGTTGCCTGATCTACATCAAAGCCGATGATATCGACTATCACTCTTCCCGGTCCATTGTGCAGCCTTTCAACCGCGGCCATTATGTTTCCATTGCAAGAATCAAGTCCGTCCGCGATGAGTATTAAAAGGTTGTCTGTTGTTTCCGCGCTCTCCGTGAAATCCTTGTTCGCCTCTTCAAGAACGAAGGCGATCGGAGAAACTCCCTGAGGTGTTATCCTGCTAAGCGCCGCGTTAAAAGCCGTACTATCATATTTTCCCATGGGGAATTCAAGAAAAGTGTCTGCGCAATTTTCCTTGTCGGATGGAGAGCCGCCTCCGTACGTTCTTATCGCAATCTTGCGTGTTCCAACCTCCGCAGGGACCGGGGCGGTGAATATCTCCTTAAGGGCCGCTCTTACGGCGTCGATCTTTATTGTCTGGCTGATAGGAGAGCTCATGCTTCCCGAGGCGTCTATTATTAGCTCAACATTGGTCGCGGATTTAACGATGGTGGGGGATGCAGGCGACGTCGGTATCTGCTTACCCTCCGGAATTGGCTCCGTCGGTTGGTCCACTCCCGGCATTGCTTTGGTGACCTGAGCAGGTTCCGCCATCTGCATCACGGGGGTCTCTATCGTCTGCTGAACTGATGTCTTCTGCTTTTGCGGCTTTTTGCAGGAAGATGAAAGGACAACTGTTAGAGAGGCGATCAAAATGAGTAACAGTAACTTTTTCATATAAAACTTTTTACCATGAGCGCCTTTTTTAGGCAAATTATAATTTTTCGTACAATTTACATTAATTTCAGTTGCCAACTTGTTGATTTTCTAGTAGAATAATAATTGAAAGTTGGAAGAGTTATTCGACCTTTGACATTAAATGGGGGAATTGTGGGAAATCCTTTGGGGGGATATCAATTTTTAAGCGTTGCGGCGTCTACATGGATGGTAGGCTTTGCCGTTGCGCTTTTTCTTTTTGCGGCGAGTTATATCTATACAAAATGGAGAAGATGTTCGACCCTTGCCAGAAGATATATCCTAAGAAGGTCGGAATATGATTACAAAGAGATATTCAAACACTATCTCCATCATATAAATTCCATTCAAGATAAGAGAAGTCTCTACCGCGCCATATTGCAGGTGGTCTGTGAGATAGTAGGAAGCGATGACGCCTCGTTGCTCCTCAAGGACAACGGCGAATATACGGTCAAAGAGTCGCTCGGTTCCAAACCATCCTCGTTTAAGGTCGACGGCATCAATGATTTTTTGAAATGGCTTAAGGATTATCACCGCACGATATCGCGCACTCAGCTTGTTAACAGCCGCGATTTCATAAAGGTGAAAGGCGACGGGCTTCAATATTGCGTTCAGTTCCACGCCGAGGCCTGCGTTCCGATATTTACAGGAGGGCTTCTTTTAGGTGTCATCAATATAGGTAGTAAGAAGTCAGGCGATATATATGACAGGCCCACGAGAGAGCTGTTGAATATTCTGGGCGGACAGTTTGCGATCGCCATCTACAACGCAACCCTTTATGAAGATATCGTGAGAAGGAACGTGAAATTACAGGAAGTAGGAAGGCTAAAGAGTCAGCTTCTTTCGAACGTGTCTCATGAACTAAGGACGCCTTTAAGTAGCATCATAGGGCTTGCCGATCTCATGGCCGAGGGCGGGGACGGTCCCATTAGCTCAGAACAAAAAGATCATCTTAATATGATAGGAACGTCGGGCAGAAGACTTCTCGAAACCGTCACTTCCATGGTGGATCTTGCAAAACTTGAGGCGAACCATCTTTCTCTTAATGTGAGAAGGCTTAATATTACAAAGATTCTGAACAAGATAGCCGATGGCGTTTCGCCTAACAATGATACCAAGTTAAGGCTTACTCTTACCGAGAATACGCCTTCGATCTATGGCGATGAAGAGTGGCTGGGTAAGCTCTTCACGCACCTGCTTGCGAATGCGGTCAAATATACCGATAACGGAGAGATAGTCATCGACGCCGAAAAGGCGGGCGAGATGTTAAAGATAAGTGTTCGTGATACAGGCATAGGGATAGCATCCGATAAACATGGCCGTATTTTCGAAGGTTTCTCGCAGGCGCATGACGTTATCACCAAGCCGTTTGACGGGCCCGGCATAGGTCTCGCCATTTCCAAAAAAGTGGTTGAGCTGCACGGTGGGCGCATATGGCTGACGTCGACGCCCGGCAAAGGCTCTAATTTCTTCTTCACGCTTCCCCTAAAACCCACGACCGTCAAGTCCGTCGAGCTCGCCTAGAACCACCCGTCACGGAGCAAACTGTCCGGTTAAATTGGGAATAGCGAGAGCTGAGATGATATAGATTTGACGCGTCTTTATTTTGGTGCAGCATCCCAGATGCTTCTCAGTGTTCTATTTGCAAAGAGCGTAACCGTCAAAACCGCCATTATGGACGGTGCGCCTCAACCCAAGCTCATAATGAACACTCTACCGGCTTCGACTTGTGGTGAGTAGCTTTTAAACATCCCCGCGCCAGCCCGTAAGGAGCTGGTGCGCGGGGGATATATACCCCAATTGATTATTAAACGATGCTCAAAGCGGTGTGAAACACTGCTTTGCGAAGGTTGCCAACACCGGCTACAAACTTTCAAAAATCAAATCCTATCCCGGTCTAACAACGTGTCATACCCTCCAATTCTCTTCTGTTACCGGCCGGTCAAAACCGACAATTACCTTCCCTTATATTATATTGGCACATATCCCCGGTAAACGCCCGTGGCGACACCCTGTCGCTTATTGGAAATTAGCGTTCAAAAACAATCACTTGCGCTTATGACGTTCAAGTTTTGGATAATGGATGTCAAACTCATAAGTGTTTTTTTGAAAAAACACGCAATAGAATAGAAAAAAAGGTCTCCCCCTAAAGCCGGAAGGCTTTATGGACACTAACCTGTTTTAGCAGGATGGTCATTTTGCTGGCAATGAAGCCAAGCAAAAAAAGGGGGGAGACTATGAGCAAGGAGTATAATCACTACATCGCGGTCGATTGGTCAATAAAAAACATGGCGATCGCCCGAATGACCGGGAAGTCGAACAAGGTGACCGTTGTGGATGTTCCGTCAGAGATTGAGGATCTAAAGTTATATTTAGGCATTTTACGAGGGAGCAAGATACTGGCGCTGGAGGAGACAACGACATCACAGTGGCTATACACAGAGCTGAAGGGTCACGTGGATCGTTTGGTGATATGTGATCCAGTACGGAACCATTTATTAAGCGAAGGAGCCAAGACAGACAAGATAGACGCAGTGAAGTTAGTGCAGCTGCTTCGGGCAAATTTATTGAAGGAAGTATATCATTCGGCAGAAGGTTTTTTGGAACTGCGGCGTTTAGTGAGCGGATACGATGATCTGGTGAAGGCGATGGTAAGGCTGAAGAACCAGCGATATTCATTGTTAAAAACAAGCGGTTTGACGGGAGAGGAATCGACCGGAACTCGGTTGAAGGGCACAGTTAAACAGAGGGTTATCGAGGGAATGGAGAGGCAGCTTGAATGTTGCAAGAGGGAGAAAGATATCTATGAGGAGGATTTTGAGAAGCTGGCTCGGAAACACGCGGAGATAAGACATCAGAAGAGTTTGCCTGGTATCGGGATAATTGGGGCAGTAAAGATAGTTTCGCGAGTAGTTTCACCTGGGAGATTTATAGATGCGGGGCATTATTTAAGTTATGCCGGATTAGTAAAACTTGAGAGGACAAGCGGCGGCGTTGTGTATGGGCGAAAGAACTCGCGTTACAGCAGGGGATTAAAATCAGTTTATAAGATGGGGGCTGTAACCGCGATAGGCGGAAACAATACGATCCACGATTATTATGAGCCAAATTATCGGAGGAAAAATAATGTAGACGAAACAAGTCAGGGGAATTAAATATCCAGGCCTGTGCCCATTGTTTCAAAGAACTCTTTTTTAAAAAGAGGAACAACGGTTTTCACAAGTGGCCGCTTTTCAAGTGGCCGCCGGGGAATTTCTCATTTGAAGTATCAGCAATGCCACTGGCACAAACATTCTTTATAAACTTTTCATAGACAACCTCGGCCTCTCCTACGCCTAGAAAAAGACTGTCGTTTAAAACATCTTTGAATCGCTCATTAAGAAAGCTGAATAAATGTTCGTAAACTAGAGTCACCTGCGGCCCACCTAAAATCACCTTCGACCTTGAAAATCTGCTGCGAAACAATCTATCCAAAATCCTATAGCAGAGACCTTGATTCCAGTGATTGATCGAAAAGGTTATGATCTTTGGGGCAATAGCGATAATTTGTGAAAAAATATTATCTATGCATCTTTCCGGAATAGAAATCTTCTCTTGAGGCATCTTGCAAATGTCGGAATATATCCTGCTTCCTTCAACATATAAGCATGATAGGCCATTTGCCTTAGATATTGAACCTAAGATAGCTGATGCCAAAGGAAAGCAGGGCTGGTTCCACGTGTCTAACATCGGCATGTCTACATGAATAACGTTCATATAATGTCCATATTACTTCATCACATTGTCGATCACTCTCAGAATATTACCACCCATTATATTTCCGACGCTTGCATTTGAGTAACCACGAGTCGCTAACAGCTCGGCCAGATTATCTAACTTTGATACATCTTCCAAGCCTTTGCAGAAATAGGGAACGCCATCGAAATCAGAGCCTATGGCAACATGTTTATCACCGACCAGTCGCGTTATGTGATCGATATGTTTAAAAACAGCATCCAGCCCCGGAACAAATGAAGGCACTTTGTAGTCGTTATATAGAACACGGTGACTTAAACGAGCTTTCTCTGCGGGAAGCAGATTTTCATTACCTTCTATTTCTGCCAATTTGCCCAACATCTTAGTCATGGCATCTTTTTCAATAAATGGATTAGACGTGAGCTGTTCGGGAAAAAATGTTATGCCTATTACGCCTCCACTTTTAGCAATTGCTCTTATGGCATCATCAGACAGTGCCCTATCCTTGTCATAAATAGATTTAGAACTACCATGACTGCAAACAAATGGCTGTTTGGAAACTCTGGCAACATCAAATATAGTTGGCTCCGAAACGTGTGCAACATCTATTATCATGCCAAGTCTATTCATAGTGGCAATAACATCTGTTCCAATACCACTTAATCCTCTTTCTCTACTTTCGTGTGCGCTGCCGGCCCATTCTGTTGCATTCCAATGTGTGAGCGTTAATAATCTTATTCCTTCTCGGTACAATGCTTCTAGGTTATCCAAGCTATTATTGATAGAGTGTCCACCTTCTACAGCAAGTACCACAGCCACTTTTCCGCCGCCTATAGCGCCTTCAATGTCGGATCTCGTTGTTGATACTTGAAGTTGTCCTTCATGGCGTGCCAATGTTTCCTTTAAGGTTCTTGCGATATCCAACGTATTTGTAAAACCCTCTTGTCCACGAAAGACAGGATCGCTCCAGATCGAAAAAAATAACGTTCCAAGTTTTCCTGAAGCCATAATTTTGGGCAGATCGACCTGCATTTTAGCGCTTCCGACACTAAAATCTCCATCACCATTAACGATCCGGAGTGCCGTATCATCATGAAAATCTACAAACACATTCTTTTTTCGGGCAGGTTCTGTTTCCCTATCTGACGTGTTTCTAACGCCACTCCCACTACTTAGATACACCGTCGGCATATTTCTTCCTTTTCCCATCATGGCCTCCTTGATAGCTTCAATCGTACCCTGTGGCAAGGCAAGAGTTATCGGCCTTCCAGTTACTGGACCACGACTTGGCGCCTCCATCACAGGAACCGGACCGCCGCTTCCGCGTTTGCCAGAAAACGCGGCTAGTATTACTAATGCTGCACTCACAACCATTATCGTTGTATCAATCGCGTCGGATCCAAATCCAGCCATCTTCATTGACGTTGGCAAGAGTTGCCTTTGGTTCAGCTTCTGTTTGGAATACACCTAGGCCCCCGGTAACCGCAAGATTCGCCTCATACAAGAGCCCGTTGCGCGAGTCCTGTAAATTTCGTTTTATCTGACTTTAATTTCAATTTTCAAAATACTTCGCGGATATTTCGGCAAATAGTTTCAAATTGTGTCTCTGTAGGCTACTCCACCTAACACATGACCAGAGCTGTCTGCCACTTTCCAAGAACCTTCTGCATCCCGCTGCGCCAAAGTTTCAACAGGTTGTGCGAAGCGCACATTAATCGCCACTCGCTACTGACCGATCTCATTCCGCGCACCATGAACCGTCTAAAACCTTGTCCATCTTTCATTTGTCCAAACGGCGGCTCAACAATTATCTTTCGCTTTCCGTACATCTCTTGCCCCGCCTTTGTCATCAGTTTGCGCTCCATCCGCTCTCTCTTCGTCAATCCCCTCGGCATCCTTCCTCGCGGACTCCCACAATCCTTCTGCGCCTTCTGCTGTTTCCAATCCTTCGTCGTCGCCACAAATACCTCAGGCCCGTCTTTTGCCAACTTCGATAAATTATCTTCGCTACAATATCCGGCGTCAAACAACGCGTGTTCCATCTCTCCCGCTATCCCAGCCGCTTTCAATTCCTTTTTCGCCTTGCCAGGCATCGGATGCATCTGACCCACGTCGTTCTCTTCCTGCGTTACCCCGGCTGATATTATAATCTGCCCCTCCGCTACCGCCGTCTGCGCGTTGTATCCCTGAACGTAACCCTTTCGCGTCTTCATGATTCGACTCTCAGGGTCGGTCACGTTTGCCTTCGCTTCAGCATCAGGATTCTTGTCTGGCTCCTTGGGCTTACGCCCACTCTTTTTCTGGCCGCTCTCCCGCTCTTCTTCTTCGCGCTTTGCTATCTCCGGCAATTCGTCTCCGCGTTTGCCTTCGCCATATAAAGCATCTTCTGCTTTATCTATCGCATCCGCCTCGTCCAATATCTTCTCAACCTCGTTCCGCAAACGGTCGTGCGTCCGATTCGCCGCCAACGATGCGTTCGCCTCTATCTTCGTCCCGTCTATTGCCACGACCCCCACTTTTACCAATCCAGCTTCCCCGCATATCCGGAGTATCTCGGTAAATAACTTGCCAATAGCTTCCCGGTGATCTTTCCGAAATCGACTGATCGTGCTATGATCAGGTGTTAGATTCGCCGCAACTACCCGAAACGCCACGTCTCGTTCGCACAGTCGTTCGATCTTTCGCGATGATCGCTCTCCTACGCAATACGCGTACAATAATATCGCTACCATCACCGAAGGATCAAAGCCCGCTGCACCACTGCCATCTGTGCGATAACCTTTGTAATATTCGCTTAGGTCCATCTGCTTCACAGCATCTAGAACAAACCACGCAAGATCGCCCTTTGGAACCCACTCCTGAAGTGACGGCGGCAATAAATACCGTTGTTCCCGATTGTATTCAAAAAAATTGTATCCCATGGCATCTCCTTCCTTCGCAACACTGTATGCCATAAAACCACCGCTTTGTCAAATTGCCGCCGCCAGCAAAACCACGCTACACATACATTACAAACCAATTTATTTATGCCAACTTTCCTCTCACTCCCAAACTCTTACTTCAAAATGACCGGCTGGAATATCTGCTGGCAATCTTGAAAACCATGACCAATGTCTGATAAAATGAAATTTACGGGACTCGTGCAACGGGCTCATATGACTTTGCTATCGCATACTCACTCTCAACGCAAAAAATCCTGGCAATCTCCCTATGCACCCTGACCGTCATTTTCCTGATCAAATATATAGCCATCAGGCGGGTTTCATTCCTTGCACCGGGATAACGGAAATCGTTTGCATTTGGGGGCGTTGTTTGCTAGCTACTAGCGCGCTAACAAAATGGCCTTTAGAATTTTAAAAATATCCTTATTTTCCGCTTTGTTGGTGGTTCTTTTGCCGCTTGCTTCTTCGGCGGCAAAAGAAGATGCCGCAGCCCCTTCTCCATCGCAAAATACCATTCATCAAACGCCGGCTACAGAGGTCTCTCAAGAGACAGCCTACGACGGTGATTCGCTGGGTGACGAATTTGATTATGATGGAGATGAACAAAGCCCGTTCTTAAAAGGTATCTTGGCCGAACCGGCGACCCTGATGGAGACGGCCCCGTTAAAGCTTACCCTTGAAGACTGTTTGAGGATCTCGCTGGAACACAACGCCAAATTGCAGGCGACAGGTTACGGTATTGATGCCGCAAAGGCGCAGTTAATGGAGGCGTCAGCTATCGGATGGCCCATACTCAACTTTGAATATCGCACGGCGCCCGTTCCGCAAAACGCGCAGAGAGCCGTCGAAAGCTTCTTCTCAGGCGAATGGTCATGGTGGAATAGGGTGAAATTTGACATGGGCATTCCCATTTACTCTTTCGGCAAACTTTCTCTTGCGGAAGAGATGGCCAGGAGCGGGATCCAGGCCGCGCAGACATATGCCTTTCAAGAGAAGAACTCGCTTGTTTCAAAGGTCAGGCAACTCTATTATGGTATCCTTCTTGCGGAAGAGGTGGGAAGGCTCCTTTCCGAAGCGCACAAACGTCTCAGCGATGAAATAGCAAAGCGCGAGAACAAGGACGAAGAGAGCGAAGAGGTAAGCTCGCCGATGGATAGCCTTAAAATGAAGGTCTTCCTCTACGACCTTGAAAGGCGCCTTGCCGATGCGAGACAGAAGGAAACTTTGGCCCTAGAAGGACTGCGGGTCCAGATGGGGCTTGCTTCGGGAACGGTCTTTACCGTATTCTCAAATAAGTTAAGACCCGTCGAAGCGAACCTTAAATCGTTTGCCGACTATGTTACAGTTGCTATGGCCAACAGGCCGGATGTTAAGTTGCTCAAAGCGGGGCTCGATGTAAAAAGGAACCAGTATCTTTTGGAGAAGAAGAAATGGTTCCCGGACCTTGGCGTCGGTGCATTCTTCGAACTGGGACGTACCGTGGGCCCCATGTATAATGTCACGACAAAGGACGATTTTGACGATCCATTTAGCTTCACACGCGCCGGTTTTGGCGTTCAACTTTCAAGTAAGTGGGATTTTCACGGGAATGTGGCAAGGATAAGCAAGGCAAAGAGCGAGTATTATAAACTTAACCTTGAACAGATGATAGCAAAAGAGGGGATCAAGCTTGACGTCAGGGACGCATTTTTGAGGGCAAAGACCTCAATGGGTAACTTGAAAGCGGCGAGGGACGCGGAAAAGGCGGCAAGGCAACTACTCTTTCTGTCGCAAAGCAACTACGATATAGGGGTTGGAGAACAAAAGGATATAGTGGATGCGCTCCAGCTTGTCCTGATGACGCGCGGCAGGTATTTTGAAGCGGTCTTCGATTATAACGCCGCGCTGGCTCAGCTGGACGAGAAGATGGGATTGCTTCCGGAGGTGGCGAAATGAAGAGACGAGACACAAAGCGTGAGGCAAGAAGCCCATCGACAAAGCTCGGAGCAGGCAAGGAGCAAGAAGCAAGAAGGTTTTATCATGTTTCCTGCTTCCTGCATCTTGCATCGCCTTTTATCGTGCTTCTTGCCTCTTGCCTCTTGCCTCTTGTTTCTTCTTCTGTCATGGCGGCAAAGGCTTCGGTTGGAACACCAACCCGGGCTATTCAGGACCTTGATGATAAGCTTGACGACTATAAGACAGGCGCTCTTACCCCCGCCGATGAGGAGTTCAACAGGAGCCTTAAAAAGGAGATCCTGCACGGAACCTTTAATATTCGGGAACTTTCAAGGCTTGCCCTTGGTAAACACTGGACCCCGCTCACAGAGAAAGAGCGCAACGATTTTGTCCAACTAATGACCGACCTTCTTGAGAACAGGGCTATACTTTCAAAGGAACAGGGAAAGAAGAAGGCAAAGAGTCAGAACGTCTATACTGTATCATACAGGGGAGACAAGCTCCTTAACCCCGAAAAGACCAGAGCCCTGACAAGGACCTCTGTCTTTGTCAAGTCCGAGGATATCAGGGTGAGCATCGACTATAAGCTGAAAAAAGAGGCCGACGAATGGAAGATATTCGACGTCATTCTGGACGGTGCCAGCCTTCTTGATAACTATAAATATCAGTTCGACTCCATCATTAAAAAGGGTGGATTTCAGGACCTTGTCGGCAGGATGCAGAGAAAGCTCACATCGATCAGGAACGAGAAGAAATAACATTCAATGTCATTTAAACGTTGTATAATCCTTTTAGCCGATGGCTCAAAGCACGATGTCTTGAGCGAGCTTATCGCTCAGGGCCAGCTTCCGAACATCAATAAAGAACTTTTGGCCGAAGGGTCGATAAGGCGCGCAGTGACCGTCTTTCCGTCTACCACCGGCCCGGCTCACATTCCGTATCTGACTGGGTGCCTTCCCGCAACATGCAACGTTCCAGGCATCAGATGGTTCGACAAAAAACTCTACCACAATTTCGGTCACGGCTCCGTTCTTTCTTTCGGTTCTCATGGAAGGTATAGAAGCTACGTTGGGGTCGAGACCTTCAGGATCAATTCAGACATGCGTAACGACATATATAATGTCTTCGAGATCCTTCCCAGGTCCTATTCCATATTCAATTCGATAAACAGAGGTGTTGGCAAGAGGAACCTGACAAAGATAATGCGCATGTGGTATTGGTATTACGGTCATCTTACCGACAGATGGAAATTCGTTGACGGTTGCGGTTTTAAAAAGGCGATGAAGGTGGCGAAGAAGGATATTGATTTTCTCTTTGCGGTCCTTCCGGGGATAGATGAATATTCCCACATGAATCATCCGAAGCACGGATCAACGATAGAACAGTATAAATTCTTCGATAATTGTGTGGGGGAGCTCATCGGTCAGCTAAAGGCCGATAATAAATGGGACGACACGCTCTTTTTCATCGTCTCAGATCACGGCCTTTCCGCGACCCATACACATTTCTGCGTGAACACGTTTTTGGAAGACCGCGGTATCAAGACCTTTTATTTCCCTCTTATCTACCGGAAGGATTGCGCTGCTGCCAGCATGGTCTCCGGGAACGGCATGACCCATATCTATTTTAGAAAAGAAGAAGGTTGGAGCGGACACGCAACCATAGAGGACATCAATTCGATGTATCCGGGACTGCTCAAAGAGCTGTTGGCCGAACCGGCCGTTGACGTTATCGCCATGCGCGATCGTGAGAATAACATAGTTGTCTGGACCAAGAGAGGAAGGGCCAAGGTCAAGATGGAAGGGGACCGAATAAGCTATTTCGTAAAAGAACAGGACCCGTTCGGTTATCCATTTGACGCTGCACGAACCACGCTTCATTCTTCACGAGAGATGCTTTCATCGACCATTGATTCCGACTATCCCGATGCCCCATACCAACTTGCCCATATATTCACTTCGCCCAGGTGCGGAGATCTTGTGGTCAGTGCGACGCCGGGGTACGATCTGCGTGTCAAATATGAGAATCCGGAGCACAGGTCGAGCCATGGAAGTTTGCACAAGGAACATATGATTGTGCCTGTGATCTCTAATATTAAGCTTCCGGATGTTCCCATGAGAACGGTCGATATATTCCCGACCTATCTAAAACTTATGGGATACGAAGCTCCGGAAAATATAGACGGAATTAACTTGAATTAATTTGATTTGACACATTAAGACCTCTTATGTAGGTTATCCGCCGGTCAAACAAAAAGGAGAGATATTTATGAACACCGAGAGAACATTGGCAATAATCAAGCCGGACGCGGTCCAAAAGGGAGTGATCGGAGCGATCGTGAACCGGATCGAAGAGAATGAATTAAAGGTAGTGGCCATAAAGATGCTTCAGCTGGACAAGAGGCGCGCAGCAGGTTTCTATGCCGTTCACAAGGTAAAATCCTTCTTTGAGCCGCTTGTTGGTTTCATGACATCAGGCCCTGTTGTTGTGCTGGCCCTTGAGGGGAAAGAAGCCATCAAGAAATGGCGTGATGTAATGGGCCCGACGGATTCTACAAAGGCGCCTGAAGGAACCATCAGAGGCGACTACGGTACCGACATACAGAACAACGCAGTTCACGGAAGCGATGCTCCCGAGACCGCAAAGTTCGAAGTGAGCTATTTCTTTGAGCCGCAGGATGTCGTTGAATACGAATGGATGTGATCGGCGAAGGATCCAGCAAAACTCATTTTTAAAAAGTCCTGTTCGCAAGAACGGGGCTTTTTTTTGCCATTAAAAAGACGGATAGACACCTTGATGTAACTGTGATATTTGATATTTCACTATGGAAAACAGACCGACAAAAATCGCTTTTATCATCCTCTTTTTAGTCCTTATCGTGGCATTCGCCAGGATACTTAAACCGTTTTTCATCCCGGCATTCTTGGGGCTCCTTATCGTCATTATCTTTAACCCTATTTACGGCCTCTTTTTAAGACTGGTCGGGGGAAAGAGGTATCTCGCCTCGTTCTTTACAACTATACTGGTCTCTTTGTGCATTATTACGCCGTTCGCTATCATAGTAGGGATAATAATGGCCAATATGAACAGCGTTATACATTATATTTCGATCCAGCTACAAAGCGGAGAGTTCTCCGGTGTCGTTGATCAGGCTAATCTTTGGGTTGCGGCAAAGGCCTCCGAATATTCCGATTGGCTTCCGTCGGATTTCAACCTCCGCGCCGAGCTCTTGGTAGTTCTTGCGTCGCTCAGCAAGGTCTTCTATCAATATTCACCGAGAGTAGTCGCGGCAACGGCAAGCATGATAAGCGGCGTTTTTTTGATGGTTATCTTCATGTTTGCCCTTTTTGCCCAGGGGCCGAACATCTACCGCACGATTATCTCGCTCACGCCGCTCAAGGACGAACATAAAGACATACTATCCGAAGAGATAAGACGGGTGATTTCAGGGACTTTTCTTGGAATGGTGGCGACAGCTATTGCTCAGGGCATCCTGATAGGTATCGGTTTTGCGATAGCGGGGATATCGAACCCCGTTGTCTGGGGACTTGTTGCCATAGGTGTAACCATGATACCCGTGGTTGGCGGACCCTTGATGTATGTCCCCGCCGCGATAGGTCTTATTATAACCGGGGACGTTGGGTGGGGGATCTTTATTCTAGTTTATGGGATCGGGCTGGTTTCCATGGCCGATAATTTTATCAAGCCGCTTGTGATGCGTGGCGCCGTGCATGTGAACCCGTTACTTCTCGCACTTTGTCTTGTCGGAGGCGGTCTGTGGCTCGGGCCTGTCGGCATTATTATCGGGCCTCTTGTTGGCGTGCTTCTCCTTTCCATGATCGACATCTACCAGCGCGAATTCACATGAAGAAGAGGCAGAGAAGTCAGATATCCGATTTCTGATCGATGGTGTCGCTTTTGGGTCGCTCCAAAAAACTGCTAAGCTTGTTCTTCTTGGGGTGATAAAGGGTTGAGGCGATGGGTTGTTTCGCGCGAACTCTCTTCGATGTTACCGCTCCACAGATATTTTCTGGTCTCTGAAACGAGCACCCCGTTTAGCACGATAAGAGATAAAAGGTTAGGTACCGCCATGAGGCCGTTGGCTATATCTGCGAAGGCCCATACCGCAGGAAGTGTAGAGACGGAGCCTACCATCACCGCCATTACCCACATGACTCTGTAAGGTTTTATTGCGCCGGTCCCGAAAAGATACTCTGCCGCCTTTTCGCCGTAATAGGACCATCCAAGGATGGTCGAAAATACAAAAGTGAGAAGTCCTATGGTCAATACGATCGGACCTATATAGGGTATCCCCGAAAAAGCCTCCTTGGTGAGCTTTGCGCCGTTTAGCCCCTGTTGCCAAAAACCCGAATTGATGATAACAATACCCGTTATCGCGCAGACCACCACTGTATCCCAGAAAGTTCCGGTAGATGACACAAGAGCCTGCCTTATCGGATTCTTGGTCTGTGCGGCGGCGGCCACGATAGGCGCGCTCCCGAGGCCTGATTCGTTCGAAAAGAGGCCGCGCGCAACGCCGTATCTCATGGCCTCTCTGATCCCTGCGCCCACAAAGCCTCCCATGGCAGCGTGTCCGGTAAATGCGGAATTTATTATGAGCATTATCGAGTCCGGAATGGTCGAATACTTAAGGCCTAAAAGTATAAGACATCCGAACACGTATGTTATTGCCATGAAGGGTACAAGCGCTTCGCAAACCTTGGCTATCGATCTAATGCCACCCAAGATCACAAACGCCGTGAGAATGGTCAGCGCTCCGCCAGTTATCCACGGCGATATGTGGAAGGTCTCATTTACAAGGTGCGATATGGAGTTCGCCTGGACCATGTTACCTATGCCGAACGCGGCCACTGCCGTTAGTCCTGCAAATATCACCCCAAGCCATTTTGCGTTCATTCCCCGCTCAAGGACATACATCGGTCCGCCGGCCATCATCCCTTGTTTGTTTATCACGCGGTACTTAACGGAAAGAAGGGCCTCCGAATATTTTGTGGCGATGCCGAAAACGCCCGTCAGCCACATCCAGAGTATCGCCCCAGGGCCTCCCAGCGCTATCGCCGTGGAGACGCCCACAATGTTGCCGGTTCCCATGGTCGCGGCCAGAGCGGTCACGAGGGCCCCGAACTGACTTACGTCTCCCTCTCCTTCTTTAGAGCAACTGAAGGATATCTTTATGGCCTTGAATATATACCTTTGTATGAAGCCTAATCGAATCGTCAGGAATATGTGTGTTCCGCAGAGAAGGATCAAAAGGGGAGTCCCCCAGACGAGGTCGCTTGCACTTACCAGAAAATTTTCTATTCCCTGCATGGTTGACCCCCTTGTTTAAGCGGTTCAACCTCTATCACGCAGAAAGATTAAATCAAAATAAAAATATTCGTTTATTCCGTACGGATAAGGACTCCCTGAAGTCCGGCGCTGGAGGAGCCGCTCAAGGTTACGGTCGTTGGAGGAGATGCTATTGAATAGAAGGCAGTCGCCGTCCCTGAGAGGGATAGGGAAATAGAGCTGCCAGTCAGCGATTGCATATAAGGACCTGTAAGCGTTGTGTTCCTGATTGCGCCGTCTTCGGCGGCGCAAATAACGCACACTCCCTGCCAATGAGATGTGGTGGAATTCCATGTTCTTGGATCGTATTGGTATTGTGCGGTCGATGATATCCCGGTATCGGTAAGCGCGAGGGCGACACCCCACCTGCGCATGAATTCGCTCCATTCATCAAAATTGGCATCTGCTCCGGCAAAGGATGTCTCTATGTTCGTCTTTCCGGTATTGCTTGTATCGACAAGCGCGGCAAGGAACCCGTTGGGGTCGTCCGCCTGCTCATAAAGGTATTCCAAAAAGAGATACTCAGCGCCTCGTGAATTAAGCCCCGGTGATGAACTCGGAGATAGTGAAGTTGAGCCGGGGGAATTAAGGAACCCTTCGATGCGCGACGGGTTTTCCTGCCCAAATCCGACCACATCTTCCATTAGATGGCTCATTCCTTCGTTGAGCCAGCTGTTTTCGGAGCTTCCTCCGTTGATAAGAACGTGCTGATTGTAGCTGATGGCGTGTTGAAGCTCGTGCGGGACCACGGCAGTCAGGAGTTGCTCAGTGGCAAAATCATTCGATATGGCGACCGCCCCGTATTCATTGTCGGGATCGGGCGCAAGTACATAAATGATCTCCATCTCGTTGGATGTTGGATTGCTACCGGCATTATATGCGTACAGATCGTCCGAGTAGAAATAACCGGTGATGATTCCGCCGCCACTGGCTCCCATTTTGTTCACGGAAAGCGTGATAAGTATCGCAACATGACCGTCGCCGTCAACGTCCGACGGGCCTCCTATTATTGTCTCCTCCGTAGCTGCGGCATATTCGAAATTGCCGCACAGCGAGGCTATATCGGTGTCAGACATGTCCGACGATGGGACCCTTGAGTCCAGATAGACGATGATATGATCGTCTCTGCACTTTTCCACTGCATTGACCGTTTCATAAGTGGTGCCGGATATGTTCGTGAGCGATATGAAAGATCTCGTATCGCCCACCGATTTGCCCACCGAAAATGACGTATCGTCCCTTGCCACCGGCAGATCTCCGTCCTCGGCATGGATATTCTCCTTTTGTCTCAGTACAAGGTCAAATGTATCTGCAAGGTTCATCGAAATATCGGATTGTGCTATTGAAACGCTTGATGAAATTTGGTTTGTTGACTGAACCATCAGGGTATATTCCGTGCCTGCGCTTGCTCCGGTGAAATCGATGGCCGCATCGCCGTTGGAATCGAACGTAACATAATAAAGATCACCCTTGGTCATCGCAGAAACGGAAGCCACCACATTACTATCCTCTGCGCCGCCGCTGGTCTGGGCCTTTGAATCTATGCTAGGACCGGAGGTTGAGCTTCCACACCCATATATTCCAACCAGAACGGATAACATTATTACCCCCCAATAACGCCTCATACTGACTGTAGAAAGCAATTCTTGTGCCAAGATTTGGGTCTACAAAAAGTTATGAGCCGTTATAATAATTCAATAATATTGAGATGTTACTGATTAACCACTTATCGATCACCGATTACTGTGGCCAAAATAGCGGGTATGTTTTCACCCAGTGGGTGTTTTTTTAACGTTTTTACTACTTAAATCTTATAAGCGTGGCGCCGTAGGAGCCGGTCGAATTGGATGAGATATCCATTTTATTTGGGAACGAGGTCACCTTATAGAATTTGGATGCCGTCGCTTCGATACTTGTCTGCGAGACCCAGTAGTAGGTGGCCAATGTCATTCCGCTGAGGATAGTTCCCCGGCCGTCTTCCGTATCGCAGTCAAGGCATACGCCTTCATAGTGATTGGTTGATGGATTTAGCACCCTCTCTTTGTACGAGAACCTGGCATCTTTGCTTAGGTTGAAGCTCGACATGACCATTGCAGAAGCCCATCTCAGCAAGAATTCGGATATCTGATCGAAGTCGGAGGATGTCCCGGCAAACGCCGCCTCGAGATTTTCCACTCCTGTTTTGTCGGAATGCAGAAGGTTCCATACGAATTCTTTCCCGTTCGCCGACTGTTCATACAGATAGCGAAGGAACAGGTAAGAGGCTCCGCGTTCCGCAAGATTGGGAGAGCCGGCGCTTATCGGTCCATAGGACCCGGTATTGTTCAAATAGACCTCGATGCGCGAAGGATTTTCCTGATTGAATCCGACAAGGTCTTCCGCTAGGTGAGAGAGGCCTTCGTTCATCCAGTTCTCTTCGGCAGAGATTCCCGACTCAAATACTTTCTGGTTGTAGTTTATTGCGTGTTGTAGTTCATGCGGGAGAACGGCGGGGAGAAGATTGTCCATTGCGAAGTCCTTTGGTATCGCTACTCCGTAGGTTCCTTTCGAATCGGGGACGAGGACATATATTATCTCTCTGAAGTTCGAGTTGGAGCCTGAATAGAGGTCGTTTGCAAAGAAGAAGCCTGTTATTATACCTCCGCCCATAGCTCCCAGACGATTGACCTGAGGCGTCATGAGAACTGCAACGCGACCGTCGTCGTTGACATCTGAAGTCTCGCCGAACAAATCGAACTCCTCTGCTACGACGGCGTCAAACGATGCACAGAGCGAGTTGACATCCGAATCTGTAAGATCGTCCGGATTGTATAGTTCAACCTGTGTATCAACATAGAATACAACATTGTCAGCAACGCACTTTGCCTTGGCCTGAATCGTCTTGTATGAACTGAGCGATGAGAGTCCCGCCAGGACCTTGAACGATTCCGAATCTCCCACTGCCGGCGCGACCGTTCTTGAAGCGCCGACCATAGCCTTCATAGCACCGGCCGCTTCGTTTATTAAAGGGGATGCTTTTGAAATATCAGGATCCAGCGACAGTTCCATCTCAGCGCCTCTTAGCCTTTGTTCCAGCGCGTCGTTCGCGCTGATATCTGTCCAATTTTCACCGCCAAGTATCTCTTCGGGGGCTTCGGTAATATCCATCTCGGCCCCTTCGTCTGCCAGCTGAACCGTCTTCGATGTCTGGATCGTGTCTAAGGACCCAATGGCTAGGATGAACTGAGCCGAACTGTCTGTTCCTTCAAAATCTATAACGCCATCCTCCTTATTATCAAAGGTCACTGTATATATGTCCCCAACGTTCATTTCGGCGGGGCTGTTTGCTGTGTTGGTGACGCTTGCGGGGTCGCCACCCTCAACCGCGCTATTTGCCTTATAGCTCCCGTAGGATGATGGATTGGAGCCACATGCATGGGTGATCAATAACCCAGCTGTCATAACTATCACTAACCATTGATTTTTTTTGGTGGGTTTCATATTACCCTCATTGTTCACTCATTGGTGAAGCAAGGGGCGTGCCAAGACGTGCGGTGATCGGTGATCGGTGGCCAGTAATCAGTAAAAGCTTAAATATCAACTAGTTGTCGATGATAACCAGTAATCGGTAAGACAGGTTGGGTTGCGGATAAACTTATGAAACGTTATCAGTTTGATAAAAAAACAGTAATGTGCTAAATAACAGATAGTTAGCGCATGACAGAATTTTGGCGGTCTGCGATGTTGCCGATTAAAATGATAAGTTCTCATTTTGTACAAATTTGCGGGCCATTTTTGTATCTTTGAGACTATTTTAAGGATTTTTTGAACAAATTTTGGGCAAGTGTTTATGAAAATACGATTTTTTGAATAATGGGAAATTAGCTATTGCAACATGGGACGAGTTTTGTTATAATTACCACCAGAAGTTGGGAAGCGGGCTGGATCCTAGAAGGTAAAGGAATTCCAGCCCGCTTCTTTGTTTCTAACTCTTCGTCGATGGTGTTTCCATTATATGCGCTTGGCTCAACTTTTGGCATTTTGGAATAGCAGATGCACCAAAGGAAAGACGTGTCAAATCTATATCATCTCAACTCTCGCTATTCCCAATTTAACCGGACAGTAGTGTAGCCCAATAGCTTTTTAAGATTTATTCCGGGACCCTAAATGTCTTCTTTTCCCCGTGGTAGGTAAGGGTTTGCGTTAGGGAGAGCTTGAACAGGATGTCGGCATATTCCTGTGACAGCTCCACCCCGAAGTAAAGCCCGTCCTTACCGAAGGAGAGTCTTTCAAGCCCCAGAACTTTGAACTGGTCGAGGCTTACTTCCTTGGGAAGGTCGAACTTTATCGCGTTCTTTTCCTCTGCGAATATATTGATCCCGTAATTTATCTTTTCGTAAAGCGCCGATATGAGACTCTTGTCGGAGATAACGGTCGTGTTTCCGCCTTGGATCTGCCTGAAGAATATCTTGGAGAGCGCGGGGTCCGTCCTTAGCGTTATTCCAAATTTGGATGGATCATCCTGGTCCGTGAAGATCTTGGATATCTCAAGTGCTATAAGGGCAGACAGTTTGAACTTCACGATCGGACCGTTCTCCGGATCGGGATCGGTAGGGTTCATGGAGCGGATCACGGGATCGCCATTGGCATCTACTTTGATCTGAAGGTTCCCGTATCTATCGGGCCCAAGCGTGTTCTCTGTCTCAAGCGCGTAGAAGATAACGTCTACCTCGCCCAGCTGGATATCGAAATATTGTTTGTCGTCCTTGCCGAAAAACCCGACCCTTGGGGTGAGGGCTCGGTTGCCGCGTATCCTCATCATTATGGGCTGTTTCTGCTGAAAATATCCGTTCGCTGTCAAAGCGCTTCCGAGAAGCTCGCCCACGCGCGGACGCAGATTGCAGATGGTCGGAGGCGAATCTTCTTCAGGTGTAGGCTTGAACTCGTCACACTTTGTGACGGTGTCAAATTCCAGCTTCTTAAGGAATATGTCGTGGTAATCCCAGTCTAAAAGTCCATTTCCCGCCTGTTCGGTCAGCACAAAGAGAAGACCGTTGATGAAATCTTCACCTATGCCTATGCCGAAGTCGTAGCCTCCGCTGAGCGCATCTTTAGATGCAATGGACGGCGGGGCAGAGAGATCGGGTTTTTTAATAAAGCCGACACCAGCATTCTTGAATCGTGGGTCGAATGAGGAATAGAAACCTTCATTTCCTACAACTGCAGGCACCTTTCCCCATATCCCTTCCTTATCGACGTTGAATTGATTGCTTAAGAGATCTATACCTGTGGGAACGCTCCATTCTCTGTCGCCAAGGATATTTAACGGTATTTCCAAGCCCTTAATCTTTTCACGGATGATATAGGTGACCAACGCGCTCCCTTTGCAGTATAAAAGATCATTTATAGTATCCAGCACGGTCATGCTTATAAGCGCGGTCTGGCCGTTCAACATGTTCACCCCGATACAGTCCTTGTCAACGCCCTCGTCGCAGGCGAGAAACGAGCCTCCTTTCGTGGCGTTGCCTATGAAATCTTTGGGGACGAGTATCGCCGGTTTGTGCTCGCATGCGTTGCCGGATTTATATTCGCAATCCGTAGAAGGGCCGGTAAGCAGAAAGAGGGGAGCCTCTTTGCTTCTGTCCACCTTTATCTCAACGGGTGAGAATATTTTTCTGAACCCTATTATGAGAGGAAGTACCCGCTTATCGGGAACGCCGTCGCTATTGTTATCTACGAACGTCTGTGCCCAGACCTTGAGATTCTCAGCGTTTAAGATGAAGGATATCTTGTCCTGGTCGAACTCAACGCTTGGAATATCAATAAGGTCTAGAACCGGCCATCTTGACATCTTAAAGCCGAACTTCTGCGCGTTCTTGTCTGTCGTGTCACTTTTGCATCTAGGTATCTCCTGTTGGATCCTTGATATCTCTACCGAAGAACTGTCGGGGCTGTCAGACGCGCTGTTGCTGCTATCCATCATTTGAGGGATCTTCTTTAGAAGGTCCTTGAACTCGTCGGACCTGAGATAGTTGTTGGCCAATCCCCTTATCGCACCGGTCCAGAACTTCTGGCTGAGCGAAAAACCGCCGGCGTTGTTTATCGTATAGCCCTCTTTACCTTTGACGTTACCGCTCTTGTCGAAGGGGCTCACTATCTCGCCCCAGCCGAAGGCAAATGGATATGAATCTTCGCCGACCTTAATGACGCCGACGTTCATCCCCGTTTCAGGGCTAAGGTTGATGTTGAATGTTCCGTCGGAACCGCCGGGAGCGAGGGTCAATTCTTCATCGCGATTAAAGGCAAGCTTTACGTCGGAAGCAACATCTGCAAGGGAAAATGACAGAGCGACCGTCGGATTGATATCTGCGCTGTAAAATAGTTCGACAGGTGTCAGCCATTTTATGCCGGAGTTTCCGCCGCCGGCGGATATCGGGTCAAGCTTTACCGTGGGACATTTTGATCTATCGTATCCTGTGGTGGCGTTGCATACGCTTACTGTCAGATCATTTGTGCCGTTTCCCGCCGGAAGACAGAGCGAAAAGATGCCGTTAGAAGCGACATTGGATCTTTCCGTTGCCTGTTTTACATCTCCGCCCGAATCCGTAATAGTGTTTACTACCGTTGTCTCAACGCCGCCGGTCGATGTTCCTATGAAATCACAGAACTGACACGAGTGAAGCAGGTCTATCGTTACGTTTATGCTTTTGTCCGAAAGGGTGGTTTTTATATCTTCTTTCGAAAGATCGAGATCGGTGACCTTTGAAAGTCTCACCTTTTCCGTTGCAGGATTTCCGTTCACCCTTGTTGCAGAGACAGATACTGCATAGGGACCGAACTTATCGCCTAGCGAGACCTTGATGGAATAGAACCCGTTATTATCCAGACAATAATCGGCATCGGAACTCCAGCAGCTTTCGCTCGCATTTGGTGAGGCGAACTTTAGTTGTTTATATTCGTTCGTATATTCATTTTGGACAGAGGCCGCAAGTGACGAAATCTGGTTGTTTCTGAGATCTATCGTCCCCTTTATCATTATAGTATCTTCGGTGATGCTAAGAGGAGGGGTGTTCACACATAGGAAACCGGAGCCTATTTCACAGATCTTTGCGGGAACCATTGCGCCGTGTGAGCAGGCAGGCGCGTTAAGGGAAACCCCATCATTATTTTCCTGGGGCGCCTCCGCCTTGCCGCTGAGTATATCCATTATATGAAGGGCGTCGAAGGCCTCCACAGACCTTGCAGACCCAAGGATCAGCAGTAAAATAGCTATGTAATATCGCATGATTACCCCTTTTTACCCCTACACACTTACGCACTTAGATACTTACGTACTTACGCACCGCAGTTCTTATCGGCAGATCTCCAAAAAGGTTGCTAAGTTTTTACATATTCGTTTTTCGTGCGGATTCAATGCGCAGTGCGTTGGCGGAACGCGTATTGATATTGGACCGATCCCTCGACAAGCTCGGGAAAAGGGCGCCTAAACTCGGAGCCCTCGCTAAGGCGCCCTAAAAAAGTACGCAACTTATTCGCCGTTCTGCCGATAAATGACTAGTTATGAGAATAGTGTCAAAATCACGGATCATCGCTTATTTTTTACTGTTTACTGTTTACTGTTCACTGGTAACGGGGCTTTTCTCTGCCTGTGCGGGACCCGATTACATGCCCCAATATTTTCCGGCAAGCGACAGCAAGGAGGGGATGACCGTACAGGAAGAAGGGCCAAGCGAGAACGTGGCGACCGGAAGCTGTACGGTCAAATTCACAGCGCACCTTTGCGTATCCATATACGGCGAGTTTGTTAAGGTGGGGGTGGACGGTGAAGAGCCCCTCTGTGCCGATATCGACCCGATCCCTTTAGAGATAATGGGGGGTACGAATATAGTAGTTCGCGGAAATACGTTTCCAGATGTTCCGTTTGAAGGGCACGGTCTGCCGGCCCCAATCACCCTTAACGGAAAGGGTAATACTGACGGTGTTAATAATGTAGGAAATGGGAGCATTGACGAATCAGGCAACATAGAGATCGAAGGCTATTCGTTCTTTATAAACGCCCTTGGAATGGTAGGTGAAGTTCCGGACCTTGCGTTTACGACCGGTTCTACCGAGGATCTCGAAGGCTTGGGCGTAATAGAAGGTTCGCCTCTGACGGATGACGGCAAATTAACGCTCGTCATCGGCACAAAGATAGGTCATCTATTTCCCGCGGCGGACGAAAAACTTTACGGCGCATCTTTGAGCGCCATATTTGAAGGGGAGGTCAGCCCTTCTCTCTCTCAGTGTAAGGGCGGTGATTCAAAGCCTCAGTCAACCTTTGTTACCAAGATTGTCCTAGATGATACCGGACATCAGACAGAGGCGATGCTTCCGGGTCTTAACAGTATGGAGATCGGAAAGGCCTATATTTCACAGGGTTCGCAGGATATCGGCCCCGATTTCGAGTCTTCTGCAAAATTCAGGATAGTGAACGCCACAGCCAAGCCTATTTCGATCGATATACCGCAGATACAAGGTCCTTTCATGTTCGAGGCGCTTCAGGGAGCTTCTTTAAAGCAGGAGCTTCCGTCAAAGAGACCATTGATACTGAAAGTGACCTTTCACCCCGAAAAAAATAATGTAGAAGGTCCCGGCGAGATCTCACGGATGCTGATGCTGGGGCCCGATGTTTATCAGCTGGTCGGCGAGGCGATGAGCCCTTCCGGAAAGATGCTGATGGATGTGGAGGACGCGGACGGCAGATTCCAGCAGGCGTCCGATACTCTCAAACTGGGTGAGGTTGCGATATCCACGACGGGAAGACGCGAATTCTTCAGTTGCAGGATCATTAAATGTGATGGGGCCGAAAAACTTTCGCAGTGTATTCCTTGCGTAGATGTCCTTCTCAATATCTGCCAGCTCCTTTCCGTGGACAAGAACGGAGCTCCGATCGGCACCGTCGACCCGTCATGTGATCCTGTAGGGAACGCCAAGGACCTCTTTTCGATCGGGCTTGGCGGTCAAGGAGGCGTTACTCCCTCAAAAAGAACGATAGAGATAAAGAACGAGGGCGTTAAGCCGCTTACTATATCCGCCGTTGATATCGAAGAGCTCCCCGGTTCCAAGTCGGTGGAACAGTTCCAAGCCGTTGCGAACACTGCGCTCCCTGTGACGCTTAAGCCCTACAATATTTCAAAGGAGACCTTTAGGGTCACCGCCGTTTATGAGCCGAGCGATCTCATTGGTTTTGACGGGAGCGAGGCGGTCGTTGGTCGTCCGGCTAAAGACAGGGCCATGCTGAGGGTATCATCCGAGGGAACGAACAGAACAGTCGAACTTTTAGGAATGACCTCCGTAAAAGAGGTCCCTTCGCTTCATGTGTATTTCAAGAGCGCTACCGGCACCAAGGAACAGACCGACGGCAGCGAGTTCGCGTTCAGAGGTCTGACAACGGAGACAAACGATCTTGCGGCCCCCGTCTTTATAAAACTTTCGGACTCTGCGGTTAAATCCGTAAGGGTCACCAAGATATCGCTCGATGCCGGCTCTGCATTTGAATGGCTCGATACAAAGGACAAAATAGACGCAAAGCCGGAAAACGTAAGATGTACGACGCCCATTTTTGACGCCGGCGGCGGAGTTTCGGGCAGGATAACAGATCTCAAACCTGTAGGTCTGCTTCCCAACGGGTTTGATGTTAAGCCGGGCGCTTATACCGCAGACTCGATGCCTCTTTTTGGTTGCGTTAATTTTCATGCCGGTATGGAGAAGAAAAAACAGTATAAGGGCGGACTTACCATTCAGACAGTAGAATTAGAAAGTTCAGGCCAGCCGGTCCGCAATCCCGACGGCTCGTTGAAGCAGACAATGTTCAATATAGGCCTTCTGGCTGTCATCAATCCCATAAAGGGCAAGCTTATCTTCCGCTTGACGCAGACGATGGCGGGCATAATGAATCCGCAGTTCCCGGGCGTTTCGGCCGCATCTTCAAAAGAAGAGATGGATGTCCAGATCGCCGACGGTCTTGCAGAGGAGTCGGACAAGTTCGTCATGCCTGGCGCGATCGTTCTCGATCCGTTCGATGAAGAGACGATAAAAGACGAAAAGGGCAATGTCGTCACAACTCCGGGGGACGGTATCACGATGGTCTATCGCAAGATCGATACCCATCCGGTGAAAAATGTTTACGATGACCCTTTGTTGCCGGTTTATACCAGCCTGGTATACGATGGAGAAGCGCCCGAAGGTAACAAAGGCGTTTTCTTTGATTATCCTAACGTTCCCGAGACGCTCAAGAATCCCGGACTTAGGATCTATACGGCATCGCTTTCATATCCGGGTCCGCTGGCAACGCCGGACGAGCGCGCTGAAAACATCTCTCTCTGCCAGCAAGTTGATCCGTGCGGCGAGGAGGAACAGAAACTTTACGGCAAAGGACCGACCGATAAGACCAAGCGCGGCGTTTGCTCATTTTTCTACTGTTCTGCGGGCGGCTGGGACAAAAGCCCTTCGATGCACCTCTCCGAGGAGTTTGAAGGCGGCGAACGAAAGGATATGTGCAAGACGGTAGGCGAGCCTCAAAAGCTGTCCGATATCCCGGGATATTATCAGCTAAATGGACGGATTGATATTACGAACGTTGGTTTCAGACTCTGGGGCCCCACATATTTTAATAATCCCGCCGGCCCATTAGGTCCCGTTCCTCCGATGGATGCCATATTCAACCTCTCATTTACGACCGGAGTTTTATTGCCGGGCGGCGAGCACGATCTGATACCTGACAAGAGGGTCAATATCGCAAAACAGGAATATAAGATAAATCTTACCGATACTACATTGGAGACCCCGCGGCTTTGCGATACGTCCGTTAAGAACAGGCCGATAAGGGGCGAGGTCTACAGCTCGTGGAAATATCTGGCGCCGCTTTTGGTAAAAGATGAAGAGGGTGCGATGCCGGCAGGATGCCCGGAACCCGGAAATAATTTCACCGGCGGTTCCGCGTTCCTTAGGGGAAGGCCTCTTGATCAGGAGACCGGATCTATAACTTTGGTTGCCACGGCAAAGTTCGCCTCCGACAACAATCTAACGTTCGCTTTCAAGGACGTAATGTTCTTCGTGGTCCTTAACGGATGGATGTGCGACCCCGAAGGCTCCGAAGATAACTTCGAGGGAGTGCGTTGCTATGACAACGTTCAGAACTCAAGGGATGCGAACAATACCATCAGCATGATGGAATGATATTATGAACGATGTCGACAAATTTAAACTAGGGGGCTCAGGTTTTTGGTGCGGGAACGTTCTGGTTCCCACTACCGGCACGTCGTGGGGATACTCCTATATATGTCTCGGTGCGGGTCTCGATGTCAATTCGCTCGATCAGAGCTTTGGTATCGACCTTGGTTTTGAGCAGATCAGGAAGTTCGGAAAGCTCATGCCGGCGGGCGGCGAAGGGACAAAGGCATCGTACGATTCGAACCTTTTCAGGCTGAACATTCGGAGCTCTAACAAGGACGTAAATCTTGGAAGCGACGGGCGATTAGGTTATTCCATCAACCGGATATCCGGAAGGGCTTTAGGCGGCGGCTGGTCGGTATTTGGAAGCGATAGAAATGGCGGCGGCGCTTCCTATCACGTTTCCGGGAACGACAGCTGGCCGGTCCTTTTCTTTGAGACGACGACAGGCTACGGGCTCGAGATCTATTTTGGCGATCTATACCTTCAACCCGAGGTGCTTTTTAGAAAGAGGTCATATATCCCTCTTGTGAACGATAGCAGGCTCAAAGATCAGGCATTTGGGCCGTTGGACCTGGGCCTGGAATTTAAGCTCAATTTCGGCGGCGGCGTTCGCAGCGACGATCCCACCAGGGAAGGGCCACCGTCGCCATTTGCCAATACCTATGCCATTATCGGAGATGTTCTGGAAATGGTGCAAAGGGGAGTACAGCTCCGCCAGGACAGGCTGCTTGCCAAAGGGAACGGACTTTTGAACGGCGCCGGTTTTGATGCGGGAGGGGTGAGCCAGCAGACGGAAGACTTAGGTGTTCTTTACCTCTTCGAAGGGATCCTTGGCGGTGTAGGAATGGGAAGCTTCGCAGAAGAGATCAACGCATCATATAAGAGCGAGCAGTTCGATGTCTATGGCGCAAGATTGGGAATCAGGGGAGCGGGCGGACTTGTATCAATGATAGGAGGCTTCGTTGCCGGAAAGGATGGCGGCGGGGAGTCGCTACTTGCAAGCGGCACGTCAGATCTTTTTATGTTAGCGGACGGCCTTTTTTCGATGTCCGATATGGACCCGCGGCTTGAGATGGGGATAGGGATGTTGCTTGGAAGCCTGGCCCAGACGGCCGGCACGTTCATGGATAATAAGGGCCTGATGATGGGCGGCACGCGTTTTATGGTGAGACAGACGTTTTTTCCGGATGCCAAGAAAAGGAAATACATTAAATCCACAGAGGTGGCATTGCGTCCGTACAACAAGATATTAGCTGGGCCGGGGAATGCCACGGCATCGATAGCGGTCAGAAGTTATGTCGATAGCGGCGAGCTCTTTCCGGAACGAGATGAGGGGATGTATGTAGAAATGGAAGCTGAGACACACGCTTTATATCCCCCAAATATCGGGAAGCGAGTCTCCAACGCCGTCGGCGAACCGGCCGCATACGATAATATAAAAGCGGCCAGCAAGTTAAGGACCGGATTGGGTGTTAAGAAGAATATCCCCTTGAAGGAGGGCGCCGTTTCGCTGAGCTTTGCCGGGCAGGTGTATAGCGTCCAGCAGTTCAGCGGGGGGGGTACCGCCGGAGGAGGGGTTAGCGGTGAGATAGGAGTTGGTATTAATCTGACGGAAGATGTAAAAATGGGATTTTCCGGAAGGGCCGGAGTTGAGATACTTGCCGGTCAGAAGATGACCGCCTACGCAGGCCCCGGTCTTAGCATCTCCTGGAAATAAGCGGCCACCGGTCACGGAGCAAGTAAGCTAAAAATATATCTAAATCCATAACTTTTATCATATCTGCTCCATGACAAGTGGTTTCGGCTTGACGGCGCTCCGGGAGCACTGTAATTTACATTCCATATCTATGCGAGCAATGTCACTTGATGTTGGTACGAAACGAATAGGTGTTGCCCTTACCGATCCGCTTTGCATCTTTGCCCAACCGTTAAGTGTTATAGAACGCAAAGACATGTTTTCTGATTGCAAATTGATATGTCAGCTCGTTCAAGAGAACGATATCACCAACCTCATATTTGGCGTTCCCCATAACGATGAAGGAGAGGTCATCCATCAGGCAAAATATATACTTGACCTTAAAACTAAGGTGGAGGCCTGTTTGAAACAGAAGTGTTCAAACGTTGTAGTTGAAACGATCGATGAGACCATGACCACGCGTGACGCCCACGAAGAGCTGAAGGCGGCCGGCGTAAAACATTCCAAACGAAAATCGGTAATTGATAAAGTGGCGGCGGTCATGATATTAAGGGATTGGCTGGAGGGACGCAGATGAAACTACTGATAAAGCTCATTGTTGTTACGGCCGTGATCGTTTGTGTTTCATTTGGGGCGTTCGCCTATTTTGCATTGAGTCTTCCCATTATCCATGAAGAGGCGACTTTTGTCGTGGCTCGCGGCACCCCCATGATAATGATAGCGGAGCAACTCTCAAGGGCCGGCGTAATCAAGAATCCCATAATATTCTCTATAGCTGCAAGGCTTCTTCGCTATGACCGAAAGGTAAAGGCAGGCGAATATATCTTTGATAATGGTCTTTCTTCGCTGGACATCCTTAAGAAAATGGTGAGGGGAGAATGTAAGCTCTACAAGATAACCCTGATAGAGGGTTGGAACAATGACCAGATGGCGGAATATCTTGCAAATCAGCCATTCGCTACCGAGTATTTCAAAGATAACTTTCTCGCGGCGACGGGGGATAAGTACTTCGTCAATTCGCTTAAGATAGACAATTCAACCGCAGAAGGTTATCTTTTTCCCAACACCTATTTTATACAGAGGCCCCAAACCGGCGAATGGCTTGTATCTTATCTTGCAGGCGAGTTCTTTAAGAATTATACTTCTGAGTTCGAGGCGCGGGCAAAAGAACTGGGGATGACCACAAATCAGGTGGTGACGCTTGCGTCCATCATAGAAAAAGAGGCCGGTAACGATGCCGAAAGGCCTCTTATCTCTTCAGTATTCCATAATCGCCTGAAAGAGAATATGCTTCTGCAGGCCGACCCGACCGTTATTTACAGCATGAAAGCATTTGACGGAAATATCAGAAAATCAGACCTCTCCATAAAGAACCCGTATAACACCTACATCAACACAGGCCTTCCCCCGGGACCGATCGCCAATCCCGGAGTAGCATCGCTCAAGGCCGCTCTCTGGCCAGCCGAGACCGGTTATTTCTACTTTGTGGCAAAAGGCGACGGCACCCACCAGTTCAGCAAGACCCTTGCCGAACACAACATGGCAGTCGCCAAATATCAGCTAAATAAAAAATAATATATGGGTGATCCTTCGCTCCGCGCTCAGGATGAACATGTGGCTACAATCCGGGAGATTTGAGAAATTCGCCGTTGCTGCCAACGATGATGCCTCTTATAGTCTGGAGTTTCTTTATAAGGTCCATCCCGTTATCAGCGCCCAGAACGAAAATTCCGGAGGCAAGGGATTCTGAAACGGCGGCATTTCTGGATATTATGGTAACGCTCCTGCAAGACGGGGATATGCTTGTTCCCCAGCGGGGGTCTATCTTAGGGGCGTTCTCGTTGATAACGGCCGATGCCACCGAGACGTTGGAAATATCAAGCGTCATGCCTCGCTTTGCGTAGCGGCCTTCGGAATCGTTGACCTCTGTTCTCCAGTTGCCGGCAACGCTCTGACCAATGCCCCTTTTTGCAGGGCCGACGTCCGCAAGGGCGTTATCGATGTTGGCGTTATATGCGCCGCGGATAAGGAGGTCCGCCAAATATCCGTGGATTATATTCTTGAAACTTATCTTCATTCCCTTTTTCTTGAGATAGATAAGGTTCCCGCCGTTCCCTTTTACCTTTATCTGGTTGAAATTGCCTATCTCAGGGGTGGTCGTGATATCGAACGCCCCGTTGGTCCAGAGAAAGGACTTTTTTACGGCCACCATGAGTTGGGCGAACTCGGGCCCCACTTCCACAAAGCCAACGCCGGCGTTGTCGTTCACTTTTGAGACCTCGCTGGACGGATTGTTCTCGTCAAGAAGAGATGCCACCCTCCTTATATCTTCGAATATATAATTGAAGAGTTTCTCAACATCCCCGTTAAAGCCTCCTAGAGAGACCACTTGAAGCTCCGCTGGAATATTTCCGGGAAGCATTTCTCGTCTTGTGAACGTACATTTGCCGTCGGCCTTGCAGGTATTGCCTAGTGTGTCGTATTCACTGTCTTTTACCACGGCGGTTTTTTTTGAAGAAGGCGGTTTCTTGGCAAGGGGAACGTTTGGAAATAAAAGCGCCGCCGCTATTGCGGCTGATAACAGTATTTTTATCATAGTTACAGAACCTCTTTTAAGTACATTCCCGTATATGACCTTTGGTTCCGTGTCAACTCTTCGGGGGTGCCTTCCGCTATTATTTCACCTCCGGCGTTGCCCCCTTCCGGACCCAAGTCTATTACCCAGTCGGCGAACTTTATAACTTCAAGGTTGTGTTCGATGACAACTATTGTGTTCCCCGACTCGCCGAGCGTTTTTAGCACATCGAGGAGCTTTTGTATATCGGCAAAGTGAAGGCCGGTGGTCGGTTCGTCCATTATGTAGAGCGTTCGGCCGGTAGCGCGCTTGGACAGCTCGCGTGAAAGCTTTATCCTCTGCGCCTCACCGCCGGAAAGGGTCGTGGCCGATTGGCCCAGCGCAATGTATCCAAGCCCCACATCAAAAAGAGTCTGCAATTTGTTCCGTATAAGGGGAATGTTCTCGAAGAACTTATATGCCTGCTCGATGGTCATGTCGAGGATCTCGGCGATATTCGCCCCTTTATATCTTACCTCCAGAGTTTCACGGTTAAAGCGCCTGCCTTCACACTCTTCGCATGTGACGTAGACGTCGGGCAGGAACTGCATCTCTATCTGCAAGAGGCCGTCGCCTTCGCATGTCTCGCACCTTCCGCCTGCCACGTTGAAAGAGAATCTTCCCGGCTTATAACCTCGGGATTTTGATTCGGTAAGATTTGCAAAGAGGTCGCGAATATATGTAAAGACGCCGGTGTAGGTCGCGGGGTTCGAGCGGGGCGTCCTGCCGATGGGCGACTGATCTATATTTATTACCTTGTCGATATTATCGACCCCCCTCATTCCTCTCATCTTTCCCGCGGTTATCTTTGAACGATATATGCGTTGAGCAAGGCCGTTAAAAAGGGTTTCGTTAACAAGCGTTGATTTGCCGGAACCGGAGACCCCGGTGATGCAAGTAAAAAGTCCCAGAGGTATCTTTACATCTATGTTCTTAAGATTGTGTTCGCTGGCGCCGATCATCTCAAGGAATTTTTCTTTTGGGGCCTTTCTTTTCTTTGGTACCGGAATAGACTTTCTGCCGGTCAAATAAGCGCCTGTCAGGGACCTTGGGTTCTCCAAGATTTCTTTTGGCGAACCCTGCGCGATGATCTCGCCCCCATGGATGCCGGCGCCGGGACCCATGTCTATTATATTGTCGGCGGCAAGCATCGTATCGCGGTCGTGCTCTACAACAAGTACCGTATTGCCGAGATCACGAAGGGATTTTAACGTCTCCAAAAGCCTGTGATTGTCCCTCTGGTGGAGTCCGATGGACGGTTCGTCCAGCACGTAAAGAACTCCGGTAAGGGCGCTTCCAACCTGCGTTGCAAGGCGTATTCTCTGGCCTTCTCCGCCGGAGAGGGTCGCCGAGGCCCTATCGAGGGTCAAATATCCTATCCCGACATCGTGAAGGAAGTTAAGCCTCGCCTTTATCTCTTTAATGATACGGTTGGCGATGCCTAGTTCTTTTTTAGTGAAGCTTATACTATTAACTATCTCAATCAGCCCGTCTACCGACATTTTTGTGATATCGTTTATGGTGTTTTCGTGTATCTTTATATGAAGCGCCTCTTTTTTGAGTCTTGCCCCCTTGCAGGTGGGGCATGGCTGAATGTTCATGAAACGCTCAAGTTCGTCCCTTATATAATCCGAAGCGGTTTCTTTGAACTTTCGCTCCATGCTCGGCAGAACACCTTCGAACGGGGCGGAATAGCTCTGTTTGTGGCCGTGATGGTCGAGCTTAAAGCGTATCTCTTTGTCATCGGAGCCGTAGAGGAGGACATCCTGCACCTTTTCGGAAAGCTTCTTCCATGGCGTGTAGATGTCGAACTTATAATGGCTGGAGAGGTTCTGGTATATCTGGATATAGTAAGTGGAGGTCTTGGTCTGCCATGGCGCGATAGCCCCCTCACGAAGCGACAAATTCTTGTTGGGCACGACAAGGTCGGGATCGAAATACATCTTTGTGCCAAGGCCTGTGCATTCTTCGCAGGCGCCTATGGGGTTGTTGAACGAGAACATCTGCGGCGTTATTTCCGGATAGCTGATACCGCATTCGACGCACGCGGACTTGGAGCTCAATAGAATGGTATCGCCGCCGTGCTCTATTTTGATTATTCCGCCGCCATATTTCAGCGTCGTCTCCAGCGAGTCCGGAAGCCTGTTCCCCATCCCGGGCTTTATCACGAGCCTGTCGACGAAGAGGTCTATGTCGTGCTTTTTCTTTTTGTCGAGTTTGATATCCTCTGCGAGCTCTTTTATCTCACCGTCGATCCGCGCCCTCACAAAGCCGGCCTTGCGTAGCGCGGTGAGTTCTTTTGTGTATTCACCTTTGCGGTTCCTTGCGATCGGGGCAAGGATAGATATCTTAGCCCCTTGCGGCAACTCCATTATTTGGTCCGCCATCTGTGTTACGGTCTGCGACGATATTATTTTACCGCATTTGTAGCAGTAGGGGATGCCTATCCTTGCAAAGATGAGCCTTAGATAGTCATATATCTCAGTAACGGTTCCGACGGTCGAGCGCGGGTTCCTGCTCGTTGTCCTTTGTTCTATGGAGATGGCGGGCGATAATCCGTCTATCGAATCTACGTCAGGTTTGTCCATCTGTTCCAGGAACTGCCGAGCGTAGGCCGAGAGAGACTCCACGTAGCGGCGTTGCCCCTCAGCGTAGATGGTGTCAAATGCGAGCGTCGACTTGCCGGACCCCGAAAGACCTGTAACGACCACCAGTTTGTTGCGCGGGATGGTGACGTCGATATTCTTTAGATTATGTTCACGGGCGCCCCTAACTATGATGTCTGTTTGCGGCATAAATAAAAGTCTTCTATTATGTACGGCATTTTTCTTAATTTACAACTGATTTTTAATTGCTGATTTTTTTGCTATAGTCCGCCACATGGAAAAAAGGGGGGTCGGAAATGATAGATACCATAATGAAAAGACGCAGTATCAGGAAATATACCGATCAAAAGGTGACCGATGAGCAGATAGGGATGCTCCTCGACGCCGCAATGGCGGCACGGCTTAGCCTTGCTGTCGGGATCATGGGTTTCTAAAAACAAACCAGTTTATTGTTGAAATGATGTTCTTTGTGAGTGTATAGGTTCGCCATATGTCAATAATTGGCGAATCGTTAAAGCTTGCAGGGCTTATCAATTATCAGAAAGGCTCCATTGTCTCCAAGACCATAATAGACAAAAAGGTCGGTTGCGTAACTCTCTTTGCATTCGACAAGGGCCAGAGGCTAAGCACACACACGGCTCCGTTTGACGCGATGATATTCGTCCCGGATGGAGAAGCGGAAGTTGTTATCGCAGGTAAATCAAATATGGTCGGTACCGGCGACATGATCATCATGCCGGCCGGCAGGCCCCATTCGGTCGAGGCCAAAAAGCGCTTCAAGATGCTCCTTATAATGATAAGGGCCTAACGCTCGTTTCCCCATGAAAACGGGTGGAGAAAGGCCTTTCCAACTTGTCGTGGACCGAAAACGGGTCACCCATTAGCTCGTCTCAAGTCTTGCGTTTGGCGTTTTTGACCCGTTTTTTCGTTTATTTACTTATTTCAAAATATACTTTGTGGCCCTTGCCATGCCAATGACAACCAGTTTTTCCCATTCGACTAGCTGTTTCAGATCGCGCGTGGCCATTCTGGCAGAAATACCGAATCGCTTGGCATATTGTGCGGCCGTAATATGAGACACCAAAAATATGGGGGCTGGCTAATCTCTCTTTAACTTTTTATATTTTATCCGATGGACGTCTTTGGCAGAGATACCTAAACGGCGTTCTCGGTCTGCCTCGTATTCGGCGAAGTTTCCTTCGAACCAGAGTGTCTGCGAGTCGCCTTCGAACGCCAGGATGTGCGTTGCTACGCGGTCGAGGAACCAGCGGTCATGGCTTATGATGACCGCGCAACCGGCATAGTTCTCGAGTGCAACTTCCAACGCGCGGAGCGTATTTACATCGAGGTCGTTGGTCGGTTCGTCAAGAAGCAGGACGTTGCCGGGGTCCTTAAGTGTTATGGCAAGGTGCGCGCGATTTCTTTCGCCGCCGGAGAGTATCTTTATCTGCTTTTGCTGGTCGGTGCCGGAGAAATTGAAACGTGCGACGTAGGCGCGCGAACTTATCTCGCGCGAACCCAGGGTAACCATTTCGGAGCCGCCCGAGATGCATTCCCATACAGTTCGTTCATCGTCCGGCGCAAAGCGGTCCTGGTTGACATAACCGAGGCTAACTGTGTCGCCAATTTTAAATGTGCCGCCGTCGGGTTTTTCCAGCCCCATTATCATCTTAAAGAGGGTGGTCTTGCCGGCGCCGTTGGGACCGATGACGCCAACGATACCTCCCTGTGGGAGCGTGAAGTTCATCTTCTCAAAGAGGAGCTTGTCGCCGTAGGCCTTTGAAACGTCGTTGGCCTCGATGACCGTTGTACCCAGTCTTGGTCCGGGCGGAATATATATCTCTATCTCTTCATCTAACCTGTCGCGGTCCTGCTTTAAGAGGTTTTCATAGTTCGTGATGCGGGCCTTGCTCTTTGCGCGGCGCGCGGAAGGGGACTGACGTATCCATTCGAGCTCTCTGTCGAGCGTGCGGAGTCGTTTCTGGTTCGACCTCTCCTCGCGGGCGAGTCTTTCTTCTTTTTGCTGAAGCCATGAGGAGTAGTTTCCCTCCCATGGGATGCCGTAGCCGCGGTCGAGTTCAAGTATCCAGCCTGCGACATTGTCTAAGAAGTAGCGGTCATGGGTCACCGCAATGACGGTCCCTTTATAATCTTTTAGATGCCGTTCAAGCCACCAAACGGATTCTGCGTCCAAATGATTCGTAGGTTCGTCAAGTAGCAGAATGTCCGGTTCCTTAAGGAGCAGGCGGCAGAGCGCGACCCGCCTCTTTTCGCCACCCGAAAGTGTTTCTATGAGCGAATCATCCGGAGGACAGCGCAGGGCATCCATTGCAAGCGAGAGCCGGCTGTCAAGATTCCATGCATCTGTATGGTCAAGTCTCTCCTGGACCTTTGCCTGACGGTCGAGAAGCTTTGCCATTTCGTCGTCCGACATGGGATTTGCGAACGAGTTGTTTATCTCTTCGAACTCTTTTAACAGATCGACTATCTCCTGAACCCCTTCAGATACGACCTCTTTCACGGTCTTTTTAGGGCCAAAGACCGGTTCCTGCTCAAGAAAGCCTACGCTGTATCCTTTGGAAAAGTGGACCTCGCCTGTGTAGCCGTCATCGGCCCCGGCGATTATCCTGAGGAGTGAGCTCTTTCCGGAGCCGTTGAGGCCCAATACGCCTATCTTTGCTCCGTAATAGAACCCGAGCGAGATGTCTTTCAGGACCTGCTTTTTGGGGGGATGCACGCGGCCGACCATGTGCATCGAAAATACAACCTGTTTCCCTTCGTTCTCTTGATTTGCCATATGGCGGGCTCTCTTAGAGGAGTGGCCGGATAAATGCAACGGTAAATTTTTGCGTCTTCCCGAGGGACTTGTCATATTGGACAATATGTAATGTTCGAGACTGTTGAAAAAGTATCAATTTAGGTGTCATTGTGGGTCCAAAGGGCGAAACAATCCAGCGCTAAACAGCTGATTTCACGAGATTGCTTCGCCGGCAACGCCTCCTCGCAATGACTTTTTCAACAGGCTCGTAATCCCGCGCATAATATGGTGGCGTGGTGGCGTATATTATGTTACAAAACGCGGGCGAAAGAGGGGGCTTTGAAGGGGCGCAGTTCAAGAACCTTTCAAGGGAAAGAAGGTTGCTGATCAGTAAATAGAAGCTGGGGGCCGATGACTATGTAACCAAACCCTTCGACCTTGAGTTCATAAAAAACGTCGTGGCGAATGCGATAAAAGAAAATAACAAATGAAAGCCAAAAAAACAGCAGTCTCGAAATATATCCTCTCCGAGATCTTGAGCGAGATGGGGCATATGGTCCTTGGTTCGAAGAGGCTGGACCATTTCCTCAAATACTGCGTCTTGGCCGTTCCGGAGGTACTCAAATGCGACTTTGTGGCGATATCGCTCAATAGGCTTGATACTGTCCATGTAGGCGTTGGCGTAAGAAGGTCCGGATTGCGTCTTAAAGATGACTTTCAGAAGAATGTGAAGAAAAAGATCGAAAGGCATCTGAAAAGGCCGGTGATCTGGACCGAGGCCCAGCTTATCACCCTCGAAGAGAAGGGAGTGACAAAGGTGAGCGCCAAAGCCAAGGTGGTGTCGTTCCATCTGCATCCGCTGACCGTGTGGGGAGAGAGGATAGGGAGCATTTCGGTGGGCGCTGTCTCAAAAGACGCGTTCGCAAAGTATCATCTGAACATGCTCGAGTCCTTTGCGGAACAGGTTGCTTTGGGCCTTCAGAGCTTTCTCGACAGGAACGTGATAAAAGAACAGTCCTCAAAACTTGAGGCGGACAAGAAAAGGTTCGAGACCATTATCGGGGGAATGAAAGAAGGCCTTATACTTCTCGACAAGGATGGAATGGCCATCGCTGTCAATAGCGCGGCCTCCGCCCTTATGGATTCTAAGATAGACGAAGGCGCAGATGCCAGGGACTTCTCTATCAAAGAGCTTCAATCCGATCTGGAAAAGAAACAGGCCTTTGAAAAGGTCGTCTTTTTGAGCTCTCCGGCAAAGTCCACGATACACGTGAGAGCGACCCCCATCTTCGATCCATCTAACCAATATCAGGGAATGGCCGTTATCCTTATAGATGTTACGAGAGATCGCGAGATAGATAAGATGAAGTCCGATTTTGTGAGCGCCGTGAGCCACGAGCTTAGGACCCCTCTCGCGTCCATCAGGGAGGCCATTGCCCTTGTCTTTGACGGCGTGGCAGGAGATCTGACCGAGAAACAGAAGAAGTGCCTTGAGATCGCCTTAAGGAACTCGGACCGTCTGACAAGGCTTATAAACGATCTATTGAACCTTTCAAAGATAGAGTCCGGAAAGATAGAGATGAAGCGCACCTCCGTTTCCCTCGAGCAGGTGGTCGGGAATGTCATCTCCACCTTTGAACCTCAGGCGCAAAAGGCAAAGGCCGCGCTTAAGACCGACCTTGATAAGGACCTTCCTCATGTATTTGCCGATCCAGATCAGCTGACGCAGGTCCTCACCAATCTTATAGGCAACTCCATGAAGTTCACGCCTGAGGGGGGGGAGGTTCGTGTTGCGGCATGTGACATGCGATATGCGCAAGCGTCAGAGCTCATGACTCATGACGCACAACTCATGACGGACAGATGCTTCGTAGAAATTTCCGTGACCGACACCGGTCCCGGTATTTCAGAGGCCGATCAGAAGCTCCTCTTCCAGAAGTTCAGCCAGCTCGATACGGGTCTCACAAGAAAGCCGGGCGGTACGGGGCTGGGCCTTGTCATCTCAAAGGAGATAGTTGAAAAGCATGGCGGTCGAATATGGATAGAATCGGAGGTGGGGAAGGGAACGAGCTTTAAGTTCACCCTTCCGGTGTTCAGGATTGAAATGGTCTATCTGGACATCATTTCCCAGCAGATAAACAGGGTGAAGATGGTGCACGGTCATTTTTATCTGGTCGTAGCCAAGCCTCTTTCACCGGAGAGCGATAAAAAGGCCCATTCCGCAGAGCTCAGCCGTATCGAATCAGGGCTTAAAGATGTATTTGGCGAAAAGGCGGTCGTCTTCAAATATGGCTCCAGATTAGTGATAGCCGTACTTGACAGCGATCTTAGGAACACTGAACCCTTTATGGACGCGCTTGATAAGAAGAAAGAGGAAGGGTTCCAAGTGGAGATCATCTCCTATCCACAAGATGGCATAACATCGGAAGAACTTATGGAAAGGGTGCTCGCCAGATATTGAAGGGCACCTCTATAAACCCATTGTTATGTCATTGCGAGGAGCGTCCAGCGACGAAGCAATCTCCATAAATCAAGTGTTTATGGGGGATTGCCGCGCCCCTTCGGGGCTCGCAATGACAGCGTGAGTAGTTTATAGAGG
>Ga0210019_1000716_pt1 | contig 39943 bp, 27 predicted proteins | sample CryGeyCG2114_020_2_FD_183969 | JGI IMG/M metagenome (GOLD analysis project Ga0210019, IMG submission 183969) | Groundwater microbial communities from aquifer - Crystal Geyser CG11_big_fil_rev_8/21/14_0.20 (SPAdes) (version 2) | ecosystem: Environmental > Aquatic > Deep subsurface > Groundwater ...
TTTTCTTTTTTTTGAACCGCAGAAAGAAACAACTTTCTTATTCGATATATTAACAGATGACCCATGTCTGACCGCTTCTTCCTGTCACCCTGTCCCGCAAATGACCCACTCATATCCGCGAAGAGCCTTAAAAAATAACAATAATAAATGTTTCAATCCACGCCCCCGCGCGGGGGGCGACGAACATTGATCGTTGCCAAGCTCTTGCGTTTCGGTTTCAATCCACGCCCCCGCGCGGGGGGCGACCTAGTCGATGCGCGACCTTATCTTTTAATTTCTGGTTTCAATCCACGCCCCCGCGCGGGGGGCGACTTGCCATTTATCACCTCTTAGGAGAACTTCCTTGGTTTCAATCCACGCCCCCGCGCGGGGGGCGACTAGTTTTTTCATGCGAATTCAGACCTCCTAGCTTGTTTCAATCCACGCCCCCGCGCGGGGGGCGACTAGGGCCTACGAGGCAGGTGTACGCCTCGGCCGAGTTTCAATCCACGCCCCCGCGCGGGGGGCGACCAAGAACCATCTCGCACAGGACTATGGGATAAGTTTCAATCCACGCCCCCGCGCGGGGGGCGACCAACGCTACCGGAGCCTATAGCCAACGCAAGCAGGTTTCAATCCACGCCCCCGCGCGGGGGGCGACTAAAGGGCAAGGTTATTGATTCTAAGGCATGCAGGTTTCAATCCACGCCCCCGCGCGGGGGGCGACATTAACGATATCGGTATATCCCTGAGAATCCGAGTTTCAATCCACGCCCCCGCGCGGGGGGCGACTCCGGTGGGAGCGCGAACACCTAGACGAACTCAAGTTTCAATCCACGCCCCCGCGCGGGGGGCGACTCAGGGGCCTCACCTCTTTGTCGCGCAATTCCGTTTCAATCCACGCCCCCGCGCGGGGGGCGACCGTTTTCGAAGTTCTATTCGTCAAGTGGTCTCAGGTTTCAATCCACGCCCCCGCGCGGGGGGCGACTAAATAGCGAAAGAAAGCGGGACGACTGGCAAGTGTTTCAATCCACGCCCCCGCGCGGGGGGCGACTTGGGCTTGAAGCAAGTCCCCGTCACCAAGATGGTTTCAATCCACGCCCCCGCGCGGGGGGCGACAAAAAACCCCGTCACAAGATATGGACGATTGAGTTTCAATCCACGCCCCCGCGCGGGGGGCGACCTATGAAGCCCGTTGAACTATGCGGTAGAGCGAGTTTCAATCCACGCCCCCGCGCGGGGGGCGACTTGAAATTAGCAAATGATGCGTCGCAATGAGTAGTTTCAATCCACGCCCCCGCGCGGGGGGCGACGGGGATGCTACAGATAAGAGCAGTGTTGCAGAATGTTTCAATCCACGCCCCCGCGCGGGGGGCGACTTCATTTCTACAACCTCTTTAAATAACTAAGCTAATTTGTGCTTAACCGCGAATCTATCTCGTAAACGAGATTCCCGCTTCCGTGGAAATGACCCTTCTTGCAAATTCATCAAATAATTCATACCTCTTTAAAGACCGCGAACGTACTCCAGGAACATCGTCCACTTAACGTTCGCGCTGTCCATCAGACTATCATCGGCGCCTCAAAATCTACAGCTTTTTTCGCTCCAACATGTTCCACGCGCCTCCTCCAGTTGGACCCTAAATAATAATATCTCAAGCTGTCCTTATCGGCGTCTATGGCCTTTTCAAGCCTTGCCTTCAATTTTGCCCATTGCGCGGGATCAACGTTGCATTCGAATACTGAATATTGAACGCGTTGCCCATAATTGATGCACTCTTTGGCAACACGCCGCAACCTCTTCTGGCCTCCTTCGCTCGAGGTCATCACATCGTAACTTACAAGAACCAGCATAGAAAACCTCACTATCTCCAAAAAAACACCGGATACCCGTCAATATCCCCGCGCAAAAAACGCGCAAGCAACAGCGCCTGAATATGAAAGAGCATCCCGATCTGGACATTTTCCTTCAGGTAAGGATGAAACATCTCTTCTTGTTTGCGTTTTTGATACGCGACCAAAAGTTCCTTGCGGGTATCATCGCTCATCAGCACAGCGCCGGTTTCCGATCTCTTAAAACCTTTTGCAGTCACCTGCGATCTGTTGATCAATGACAACACCATGCGGTCGGCAAAGAACGGTCTGAATTCCTCCATTATATCCAAAGCAAGACTGGCCCTCCCAGGCCTGTCGCGGTGCAGAAACCCAACGTATGAATCAAGCCCCACGGACTCCAAGGCCGACCTTACATCGTGCATAAGAATAGTGTAGATAAAGGAGAGCAGACAATTGACATTGTCCACCGGCGGCCTGCGATTTCTATCTTCGAACTTAAAATCATCTTTTTGGGCAACTATCAAATGATCGAACACGTTAAAATAGACCCGCGCGGAATCCCCCTCAACTCCACGCAGAAGATCGAGCTCGCGAACATTGCCAATGCCATCGATGTTCGTCCCGAGCCGTCTCACTGCAATTTCAATATCAGAAACATTTATCTTGTCCGAATGATCGCGCAGTGACCTCTGCAAAACTGTCCGCGCATTGCATACCTTGCCGGCAATTATATTTCGCGCGATATCAGCGCAAAAACCAAGGTCGTCCGCGCGTCTGTATTGTTCCCTGCGAAGCAGGACATTTCCGTTGGTTTTGCCATGAACACGCGCCAGAAACCTTCCGTATTCAGTCAAAAAACCAACACCGATATTATTCTCAGCGCACGCTCCCATTAAAAATGGGCTCATGCTAACATTTCCAAAACAGATAATTCCGTTCAAAGTATGCAAAGGCACCTGCAACCGCGTTTCCCTTTCGACGGACACAACCACTGTTTCGCCTTCTTTTGAAAGATAGGCGCCCTGCGTGGTCACAAACAGAGTGTTAAGAAGTTTTTTCATCAATATAGTCTCTGATCGATACCTGTTTCTCTGAAATTTTGGGCAAACAGAGCTCTATAAGAGAACAGGACTCACATTTTTTGCTATAGGAAGCCTTTGGGGTAACCCCTGCCTTGATAAAGGCATGAAGCCTGTGAGCGGTTTCTTCCGTTTCCTTACGGAGCTCCGTGGTGAATGCGACATCCAGCCTTCTTCGCGTTTTTCCGTAGAATATCGCGCCCGCCGGGATATTCACATTCAGCATCTCTTCAAGGCATATCGCCTGCCCGCAAAGTTGGACGCTATCACAATTGTTCTCCTTCGGCTTGCCGTGCTTGTATTCAACCGGAAAGGGCAGCCATTTACCGTCAGGCGACCTGTAGAATTCAATAACATCCGCCTTGCCGATCAATCCCAGCGCTGATGAACGAAGCGGCATTCCGCGCTCGATACGCATGTCTCCTTTGGTTTCAAACTGCTCTTCGTGCGCATTTTTATGCATAATGCCGCCCTCGGCGGTTAACGCATTTTCTTCCCATATCTGCTCGATATAGGAGAGAGCGCACTGCCTCGGGCAGAATACAAAGTGTTGCAACGCCGAGAGTTGTATAAAGTCGTCTTCGGAGTACATATTAAATTATACTTTTATGGTCGTAACCAACTCCTTCACCGGCTCGTTCTTATACATGATACCATAGTCGGAAAAACTACGCGCCGGCTTCTCCGTGATCTTACGATGCGTCACGCGTTCAAAAAGATCGGTGGCGTTGGCATTTCCAAGCGCCGTATTGTGCTCGAAAATGATCAACGAACGCATTGTCATAAGACCCCGTGCGGCCGAACGATCGTGATCGAACATTTTTTGAATGGCTTCCCAGAATAGGTCGAGGTCTTCCTTCGAAAAACCGGTCTGGGCGGCAAGATGGGCGGAAACAAAACCGTGAACACGATAAAGGCCGTATGGTATCGTGAATTTGCGGCCCATTGTGCGATTGTCCCCGCTCTGTTTTTCGGCCTCTGCTTCGGTAGCAACCGCCATGCGTGTAATACTGTGCTCAAGCGCTACAACCGGGTCGACAGAACGGGCAAATGTCAGCTGAATAGGACCGCGAACCTGACCGGCATTTTTACCTGTGCTCATTACTGCCCCAAAGGTTCTTATATCATAATAGTTGTCGCACATCCATTTTCTGGCGGCTTCAGTCTTATCTCCCTTTTCCTTGTTCTTCACATTCTCTTGTTCATGTGATTCGTCAATTAGCAAATTCAGGACAGCCTTTTCCTTAACAAAAATATCGAAAGGTCTTTCGGCTTTCTTAACGATCTGAACATAATTCCGCACCTTCCGCTTTAAGCACACATCGGTAACCAACCCCATTCCTGTTTCGGCATCAACGCGGGGCAAATTGCCGGCATCGGGATCGCCGTTGGGGTTACCGTCCTGCACATCGAAGTACATCACGAAATCATAGCGCCTGTCGATAGGTGTCCTGTTTTGCATATTTTTCTCCTTGTTATTTGGTTCATGGCCAGTTCGGGGTCTTCAATCTCTTTCACACGCTCATAGCCCACTTTAGCCAGCCAACGTTTAAAAGGCTCCGCTTTAGGAGAAGGGATCGACTGGATTATGCGGAGCATCCCTTCGGTATTGGAGCAGTCGGTTTCGCGCATCTTTCCATCTGGGGCCTTTAATTTCAACCCGTGACAAAATGTCACGACTTCACTTCCCTCGTCTTTCAGTCTTTGTTTCAATTTCCGCCAATACGCCCCGGCATCTGAGCTATCGGTAAGCACTTCGCACACATCTATGACTGAAAAACACCATTCATTATTATAAATAAGTCTTCTGATTCGATGACCTTTGAATATCGCTATTTTATTGGTCATAATACCTCCGTACTCTCTTTTTTCTTAAAGAAATCCTGACGCTGGTGATAATAGCCAATGGCAAACCGGGCCTGTTCATCAAGTGTAAGATTAGCGGGCCATTCGTTACCCATTCCATCCACTATCTCGCCAATCTCTTTCTCCATATTAACTTTTCTACCCGGGTTGAGCTTGGCAAGGTGGTGGTTCTTCAACTTCAACAACCGGGGGAATACGCTTGTTGGAGTTGATGATGCCGCACCATAAAAGCGATCTCTTATGGTGGCACTCACCTGACCGGCTTCTTCTTGTATCTTCTCGAGAACCGCGAACAATCGGCCCAGCCTGTAGGCGGTGTTCTCATTACTCCTATCGAGTGACATAGTGACCTCTCTTTCTTGCTTGTTATGGAATCTATTGAAACGATTTATGTAAGCCTTGAGTATCGCCGCCCTTACCCTGTTCACATGACGTTCTGCCCGAATACGCCGCATGCATTGTTGCATTAACGTGGCTGGATACGGCGAACCATCAAGAATGCTCTCAACCACCTTCCCTGCAAGATTCGGCGGAACGTTATCCATCTTGTTCTCAAATGCCGTAGAACTTAATATTTGATAGAGCGATAAATATTCGGGATCTTTCGGTGAGCGGTCTATTTCAAAATCATCAACGTGGTGTTTGATCTTCTCGGCAAAATCTTTAATGGTGCCGGTCCTCCAAAATCTAACCGAAATTCTTGCGGCATTAGGAGCTAGCCCGAGAACATAGAACCTGTTACCTTCGTTCAAAGGCAGCCTACCGGTTTTGAAGGCCTCATAAAGGCCTTTAACCGCCCTGATACCGCGGTCGGGATCGTCCTTATCATTCCTAAAAAACCATGTAAATTCACTTTCAAGATCATATTTCGTCTTATCTTCATCCGACTTTTGGGACCAGAATATTATTGTTGAGTCACTAACGCGCACCTGATTTTCTTGCGATCTTGTAAGATATTTTAGGGCCGTAGAATAGGAAGATTCGGCTTCCCTTGAGATTGGAGCGTTGAATGCCTGTTCCTTGCCGTATGAATCAAACCCCTTACCCTTTTGAAACGCCACTATTTTAGCGTTACTTCGCGAACCAATAATTGGCGTAGGCGTATGCAGGCGGGCAATATTACCCTTTAAACCGGTGATCAAACACTTTGCTTCGTAGGTCGTATTTGCACCATTATCTTCGTCTTCATCACCATCTACATTGTTAGGTTCATCATTTTTTAAAGTTTGGTACTTTTTAACAGACTCTCTTTGAGGAATAAGCTTATCTTCACCATCAAGTTTGAAAGTAAGATTGCACCCCGGGATGCCCGAACATTCAGGCCATCTGTCATGTTCTTTGACCTTTTCCCATTCTCCGCTTTCATAAAATCGTGAAATGGCCTTAATGCCGTCGTCGCTGCTGACTTCAGCGGGCAAGGATTTAAGCATATCTAAAAAAGAGGACATTTGTTTTCTTGCCGAGTCAACCGATCTAGTTTTATCGTCCTTTGGATGGGCAAAAAGGTAGCCATAATGGTCCCAAAGAAAGTTCGGTTGAATTTTGATCGTTCGGATAACGGACTTCGGCAAAAGAAAAGGTTTGCCACGCCTGCCTTCTCTTAGATCCAGCAGATCAAGAAATTTACCGCCACGATCTATGACAACCAAAAATTTAATTTCCTGTTCCTGAAACCCTGCTGGAGGAAGCTTGTCCTTGTTTCTCTCATAATACTCATACAACGCTTGGAGTATCATTTTTTCACCTCCTCACTATCAATGGGCGGAATAACAACAACGCCCTTTTCAAGCCTTGCCCTGAAAAACATGGGCCTTGGATCTTTCACGTCCGAAAAATCCATGTCGTAAAGCATGAAGCCCAAGTCCCTTGTTTCATCTATGGGTTTTGGCAACTCTTTTGCCGCATCTTCTATAAACCTAAAGTTGCATGAAAACTCGCGGCAACCAAGATATGGCATATTAAAGCATTGCCCTTTTCTGGCCCTGCGCTCGAACATCGCATTGTATTTCCCAGGGTTCTCATCTTTTGGATCTCTTGCAAACTCTTGAGCCTCTTCCCGAGATATCAAATATTCAGGAAGTGGGTTGTAAATCTTGCTGCGCTCTCTAAGAGGGATAAAAACCAGCCCGGCATGTAATCTATACTTCACATCACGCAATAAAAGCCCGGCCCTCTGCAAGCGGTTCTCTTCGATAAAAAGGCCGTCCTTCCCCGACATTACCGCGCCGACTTCGTTCCTGCGAACCGATATCCAGCGAATAGGACTTAACACATCTATCTTCTTTGTCTGCCATCTTATTGCCGGCTTCCAAAAGATTGCCTCAAAGATAGCCCGCGCTGCCGAAGGCGTTATCACATCATAGCTCACGCGTTCGACCTTCATCTCCGGCCTTGTAAAACAGGCGTAATCTCCGCTCACTTCGATACAAAATTCCTTGTCGTAATACTGGTTCATCAAATCACCTCCCGTTTTTAGACAATAAAGAGCTCTTTATCCCAATCTTTTACATCGGCCAGCAAACCGTAGCCCGGCTTATAAAGACCGGTGCTACTCTGCACCCAGCATCCAAACACATCTTCAATATGACCTTCATTTTGAAGTTTGTAGAACAGGTTAAGCGGAACGTTTACGATGAACCTCTGCAGTTTCCTCATGATCCAACGATCCGGACCTTTTCTCTTGAGCAATTCTATCAATTCAAAACTGCTCTTATTTTTGCCCTTATATCTTACAATGATGCCTTTCTGAACCGTATCATCAATTAGCCTGACGTTACCGGCAAATGTCCTGAACTGAAAAATAAAATCACCTGCTTCCTTCTGCATGCGTTCTTGGAATTTCGGCCTGTCAAAATCATTCAATGCACGATAAAATTCGCTAAAATAATCCCGATAAAGTTCCGGAGACAGGTCAAAAGCCTTGTACTTTCTCAAGATCGTTCTTGCCGCGTATTCTCCTTTGCGCAACATTCCAACTGGTGAAGATTTTGGCGGGTGAAAGACAAAGAGTTTGCCTAGCATTCCCTCCGCATTAAGCTTCCCCTCACGGTTGCAACGCCCTGCCGCTTGAGATATCGAATCAATGCCTGCCAATGCCCTGAATACCACGGGAAAATCGATATCAACTCCGGCTTCTACCAGCTGGGTGCCGACAACGCGGATCGGCATTTTATTGGCAAGTCGTTTTTTAATATCTGCGATCGCCTCGCTTCGTTCTTCTCCGCACATATTTGCGGACAGATGAACCGTTCCCTTTGGCATTATTCCATGTAGATCACGGCAGTCCTGTCTTGTATTGACGATACAGAGCACTTGTTCATATTTCTGTAATTCTTCAGACACATTTTCCCATGTCGTTCTTTCATCAGATATTGGAAGATCTATATCAACACGCTTAAAGTCTTTTAGATCTGCTGCATCAGGTGGAACGATTGCGGTCGCACTGGAAATACCGGCAAATTCGGCCTGCTCGCTCCCGATCTTTCCGCAAAGAACCGGTTGAGTGGCCGTACAAAAAACGACCGTAACGCCAAAGTGGGCTACTAAGCCACGCAATACTGACAATATTGGCTTCAAATATTCCGGAGGAAGCATTTGCGCTTCATCGAGAATGATAACACTGTTCGCAAGATTATGCAGCTTCCTGCACGATGAAGGCCTGCTTGCAAGAAGAGATTCGAACAACTGGACATTTGTTGTTACAATGATCGGAGCATCCCAGTTTTCACTGGCTAATCTGCCTTTTTTATCCTCTTCATCTATGTCAATATTGCTATGATGTTCTAAGACAGCTCCATCCCCAAATGCATGACGATAAACTTCAGCCGTCTGTTCAATAATGCTGGTATAGGGGATGGCCATTATGACCCTTTTTTTCTTATGTTCCATCGCATGCTTTAAGGCAAATGCCATAGCAGAAAGCGTTTTACCCCCGCCGGTTGGGACTGTAAGGGAAAAGAAACCGCTTGGAGCGGTGGCTTTGGCCATGCAATCCTCAAGGACTTTGCGACGATATTTATTTATCGGTGTTTTTTCGGCAGCTCCGCACTTTTCAGACATATAGCCTCGAAAATTTTCATACAATGTCTCTAAGCTCGAATATGTACCTCTAAACTTAGAACTTTCAGGATTACACGCCTGTTCTGTGTTCAAAAAATCGGCATCTACCAAGCAGGAAAAGAGCATGCGGACCCATAGATGCAAGTGTTCACTTGCCGATCCACCTTCCTCTTTTGATGAAATGTTTAAAGGATTAGATCGTGGCAACTTTGTTTCGAGGATAGGCTTAGTAAGAGGGTTGTTCCTGATATCTTCAATTTCCCCAACCCTAAGATTTCCTTCTGAATTAAAAATCCGATTTTGAAGATCCCCTCCTGCCTCATCGGGATACCAATCAGGCAATCCGGCATGGTGACCCGCAATAATGGAGGCAAATAATCTGGCTAAAGGCTTGTCTTTAAATTTCTCGAACGCAAAAATAGCGCCTGCCGTGCTATGATTAGGCCTTTTTCCATTGCTCGCATGTTCTATTGGATATCCGCGTTCTCTAAGAAGATAATTCTGCCAGTCAGGCAAATATTTGCCTAGATCATGCCACAAACCGGTCAAATATGCCCAATCACCATTGGAAAATTCATCAGCAAAAACTTTCGCCAACTCCGCCGTTTCTTTTAAATGACTTGCGAGCTCCTGCCACTCTTCCTTGGGCCTTCCTGCCAAACTATGAGCATAATATTTACCCACGTAGCACCTTCTGCCTCCATGTACCCATCTACCGCTAATAAGTCCACCCTAATTTTTCCATTTTCCCGTTGTCAACAGAGGCTTAATCAGCTAATAAGCACGAGGGGTTGAGTCAATGCCAAACGTTATCGCTTTTGTACTTGCAGGTGGAGAAGGTACCAGGCTCAGGCCTTTGACGCAGGACCGTGCCAAACCGGCGGTCCCTTTCGGCGGACGTTATCGTATAATCGATTTTGTCCTTTCCAACCTTGTCAACTCAGGCATCTACAAGATAAAGGTCCTTACCCAGTTCAAATCGGAATCTCTTAACCGGCATCTTAAAAAAGGATGGTTCATAAGCCCCATTCTCGATCAGTATATCGACCCTGTCCCTGCCCAGATGAGGACCGGAAATACATGGTATCAGGGGAGCGCCGATGCCGTGTTCCAGAACATGAATATCTTAAACGACTCCCATGCCGATACGGTGGGCATCTTCGGAGCCGATCATGTATATCGAATGGACATCAGGCAGATGCTAAAGGTCCATCAGAAGAACGACGCCGATGTGACCGTTGCCGCGATCCCATACAATATAAAAGAGGCTCACTCATTCGGCATCATCGGTGTCGACAAGCACTGGCGGATGATCGATTTCAAGGAAAAGCCAAAAAGGCCCATGCCCATTCCGGGTGACAAGTCAAAGGCCCTTGTTTCGATGGGTATCTACATATTCAACGCGGAGTTCCTTAAAAAAGCTATCATTAAGGACGCCGCCAACAAAAAGTCCTCGCACGATTTTGGAAAGAGCATAATCCCTTCTGTCTATAAAAAGGCCAGGGTGATGGTCTATGATTTCTCGCGAAACGCCTACCCCGGCATGACAAAGGACGAAAAGGGCTACTGGCGAGATATAGGTTCCATAGACGCCTACTGGAAATCGTCGATGGACCTTGTGAGCGTCACGCCGGTATTTAACCTTTATAACCATATGTGGCCCATTAGAACCGCGATGGACCCGTCACCTCCGGCCAAGTTCGTCTTTGCGGATGAGCAGAACAAGCGCGTCGGCACGGCGACCGATTCGCTCGTTTCCGAAGGATGCATCATCTCCGGCGGACGCATCTCCAGATCCGTACTTTCACCAAACGTGAGGATAAACAGCTATTCGCTGGTCGAAGAATCGATACTTTTCGAAAATGTGAACGTTGGAAGATATGCAAAGATCAGACGCGCGGTCATCGACAAGAACGTGGACATCCCCCCCAATACGGTCATCGGCTATGACCTAAAGAAGGACAGAAAAAAATATTTCGTATCGGAAAAAGGGATAGTTATCATTCCAAAGGGAGCCAAGATATAACTATGTCGACACCTCACTTAGCATTCCTCTGGCACATGCACCAGCCATACTACCGGAACATCATCACCGGCGACTGCGTTCAGCCGTGGGCCAGGCTTCATGGCGTTCATTCATACTACGACATGATGAAGCTCTACGAGCAGTTTAGCGATATGCATGTCAATATCAACTTCGTCCCTTCGCTTTTGCGCCAGATAAGGGAATATGTCGAACTGGGCATGACAGACAAGTTCCTCGATATCACCAAGATAGACGCCAAAGAGCTCAATCCTGTACAGAAAAAGTTCATCCTCCGCAATTTTTTCATGGCCCACCCGGATAAAATGATAAAGCCGATACCGCGCTACTGGAAGCTCTTTAAAATGCGCGGAAGCGAAACTCACAAGATAGATTTTGAAGGGGCCATCAGATACTTCTCGTGGAAAGATTACCTCGACATACAGGTATATTATAACCTCGCCTGGTTCGGCTTCAAGGCGCGCGAGGAATATCCGGAACTTCAGAAGATGTTATCGCTCACATCCTCTGCCGGAAATTTTACAGAAGAGGACAAAAAGACAGTTCTTAGTATCCAACGGGAGGTCTTAAAAAAACTTCTTGAGTCGATACGAAATGCCTCTCCCAATATTGAACTTACAACAACACCCTACTTTCACCCCATACTCCCGCTCGTCTACGACACCAATATAGCAAAGAGGTGCATGCCGAAAGCTACCCTTCCAACGCGTTTCCAGGCCCCAAAGTTCGCAGACTTTCAGATAAACCACGGCCTTACATATTTCGAGCAGTCGGTAGGCCGCAAACCTAAGGGGATGTGGCCTTCTGAAGGGAGCGTTTGTCCGGAGCTCATCCCCCTACTTGAAAAAGCCGGCGTTGAATGGATAGCTACTGACGAAGGAATACTTGAACGCTCCGGAATATCGGGCGAAAGGAACGAATATCTCTACCAGCCTTATCGTGCTGAGAACAACGACGCCAAGGTCAACATGGTCTTCCGCGATAGGGAACTTTCTGACCTTGTGAGCTTCACATATCAGAAGATGTCGGGGGCAGATGCCGCAACCGACCTCATAAAACGTGTAGAGGAGATAGGAAGATCCACAAAGATCTCGAACCCTCTTATAACGATACTTCTCGACGGCGAGAACCCATGGGAATCCTATGAAGAAAACGGAAAGGCCTTCCTTGTCTCTCTTTTAGATGGTCTTCGCGCTTCTAATATCAGGACAACTACAATAAATAAATATCTCTCCGAAAATCCGCCAACGGCAAAGATAACGCACCTCTTCTCAGGTTCGTGGATAGGTTCTAACTTTGCCATATGGGTAGGAAAACCCCAAAAGAACCAGGCGTGGGGCTATATTAAAAGGTCCATGGACGAGCTCGGCGGCAGGCTCTTAAAGACCCTGGAAAATCACGAACGCACCGACGCCGAACTTAGGGCCCTTGAATCTTTCTGTGCCGCCTGCGGAAGCGACTGGTTCTGGTGGTTCGACGACGACTTCTCTAGCGAATTCAAGAGCGATTTCGACAAGATATTCAGGATGCATCTAAAGAACGCCTTCACTCTATTTGGAAGAGACATCCCGGTATTTCTTTATAACCCAATCTACCACTACAATGATTCGTCACATCATTCCCATGGCCCGCTAAAACCCAACGCGTTCATATATCCTTCGATTGACGGACTGAACACCTCGTTTTTTGAGTGGTCGAACGCCATCACGATAAATATTGGCACGAACAGGGGCCCGATGGCCCAGACCGAAGAACTCTTTGAAACCATCTACTTCGGATTCAATCTGGATAACTTTTACTTAAGGTTCGATCCGCTTGACAAGAACATAACATTTGCCCTTAGGGACCATGAAGAGATAATCATCTATCTCCACAACAAGCACCAATTCAAGACACGGTTGTATTTTAGCGGCACGAAATATCAGTTTGAGTTCGTTGCCGATCCTGAAGGAGAATACGGCAAAGGGGGTCTTAACACAAAATGGGCGGTAAAAAGCGTGTGCGAGCTGGGCTTTAATTTTAAAGAGCTTGGATTCTCTCCAGGCGAAGAGGTTACGATTATTCTAACGGTGGTGAAAAAAGGGATAGAAACCAGGCACTACTCTCACATGACCTTCATTGTGCCCGATGAAACATATGAAAGACAGATGTGGAGAGTGTAGGGACACGCTTCACACAGCGGATATACTGAATAAATGATGAGGCATGGGGGCATGGCGACGATGAAGCATGTCCCTGTCTTGGGAGATCCGCCGTTGGCGGATTGCATATGATAACCTTATTACTTGCATTGCATAACCACCAGCCGGTGGGAAATTTTGAGCACGTCTTCGACATGGCATTCAAAAAGTGTTACTGGCCGGTGCTGAACACACTCGAAGAGTTCCCTCAAATAAAGATATCGCTCCATCATTCGGGTCCCTTGCTTGACTGGGCAAAGAAAAATGAGCCGGAATATCTAAAAAAACTCGTTAGAATGATAAAGGCCGGGCAGATAGAGCCTCTTGGCGGAGGATACTATGAACCAATCCTCGCTGTTATCCCTCCAAGGGACGCCGCGGGCCAGCTAAAGATGATGCGCGAGTTCTGGGAAAAAGAGGCAGGCATCTCCACTAAAGGGATCTGGATGACCGAAAGAATATGGGAACCCTCGCTCACGACCCTTCTGGCCGATAACGACATAAAATATACGATACTCGATGACGAGCATTTCCGCGCGGCCGGGGTTGTGGATGAATTCATACTGAACCATCACCTTACCGAAAGACACGGAAAAACGACATCCATCTTTGCATCCGACAAGACGCTACGCTACCAGATCCCGTTTAAGCTCCCGGAAGACGTCATTGCCCATCTATTGTACCTCTCCGATAAATATCCGGGCGGCGCCGTGACCTACGGCGATGACGGTGAGAAGTTCGGACTCTGGCCGGGAACCCATGAATGGGTGATAGAAAAAGGCTGGCTGAGGAAATTCTTTAAGCTCCTTTTGGATAATAAGGATAAGATAAGGACCCTCACCCTTTCCGAATTCTATGCCGGGAGAAGACCGGAAAATACCGTCTACCTTCCCACATGTTCATATCACGAAATGGGCGAATGGTCCATGCCGGCGCATGCCATCCATCAGATGGAATCTATCAAGGGCTTTCTTGAACAAAACGGCAAGTGGGAGGAGGCAAAGCCGTTCGTGCGAGGTGGCTACTGGGACAATTTCCTCACTAAATATCCGGAATCTAACTACATGCACAAGCGAATGCTGTATGTGAGCGAAAAATTGGAAGAAGCGATGTCATTGCGAGCGCAAGCGAAGCAATCCCCCGGCAAAAATCATACACAGGAGATTGCTTCGTCCGAAGACGGACTCGCAATGACGAATGCGCGCAATGCGCTCTATCGCGCTCAGTGCAATTGCGCCTACTGGCACGGTCTTTTCGGCGGGCTTTATCTTAACTATCTCCGCCATGCGATATTTGAGAACCTTATCGACGCCGATAACATACTTGATGCCTTAGACCACGATCCGGACGCCAAAGAACATGTGCGAATAGAAAGATGTGATATCGACCGCGACCTGACGGATGAAGTGATGCTATCTAACAAACATCTTATAGCCGTCATAAAGCCGAGCGAGGGGGCGGGATTGCTTGAACTTTCTCACAGAAGATCAAAATTGAACCTAAGGAACGTCCTCGCAAGGCGCGAAGAGGCCTATCATAAAAAAAACGCCGAAGTTCATAAGCGCACGAGCGCAGAAGAGAACGGATTAGGGATCTCTTCGATACACGATCTAAGCAAGGACCCGAACGATGCCGGTCCTATTGCATATGACACCTGCAACAGGCTCTCCTTTTGCGATCATATATGGCAAGCACTCCAGAACCCGGCCAACCTTAACGAACTCAAAGATAAGGTCAGCCTGTGCAAACTTCCGTACAAAATAATATCAACGGACAAGGACCACCTTGTATTGACCGCCGAATATGACGGGCTCCATATCGAAAAACTCTATCACATGACCCATGAAGCCAGACTCGTTGTAGAATATGCGCTAAAATGGAAAGAGCCGTTGAAAGAGCCCTTGCGCTTCGGCACGGGACTTAACCTGACCCTTCTTGCGGGACACGACAAGGGAAGATACTATCTGCTTCCTGACGGTGCAAGGGAACTGATGGACGTCGTAAAGGGCCCCGAAAGGACGAACCGCTTAAGGCTGGTAGATGAATATTTTAAGTTCAATCTTGATATAAGCTCCGACACCACGATGGACATATGGCGCTATCCTATCAACACCGTTTCGCAGTCTGAGTCGGGTTTTGACTTGCTTTATCAAGGCTCGTGTATATTATGGACCGCCGTAATTCCTGAGGGTGAAAAGGAATTTGATTTCAAGATAACATTAGAATTCAACTAAAACCCGCCTACGCTAAAAGCTTCGGCGTGGCAAGGAGAGAGAAAATGCCTGAACTAAGAAAAGATCCGATCGTTGGGAGGTGGGTGATCATCTCAACGGAAAGGGCGCAGAGGCCATCCGATTTTAAGAACGAAAGGGAAGAGAAAAAGGGGGGCTTTTGTCCCTTTTGCTACGGCAACGAACACGTTACGCCTCCGGAAGTGCTCGCTTATCGACCGGGAGGCGGACTGGCAAACAAGTCCGGCTGGAGCTTACGCGTTGTCCCCAACAAATTCCCGGCCCTTATGATAGAAGGTTCCGCCAATAAAAAGGGCGACGGCGTCTATGACATGATGAACGGTATCGGCGCACATGAAGTCATTGTCGAGTCTCCGGACCATAATTTGAACCTTGCGAACCTTGGGGAACAGCAGTTCGAGGATGTTTTCTGGGCGTTCCGCGACCGCATACTCGACCTTAAGAAGGACAAGCGTTTCCGTTACGTGCTCGTGTTCAAAAATCACGGCCTTCGCGCAGGTGCCAGCCTTGAACATTCACACTGTCAGCTCATCGCCCTTCCCATTCTTCCAAAGACGGTCATAGAAGAACTGAGCGGAGCGAACGATTACTATTCATATAAAGAACGATGCCTCTACTGCGATATCATCACCCAGGAGATAGAGGACCAGAAACGCGTGGTGCTCGAGAACGAAGATTTCATAGCCCTTTGTCCTTTCGCGCCGCGTTTCCCGTTCGAGGTCTGGGTAATGCCAAAGAAACATACCGCCTACTTCTCGGAATCAACGAAACATGAGATCCACAACCTTTCCCAGATAATGCAAAGGACGCTCAAAAAGCTCGAAAAGGCGCTGAACGACCCCCCGTACAACTTCATGCTCCACACAGCGCCTCTGGCAATGCATAATCCGGAAGTATATCACTGGCATATCGAAATAACCCCAAGGCTTACGCGCATGGCAGGTTTCGAACGCGGAAGCGGATTCTATATCAACCCCACTTCGCCGGAGATCTCGGCGCAGTTCTTAAGAGAGGTGGACACTTAACAAGGCTACCAGCAAAGTTTCAGGCCAGCAATGCCGGCAAAGTCAGATTCTTCCGCTTTGCTTGCCTTGCTGGCTTTGCTTGCCTTGCTGGCAGATCAACATATGAACATAATCCAAATAGTTTCCGAAGCGGTCCCTTTTTGCAAAACCGGCGGCATGGCGGATGTTGCGGGAGCCCTGCCGCTCGCCCTGGCGGAGAAAGGACACAAGCTTTCCGTCATCCTCCCCTATTACACCTCCAAAATTTCGCCCAAGAAACATAAGATAAAAGATGCCGAAGAAAAGATCAGAGTGACCGTTGGCAACAAGGAGATAGAAGGCGAGCTCTTTACCTGCAAGATGGCGCACAATGTGACCGCCTATCTCATCAAGAACGAGCAGTTTTTCGGACGTTCGGAGCTGTATCAGACGGCAGAGGGGGATTATCCCGATAACGCCGAGCGTTTTATTTTCTTCTCGCGCGCCGCCCTTTCTGTGGCGTCCCAGCTTCAACCGGACATCATCCACCTGCACGACTGGCAGGCATCGATGGCGGCAGTCTATATGAAGAGCATTTACAAGACCCACAAGGCGTTGGCAAAGGCGAAGGTCCTTTTAACGATACACAACTTGGGCTACCAGGGACTCTTCCCGCATACCGCAATGCCTTTAACAGGCCTGCCATGGGATTTTTTCACCTTCGACAAGCTCGAGTTCTATGGCAAGATGAACTTTCTTAAGGGCGGCATAGCTTTTGCCGATGTCATAAACACGGTCAGCAAGAAATATGCCGAAGAGATATTAACGCCTGGATTTGGCTGCGGACTTGAAGGCGCTCTTAGCTACCGCAAGAACGTTCTTTACGGTATTATCAACGGCATCGATTACACCGAATGGAACCCGGCTGCCGACCCGCTTATCCCCGCAAAGTTCGACCCCAAGAGTCAGGGCGGAAAGGCCGACTGTAAAAGGGTTGTTCAAGAAGCGTACAAGCTTCCGATCAGAGCAGATGTGCCGATCATAGGTCTTATTTCAAGGCTCACCTCTCAAAAGGGCTTTGACCTCATCGAAGCGGCAATGCCTGAGCTGATGAAAGAGGATGTTCAGCTGGTTATACTCGGCACGGGTGAGAAGAAATACCACGAAATGCTCCTGCAGGTCGTTAAAGATTACCCGAAAAAGATGGGGGTTCGTATCGCCTTCGATAACACCCTAGCGCATCAGATCGAGGCAGGAAGCGACATGTTCCTAATGCCGTCGCGCTACGAGCCGTGCGGACTCAACCAGCTCATCAGCCTCAAATATGGCACCATACCCATCGTCCGCGCAACAGGCGGTCTCGACGACACCATAAAGAACCGCGAGAACGGTTTCAAGTTCACAGACTACACGCACCAGGCGATGCTGGCATCCATCCACGAAGCGCTTGAGGCTTATAAGAACAAGCCGGCGTGGAACAAACTGATACAAACGGCGTTTGCCGACGACTTCTCTTGGAAGGCATCGGCAGGCGAATATCTGGAACTTTATAATAAGATGAGAAGGGGTTAGGAGGGTTTTATAGTATTTTAACCTTTGGTTAGTAATACCTTTGTTAAAAACTATAAGTATTTCAACTTCTTATTCGCACTGGCATACGAATAAGAAGTTGAAATACTATAGCGCCTTCGTTTCGGCGTCTGACTTTCTGATATAATTAGGGATGAGCCGGATAAGCTCATCCCTTTCGTTCTTCTGAAGCCTTTTAAATGCAATAAGTCCGGCCGCCCCTGCGATTGGAAATATCTTTTCTTTTGAAAGTACAAATCTATTGCCAAGGCGCTGTGCAAATATATCTTTATATTGAATCGCCCCGTCGCCGATAAAGAAAAGCTCGTCTTCTATATCTTTCAATCTGTCGCAAAGGGCATCGGGAGTTATTGAACACTCGTTGAGCATAATCTGAGGCAGGAAGCAGGAGGCATGAGGCACGATATTATATGTGGCAACATAAACTTCACCTCTATAGGCATTTATGCACGGAACGATGTTCATGCTTCGTGCTTCGTGCTTCATGCTTCGTAAGGAATAGGCCAGCGCCTCAAGCGAAGATATTCCTAAGATCGGCCTGTTTCCTTCAAGTGCAAGACCCTTCGCGGTGGCAAGGCCTATTCGAAGACCCGTAAACGACCCTGGACCTATGGCAACTGCGAAGGCATCGATGCTCTCTATCTTTAACTTTGCTTTCTTAAGCGCCGCCTCTATCTCTTTTATAAGGACTTCCGAGTGACCCGACTTTGTTTGATAAGAAATTTCCGAAAGCAGAGCATCACCGTCGAGAACGGCGATCGAACCCGCATGCGTTGATGTGTCTATTGAAAGAATGTTCATGCCCGTTGTCATCCTGAAGACGCAAGCCCGAAGGATCCTCCGCATCCAGCTAAAGGGGATTCTTCGCGTTCCGCTCAGAATGACACAAGCGAAGAGATCTTGCTTATCATGCTCTTTATTCCCCAGACGCTGTCTATATCGTTAACTGTTATCACCATGAAAAGCGTGAGCAATAGCGCGAGCCCCACATATTGGGCTATAGCGCGAACCTTGTTCGGTATCTTTCGCCCCGTAACCGCCTCAATTCCGCAAAAGAGAATGTGCCCGCCGTCGAGAACGGGTATCGGCATGAGATTTAATATCCCCAGCTGAATGCTTAGGAACGCGAGAAAATATATGAACTCAGGCAGACCGTACTTGGCCGCGGCGGCTGATGCCTGAGCTATCTGGATCGGCCCGCCAAGCGATTTATATGATAACTGCCCGGTAAAGAGCCTTTTAAGGACCTCAAAGGTGAGGCCTGTAAGTTTAACGCATTCTTCCGTTCCATGTTTTACCGCCTCGATAAGGCCGTACTGCCTTTTTACCATCGGCATATCGGTAGAGCGAAGGCTCTTTACTATCCCAACCACCCACTTATTTGCGTCTTTGTTGAACTCGGGCACAATATCGAAATCCAGCACCTTGCCTTCGCGTGCAACAGTGAACTTAAGAGGTTTCTCGCCGCTCGAGTGTATCAGCTCTGTCATCTCTATCCATCCGTCAACAGGGTTCCCGTTAACGGCTACGACCTTGTCACCCTTTTTGAGCCCCGCCTTTGCAGACGGGCCATTTGCCATGACCTGATCGATGTTCGCCTCATTGCCCAAAAAGAATCCGGGTTCAATTCCCACAAAGCCGGCCTTGATCTCCGGCATAGTCTCTACTTTCATCGTTGCGCTTATATCTTTACCATCGCGGGAAAATCCCAACGTTATCTCTTGACCGGCGGAGATTATGATATCTTTCTGGAGATCGTCCCATGTTGAGACTCCCTTGCCGTTGACCGTCTTTACCTCATCCCCGTTCTTGATACCGGCAAGTTCCGCTGGTGAATTCGCCTTAACGCCCATCACAACCGGAGGCTGGCTCAAGAACGCCGGCTCCATCCTGCCGATAAGGAAAACTACCGGCATAAAGACAAGGGCAAATACAAGATTGGTCAAAGGGCCCGCCGCAGTCACCTTTACCCTCTGCCATATGGTCTTGTTCATGAAAGAGCGTTCGTCGGTGGCGCCGCCTGCGTCGTCCGGGTCTTCTCCGGTCATCTTGACATACCCGCCAATGGGTATTGGGGCTATCTTATATTCCGTTTCGCCGCGTTTAAATTTAAGTATGGCCGGTCCAAAGCCTATAGAGAACTTCTCGACCCTAATTCCGTTCCTTCTTGCCACGATAAAATGTCCCAGCTCGTGGACCAGAATTAAAACGCCTATCGCAATAATAAAGTATAGAATTGTCATGGTCGGGGGTAGATAACAGGAATAAGGCCAAGTGTCAAAAAGAGAATAAGTAAGTGCCTTTTAAATGACCTCGGAAGCTTCGGTCCTTGCCCATTTGTCGGTGGCAAAAACGTCGTCCAGGCTTGAGAATTCTTGAGGTCTGTCTTTGTTTAATACCTCTTCTACTATCCTTGGAATATCCAAGAAACTTATCTTTTTATCAAGGAACGCGGAAACGGCTACCTCATTGGCTGCGTTTAGGACACATGGTGCGCTTCCGCCGGCCTTTGCGGCATTGTAGGCGAGCTTTAAACACCTGAATTTTTCAAGGTCCGGTTTTGTGAAGGTCAATTTCTCGAATTTTGTAAGATCTAGAAACTCGACCCCGCTCTCAACACGGTCAGGGTAGGCAAGGGCATATGCAATTGGCCCGCGCATATCGGGTAACGCCATCTGGGCAACAACGGCGCCATCGATGTATTCTACCATCGAGTGCACAATGCTTTGCGGGTGTATCACCGCCTCTATCTTTTCGACCGGCATGTCAAATAGCCAGCGCGCCTCTATCACCTCCAGACCCTTGTTCATCATGCTGGCCGAGTCTATCGTAATTTTGGCGCCCATGCTCCAGTTGGGGTGCTTCAGCGCCTGTTCGAGAGTGACGTTTTTAAGTTGCTCAAGCGTATACGCCCTGAACGGGCCGCCGGAGGCCGTAAGTATCATGCGTCTTACTTCTTTATGATTGTGGCCTATCAAAGACTGAAATAGTGCCGAGTGTTCGCTATCGATCGGTATCAGCTTCACGCCCATCGAAGCGACCTTCTTCATTACAACAGGCCCTGCGGCAACGAGCGTCTCTTTATTTGCAAGGGCCACGTTCTTGCCGGCCTCGATGGCTTTATAGGTCGGCTTCAGGCCCACCGCGCCTACAATGGCCGAGACCACAAGGTTGGCGTCCGGATATGTTGCTACCTCGCAGGCACCTTCAATTCCAAAAAGGACCTTACAATCGATAGGTCCTAAGCTCTTTAGTTTATCGGCGGCCTCTTTGTCGTGGACAGATACGATCTTGGGCCTGAATTTATTTATCTGCTCAAATAGTTTTACTGGATCGTGGCCTTCGGCCAGTGAAACGACGCAGAATTTATCAGGATTGCGCGCAACTACATCTAGCGTTGAGATGCCAATAGACCCTGTACTACCTAGAATTGCCAGCTTTTTCATTAAGTATGACCACTAACAAACATTTCAGAAAAATGGAAGCAAGATGTTTCAAACAATTAAAATCTAGGTAATTATTTTGAGGGCGCCTCTAAAAACCTGCTTGTTCTGTCATTGCGAGCCCCGAAGGGGCGCGGCAATCTCTAAGCAAACACTTGATTTATGGAGATTGCTTCGGTCACTACGCTCCCTCGCAATGACACGCCAATGGGTTTTTAGAGGTGCCCTTGAGTTATAACTTCAAAGAAACGCGTCGTTCGGAAATATTTGGATCAGAAAAATTTCAGTATGATAAAGTGACGGATACGTATAAAGACGTAACCACAAGACGGATCACCCCGGCCCCTTCATATCTGGCCCTTGCTGAAGTAGATGCAACCAGGCAAAGGATATATCGCGAGATGGTGGGTTCGCTGATGTCCAAAAAGATCGAACTGAACATCTCCGGCACGTATTTTATAGGTAACCCCGACTGGGTGATTCAAAAATACCGGGAGCTAAGAACGGCTTTATCTTCTCATCAAGACAAAGGGAACATCTCGCCGCCTGTCTAACTAACAGGCGCTCTTCTAAAAATGTGGCTAAGGCAGAACTCTTCTATTTCTATGGACGGGTGCGTCTGCAACTGCTTTTCGCCCTGCATCTCGGCGCGTTATAATCAACAAATGATCAAAAAAGAGCGAGTTAGAAATAGCCGCCAGCGTAAAACCGCACCCTATCCATGGAGTTGCCTCGATTACTTATCCAAAACCACCCAATCTTCTCTAAATGAGTCCGTCTTGTGGCTTGGGTCGTCTTCAAAACCACCCAATCTTCTCTAAATGAGTCCGTCTTGTGGAGTCTTCAAAACCACCCAATCTTCTCTAAATGAGTCCGTCTTGTGGGTCGTCTTGTGCGCCGGCTGGGTTCAAATGAGTCCGTCTTGTGGGTCGTCTTCATAGTCCGCACACCAGCTCCTTACGGGCTGGTGTGCGGACTATGGATAACTTTCTTTAACTCCTCCCATTCTCTATCCAACATATACCTTATCCTCTTTATAGGGGGGATACGATGTCTATTCCGCATTCCATCAAATTAGCATTTAATCGTTGCAAAGGTCTTTCCCTATGCTATAAACTCGCGAGTCCTCTCAATTGGGGAAGGACAAGGAGAAAACAACTTATGACAACACCAAAGAAGGTCGAACCGGCCGAAGGGAAACTGGGCATATTATTAGTGGGCTTAGGGGCTGTTTCAACCACTTTTATCGCTGGCGTGGAGGCGGTCCGCAGAGGCATAGGTAAGCCGATAGGGTCTACCACTCAAATGGGCCATATTAGGCTCGGCAAAAGGACCGATAACAGGAGCCCCCTTATAAAGGATTTCGTGCCCCTTGCAAAACTCGACGACATGGTCTTTGGTGCGTGGGATGCCCTTCCCGATAACGCCTATGAAGCGGCCATTAAGGCCGGTGTTCTAAAGAAAGATCTTCTTGACCAGATAAAGCCTTTCCTCACGGCCATCGCACCCATGAAAGCTGCATTTGACAGAAATTATGTCAAGAAGCTGGATGGCACGCACGTAAAGAACGCCCAAAATAAGGCCGATCTGGCCGAACAGTTAATGGACGATATCCGCAAGTTCAAGGACGCTAATCGCTGTTCACGCGTTGTGGTCGTCTGGGCGGCTTCCACCGAAATATTCATGAAACAGGCCCCCTGCCACGATAACCTTGCCAAGTTCGAAGCGGCAATGAGGGCCAATGATCCAAACATCGCCCCTTCAATGATCTACGCCTATGCGGCATTAAAGCTTGGCATCCCATTTGCCAACGGCGCGCCTAACCTGACGGTCGATACTCTGGCAATGCTCGAGCTTGCCAACACAACCGAAACTCCCGTCAGCGGCAAGGACTTTAAGACCGGACAGACGCTCATAAAAACGATATTAGCCCCCGGTTTCCGCTCAAGACAATTGGGACTTAACGGCTGGTTCTCGACCAATATATTGGGCAACCGAGACGGTGAGGTTTTGGATGACCCCGAAAGCTTCAAAACAAAAGAAGAATCTAAACTTGGCGTTCTTGAAACGATATTACAACCTGAGATCAACAAGGAGCTCTATGGGAACTTCTATCACAAAGTAAGGATAAATTACTATCCCCCGCGCGGAGACAACAAAGAGGGCTGGGACAACATAGATATTTTCGGTTGGCTCGGCTACCCGATGCAGATAAAGGTCGATTTCTTATGCCGTGACTCGATCCTTGCCGCACCGCTGGTCTTGGACCTCGCGCTCTTCAGCGATTTTGCGAAACGCGCCGGTCTCAAAGGCGTTCAGGAATGGATGTCGTTCTTCTACAAATCACCCATGACGAACCCGGGACTCTATGCCGAGAACAACCTCTTCATTCAAGAGATGAAGATGAAGAACACCCTTCGTTATCTAATGGGCGAAGAGCAGATCACCCACCTGGGACTTAATTACTACGAATAAGCTCACATTCTTTTTGGTATCTTGATGTGCCTGAGACGTTTTTGGAGGTTGTAATACTCCAGGACCGGCTCGCCGTCGTTCTTCCACCTATCGTAGAAAAGCCTTTTGAGCTCTTCTTTTGCCATCCTCTCGCTCATCATGGCGTAAAATAGTTTGTCGCCCAGCATATAACCGAGCGCATGGGTCACCGCGAAGAACAGGTCGCTGCGAAGGACCTTCACTATCTTGCCATCGTTCAAATATCTTTCACCGGAAGAGAGAAAGTCGATAACGCTAAACGCCGTTTCGAACTCGAGCCTTCTATCCTGAGGGACCCTGACGGTGGAAAAATATGAAACGAGCCCCTTGAACTCGTGCTCGTGAAAACATTTACGCTTGGGGTTGACAAGCTTTGAGCCAAAGAACGCCAGCCCTTCATGCAGGATATTTGCGTAAAAGGCGTCTTCCATCGAACGCCTCTCTTCAGTACCGGAACAAACATGCTTTAAGAAGTGAGCGGCCTCTTCCGCAGCGTGGTTTATCGAAAGGTTCGCAAGATAAACCACCCTCTTTTCGGCTATAAAATAGCTTTCGCTGGCAAGTATCTGCCGCTTGAGCGCTTTGAGCTCACGCGGCGTGAACTTGCCGCCCTCTTTTAGCCGCTCAAAAAATGAAAGGTCCCCACAGGTATAAACATCCACCTTCTCTTTTTCGTCGCCGATATTTATCCCCAGAAATTTAGAGATATGGTCGACCAGATCTATGAAGCTCGATTTGGAATCGGCGAAGTCTATCTCCCCTTCTTCGTGCTCCAGCCAGTTTATGTATGACTGCTGGCAAACGATCGGAGGTGTGTTCATCCGGCAGAATTTGCGCTCGCTTATCTTTACCACCTCGACCCTGTGGTCGAGCCCCTTTTCCGCAAGGTCCCAGTAAATAGCGTCGCTGTTCTGATAGAGAATGAGGTCGGAAATCGGATGCCGGATGTCGGATTTTTGAAGTAACTTTAGCACGGCCTCCGGCAAGTGGGCAAGATGCAGGTCCCCTATCAAGACGAAGATCTTATGATCGGGATGTTTTTCAGCGATATCAACTATTAATTTTGCCGTGGCCTCATCGCGTTCTTCAAGCCCGGCGTTATGATGGGCGGCGTCGATCCCGAAAACCGGTAATTCGTGGTACTGCGCAAAATCAAAGAGCGGTTTAAAATTGGCCCAAAGGTCAAACACCCAATGCTCACGAAGGCCGATCTTCTTTAAGAACTCCTTCTCTTCCATTTTACCGTCCATAAAATTATCAAGGACCTTTTGATGCTTCTTATGAATGAGCTCCAGCCCGATCATCATGTTCTCGTTATCGGGGTATATGGCCTTTAATATCCTTAAGAACGAACGCTGGCTCTGATTGCAGGTATGATAGTCGCCCACATATATTATCTGCGAATCTTTTATGGCCGAAAGTATCTCATCGTGCGTTGCAACGCGTTCGTAACCGGCGACCGCCTTTGTGTACTTCTTCTCGTAGGCGGCAAAACCCGGTTCCTTCACAACAATGGAATTGCTAATTATCTCTTTGTTCTTGAGCCAGAGCTTTCTCTGGATTCGGATAAGTTCTTCGCGTGGAGAAAGGGGCATATTGACGCGTATTTTACGGATATATCTTAAAACCGCAAGGAATTATTGGCTCCGGATAACGGCTTCACACATGGTGGCATCTTTCATGGCATCGTCAATGCCCATGACCACGGCTCCAACACCAGCGAACAAGAAAATAACGCCAACTGCACTAAAAAGGACCCTGTCTAGTAGGCTGGTTTCGACAGCAGCTATAGCCCTTGAACCTGTCCACCATCCTAATCCTCCCAGACACCCACCTGCAACGATCCTGGTCGGCGCTTTTTCTATCATTTCACATTCTTTTATTACCTGTTCGGTTAACCTGCTGTCTCCCACGAGTATTTTAGTGGCGTTATTTTCATAACGCACCGGCGCGTTATTAAACCTCGACGTCTCCTTTTGGCATCTAACCATATGTGCAAACAATCTTAAATCATCTCTTTGAAAATTTCCGTCCTCGTCCATTCCTGCCACCATCGCCGATCGAATGTCCGCGACCTCTCCAACCGTAACAAGATTATCTCTTATCGCCTCGTTGTAGACATCAATCGCGTTTGTGCCTCCATCAAACACCGCATTAATCGCATCCCGTGCTATACTCATAATTTTTCTCCTCCTCTTGATTACCCTTGATCGAACATATTTAGTTCATAACTTCAAGTCTTTTGGGGTCCCAACATTTTGAAAGCCCTTGACAACTGCTAATTTGCCTATTAAAAAGGGCGCTTTCCCTGGCTAAAAAGCAGCCCATCTCCTTTTATGCATGAACTGACGATTATACGGAAGGTCGTGGTTGCGGCCGACAGGGCTGCGGAGGCAAATAATATTGCTCACGTCAAGGTGTTGCGTCTGCGCATGGGTCAAATGGCCGCCGTCTATCCGGACCAGATCTCTTTCGGTTTTCTGACCTATGCCAAAGGAACGCGGCTTGAAAAAGCCAAGCTTGAAATTGAAAAGGTAAAGGTCCTGCTTGAATGCTACCAATGCCTCACGCTTTTCGGTGATGAAAGGTTCGAAGACCACGGATTTGCACATGCGATAGCCCATGCTCCCCTTACCTATCTACCGCCAAAATGCCCCAAATGCTCATCTGAGCGTATCGGGATCAAAAATGGACGGGAGATGGAACTTGTAGATCTTGCCGGCGAATAAAGACCGGCGTCCCCCACTGCCGGAGCTAAAAGAAGAGATCGCGTTTTCCACTTTTTATCTCTTCCAGCTTCTTTAGAGTCTCGGCCTTAAGTTTGGGGCTGATTATTCGAGAGATGAACTTTGCCATGATTTTTCCGCCCCTATCTTTTGACCTTTCGTCTCCAAAATCTTCCAGATACTCGGCGAACGTAAGAATGGCGTTCGGTCTGCAGAATTCATGGATATCTCCAGACTTTGCAAGGTCCATAAAAGTCTTGCCGGTTCTGCCTATGCGATAACACGCGGTGCAAAAACTGGGGAGCAGACCGTCGTCAATGACCGACCTGACAACTTCGTCAACGGGACGATCGTCTTGTATCTCGAATTGCTCTTTTCTTTCCGACCTCTTCCCCGCATATCCGCCGGGCGTACAGACCGATGCCGCACTCGCCTGAGAAATGCCCATCTGAAACGCACGTCTGCGCAAATCTGGCGGCTCACGGGTTGAAAGTATCAGTCCGGCATAAGGCACGGCAATTCTCAAAATAGTGATCAGTTTTAGGAATTCTTCATCACCAACAGGATATTCCGGCCTGTAGTTTATACCTTCGCCGCCGCAAAAACGCGGCACAGAAATAGTGTGAGGGCCGACACCCAAATGACTCTCCATATATTCGGCATGGGCAACGAGCGCCATAGTTTCGAAGCGCCAGTCATAGAGACCGAAAAGCGCGCCGATGCCGAGATCATCGAGTCCGGCTTCACGCGCCCGGTCATGGGCGGTTATCTGGCGGTCGTAATCACCCTTGAGGCCTTTGTGGAGTTTTTCATATGTGTCTCGATGATATGTCTCCTGAAATAGCTGATATGTGCCGATGCCCTCTTTCTCCAAGCGTCTGTAATTTTCAACGGAGGTCGATGCAATATTTACGTTCACCCTTCTTATCGAATTGCCGCCTTTACCTTTTACGCCGTAGATAGTCTTGATGGCGCTACAAACATAATCGATACTATTTTTATCGGGGTCCTCGCCAAACTCGATAAGAACGCGCTTGTGCCCCATATTGATGAGACACTCGGCCTCTTTTGCTATCTCATCGAGTGAAAGCATGCGGCGTTTGAACGCTTCGTTCGTGAGATGAAATCCGCAATAGGCACATTCGTTTACGCAATAATCGGAGATGTAAAGAGGGGCAAAAAGGACCAGACGTTCGCCGTATATCTCTTCTTTTATTTTGGATGCCGCGTGAAACATCTTATTGATCTCGTCCGGTTCGTTGGCGTTGACAAGAACCGCTACATCTTCCAGAGAAAGGCCCTTTTTGTCGGTACCCTTAAGAATCACGCGGTTCACATCATCCCTTGAAGGACGCGAACGCCTTTTTAAAAGGTTGACTATCTGATCTTGATCAACGGCCTTTAAATTCATGCGGAATGTCTATAATAAACTCCCCACCCGTTCAAGCGAATAAAAACTTAAGCATTAACGCTGAGATCTGTTGGGGCGCGGCCGATGGAACGCAGGAGCTCTATCACCTTGTTGACATGTTCTTGTGTGTCAAGGTCGGTCCCAAAACGGTTGGGATAGATATCGTAAAGACGTCGGTACTTCATGGGCGTGACATTTATCATTAAAGAATTGGCACCCGCCATAAGTCCCTGTTTGGCACCGTCAAGACCCCACAACGTTTCAAGCGCGGTTGTGACCAGTATCTTTGCCTCAGGGTTCATAACGCGGGCGTTGGCAATGATGTCGAGCGTCTTTTTAAGGGACGGAGCCTTTTCGCTAGCGAGCGGAGTTTGCGGATGCGGAACAAAAGGACCGAACGAGAACATCTCGGCCCCTAGCTTAGAGGTCATCTTTATATCCTGCATGATATCCTCGTGCTTTTGATCTGGAAGACCGATGAGAAAACCGGTAACGATGAGATAACCCATTTCGCGCAGGTCGTTGATAAGTTTCAGGCGCGCTGATAGTCCATCATCTCCGTCCGTCATCCCCACGGAAGTGGGGACCTCGTTCATGCATTCTAGATTCCCGTTTTCACGGGAATGACGGAGGTCTGGTTTTATCTTCGCATATATATCCGGATTCGAGGTTTCAAAGCGCAGAAGCGCCCCCCTTGCCCCTTCGTCGTACATCCTTTTATACGTATCGGCGCTACGCTCTCCGACCGAGACAAAGATAAGCACCGGATGCCGCGCGCGAATATCGCGAACTATCTGCGCGAGCTTGTCATCGGTGTAAAATGGGTCTTCGCCGGATTGAAGGACCAGCGCCTGAAAACCTAACGCCACCGCTTCATCCACCGCGTTTAGAATTTCGGGAATGTCCATCCGGTAGCGCGTCAGCTCTTTATTGCTCTTTCTGATGCCACAATAGTGACAATCTTCGGCGCAGTAGTTAGAGAACTCAATTATTCCGTGCACACAGCAGGAGTTGTCCTGATGCTTCTGTCTGATGGCGTTCGCACGATCGTAGAGCGTCTTGGGGTCGTTCGCAAGTTTCTTGTCCTGCTCTTTCAGTTTAAAGAAGATATCTTCCCAAATCTTTAAGGTCTCCTTGGCCTCTTCATCCGATATCTTACGGATAACAAAACCACCCTGCGCATATACGTTCTCGCCTATGACAAGGTCCTCAACCAGATCGACATAGGCCTTTCTCTTCTCGCCGAAATAGTCGACCGTTGCGACCCTGCCTTCTATCGCCGCAATTTTGCCTGGTATCGCGTAGCACATATTCCAATAGTCTTCGAGCAAAGCCGAGAAGACTGATTTTATCTTCTCGACAAGCTCGAAGAATAAAAAATTGCAATGGGCACTCTAGATATGCTAGGCAGGCTTTCCAATGCAAGCCATAAAAAAAACGGCCCTCATACTACTCTTCCTCGTAGTTCCTTCTTTGGCGTCCGCCCTCACATTCCCCAAACCCGTTGGGTTTGTAAATGATTTCGCCAATATAATAGACCCCCAGACAAGGGTCCGGTTAGATAGCATGCTCACACAATTCCAAAAGGCTACTGCGAATGAAATCGTGGTGGCAACCGTTCAGACGCTGGATAACGAGCCGATAGAAAATTACGCGGTCGCCATGTTCAAAGACTGGGGTGTCGGTCCGGCCAGGGAAGATAACGGGATACTCATCCTTGTCGCACCGAATGACAGGCAGATACGCATTGAGGTCGGCTACGGACTCGAACCTTATATAAATGACGCTCTCGCCGGAAGGATCGTTCGCGACACAATGATCCCCCACTTCCGCGACGGAAACTTTTCATTGGGAATATTAAACGGAGCGGTTGAGGTGGTTTCGACCGTTGCAAAGAAGACCGAGGTCGAATTCGACGCCTTGGCGGCTGGAAATATATCTCCTGCAACCCCAATATACTCACTACAGGAAGGGCCCGAAAAAAAGGAATCGCTGGCGGGCAAGATATTCAAGGTAATATTCATAGTATTTATCGTCCTCCTTTTCATCAAAAACCCGTGGGCGGCGCTATTTATACTTTCGAGCTTCGGAGGCGGACGCGGCGGTTCTTTCAGGGGCGGTTTTGGCGGCGGTTTTTCCGGATTCGGCGGCGGAATGTCCGGAGGCGGAGGAGCGAGTGGCAGATGGTAAGGAGGTAGTCATTCTGAACGAGAGCGAAGAATCCCGAGCGTACACTCTGGAACCTTCGCCTATGGCTAAGGATGACATACATTATGAGGTATAATTATGAACGTAACGGAATTCACCAAAGATCTTAAAAAGGCCTATGCCGAGAACCTAGATGCGGTCGTTCTCTACGGCTCGGCCGCGGACGGAGAGTTTCACTCCGGCCGTTCGGACATTAACACCATAATCGTTCTTAAGAACATTGCGCCGGTAGAAATAGCCCGATCCAACAAGACGCTCAAAAAATGGGTCAAGAACGGCAATCCTCTCCCGATCTTCTTCACCAAGGAGATAATAGATGGCGCCGCCGACGTATTCCCCATCGAATTCAGCGATATTACCGCAAGAAACAAGGTCCTTTATGGCAACGATGTCTTCGCCGGCATAAAGATAGACGGACGGAACCTTCGCCACCAGTGCGAACATGAGCTCAGGAGCAAGATACTTGCCTTCAGGCAGAGGATGGCGCTCCTCTCCGACAGACCTAAAGAGCTTATAGAACTGATGCTCGAATCGTCGTCATCGTTCTTTGCTATATTCAGCGGTGTGCTCAGGCTTTCCGGAGTAGAGCCGGCACCTTCCAAAAAAGAGATTGTGGAACAGCTTACAAAATTAGTTGACACCGATATTACGATAATGCTCGAGATAATCGATGTAAGAGAGAAAAATCGCATCTGGCGAAAAGAAGAGGCAATGGAAAAGATCGAGCAATGCTTGACTTCGATAGAAGCTGTGATTAGGTATGTAGATAAATTGTAAGCGAGCGTCGGATTTACTCCGCGCGAACGAGAGGGGCTTGGGGGAAAACGGCGAGGGTTGCCGAGCCGGTCGTTCCCCCCATCAGAAAGTGAGCGAGCATCTGGCTTTGCCAGTGCGAGTGAAAGGGGCTTGGGGGGAAACGGCGAGGGTTGCCGAGCCGGTCGTTCCCCCCATCAAAATAAAGGGCTTAAATCATGAAAAAACTGGTCATCGGTCTTGTGGTACTTGTAGTGCTTGCCGGCATCGGCTTCAGAATTGTCCAATGGGGCATCAGCAAATATAACACGTTGGTCGCCGAAGGACAGAACGTCGACAAATCGTGGGGACAGGTAGAGAACGTCTTACAGAGAAGGAACGACCTTATCCCCAACCTTGTGAACGTGGTCCAGGCATATGCCGTCCACGAGCAGGAAGTCTTCATAAAGGTCGCCGAAGCAAGAAGCATGTGGGCAAAAGCGGTTCAGGGCGGAAACGTCGGCGACAAGATGAAGGCCGACTCCGCAGTATCCGGATCCCTTTTTAACCTCATGGCGATGATAGAACGTTATCCCGACGTCAAGGCCAACCAGAACTTCCTGGCCCTTCAGGATGAACTGGCCGGAACGGAAAATAGAATAGCGGTAGAGAGAAACCGATATAACGAGGCGGTCCAGACGTACAACACCTACGCCAAGATGTTCCCGAACAATATGATAGTTGGCATCTTTAAGTTCCCGAAGGATCGCGAATACTTTAAGGCGGAAGAAGGCGCGACAAAGGCCCCAGAAGTTAAGATAGGATACCCAGGAGTTCAGGTCCCCGGAACGCCTCCTACAGGCTCAACTCCTCCTATCCATGCGGCACCAACGGTACCTCAGGCAATTCCGGCCCCGCAGATAACTCCTCCGCCAACCGCCACACCGACCCCACAGGCACCTGCTGCGCCGGCCATGACACCAACTCCCGCGGCGCCACCTACACCTGTGGCAACTCCGACACCGCCCGCTCCGGCCCCGGTAACAACGCCAACTCCTCCAGCACCTGCGCCATCAGCGGCTCCCGCGGCTCCGGTCACTCCCATAATGGCGCCGCCCGCAGTTCAGTAAAAATAAGTTTCGGTTGATTTTATCAGTCAACTTTAATACCCAACCTAACAATAGGGGGTTTTATGTTTCCTGCCACGGTCGGTATCATTCTTGGAATCGGTCTTTTGTGCTTCATCTTTACAGCCTACAACAGGTGGACGACCTTAAAGATAGCCGCTCCGATAAAGGACATAAACAGGCTGGGCACCAGACTTTGGAGGGTCTTTCTTTACGCAATAGGCCAAAAAAAGTTCTTCAAGCACGGACGCGTAAGCGGCCTTATGCACGCCTTCATATTCTGGGGCTTTTGTGCGGTAACCCCTGGAACCACGATAATCTTCGCAAAGGGCTTTGATGCGGGATTTGCCGGCTCGTTCCTCTCCTCACCTGCCGGTCATGCATATACAATGTTCAAGATTTTTTTTGAAGTTCTTGTCATAATAGGATGCTTGGCCCTTCTTTTTAGAAGGATATTTTTAAAGACCAAGAGACTTACCCTTTCGCTCGAGGCCAACATAATACTCGTAACGATCCTCTTGCTCATGGTCACGGACTTCGCGATCGAGGCAGATGTGTGGTACAATTTCTCCTACTTCACCCACATAATACTCGTACTCGGGTTCCTTAACTGGCTACCGTATGGCAAGCATTTCCACATCATTACCTCCATTCCCAACGTCTTCCTGCAAAAAATGGAACCGGCCGGGGCCCTTTCTTCCATCAACCTAGAGGATGAGAAGATAACCACCTTCGGCGTTAACAAGATAACCGAGTTCAACCGGAAGCAGTTCCTTGACCTTTACAGCTGTACCGAATGCGGAAGGTGTCAGGAGCAGTGCCCGGCGTTCGCCACTGAAAAACCGCTCTCGCCAAAGGAGCTTTCGGTAGCGCTACGCGACCATCTCTATGAAGAGACTCCTTCGTTCAAGTTCTCATGGACGATACCTGCGGACGGAAAGGCCTCGGCACAAAAACTTGAGCTACCTCCCCTTGTTGATAACGTGGTGAAGGCGGATACCATTTGGAGCTGTACAACGTGCAAGGCGTGTGAAGAGGCGTGCCCCGTCTTCATTGAATATGTCGATAAGATAACAGACATGCGCAGGCATCAGGTGCTCATGCAGGGAGCCATCTCTCCCGAAGCGCAAACAGCGCTCCAGAACATCGAAAAGAACTATAACCCTTGGGGGATAGGGTATTCTACGCGCGGAGACTGGGCAAAAGAGATGAACGTTAAGACCCTAGCCGAAGATCCAAAGGTAGAATATCTCTACTTTGTGGGATGCGCCGGCTCATTTGATGAACGCGCCAAGAAAGTGACCAGGGCCTTCGTAAAACTCCTGCAAAAAGCGGGCGTTTCCTTCGGCATCTTAGGCGCTGAAGAAAAATGTAACGGCGACTCCGCACGAAGACTAGGCAACGAATATCTTTTCCAAACGCTCGTCAAAGAGAACATGGCCACCTTTGGAAAATACGGGGTGAAGAAGATAATAACGACCTGTCCTCACTGTTATAACACATTGAAGAACGAATATTCGCAGTTCGGGGGGAATTACGAAGTGCATCATCATACGGAATTCTTATTGAATCTGATCGAAAACAACAAATTATCTCTCTGCAATAGCACGATAGAAAGACCGCACGATCGCACGATAACCTATCACGACTCCTGCTACCTCGGCCGCTATAACAATATCTACAACGCCCCGCGCGAGATACTGAAGGCGGCGGGCTATGAAGTGGTCGAACCGAAAGAGACCAAGGACCGTGGCCGCTGTTGCGGCGCGGGCGGCGGGCGGATGTGGATGGAAGAGAACCTCGGCACACGCATCAATCACAAACGACTGGAGGACCTGCAAAAGACAGGCTCCGAAAAAATTGCAAGCGCATGTCCCTTCTGCCTGACGATGATATCCGACGCCGCCAGAGAAAAGAAGGCGGAGAAGATTCAAACGCTAGATATAGCAGAAATACTGGCCGAAAGTTGAAGATAAATTTGAGGGCACCTCTATAAACCCATTGTTATGTCATTGCGAGGAGCGTCCAGCGACGAAGCAATCTCCATAAATCAAGTGTTTGCTTAGAGATTGCCGCGCCCCTTCGGGGCTCGCAATGACAGCGTGAGTAGTTTATAGAGGTGCCCTTGAGTCAAATTTAATAAAGTGGGATATCTATTGGATATATAATAGAAATTATCAATTACAAACTCAGCCATAGACGATCACTTTGACCTTAGACAGTGGGGTCATCCATATGAGAGGTCCAGAAGCTTATCGATATAGAGCTGATTCGGCGTAAATATCCGACATCATCCCATCAGTAGGTGTCAAATGCAGAAGTATTATGAAAGGTGAGTATTCCACACCCCGATAATTGCGATTTCAAGCCCATCCATTATCCGACATCATATTTAAGCATATAATATCATTGGTGTTTATATGTGGGGGCTCGCATTGTCTCACCTGGCACGTTTATTGCTGTAATAACGTTCGAGCGGGTAAGATATTATGTCCGATAAAAAAGTAAAAGACATAGATATAAGCTGGCTATCAACGCTTCAGGGGATTTTTGAGAGCGGACAACCTGATGCCGGGCAGAGTGTTGCCACTGAAGACGTTTCCGTAGGGCAGGATGTGGCAGGCGAAAGCGAAGTCGACGTTTATCTAAGCAATCCACAGACCCTGATCGATCAAGATAGCCAAGAGCGGATATTAGGCCGTGTCCGGTCGATGTTCGAGGCGCCCGATGCGAGCATCAGGGACGTTGAGCCGTCGCTTGCGGTCGAGATGGTCGTCCGGAAGATGAAGACGGACGCCGAGGCTACCGGGCGCATACTCATGTCGTCCGCAGAGGATATATTTGACCGCGAAGAGAACGAGGGCAGGGCGATAGAACATCTTGGCCGTGTCATGGCCGATCCGTACGCCGAGTTTTCGGAGGTTGAAGGCCTGGACGACCTTAGCGAAGCCGTCATGGTCGCAAGGGGCATGGTTGACTACATGAAGGGCGCCGGTGTCCGGAACTTGGCGGCCGTTGAAGACAAGGAAGGGCGGACGTTTCTTTCCCTTGTTCACATGGAACAATTATTCAAAGAGGACAAGGCTGGCAACGCCATGTTATCCCATCCCGAGGTGGTGATAGGCGCCTTTATCGAGTCAGGTGCAATAAGCCTGATCTCAAAGGCGGTCGAAAGCAACGCGCAGTTTTTCCGGGACATGTCTGAGGCCGGAAGGGCGCTCAGGAGAGGCGAGACGGACCCACGGGGGACCCAAAAGAGATACGCGGACATTTTTGAAGAGTACGCCAAAAAGATGGGTGCGCAGAGGAAGCAGGACATTCTTTCCAGTATCGAAAGGACGCTCATTACCTACGATGAAAAGGATTATAAAGATAATTTTATCAGGGAACGAAAGCTGCAGGCCCTATGTTTTGGCCGTCATGACAGCAGGCGGTTTGTATCAGACAGAAAGTCCGTTGAAAGGCTTTCGGTCTACGTTCCCGGAGAGAGCATAGAGCAATATGAAATAACCCCTGCCCTTGGGCGTCTTCACGATAAGCTGGAGAAGGAATTTGAGGCCGAATACGACAAGAAGAGCGAAAAGATTCCCGGTTTTACCGTGCTGAACCCGTCACGATCGCGGTCAGCGTACGTTAAACAGAAGCTCTACGAGCATTTTAGCAAGAACTTTGATGAGATCGAGGGGTCGTTCGCGTTCCATAACGAAGAGTTCTACGACGAAAAGAGCAATAGGTGGAGCTGGACGCAGGAGCGCCAGGATGGGGCGGTCTCGCAGGCGTGGGAGACATATAGAACGGTGGAGGCCCCGGAGATAATACGGACGCTTGAGTACGTTTATGAAGAGATAAAGCCTGTTTTCAGGCCCGCGCTGGGAGAATTTGAGAGGGTCGGGAGTTTAAAGGAGCTGCTTTTGGCCGAAGAGAAGATGTCCCGGGTCTATGAGATGGAAGAGAACCCCGTTGAGCAGATCATCTCGTCGGTGGCCTATTTAAGAGAATTAAAGGCGGCCGAGGAATTAAAAGGAACGGTAAGCGGTTCTTATCTCGGCAAGGTGAAACTGTATCCTTACGCCGATATCGCGGCCGATTATATAATAAATGACAAGATAAAGATAGGCCCCGATTCTACGCTTAAGGATATCAGAGGCGCATATGCCGAAGTGGCCATGGGGATGGGAGCCGTGCGGGAGCGGATGGCCGCCGATGAACTCCAATTTTCGATGGGGCTGTTCGCGACCAAGCTGATGCTGATAGCCATCAGCGGCGCGGCCGGAGCGGCGGTCGTGTCCGGCTTCGGCCTTGGCGGTTTTGCGGGATATTTTGTTGACGCGAGCGTCTTTAATCTCATGGATCAGGGACTTAATACGGTCATGCTGGATCAGGGTCCCAAAGACATGGATCAGTTCATAGATACGACGATCACGAACTATGTGGTTCTTGGTGCCGGACGCGCCTCGGGGCTTGTGGGCAAGCTGACCGGATACGATGCCGGCGCCGGGGCCAGATTATTGGCCGCGAGCGGGGATATCGAAGGGTTATCGGTCCGGGGATTAAGGTCGGTTTCAGCGGCGCTCGGTGCGGCCCGGACCGTGCCTTCGGCGCTTACAGACGACGCGCTAAAGTTCTCGGCATCATACGCGTCCCTTCATTTTGGGTCCGTTGGCCTGGCCGCGGCTGGCGTTGGCGAGATGCCGGAGAGCTTTTGGAACTTTGAATCGTTCCTGACTCTCGCGATACTCCACGCAAGAGGCAAGACACAGGAGCGCAAGGAACCGTGGCGGAAGCCCAAGATCAAAGATGTATTACAAAGGCTTAGACCGAGATTGTCCCAAGATGATAATGTTTGCTCACCACGAGACTATCAAGCCTTGGAACGTTTTTCATTTAACCCCGAACAGATACAGGCGTGGTTAAAAGTGATCCCGGAAGGCACGTTAGATAAATTTATCAGTTTATTTGAGATGCGACCGGAACTGTTCAGAAACGTCCCTGCGTCCAGGATCATAGAGCTCTTTGGACAAAAAATGGGTCTGCAAGACGCGCAAAAAATAAATTCGGAGACGTTTGAACTATGTGTAGATGACTTGGCATTTAAAAAATATGGCAAGGGAAGAACGTTTGATTTTATTTTATCGATCATAGCTGGGAACGGGGTCGAGGTCATCAAACATTTTAAGGAGTTTGGCTATGAAGACGATGTTGCCAGAGATATCACCAAAGAACTACTACGCGAAGATTTTGGATATGATTCGACAGATGCCGCTATTTTGGGTGTCGATATATTACGGCTATCACATGATGACGCTCCAGCTATATTACAACTGATCAATGGAAGGGATCGGCGCTATAGTATTTGTTATATACGTGAGTACGAGAGCATCAAAGAAAAGTACGGTAGTAGGTTGACTCCCGATGAGATGAGTGAATTTGTCTCCCAAAGGGCCCTAAAAGCGATTAGTGTGGCAACCGAAAATTCGCTCGGTGCAATAGCTGAAGAGGAGGCTTTTCAGGCTATTACGAACAGGATTAGGATGTTCAGGGATGTTTTTAATGTGAGGGGAGTATGGCTTGATGCTGTGGATTTTGCAGATATCGCCAGTATTCGCGTGAACAATTCGATACATATTATTCTTTCAAAGGGCAGATTTGAAGCGGCCTGCGGCCTGCAGATGACGGTATACGAAGATGGCGAAGGGCTTGCTACCATTGGTTTCCAAGAGACCGATAATACGATAGACATTGTCAGATATCAGGGCGCTGATATTGCAGATGGAAAAAGGGATGAATTATTCAATAAATTCAGAAGTTTTTCGGGAGGCGTCGATCCTCTGCCATGGCTGGCATTTTACACCGCTAGGTTTCTGCTTGGTGGAGCGCTCTCGAGCGGAAAACGACTCCGTTCGATAGCCGGTGAATATGTGGCCATGACCTATCCTCATCAAGCTCATGCTGATTGGATAGAAAAATTCGTTCGTACTCACGAAGATGCGAAAACATTCTGGCAGGGTCCCCCGCCGATGGTGTTGCAATATGTGGAAGAGTACGATGCAATTACCGCACAATTAGAAGAGGTGGCCGGAGAATTTGAGCGCCTAGAGAGACCATCCCAATCGGAGGCTAAATTGGCAAGGATTCGAGAACTTAGCGACAGCCGGATTTCTTTAACGGAAAAACTGGAAAAGATCGAAATGGTTGCGACCATGTTCAAAAATGGGCCTATACGTGTGTACGATGTAACGGCTCAGAACCTGGGCTTTAAGCGAAGGAGTCAATCGCCATGGTATCATTCTACGAATATTCCAGGGGGGTTAAGACCTACCATTTATAGCCGTTCGGATCAGGCCATGTTCTGGGAATCGATTTCCCGGGCCGATCGTGCTACTCGAAACATGATGGTTGCACCCGAAGGTGAATACGTCATGGCTTGGGGTCCTATTGGTTTTGGAAGGACGATATCTGTCTCAGAAAATCCATTCCTGAATGAATGGTTACCACCTGAAGCGCTAAGATCAAGAACACGCTTGGATTTTGGAGAAAGACAATATCTCGCAAATGCCGAGGTTATCGCCGCCAGCATAATTGAGCATGCGAATAAGGTGTCCAGCCCACACAATCCTAAATGGCGCGCTTCATTCGATGAGCGTTTAGATCAAACGGTCGATGATTACATCACTGCCAAAGCTGCGCCCGAACGTGCTGAACGCTTCAGACGCTCCGTCCACACAATCGTCGATGAACTCATGCAGGGCGAATTCTCGCTCGATGAAGCGATGCTTCGTGTGGATCCAGAACTTCGCGCGGTGATCGAACCTTTTGTGGTGGCTGAGATGGAAGCTGTCGTTCGATCGACTGAGGCGGCGAAACCTGATTTATTTGAAGGGCGTGATGTGAATCCATTCACTGGGGAATATCTTACCGGTTTGAACGATGCTCCGCGCCCCGATGCCAGATATCGGTTTGCAAGGGAATATCTGAGACAGAAGTCGAATGAGAGACGAACCTCGCTGCTCACTGATGAACGAAAGCGAGATCTCGTTGAAACTCTTAAGATGGGCGGAGTTGATATCGATGGGAGCAAGTCATTAAACGAGCAGTTCCGTGACGCGCAAGGAGTTATAGGCGATCTCTTCACAAATCCAAGTTCACCAAGATCAAGGGCTATAATTGAAACCTTAGACAGAGGCGATCTTCTATTCCTCGAAATGTTCGTATCATTTTATGGCGACAAGCGGGAGATTTCTGGCAAGCCATTGGACCAGCTTTTAGGCACGGTAAAAATGGCTGGCAGGATGGGCGCTTCCTCGGAATATGGTTTATCGATGGGCAGAGAGAATGGCAAATGGCGGCCGAAACTTACGCGTGGTTACACCGATCAAGTTACGATGACAGGAGAAGTCAGCGGCCTCGTTCACAATCATCCGCATGGCAGAGTCCCTTCACGTGAGGATATAAGAGCTTCAATTAGGATATCTCGTGAAATTGCGGCCATCTCTCATCCGTGGAGGATCGTATCCGGCGGTAAGGATTTTCTATTTCGCGTGAAGTTGAGAGCTGATGGAAAAGTCGATGTCGAAGTTAAGGTAGCTGGTGTAGGAAGAAACATAGTCAATAGGGATGCAATCGAGACAGATATTAGAAGTGAATGGGCTGAATTTATCGGGACGGAAATTAAAAATCTTGAGGTGTCGGTCGTTCCATTGAAAGTCTTAGACGCCGAATTCAACGAGGCGATGAAGCAGTATGAGACGAAGGTGTCGACGGGCACCCAAATTAGGCAATTTATGAGCACTTGAAATTAGAAAAAGCAAAAAAGGGGTCAGGCTTTCCTAATTAGCTATTGACAAAAATAAGTCCATTTTGTAGCCATGCGCCGTATGGCACGCAAGCCGCGAATAGAATTTCCTGGGGCTTTTTATCATGTTATTACGCGTGGGA
>Ga0210019_1000719_pt1 | contig 39864 bp, 59 predicted proteins | sample CryGeyCG2114_020_2_FD_183969 | JGI IMG/M metagenome (GOLD analysis project Ga0210019, IMG submission 183969) | Groundwater microbial communities from aquifer - Crystal Geyser CG11_big_fil_rev_8/21/14_0.20 (SPAdes) (version 2) | ecosystem: Environmental > Aquatic > Deep subsurface > Groundwater ...
AGTTTTGATGGATTGAGACATGATTCAGGATGTTATCACTATTGCACTTGTTTGTAACGAGGAAGTTATGCTGATTCACGCTTACATCTCCGCCCTGAAGGGCGAAGTTTTACGCGGGGACGATAAAATATAATTGCAAACAATAAAAAACCCGACTTATCAATAGATAAGTCGGGTTAGTTTACATTTATTACTTAGGTATATTCTAGAACGGGATGTCGTCGGAATTGGTATTCGCGGCAGAGGTTTGCGGCTCCGGGTCTTTGGCGTCGCCATCGAACGGATACTGCAAACTGAGCGAAACGTAGTTCTCGGTCTTGCCGTCCTTCTGGAAGGTCTTCATCCAACCGCTCAGACGGTATTCGGTATCGCTACCAGACAAATGAGCTGCCCCGAACAGGTCCGGCAGATTTTCAGCGCCGGGCTTGCCTTCGGCAACCGCCTCCTTCTTGGACGTAGACACGAACAGCTTGCCGTTGTAGTAGGCCTTCTTGCCGCCGTCAGCACCAGGAACAGCGATGGTGATGTGACGCACAACGTTGCCGTTCTTGTCTTTTTCTGCCATCTTGATGCCGGAACCGGTGATTTCAGGGGTTTCAGCGCCGGTGACCTTGTTCTTGCCGCCGCCCTTGATCGTGTAGTCAGCCTTAACTTCCTTCTTCGTGGCTTTTTCAGCGCCTTCTTCCTTCGAGAAGTAGCTGTGCAAGAACTTCTCGTGGTTGATGCCGAACATTGCGACGTTTGCGATGGTCTGATTTTTTGCTTGAGTCATTTACTTCTCCATTTTAATAACGATGTCATTAGAACCCAACGTTCCTCTGTAACATCTATACAGAAGATGCGTCGTGCGGGTTGATAAAAAACCTTTTGTGCGATTTTGTAAAAAATAAATTGCAAATTGCCCGCAGAGCCAATAGTAGCTTGATTTGCATTTATTATCAATATCCTGACAGGATATTTAAATGAAGATTCTTTGCTTAAAATTTGAGCAGCGAAACAGTATTATTGATTGCGCGGGGATGCGCGGCGCAAAAAAAAGTTATGCACAGACTTCTTCACAGTTTTTGTGGAAACAACGTCGATAGGCTGGAGAGCTCCAGAGGTTTGAGCTAGAGAGCTCCCTCCGGAGGTTTGGAGTCAAGCTCCGGAGGTTTGGAGGCTGCCTTGCTGTCCGGCAGTCGCAAAGTAGCGGGACATCGAGTAGGGGACGGAGTTACCCCCCGTCGCCCTCTCACACCACCGTACGTGCGGTTCCGCATACGGCGGTTCATTAAACATGCTGGAAGCGTTGCTGGGTATCCAGCAACGAAACCAACCCCAGTGCATCAAAGAAGCGTTTTGGATAAGCCTCGTTCATGTGACTCGCTCCGGCGTTCCACCCAGGGCCACGCCCGTTGCTTGCCGATTTCCATGCCCGCGTCTCATCCAAACCTCGCGCTTGAAGCCGCTTATTCCGGGCGGCCGGGCGCTTCCATTGCCGTTCGGCTAACTCTTCCCCTTGTCGGGCGAGTAGAGGACTTTCACCTCCAAGTAAGTGCGCCCTGCCGGGCGCACCAAAAAAAATGCCCGACCAATAAATGGTCGGACATCCGGTTACTTCTTGCCAAACTTGAACAACTTACGAATAGCTTCCTGCTCTTCAGCGGGGGCGCCATTCAGAACCACGTCGTTCAAGGCCTCTTCCAGCGCCTCGACGCCCTTCATGCGACGATATTCGGATGCCAGACTAGCCCACATCAAACATGCACGAGGCGAGATATCGACACGGAATGCGCCGCCGGCACCCACGTAGTTCTTGCGAACATCGCGAGCAAAACCGACCATCTCTTTGGCAATAGTTTCATTGCCGAGGATGCCGTTGACGAGCTTGATCTCGAATTCCTCCGAGATGTCGTTCATCTCAAGGGTGAAGAAACGATCCTTGAAAGCCGAACTGCCGATCCGTTCGCCCGCGTAGGCACCGGACTCATCACCAAAGCCGCCAGAATTGCCTGTGGCTGCGATTCTGAAGTCCTTGTGAGGCTTCATCGTTTCACCGGTCTGCGGGATGGTCAGGGTACTGTTCTTATCCAAAACATCCACAAACCGCATCTGCTCACCAGGATCCATACGACTGATCTCATTGGCTAAAAAGATTCCGCCGTTCCGGTAAGCCTTCGTAAGAGGGCCATCCTGAAACACGGTAGAGCCATCCTTTGCGATGGTCAACGTACCAACCAAATCCGCGAAGCGGGTTTTGCCGGAGCATGAGATCGGGTAGACATCAAGCCCCAGGCGGGCAGCGAACTGCAGTACAGTCGATGTTTTTCCGGTTCCTTTGCCGCCTACCAACATCATATTACGGATAGGGGCGGAATCGCTGACCCAGAGGATCAACTTCTTGAGAAGCTTTTCCTCGAACAGATGTGTTTCCACTTGAGGCGTGAACTCGCTGGCCTGACGGACAGCGATTGTTGCTTGTTCCGGGGCTGGAACGCCGAAAATTGCCCCGATTTTGCCCATTACGACTGGGCGTTCGTTTGTAGCGACTTGACTCATTGTTTTCTCCAAATTGAAGAACCACTCGGTTCAAATGGAAGATATGAATTATTGGTTGATAAAAGTACAATATGCTCGTGAATATATTAACACAGGCAATATTATCAATCAGCGCAATAGATTATCTTGCTATTATGGCTGTATGGGCCGGGAGTGTCTATGCCATTAGATTTGGTATGTGGCCTTATTCGCTAATAGGTTTCCCTGGGGTCTTTGCACACGAAGCAATGCATTACATGATGGCCAAGCTATTTTTTGCGAGCCCAAACTTTCCTAATATGATCCCAAGAAAGAATGGCGATTCGTGGATCATGGGCTCAGTCTCGTTTGTGCCGTCGCTGATCAACTCAATACCTGTAGCAATGGCGCCGTTACTGCTATTGCCGGCAAGTATATGGATGGCGGCTTATATGCTACCAACAGTTCATGGGTGGGCTTATGCGGGGTGGGTATGGGCCATTGGCAGCGCATTGCACGCCTGTATGCCATCGAATCAAGACTGGAAGATCGCACTACCAGGGATTGGTGTTGCAACAGCCCTAACGGCCGCCTATTTTATTTTATAACGCTTGGCGATACGCCGGGCTCCAAGACTGGCATTGCCATCCCCTTTTTGGCGAAACATGGCAATCGTATGTGCGTCTAAAAGCAAGGTAAACTTACTTAGATCGCCATCCTTCTCGGTTTTTCTTCCCGCGCCAACTCTAGCGCCACCGCGTTTTTCTTCAGTCTTGCTCATGGAATGGGATATTACCTATTTTTGTTGCAAATAGTTTGCGCACAAGATTTGCCGTCTGAGATGGAATTTTGGATGCTCATTATTCCACCGGAAGCGTCTCCGATCACAAAAACATTCGGATACCCAGTAATTTCTAAGGCGCCTTCCGGAATGTATGGCTCAAACCCGTACATCACCAGACAAATATCAAACCTCCGGCCGTCAACGTACACACCATCTTGACGCTCAACAACTTCTGGCGATGGCGCTCTCACAAGCTCAGCACCTACCGCGATAGCTCTGGACTTCAATTCAGTGCTTGCTCGGATACTTCGGTGGTAAATATGAGCAGCAGCTGCTTTTCTCTCAAGAGCAATGGATGCATATTCAAAAGCATTATCACCGCCACCCAAAACAACAACATCCTTGCCATGAAAATCTGCACAAAAAGCTTTTTGGTAGGGACCGATAATTATTCTTTTTGACTCAGCAAGTCCTTTATCTCTTGTGATTGCGCCAGTTGCAACAACGATAAATTCAGACTTTATTACGCCATCTTTTAGTCGGGCGACAAATTCATTCCTGTCTTCTTCAATCTTCAGGCAGCTATCGATAACAAGATGGCGAATTTCGCTGGAAAGTTCAGGAATAAGATCGGTCGAGATCGTCTTGCCTTGCATGGCAGGGGAGAGCCCATACCCTACGCAGAGAGCACCGCCAATGCCGTTTCGATCAACAAGGCAGTGACAATACCAAAAGCCTCATTCATCGCACACTCCACTGAGAACAAGCATTTTCACATCCCATCCTGATAGCAGCAGATAATCTGCTATCTGGCCAGACATGTAAACAGTGCTGAATTCAGAATGATCTTTGTATGGCGCAAACGCTGGAGGGATGATTGCAATTCTCATTTTTTATACACCCTGAATGACTCCGAAATCTTCAGGTATGTGCAGAATGCCATTCCAAACACCCCAAGGGAGAAACCTAGCATGCTGAATGAGTCGCTTCCAATCGAATACATCACACAATGAATTCCTACATTCATCGCTGAAATCTGCATCACAAGAACAAGGATTACAGATGTAAACAAATTCACTTTTTTTGGCATCATTCAATCCTCACCGTGGCCATGCCGGCAAATGCCGCAGATAGAGGGTCCGCATGAAATTTGATTTTTGTTTTCTCTTTTTTTGCTCCAGCTCTAATACGTTTTTTCTTTTCTACAGGTGCAGAAACACGAAGTGGTGACGTTTGTAAAATATCATCACAAGACGCTCGAACACTTCCGGCATCTGTCAATCGATAAACAAACCCATCAAGACCGCCAACTACCTCGCAATTTATCAATGCAGCTTCGCGGAGATTTTTTATCTCCTCGGAAATTGCTATTTTCGATTCGACAGCAGTGGATAACGACCCGAATGAAACGGAACCGTTTGCAAGGATTGTTGCAAGAATCGCCTTGAATATGAAGTTTTCAGATTTGTTGCGAGAAGAATTTATTGGCGGCAACTGATCTATATAGATTCTTGATCGAATTTGATAATCAAGTATCTTCCCGATGTAAGAAGGATCAACGTTAAAATGCTCAGCAATTTCATGCCTTGTTATTCCTTTGTGCTCACTCATGATTCGAGCTTCACGCACTTCATCATCCGTCAAAATCATACTGCCCTTGTAATTGCGGCCCATCGTTTGTGCACGAGACATCTATTTTTCCACTCTTAGTTTCTTTAAATTATATGTATGAATCAAAAAAAGTCAATAACTCTCTCTTTGATATATAAATGCCTTGTTGCCGGAGTAGATGCCAAAGGTCGCGCGAGCGCTTCCTGCATCCAAAAAAGCTGGTTGCGAAACTCCTGCATCCACACTGCCATGCACGCCTGTCTTGGCGAGATTCAGTTTGGAGCCTCCACCGATGACCGATGCTGGAGCGAGCGTCCCACTTGTGCTACCAACAGGCATATTGAGCCAGTTTGAATACGTGATGCCGCCTAGCGTTGTTGTTGAATCACTGGTAGCTGCTACCCATGATGTTCCATCAAAATATTGCAATGTCACTGGCAGACTAAGTGGAAGTAACTCTCTTCCATAGGCATTCCCAACTTTGATTCTGCCTTGCCGCTCATCGGTCGTTCCTTCATTGATCGAACTGGCCACAGCATCGCATGTCGATTCCTGCGCCCTAATCCGGATAGTCTCTGGTGCAACCGGTGTCGAAGATGCCGTAAAGGTGAAGGTCGTCGGCCAATCTACAATCTGTCCACTTGCCCAATTTGGTGCGTCTATCGTCGAGGTTGTAAGCGCTCCAGACGCAATAGCAGTCGCACCTGCAGCATCGAAGAGACTCAATGACACAGCACACGCTTGCGCCCCTTCGTAATTTAAAACTTGATATCCGCCGGCATTCTTTGCCTGAATGGTTGTTTTGAAGTCCTGCCCAGAGTAGGTATAGCCGCACCACTGGCAGCCGTCCTGCACAATGGTGTCGAAGTGATCCGGAATGAATTTGACTGCAACCTCACCCATTGAAGGGTTCAAGCCAGTCGCAAGGTAGTCTCCAGAAGCAAGAGAGGCTTGAAGCCTTGTCTGCCCTACTTCTGACCAAGAAGTGGTTATTGGCGCAACGCCTGACGCGAAAGACACAGTACCAACACTCAAAGCTGGTTTGTTGCCGCTAGCCGGGGCGTCGAGCTGCAATGCCAATTGGACTGTCTCGCCCTCCTTTCCGAAGTTGGGGGCGGTAGCGCCAGTCGAGGTGAGTGCCGTTACGGTGGACACAAACGCTGCGCCAGCATTCTGCTTGGCTGCTGGCGTGGTGATGCTTATTGAGGCTGGTGCCGACACATAAATACCGGTGCCCGACATTGCAAGTCCCGCCGAAGCGCCAGAGCCAGAATGACTGACGGTCAAATTCATTCGACCAACATCGCCATAGGAGAGCGCCATTGTTGTCGAACCAGTGGCATCGAAGTTCTTGGTGTAGGAATACACCGTCCCGTCACACTGAATGCCGGCAAAATCAACTACAGGCGATACTGTTCCTGTTGCTGGCAGAACGTACCCACAGGCAACACCGAGCAGTTGCGAGCCGATAAATGCCGGCGTACACACCGCCGCGTTATCAGCCTTTCTGACGGCCTGTATCGAGACATTTTGCTGCGTGCCTGCAACATGGTCTGGAATCGTCACCAACAAGGCACTATCGCTTGCTGTGAGCGTGCAACCGCCATTGATATTGCAAGTGGCAGCATTCAATCCGCCTGTCACGTCAAAGGTCGATGTGATGGGCTGAGTGATCCATGCCGGGACTGTCACTTGCGACTGACCAGATGTAATGGTGAAATCAGCCCCATTCGGGAAATTGACAGCCCCTGTTGCGGTCAGCGTTCCTGTTGCGCCAGATGTGTATGGGTTGCAGGCCGCATCCGCACAAGCCTTCACAACCATGTCGGCAGGCTGGCATGTAGCGGCCTGTCCGGTGTAACTCACCTCGAAATGGTGAGGTTCGGCAGGAACCGAGTAAGAGACGGTGATCGACATGAAATCCACAAAAGCAGTGTCGGTCGAATTGAAATTCCCGCGCTTTACAGCAAACGATATCCCGAATGCCGCGTTGTTGATATCTGCCGCCGTCCAAGTGTTGCCCCATAGGTTTGCCGCTCCGCCATAAGTGACTTGCGTGTTCCTGTTGGCCAGTCGAGTCGCGGTGGCTAGATCCATCACCCCAACCGCACCGACCTGCGGCACGCCTGCCTTGACCAAGACAACGGAATGGTCTGTCATCGTTTTTGCTGAATACGCCCATACGCCAGCCGTAATTCCAGTAATCGTTGCGCCATCCGGGATAGCGAAGTTGTATCCGGTGCATTTGAGGTAGTTCGATATTTCGCCATTGATGCCAGTTGCTTGTGCATACACGGCATTTTTGGTGGTTACGTTGTTCAAGCCTGACCAAAGCTTGGTCCCAATGGTTGCGTCATTCACGCAAACTGACGGACTGCCGGTAACGCTGCCATAAGTTCCTCCACCACACGGGTCGTCGCCGGATATGGTGATAGTTGCAGTGTGTGGACAAGTGAAATTTGAGCCGCCGATATTGAAGTAGGTGGCCGGATCGAACGGCAAGGCCGTGCCATTGAAATTGACAGTATTCCCGGTTGCGGACGCATCAAAAGTGCCGTTGTTCCAGCCCCGTGTTGGCTCACTGAGCGTCAAGGTTGAATTCGCGCCCTGCGTCCAAGTCACGTTCGCATCGTTGTTGCCATCAAGGAAGGCTATTGAAACCGTGCCGTTGTTCAGTATGGTGCCATCACGCTGGATTTCGATATTTGAAGTAGGGGCATCGATTGAGCCATTAATGATGACGGAGGCGTTGTTGTTGTTATCAACACGCAGGATGGTCTGACCAGGATCGATGCCTACGGCGGTGATGGCACCATTGATAGTGAATATGGCATCGGAGTTGTTTCCAATGCGAATATCTGCGCCATTGACGAAATTCAATACAGCACCGGAAGACAGGGTGACATTCGCATCGATTTCCAGTCTGGCATCATCAATATTGCCGGTGCCTGAAATAGTAGTTCCGTCGGTTCTCATCCTGAGATCGCCGCCATTGCCGCCGAACGTGCCGTTGATAATCACGTCGCCTGTCAAGGTGAGCCGGTCGCCGTTATCGTCCAGCGTAGCCCCTGCATTGATAGTCAACCCAGCTACCGTGTAGTTGTTTCGCATCTGAACGTCATGCGCGATCACCACCGAATCAGTGCTTAACGGCACATGACCACAATCCCATCGCGCAGCCTGATCCCATCGGCCATTAGATTGACTGGTACATATAGCCGCTTCAGCGATAACTGACACAGCAAACAAAGATAGCGCGATCAAAAATTTGATTTTCATCTAACACCACAAAAAAAAGGGCTCTAAGCCCGGGCGGATTGCTTTTATAAACAATCGCAATTGTATCAGAAAAAGAAAATCCCCGCCAGCGAATAGCTGTGCGGGGATTGGATTTATACTGCAGCTCGCAGGATGTACTTACCTGCCGACTCATATTCCATAGAGACATCCGTCTCCAGTTCAAGAGTCAGTTCACGGTCGCCGGTTTTGGTGAAAACGCCAGCAATTTGGCTGTTGTCGAAATGAACGATCGCAGCCGGGATGTTGCCGTCTCGAATTTCAACTGTGACGGCAAGCTGTTGCTCGTACGTTTCATTAACACCTTCCACGTCGATGAACACCTGACCGCTTGACGCACGCTGATCAATAATTGCCATCGTATTCAATGCATCAGCGCCTTCTTCGTGCCCGCCGTAAATAGACGAATCCCAAGGGGCAACAGGAAGTGGGAGAGACTGGTTTTTAAGCAACACTGACATTGAGTACAGCTGGTCAACCGCCACCTTCATTGCCGCTTTAGTATCGTTAATCTGCTTTACAGCCACATCATCGCCAAATTCTTTGGCGTCGTAGAAGATGTCTGCGACAGCACCATCAGCCAATAACTTAATGGTGTTTGAGATACTTTCAGAAACAACCGACTCTTTGTAAGTCTCAATTGCCGTCATCAACTCCTGCTTGTGCAAATCAGCAGACTCGGATATGCGAGTTGCCACGGCAGACAAGGACTCATCCTCAAACGGCTGCCAGACAGAGAGACCCATCTCGTCAAAAAGCTGACGATTGTCATCACTCATCTGCTCGAGCAACTCTTCGTGGCGATCTGTTGGCATTTCGGACAGAAATGACCCTATAGCCATTGCCAACGCTTGCAACTTAATTTTTTGATTCATGTTTTTCTCCTAAAAACACCTTCCGGCACTATTGCCGACTGTATGTCTGAGTTGAAGATGCAATACGCAACCCAATAAAAAACCACCCAACTCCAATGGAGAGGGTGGTTTTGGTTACTGCAGTTGCGCTTGGAGCGTGGCTGCCTTTTCGGCAGCCCATGTCAGACGCTGGTCCCGGGTCGTCATGGTCAGATACGGCCAATCAGATCCAGTTGCGTCGGCATAAAATCCGATCGCATCGACCAGATCCCAGTATTCGTTATCGATACTGGACTTGGCCAACCGCGCAGCCTGTGGGCGCAAGACATTGAACACACCAGGCAGGTTGCATTTCTGCACCTCTTGATGAGCCAATTTGGCAACTTCAGACGGGATTACATCCTTTCCGGAAATCAGGAAGTGACGAACTGCCGTCAAAATTGCCTCCTCTGTGCGCTTGATCGCGTCGGCACGAACCAGTCCGAAGTCGATACAAGCCATTTCGACATCGGTTCTCATGCCGCCTCCTTTGCACGAGCCGCTTCGACCATTTGGATCACAGCCGGCGTTAGCTTGTGCATCGAAAAGCCGTTCACCATGCCATTGGGCAGCCGCTCGATAATGCCGTTGGCTGCCAAGATTCTGGTCATTCCCGTGTTTTCTGAATAATCCTTGATGAAAACACAGTTTTTGGAAGGTTCTTTATCGATACGGGCTGTACAAACGAACCACGGTTCTCCTGTCTCAGCGTCGATCAAGTCCAACCTGGGGCTGCCGTCTTGGTAAAAGCCGGCGACAACCAGCCGCAATTCAACCTCATTTCCAAACAACTTTTGCTTAAACTGCATTTTTCTCTCCTTGATTTTTGCCTCAGCCCAACGCTTTGGCACTTAAATTTCAAGGAGAAGATGGTTTTTTGTAGGCAATAAAAACTGCCACCTTAAAAGGCTTGCCGAACTGTTTAGCGTTGACAGGTGTCTTTGCGTCATGGATCAACTCACGCTCAAACCGATCAAGGGTCTTTGCAGCCTGATAGGCATGCTCGACCGCGGGGTAAGAGATGCCATCAAGAATAACGAAAAGTTATCGGTAGCCGTGCTTCCGTAAAAACTGTTCTTTTTTGTATTCTTCGGATAATTTTGCAGAAATCATTTCTTGACTTTGTTTGTCATGAATGATCATTTCAGCCGTAACATTTGTGGCTTGCTCTGCCTCTGTTTTTGAGAGGCTAACCCGAACCGGATTCGCGTACCTCATACCAGCCATTGTCGTATCGGACTTTCGGAGGTTTGTCACACAGATTGCATCAGCTTCTTTTGTGCCAGACCCTGTAAGACTGATTGTATTTTTGCACTTATCCATAAAACCATAGCCACCATAAAGAACTGGAAGAAAACGATCCTTTCCGCCAATTGAAACCTTCGCAAAAACAGGGCGATTTGCAATATAGTCAAATATTTTCGGGCTTAAACTATTCAACCCTTTCCCATCCTTGTTGTGATAACCAGCAATTTCAAAATGTGGATCGCTTTTTCCTCGCGGGGATTCATATTTTTCTGTGCCCAGAAATCCACTTAATACCTTGAATGTTTTGTTCAAATCAAGATCCCATTCCACACGAACAAGCGCTGTGTAACCATTGTCGTTTTGTTCAACCGCTTCAATGTCTGTGCGAATCTTGGTTTTGAGAATGTGAGCGTACAGCTCCTCATCCAAATCTTGCTTTGCTTCTTCTAGCGCATCCTTATTCTTCAGAGCAAACTGAAGCAACGTCCCTTGAGAAAAAACTTGCGTGACTGTCGCATTGTTTGCTTCTAGTTTGCGGATCGTCTGGTCTTGCTTGGCGAGCAGCTCGGCGGCCACAGCAGGGTCGGATTTGTTAGCTAGAGAAGCACGTATCTTATCCAGCCCAGCTCGAAGCATCTCGTTTTCAACTTGAAGCACCTTCATCTGACGTGCTTTCTCCTTGTCCTGCCGCAGTACGTCCACGCGCTTTGCCAGTTCAGCATCGTCCAATGTAGCAGTGGCAACAAGATTGAGAATTGTTTGACCAGACTGGCTGATAGACATGCTTTCCTTGTCGATTCGCACCATGACCATCGAGGTGCTGATCATCTGGATACTCTCCGTCAGACTGCCGTCCTCTTTGAGGGTAGTCGTGCTATCCACATAGGTCCCTGACTCATTGCTGGCTCTGAGCTTGATCTGCTCAACAGCCGACTGTCTGGCACTGCCCTTGGTATCGCCATCACCCATCGTATAAGCGAAATCGTATTGCTTGCTCCACTCGGCATGGGCTGGCAAGCAAAACAACAATGCTGAAATCAAAAGTACATGTTTCATCATTTCATTTAACTCCCGGCGATCAGCACACACAAGCTGCTATCGCCATCGGCAGCCACAACTTCTTCGTAAAGCACAGTATAGCTACGCAGTACCGCATCAGCAGATTCGACGATTGTGTATTTCAACTTTGATGTTCCACTAGACGATTCCAATTGTTCGCTGCCAGATACGGAAAGATTGTGTACGCGAGCATTGTTTGCAGCAGCTCGTAACACGGCAATCTTCTTCGCTATTTCTGCGGGCAAGGTGAGTTTGGCGCAACCGGCATAAGCCGGTCTGGCATTGAAGAAAACACCACCTTCCGCCGCCTGCCAATCCACATCGGAAGCGAACGCCGAGACAGATGACAGCAGGGCGGCGAAAAGCAGGACGATCTTCATCATTCAGCCACGTCTTGAATGGCAACTACCGCCGACTTGGCAGAATCAGCAACGACCTTTGCGGATGATTCAATTGCTGTTTGAGAAACTTGCGTATCGACGATCAGGGCTTTGCTTTCGTTCTTCACGGAAGCGTCTTTCGCGGCTGCAGCAGCCTCTTCGGCGCGTTGTTGACGGCGCTTATCCAGTCGGCGCTCCAAGTCCTTGAACTGCGCTTCGACCTTTGCATCATTGGTCTTTGCAGCCTGGCTCTGCAATACAGCATTGAACTGCTCGTAGGGTAGCTTCAACAGCACAAATGCGTGGTATTTTCCGTCGATGGTCTTGACTTCCTGATGGACAGTCTCGAAGCCCACCACAGACACCTGGCTCACCAGCTTGTCGATCAGCTCAGTGTATTGCGAAGTCGTTGCGTCGCCATTACTGTCTTGCACACTGGAACGCTCCGAACCGGACAGCTCTTGGCCATAGACCTTAGCCAGACCGAACTCGGCATCCAGCATCGCCTTCTTCATCGCCACGCGCACCTTGTTCGATTCACCTTCGCCTACTGCATAGACACCGGAACCGTCTGGCTTCGGCACTTCAAGGAACCAGCCTGGGATCTCGGACAGATTGCCTTCCATCTTTTCATGACGCTTCTGAGCAGCCTTTTCATTGGCTTCGGAACGCGCTTGGGATGCCGAAATGGAATCCTGCGTGAGCTGAGTCATTGTCGGTGACGTAGAACACGCCATCAACGAAAAACTTGCGATAACAACCATTGCAATACTATTCAGTTTTTTCATCTTGATTTCTTCCTTCTACTTGTTAAAGCAATTTTACTTGCTCAAAAAAAATCTGCTGGCAAGTGGATATGCCTTTGTTTAGCATATCTTCCGCCTGTTCAGCAGCTTTAGACCCTATATAGAACCTGCCAGTGCTTCCTTCAACGGGCTTTTGTTTTTTCAAAACAAATTCCCTTACGTCATCCGAAACAACTTTTTTACAAGCATCAAAGCCTTTTGAAACAAGGTATGACATACGACCATTGGTGATCGATATTAAATTCTCCCTAATTTCGGCTGAAATTTTACCTATCTCATCACGCTCTTGATTTACCAAGTTCGCAACATAAAACAAAGCCAAAGCAAGAATAGCAATACAGGAAATACCAATCACTTCGAACGAACTCAACGAACTTGAAGGCGAATTTGAAGGCGAATCGATATCAGAATCCCAAACAACCATCCCATTGGAGTCGACACAGCAACGACGACCTTCCTTTTCAAGCTCGCAACTGACAACCTGAAAGCCTTCAGAATGAAGGCCTCGAAGTTTTAATTGCGCATCAGTAAGATTCGGTTTGTTTGTCATTTTTTTACGATTTAACTGTCCGTGATTATATAGGCAATTGTGCCTATTGTCAATGCAAGCCGCTCTATATATTAAGCCATCACCGGTCAATCAGTTTTAGTTGACAATTTGTTTACATAGCGGTGTAATCGTTAAACTATTGTTTAACAAAATAATTCAACCTTGATATGCCAGGAAAGAGCGCGAAAAACAAGGAGGTTATTGAGAATCATAGAGTTGCGCTAACTCCAGCTCAATTTAAGGCGATTCTTCGATCCAAAGGCTGGTCCTATAGGTCGCTTGCTGAATGGTGGGACGTTTCCTTGGTATGGATAAACAAGGTCGCCAATAGTATGAATCGAGCACCGCATTTCGATGATGCACTTATAGGGCTGCCTGACAAGCGATTGATTCAATCCGCCCTGGCCAAGCGACAAAGATTAGCGGACGTAGCCATCTCAAAAATAAGCAAAGTTACGATCGCTCACTCTGGCGGTTTGCGGTACAGAAATTTTTATGTTGTTGGGGCAGTTGTAAGCGCAACTGAAGATATTGGGTCCATTGCTTCATTTGGCATGAAAGGAGTTGTTTTTGATGTGAGAATCAAGGGCAAGAGAGAGGAGTACGGCGTTATCTTTGAAAACGGTGGCTACGACTGGTTTTCTCCGGATCTGGTAGATGATTGGCTGTCTGAGACCGGGATCATTATTGAGAGCATGAAAAACTATGCTTACAAAACTGAGAATGAATTGATGGGATATTTCAAAAACGAAATTTCAGGCCAACTATCTCTTAGTTCTCAGCTAACCAATTTTAGTGCTTAGCCAACCGATATTAGTGCTTGTCTAACCTCTTTTAGTGCTTAGCCAACCAAGGAATAGTGTTCAGCAAACCGCTTGTAGTTACTAGCTAACGAAGTGACACGCTCTTGTGTTATTAAGTTGAATAAAAACATGTTGATATGATTTGTTGGTGTTATGGCTAGTAGGTTATTAGGAGGTTTTTTAGAAGTTATTTATAAAAGATTTAGGCCTAGTGCTTAGCTAACCACAAAAAGCGATCAGCAAATGAACATAGGTTAGGTGAACACTAATCAAAGTTTGGTATGTCACAGCACTACACTTAAAACCATGTTTACCAGCAGCACGGCACAATCTCTATTGGCACACATACATTGGTTAGACAACCACTAATCAAGTTCATTTTTAATCTTCTAGGAGGGCAATACATGCAGTTTGTTTTTTTCGTCGATGTGATATGAAAGGATGGCATTCATCTCAACGAGTTTATCCATCTGAGCTCGTAAATTGAACTTGAATACCTTAGTCTCATCACCTTCGAGATCAGCAAGCGATTTGATTGTCTCGATTTGCATCGGGTATGGATTTTGGTGGGAGGAATAAAACAGATGTAGCCATTTACCCAGCGCGGAGGAAGATAGTGTTCTTCTAACCTTTTTGTCTACCATCATGAATTGGCCAGGCTGAAGCTGTTTCGCGATAGTTGTATTGATCACTACCATCCAACGAGCTGTTTGAGTAGGGTCCTGAGCGTGCTGGCCAGTGTGCTCATGGAGAAATGAGCCCCCATAAAATATGGAAGGCTCGCTTTTCTTTCCGGATGTTCTGGTGATCTCAACCTTGCATGCGATCAGGCGAGTTATTGTGTCGTGCAGCTCGGCAAGTCCGACATTATTGACTTGCCACTTAAGAGATCTAAGCATAGCCCATGCGTCGATAGGGACCCATGGGTTGTCTGGTGTGATATTGGCGCCACGAGCGGCATTGAGTATTTCGAGGTAAACGTCATAGTCTCGTTGCCGCAACTCTTCACCGGTATAAATTATTTTTAGATGCCCAAGCGAAGCAACAACATGGTTTTTGAAATCTTTTCTTGCGGTTCTTTTTCTGGCTGTGAAAAGGGCGCTTCTTGCGAAATCATACAAACTTGCCCACGACTCATCATTCCACAATGGAATCTGAAGCGGTGCAAGCTGCCCCCATTTTCTTTTTTCATCAACCTTGCGCGATTTTGCTTCGCGCTCGATTTTGTTCGCGAGCCTGATAATTGCAGGCCGGTTGTCCGTGTTTGGATCATCTGACATATAATTCCTTGCAAAAAAATATTAGCATCGGTAGTATTCGAACACGAATCGACCTTCCGATGCAAATTTCTGTTCTAGGCCATGGAAATGACAATCAAACCAAAAGAATATTCCATTGAAGATGTAATCGCTCAAGCAGAAAAAGCCATCAATATGGTGGAAAGATCTAGGAATTATTCTTTCCGGCCAGAGAAGGAAAAGCCCTCTCCAAAGATCAATGCCACTCAGCTGGCAAGCTTGTGCAGAATCGATCGCAATGCACTCAATCGCAGAATCGCAAAAAAAGATCTACCACCGGGAGATGAGACGACCTCCGGCAGAAGGGAGTTTTCCGTAGCGGAGGTGAGAATTTGGACTAAGGCATATGGACGCAGATTTGATCGAGGTAGCAAAAATGGCATTGTGATCACAACCGCGAACTCAAAAGGCGGAGTAGGGAAGACCACTACAACAATGTGCATGGCTCAAGGCTTGTCTTTGATGGGTTATAAGGTTTGCATCATCGACCTAGATCCGCAAGGCTCGCTATCCGAGCTGGCGGGTTTTCTTACCGATACTGAAGTCATGGAAGAACATACGGCCCTCCCATTTTTTGCTGGTGACGAAGAGACTTTGGATTACGCTATTCGACCGACATACTGGGACGGCATTGATGTCATTTGTTCCAGTCCAGTTGCTTTTGCTGCTGAATTTTACATACCGGCAAGGACGATGAGAGAGCCTAACTTCAAGTTTCATGAGGTTCTTGACAACGGACTGACAGAGATGAAAAAGAAGTACGACATCATCCTCATCGACTGCCCGCCGACCATGAGCTACTTGACGATTGGCGCAATTTGGGCTGCCAACGGGATCATCATTCCTATGCCTCCCAAAGGGATGGATTTTTCATCCAGCGCTCAATTCTGGAGCCTCTTCACAAACCTGGCTAACGAGCTTGAGATTCGTGGCAGTAAAAAACGCTGGCAGTTTATAAACGTCCTGCTATCAATGACGGATAGCAATGACCCAAACACCGGTTTTGTTCAGGCACTGATCAATGAGACTTACGGTCAGATGGTGGTTCCTGTCGAGATACCAAAGACATCTGTAGCTACTTCATCTGGCGCTGACTTTAGCACTGTTTTTGATGTCACAAAATACTCCGGATCAACCAAAACATATGCTCGTGCACGGACTGCATACGACCGTGTTGTAGAACTTCTTGAGCTGCAGATTCGCAGCTTTTGGGAAAAATAAGGGGACATCATGGTTAGTGCTCGTGAACAGAAAAACATAGATCGACTTGCAGCTGTGCTGAAAGATGGAAATGTCACTAAAAAGCCAACTCAGAAGATGGGGATGTCTCATCTAATGGATTTCACTGGTGAACTTAAGGAAGCCAGACAGCAATTGGCAGAGGCTCAATCAGTAGCAGAAAAATTCAAGGGAGCCATCCTGACAGTAAAACTGAAGCCGGGCTCCATCACTCCCTCAGAATTTGCAAATCGTGCAGAAGAGAATTATTCGCACGAAGAGTTTTTGCTATTGAAAGAGCAGATCCATCTAACACAAGGCAATGAGCAGCCAATCAAAGTAAGGCCTATAGGGGAGGGGAGATACGAGATTGTTTATGGACATAGAAGACACCGCGCATGCCTTGAACTTGGAGTCGATGTTCTCGCGATTATTGAGGAGATGACAGATCTGCAGCTCTGGCTTTCCATGACTAGGGAAAATGAAGACAGAAAAGACTTGAGCCCTTATGAAAAAGCACTGCACTTCAATCGCGCCATTGAAAAAGGGATATACAGAAATTGGTCGGAGATTGCAGGAGATCTCGGAGTAACCAAACAATCCGTGCTTAGGTACAAGTCATTCCTGGACATCCCGGATTTTATTATCAATGTAATTGATGACCCGCTGACTCTGCATACAGGGCATCTTGCTAAATTCACCAAAGTGACAGCAGAGCAGAAAGAGAAAATCAAGGCAATAAATAGAAAAATTCCTATTGATGAACTGCTCTCTATATTGGTTCAAACAAAATCATCGCCAGAAGTAAATTTTGAGTTTGGGAATATCAAAGTGACTGGGCGGACAGCAAAGATAACTGTTGATATCAAAAAGTTCGGAGATGGCAATATGGACTCATTGATAGAACATTTACGTTCCTACGAAAAGACAACACATGTTGTCTAAAACCACGCGCTACTATCGGGTATAGACAACATGTGTTGTCTTTTACAAACCGCCAAACTCCAAAACAACAAGTACCGAAATCGCAATTGAGAGTATGCCAAGCGAAGTTAGTTTAGCACTGGAATTCGGGACGTTATAACCAAGTCTGTAAGCAATATATTGAGCGATCGGCCATCCATCCATTGGGGGTAGGGGGATCAGGCTTACCGCAGCAAGCGTCAGGCTTGCATGGCCTGCGATACCAAATAGATCTCCGCTACTGCCGCTGCTGAACGCAAGCAAGAAAAACCCAAGTAAGGCTGAAGCGACTGGCCCGGCGGCTGCAAATACAGCCCGGTCTTTTAAGCTGGAATTCGGGAGCAAGGGGACCATCACAAAACCGAATACTGGTATAGCTCCGAATTCGTAGTGAAGCCCTCTTACCTTGATCCGATAGAAGATCGGCCAGCCAACCGAAAGTTTTTCAACTTCCATTCCCAAAAACTTGGCCGCGATCGCATGCCCATACTCGTGCATGAGGATTAAGAAAAATAGGATAAACCAAATCAGCTCAATCGAGAGAATGACTTGGTAGATGAATTCAGCATCAGACATTGAAGCAGAGTACAACCAGCCACATGGCCGAGCAACTAAAATCGATATATCAGCTTGTTTTCAAATACAACGACTCGCCCAGTGGAGATCATTTGATTGACCAGGGCACGAACCACGGCATCAGTAGCCTCACCGCCCAATGTCTTTGAAATGGTACTTTTAAGCGTCTGGATACGCTTAGGCTTGGCGTTGCCGAGTTTTGTAAGTGCTGCAATCACCATATCTAGCTTTTCGTCAGACTTTTGTACCTTTGCAAGTTTGTTTGGGCATTGCCCATTCAGGCTAAGAATGACTGCCAGCTTTTCTTTGAGTGACTTGGATCCAAGTAGTTGATTCATCACCTTGCAGCATGCGATGCGATTGTCATCCGCGTTTCGGCCGCCGTTTCCTGTGGCGATCAGATGCTCGATAGTAGCCTTGTTTCTTGCGAGATGTTTTTTGCAAAAGAAACACTGGCCGCCCTGGGCCGCCATCAACTTATCAAGAATTTCCGAGTCCGACATATCTAGCGTGTTTCCGATTTCAGTTTATCTAGTCAAAAATCTAGTCAAAATCTCGACTGAGTGCATTGCTTTTATTTTATTTACAAAGGCTTACCATCAAATTGATTGCAGTCTCATCTAGTCAGAAAGAAGTGCAGTTACAGCATATAATTACATAACTAATTGATTATAAACATCAATTTGACATAATGCACATTATGCGCATAACTTATTGATTATAAAGGAGTTATATTACACATAATTTCGGTCATTTCAAACTTTAGCAAATCTCTTTGGATGGGAGCAATTTTTTGATTGCAATATTTGAAGCATTACGCATGGCTTCTGATTTTGTATCAGCAACACCTACGATCGGCTTTCCAAGCCCTTAATATTCATCCTGCAACACCATACGCGCTTTCCATTTAATACCGTCGTAAACACCTCTTCAACACCAGAAGTAAGATCGTTCTCAGCCAATTTTCTAACTGCACCAGTAGGATCTTTTTCGTACAAAGAGACTATCTTGCTGATAGTTCTTTCTTCTTGATTAGTTGATTTTTTTTCAACAACCCAGTTCATGACAATTGCCAAAGCCTTGCCACTGGCATCGGTAAGAGATCGCCAATCAAATTCGTATTTCCTTAACAGGTCGATAGCAGCAAGAAATGATTGCATATCCCGAACGCGAACCGCATCAATTTTAGATGAAACTCGCTGGCCTCTTAATGCCGAAAGTTCTGTCGTCCATCTGCGACGGAGCTGGGCTTGGATATCAGTAATTCCAGTCACAAATCACCTTCTAATAACACCCTGCCCATGCCATTTGACTCAAGCCACCAGTAAGTGAAGTGCTTTGAGAGCCAGCTCGCAGCCTTTTCTTCGGCAAGGTTCTTGAATCTGGATGTATAGATGATCGGAATTCCGTACTTGGCTTCAATTGCATCCAGGCTGCCGGTGATGCCGTTCGGGTGCGCCGTTGAAAACTGGCTTGGGTAAGGCGATTTAATATCTTCGTAAGAAGCTTCGATGATGATGCCTTTCCAGCGATAGTCAGCCAGCTTTTCACACATAGCCAAAAACTGCTCACGATGCCCAACAAGCGAACCGACGACATCTTCAAGGGATTTTCTTTCGAGCGCGAGCAGACTCTCCATCCCTTCCACGCTGTAATCCGCAACAGGCAGAGTCGCCCTCTTCTCTCCCTTGATCCAGTTAGGATGAGCGGCAAAAGAAAATGGTCGCTGTTCTCGGGTGTCAACAAGCACAACAGGCTTTGGAACCTTACTGCAGATGGTATTGCCGCCGCGTTTTACAAGCAACCGACTTTTTGTTGGAGGGAGCGCTCTACTCCCAGCCAGATAAACAACATCACCCATTCTTCAGTCCTTAAAATTCAAATAAATCGGGAACAGGCTCCGCATACTTTACAAGTAGCTGAGCATTTCTATTGTCTTTGTACTCATTGACAGATATCGAGTAAACCACTCTCGCCTTGTCAGGTAACAGCTCATTCCTGAAGAACCATATCGCCGGGACGGACACTCCATCCTTTGAAAGCATCAATTTCAAATGCTTCTCACCCAAGATTCGCTGATCAGATACACTGAACACGTCATCAAATACAGGCTCCGGGAATCCATGGCCCCAGACGTATTTCTCTATCATCTCGGCCGTCTTAAGATTGAGTTCAGCCCCGGATAAACTGCCGTCTGACCAAATGATCTGCTGCAATACAGAGGCGTCGATCATTTCTCTCACTGCCAGCTCAAAGGCCACAACAAAATCATCGAATCGATCAGCCATGCAGGTCACTCCAGCCGCCATGGCGTGACCACCGAACGCAGGCAGCATACCTGGGTTGCGTTTGGACACAATATCCAGCGCATCGCGAAGATGCAGCCCTGGAATGCTTCGGCACGATCCCTTGAGCTTTCCGTCACCACCATCTGCAAAAGCGATAGTCGGTCGACCGTAAGCATCCTTCAGACGCGACGCCAAAATACCTATCACCCCTTGGTGCCAAGATTTATCATGCATCACAAGGGAAAATCTATCGCCAACATCCACACCTTCAAGCGCAAACTCAGCAGTCCCCTTCATATCGCTTTCAATTTCACGACGCTGGACGTTCAGATCATCAAGCTTCTTCGCCAACTCTTTTGCTTGCACAGGATCGTCAGTAGTGAGACACTTAACACCAGTTGATGCATCCTCCAAGCGACCCGAGCTATTGATCCGGGGCCCCAAACAAAATGCACAATCAAACACAGACGCCTTAGAAGGCATCTTGGACGCGACATCCATGAGCGCCTTGATGCCCTGGCAGGCTTGATTGCTTCGAATGCGCTTAAGGCCGTTTTCAACGAGAATTCTATTGTTCTTATCAAGCTTGACCACATCGGCTATCGTAGCCAAAGCAACCAAGTCGAGCAGTTCCCTAAGGTCAGGCGCCTGAGTCCCTTCAAAACGCCCTTTTTCACGCAGTTTTGCCCTAAGAGCAATCATCACATAAAAAATTACGCCTACACCAGCCAGATTCTTGCTGGAGAACCTGCAATCGGGTTGATTGGGGTTGACTATCACCTCAGCTCTAGGAAGCGCTACATCAGCAGCACAAAGATGGTGGTCACTAACAAGCACACGAGCGCCGAGCTCAATAGCCTTCTCTACTCCGGCATGACTAGATATGCCGCAATCGACAGTCAAAATAATATCGGGCGAAAATTTGTCATAGATCTTCTGAACAAGAAGCGGCGATAAGCCGTAGCCTTCAATTTCGCGTCGTGGCATCGCAAAAGACACATTCTTTGCGCCCATCATCTTGAGACCGCGGATGGCGACTGATCCGGCTGAACAGCCGTCAACGTCAAAATCACAAGCGATGGTGATGCGCTTATCCGTGTCGATCGCATCGATCAGCATCTCGGCAGCTTTATCTACGTTCAATAAGTCACGCCAATCAAGCATGCCAGATAGCGACGTATTCAAATCTTCAGAAGATTGGATTCCGCGAGCCGAAAAAACACCAGCTAACGTAGCCGGAAATCCTGCATTAAGCAGCACCGCCTCCGCAGCACTGTCACGCTGTCGCTGTTGAATTTTTTGAGATGCCATTGAGATGATTTAGACCTTTGTATATTCGCAGCCAGCGATATGAAAAGCGATACACTCGCCATTCTCAAACCACTTCTTCGTGCCGTCATGCAGAATTATTGCCGGCAGACCGCCCTCTCGGTGAAGCTTACCCAGCTTATAGAAAAGAAGGTCGCCATTACCACGAATCACAGCAGGAAGGTCGCCGTCTCGATGAGGATGAGATGGAGGCTGGCGGAACTGGCCTTTCTTTGGATTTTCCTTGTACCAGCATCGAGTGCCGTCTGGATAGATCACAGAAGGCTCATCCCCTTCCCTGCCGTACAAACCAAAAATGAAATGCCGCTCAACACCGGAAGCGTCAGTTAAACAGCCAGTAAAATCCGAGCTGTACTCTGGTGCGCTTGACTGTTCAATCGGAGTATTCATTTCTAAAAAAACTGAATTATTGACGATTCGAATTATATAGGCACTCGTGCCTATAAGTCAAGGAAAAACCCCATCCATAAAGGACGGGGTTGGTGATAATATTTTATTCGTACATTATCGATACGATAACTTCATTTTTTAAAAAGCCATGTAAAAGAGGTCGTAATCAGCCTCGCTCATGTTCATCTTGGCGTACTTCATCATTTCCTCGTAAGCCGTTCTTCGGTCTGTTTCTACTTCATTATCCAGATACCCTTTTTCAACACGCCGGGCCTCAAGAGCCGCAAAACGTTCTGCAAGCTTGTCAAGACCCAAGGATTTTGCGCCGAGGATATAAGCTTCGCCCTTGGCATTGAAGTAGGTCAATTGCGCAATCCTCTGAATGACATCCGCCGGCAAAACAACGATTCTGTGAATCTCCTTCATTTTTTTCTCCTTTAGAACGAAATTGTTCAGAAAGAGGATTGGGATGTTCAGACAATAAAAACCGCCATCCATAAAGGATGACGGATTGTTAAGACTTTGCTGCTTAAACGCTGAATGGATAAGCAATGGCTGGGTGATGCTCGTACCCAACCAACTCAAAATCATCCAGAGTGACCCATGTCTCAAGATCTTCCAGAGACTTAATGTCAGGATTGATCTTCAGTGTAGGCGATCCCAAAGGCTCTCGCTGCAGCTGAATGTTACGCATCAAATCGATCTGGTCATCATAAAGATGGCAATTGATCAGCTTGTGATACGCTTTTCCGGGTTTGTTGCCGGTGATCTGAGCCATGATCATTAACAACCATGATACCTGGATCATATTGAATCCAAGACCCAGCGGCACATCGATCGAGCGTTGATAGCTGGTCAGATACAGATGATCGCCAAGCAGACTGAAAGTATGCGTATGCATACAAGCAGGCAAGCACATACGATCCATCTCGCCAGGGTTCCAGAACGTCATGATCTCGCGACGGTCGTCGACGTTTTTAGATAGATTGCCAACGATCTTTTTGAGTTGGTCGATTGGCTTACCTTCAGGAGACATAAATTCTCTCGCCTGCACGCCATACGCCCTTCCCATGTCATCTTCACCATTACGGAACGGATTGGCCAGCCATGCTTCATTCTGGTTTGCGTTTGCATCCCAAGTTTTGCAGCCAATCGCACGGAACTGTGCGGCGCTGTTGTAACCACGCAGATAGCCAAGCATTTCGGCAATAGCGGGCTTCCAGAAGGTCTTTTTTGTGGTCAGAACTGGCAACTTACCTTTCGATGCATCGTACTCGAAGTCGGCGTTGATAACAGTAAGGCAGCCCTTCCCTGTTCGTTTGTTTTCGATCATAACGCCTTCGTCAAGAATACGGCGGCAGAGATTCAGGTATTGTTGTTCCATCATTGGTTTCCCTGTTGTTGTTCCTGTTGGTACAGGTTGTGAAGGTTGAGAAATTTGACAGCCAAAGCCACAGCTTCAACTTCAGTGTCGGCCAGCGGGATGTTTTCCGGCACATCTTCAAAATCACCGGCCAAAGTAGCCACGAAATACTTTTCGTGCTCGACCTTTGGTCGATCTGGATATACCTCGCCGACCTTGTAAAAAGACACATCAAAATGTTGGCACAGAATGTCATTACAGGCATTGATGACCATCCGCTCAACCTGGAAGTGGTTCATGTAACACCACCCTCCATTACCCGGATGCATGATGGCACCGGGAGATACCCCCGTTCGAGGGTAATTGGGGTTCAGGTCATAGCAGAAATCCGCAGTAAAGCCCTTTTTGGAGACAATACTGAAGTCGCCACGAGAATCGATGTGCAGCGGCTGCTGCAAATCATCAACACCTCGGATTTTTGCCAAAAGATCGAGTGATTCAGCCAGGGCTGCAGCACGCTGGTCGCCCGCCTGGACCGGCTTGAGTACATCATTGATGCGATCCGATTCAGCCTGAAGGGCTTTTCGAACTGCAGCAACAAATTGTTTATAAAGCTCTTTCATGTATTTTCTCCTTGCGGCCATGATTGACCTAATGAGTCGACATTAACTCTAAGAGGAAGATAACGGAACAGAGACAATAAAAATCAAGTCCACAGCCTTTCCGCTAATAATCACAATACACTTTGCTCAATTCGGAAACTACTTTCGGAATTTTTCTGAGTCTTGGTCGTTTTCGAATTATTCTCCAAGATGGATCATTCTATCATTGTGAGCGCACACAGTCAATAAAGATCCTCGCCGATACTTCATCTTTGAATCATTAAAGGTGTGTTTGAACGACTCGATGCAAAAGTGGCTACGCACCGTTCGATAATAAGATTAAGGCCGGCACTATCTAATCGTTGACTAATCGCGTTCGCCTGCCGCACCCTCTCAAGCCAGTTTAGCGCGCGATCATAACTTATCGTCTCCTCCAACCTTCGTTCCAATAGCCAATAACACGGGGAGACTGCAACATGAGCTGCCAGATCCTGATCGCTTCTAGGTACGCCGACCCATTCCAGCATTTCTGATCGCAACCTGGTCGCGGCGCAATCAATCGTGTCGATTATGCTCGAAGTCATTTGACTACCCCAGCGTCGATATTTAACAAGATGGTCTGGCATGTTAGCCACATCTGTTTCTCTGACAAGACGTGCAACGATTTCCCAATCGCAATTTGGCCCGTAATCTTGAATGAACAGATGCCCTAGATTGCTCAACACACTTCGTCTGGCCATCAAGGTTGGCATAAGGAACTCACAACTGAACATAGTGCTGGCAGCAACCTCTGACGGACGACACAGAGGGGAGATACTGCCGGTCTCATCCCCGAATAGCGTGACCGCAGACCCAACTACCCCAACGTCTGCATTCTGTTCAAGAAACTGTATCTGCCGTTCAATCCTCTCCGGAACCGCGATATCGTCGGCGTCAAGGAACGCGATGTAGTCCCCATTGGCCGCCGCTATGCCAGTATTGCGCGCTACCGCCACGCCCTTGTTGATCCTATGTTGAACGACCTTTAACCTCGCGTCGCCACACACTTGCTGTAATAGGTGTGAAGCCACGTCGTCGGCCGAACCGTCGTCAACAACAATAACCTCGATATCGCGTACCGTCTGATCCAAAATAGACTGGACGGCATCTACAGCAACATCCTTTGAATTGAATACAGGTATAACAACAGATGCTACCGGGCGAGCTACCATCGCAGCGACTCCCCGCCGTCGACCGTTATCACCTGCCCAGTAACATGCCCTGCAGTCGTCAGCCAATACACTGCATCGGCAATATCATTCGGCGTCGCAGTCTTGTTCAATACGCCTCGCCTCTGCATTTCCTCAGTCATTGCCTCGTCCCACTCTTCACCAGGGAACGGCAGGGTTATACCAGGCGAAATGCCATTTACGCGCACGTCAGGCGCCAGTTCCTTTGCCGCAGACAATGTTAGTGCATGTAGGGCCGATTTCGACGCGGTATAAATCGCCCATCCATGGAATGGATTAAGTGTTGTAGCACGGACATCAAGCAGATTGACGACAGATCCGCGTCGTATAGTCAGCTCATCACGAAACAAATAAGTCAACTGGTGCGGAGCGAATGTGTTGCACATGAATAACCTATTCCAGTCTTCTATACCACCCTGATTCAGTACATCGTCCTTTATAGCCAACGAAGCATTATTGATCAGGGCGTCAAGACGACCAAAGGCGCCAAGAGCACGTCTGGCAAGGTCTGTAACACCAATACTGGCGAGCAAATCTGCGCGTACAGACAGAGCCGATTTCGGTCGTTCTGCGTTCAGTTTGTCAGCAAGACAGGATGCCTCCAAAACGGAATCATTGTGATGGATGATAACTTTCCATCCATTTTCATGGAATGTCTCTGCGATAGATGCTCCAATGCGTTTAGCGGAACCGGTGATAAGGACAACTCGTTCGGCTATCAATTACAATCCCTTTCGGTCATGAATAGAACCGATGTTGGCTGTACCGAACATTAACTCGTCCAAAGCGTTCGGTGGGATCGGTGAAATTCCATGTATCAATGATTTAAGCATTGCGATCTCTTCAGTATTAAGACAGTGTAAGCAATCTAGTTCTCTGGCATATTCAGGGAAAACCCCGCCTGTTTCACTTTGAAGATTGTAGGATGCCCAAGCTAAAAGATGGTCCCTGCTGAAATGCTTATCATCCACTGTCAATGGGTATTCTGTTTTATCTGAGCGCAATAAGTATTCATATAAAGTGAACGCTCCACTAGATAGAACGAGTTCAGCTCGACCACGTAAAAAACGGTAGATTGGCATTTCATATTCAGGAATCTGGCAAATTGGCATTTTCTTCCATTCCGGTTTATCTATGCGCTGATCGCGCTGTTATTGCAGTACGCCAAGGAGACTCTCTCGCCAAGAGACAGCAGCAAATCGGCTTGCTCATGCTTTTTAGCATCTGCCCTGCGAATACCAAAAGCCTCGTACACCGGCTCACCGTAGTAGATCGAATGAATTGGCGACAGCCCAAGCAATTTGCCAATCCCTTGTGATGCCTCTTGGAGGGCTGGTTTGCGCATCTCTATTGGCAATTCCGCAATCACACGAGCATTGCGGACGTACTCACCTTGTTCGCCAAACGCTTTGTACAGGACATTTGTGTCTATCATCGCGGCTTCCTTCCTTGTTATTGCCCAGCACGATCCGTATGTCGAGTGCATATCGCAAACTCGCCATTTTGCTTACGAAGCAAAATTTCGTTTTCTGATAATCGAATTTTCACACGCTCTTCAGTGTCATCATCAATCACATTGGACGTTAATGTCGCAGGCCGCCGCAACTTGCTTTATCGCATCGGAATCTATTTCCTGCTGAGTCGCCGTAATAATCTGTCCGGCCCTCGTCAGAAATAACCCCGGCTTGAGAACTTGAGGTGGAACTTCGCCAGCATCTATTTCAAATCCATTTTGCAATATGTAGTTAGTTGCGCTCATTGTCCTTGCATTCCTCTATGAGCCGATAGCTCTGAAATATCCATCTGCTCTGAATTTCACCTTTCCGTTCTCAATTACGCATCACGATCTGGATCTGGATACGCATTCCGCAACAAGAATCCAGCTTCCCATTCTGGCGATCCAGTACACGATGTTTCTCCGCGCGTAAGAAGCGATGCCTTGCCCGGCCTCATGAAGCCATACTCCATTTGTTTTGTTGGCTCCCCAACATATTCTTTGCGCGTCCCGCGCATCTCGGCGTACAGCACGCCATAGCTGACCAGTCTTCGCGCAATCCGCGTCAACTTGTTGCAGAATGCCTCGTCTTCCACGACCTCAAGCCTGCTTGCGAGGTCAGACAAGAAATCAGACTGGTCATCATAAAAGGCAGACAACGTAAAATAGAGCAAACCTGACTCAGCAAATTCCAGAACCAATGCGATAGCAATATCACGCTCCGATAAGTCGCGTATGCGCCTCACCGTTTTGCCTTGCCTAGTTTCTACCGCGCTCACTGGCATGTTCACCTTTCCGTCAGAACGGTATTGCGTTAGTTTTGATGCTTTTCAACATCACATGCGCAGACTCTTCATCGACCGCTGGAATGCGAGTAATCAGACTGCCGCCCTTCCAAATTTCAACTCCGAACTCTTCATAAATACCGGCGCTGGTCGTTTTGCGATAGAACTTAAATTCCATGATTGCCTTTCCAATAGCCTTAGTGTTTAACGCCGCCAGCATGTAACCAGTCTTCATACGACGGGCATGTTCCGTGTTCAAAACATTTAACTGCAAGGCCGGTCCTGACGTATCCGCACTGGTTTTTCTCTTCATCCGTCATGACGGGCGATGTTGTAGAAATATGTCCGCTGGAATTCATGGTGGTCACGCCGGACTGTTCCTTGACATGACACAACCCGTCGACCATATTTGCCAAAAACATGGTTTGGTAATTACTGGCATTTTGTGTTTCTTTGGCTACAGCCGGTAATGCTGTTGCACACAACAGCACGGCAGCAATAATCAGTTTTCGCATTGCTTTCTCCTTTCCGAGTTAATTGTTAAGTTTTTTAACTGTCTATCCAACGGCACTTGAACTCTTAAATACCAAAGCATCATGCCAAAAAAGAACATCAATATCCCAATGTACATTGCATCTCTGCCGTAAACTCTGGCTATAGCCACATCTCGCATTGCTAGCTCAAACTGTTTTTTATTTTTCCAGCTTGCCTCGAACTCAGCAGTAAATTCTATGGATGGATTTTCATGTGTAAATTTATTTTCAGCAGTAAGCCTCGATTTAATTTCATCCATCTTGACTCTTGATAACTTGGAATCGGCGGTATTTAATATCGCTAAATTTTCATACTTTGATTCAAAGTAGAACATTATCAATAACGAATATAAAACAAGCCCAAGCCCGGTAATGGCTATAAATTTGTAAATATTATCTGTTGGAGGCTCTGGCAATTTCATTTAGTCACATCCTCACGCTCAACCAACTTCCGCACCTTCGCCACAACTGACAATCCAGCCTTTGAGGTCATCTTGCCCTCAGCCAGCGCATCAGCCTCCACCTTGGTCAATTCGAGTGTCAATCGCCCATCCGCACGTCGCAGCCTGATTTCCCCAGGAGTCGCAACAACCTGCAATTCGTCATCCGCTGTGATGCCAGCATTTTGCAGAACTTCCTTACTGAACGTAGTGCCCAGCGAGTTACCGATCTTTCGTAGCTTCATAATGTTTGATTGATTCGACATAGTTACATTGTAATCACAATGCGCAATTTATGCAAGCTAAATGTGCGCACGCCGTAATCACAGTTTAAACTTCAACGTCCGTTAAGGCAACATTAAACGCCGAGCGGAGCGATACCTTTGAGGTCTCAAGATATGGGAGTGTGAAATCGACAGAAGTGTGACCAAGTAAATGACTCACATCCTCAATATCAACGCCACTCTCGATCAGCCTGGTTGCGAATGTACGCCTACCGCTATGACTGCTCGCTCCCTTCATACCGGAGATCTTGTAGAGATGCCGGAACGTCTGCTCCAAGGCGTCACACGCTTGATACTCTTCCTGCTCGCCGCTCTCCAACACCCTCTTCTTTCGCACCAGCGCAAAGCCGCCGCCCCGATTCGAGAACAGCAAGGGAAGATCCGGCGATAGGCCGCGAAACTCTTCTGTAGCCTCCGGCAGCATGCCGATGTCGTTCTTGATGCGATAGGCCAGATACAACTCCAAGTGATGCACCAGAAGCTCGTTGGTCATCGGGAGCGTTCTGGCGACGTTGTTCTTGGTGATGAGCGGACGCATGCTGAGTTCATCACGCAACCGGCCCGATGGGAACATCACATCTCGAATGGTGATTAAGGCCAGCTCAGTGACTCGCAAGCCGCACGCATGCGACAGGCACATGACGAGCTGATTACGGATCGCTTCACGGGTGATGGTGCAGACTTTGAGGACGCGCCTGAACTCAGGCTTTGTGAGGATTCTTGCGCGTTTTTTGACGTTGATACGGAACATGGCCATGCTGTCTCTCCAAGATGGTGAAAGTGCGGGAATCAAGCGGATTCCCCATCAGAGAGACAAAGGCGTCTTTGGCCAGTGTATTACAGGTGGTTGAGCGACACAACGGAACCGGGGAAATTCACCATCACCTAAAACAAGCCGGCCCGTTGTTTTAGATTTCGTCTTTTTTCTAAAATAGCGGCCAATTGCCATCAGCCGCGTACCTTATGAAAAACTATACCGTATGAATAATTATATGGTGCATAAGCATTGCGCCTAAACGAAAGTCTCAGTGCGGATTTCGTTTAACGGGAATTCGACCATGAAATGTTTCGTATTGGCCGGCTGGTTGACAAACCAACCAATCTGCAAGGAAAGCTCGGTTGACGGAACGCTGATTTTGCAAGGTCGGGTTGCGGATTCTTTGTCTGCTGGATATTCCTCTACAGGAGGTCGCCGATCTCCATTCCTCAGGAGCCGTTCCATGCCACACCCAACAGCTTATCTTCCCGGCGATGAAGTCGTACTCAAAGACGGTCGCACCGGCGTGCTATACGCCCTTACCCAGAACAGTCGCAATCCTCTGGCGCGTGACAACAGCAAGCATGCGAACTGGTTCTTCATTCCCGATCGCGTCGGCACGCAGGGTATGACGGTCATCAGTCAGCCTTGCACTGTGGCTGAGATGGACATCGATCGGCGTACTGGACACCGCGACGGTATCTGGCCGAAAGCTTGGCATGTACTAGGATTCGAGGAGAGGCAGCGGGTGTATGTGATGGCGATGCAGGAAAAGATGTGAGAGACGGGCGTGAAAAAGCCTCGATCTCCAAAAGGAAGTCGAGGCTTAGTTTGTTGCATGCCAGGCTACATCTTGGGTGATGCATCTGACTCGGTTGCTGTGACAGCAATTTGATGAAGAGCGAAACGCTCGATATCGCTACTGCCTGCTTGCTGCAGATACGCGATCGCCTTTTGAGCAATTGCGTCACCTTCAGCGGCTTTTGTTTTCACAAACAAGGCGGCTTCGTCATCACTTGCAAAGACTTCCATCTCGTCTTCACGCTGCAACTGAAGCTCAACCTCGTCACCAACGGACTCGAAAACGCACCATCCTTGCTTTGATGCTGCAATGCTGTCTTCTTTTGTCCATACAACTTTGTTTTTCGTTGTCATTGCTGACCTTTCTGCCTCTCGGCTGTTTTGATCACCACCCCTTGCGAGATGGTGAATCTATTGAATTACATCCGCATCTCGCCGGGTGCAATTTCCCGTTCTTCATCACCGTTTTTCATGGCAGCTTCATAAGCAACTGAGCCCGGCCTGACGTAACGGATGTTCCATCCAGTTTCATCAATGACATCCTCAATTTCAGCAAGTTGAACTATTGGAGCCATGCCACATTGCTCTAACTTGTAGCCATGCTTATCCGTGTATATGAGAGTTCGACTGGAGGTCACAAATATCGGCTTCCCATTGCACTTAAACCTTGTTCGTTCCACGTTATTTTCCTTTCTCACCCGATGGTGAAAGTATTGATGCCGTTATATCTTGGGAGATGCGACAGTATCGCGAGTGATATTAAGTTGCGCCATAAGTTCCAGATTCGCCTTGGTCAAGTCTTCTTCAAGGCACTTCATTTCCCTGAATCCATCTCGACAGTTCCCAGACTGGAATAAGTAGAATCCTTCATCGAACCCACTATAGGCCCATCCTTCCGGGGCTATGGCACGACAAATGGTTTTATGATTGGACATTGGATTACTTGTCATAATTTTTCCTTCTCGCCTGATGGCAAATATGTTGGTTTACGCCATTGCTGGCGCAGCTATTGGGTTTTGCACAGGGCAAAGCGGCGGCGGAATAACATCTTCTGTAACCACCTCATCTGCAGGTATCCCACATTCACGAAGTTCGCATACGATGTGTCGACGAAACAATGGCAGATCGAAGAAGTTTGCGACTCCATCAGGGCACTCAGCGTCATAATGCATCTTGCCGCTGACGATCCAAACGTGACCGCCAAAACCCATCTTGTTTACATCAGATTTGGTTAAGCCGTCGGGCGGAGTGATTCCCCAATGTTTATTGAGCAACTTCCAGTCCCACACGTCGTCGCCGCACTCATCTCCGTCTAGCCCGATCATGAGATTTTCATTACTGATCTCATGGAGAGTTTTACTGTAACCGCCCATCAATTTAATAACAGCTGCGGCGAAATCATCGCAAAGGCCGTTATTGATTTCGTAGAACGATTTAGCTTCGCCGCTCGCGATGTACTGCTGCCGAACCTGGCGAATAGCTTCAGATAGATTCACCTACTTTTCCTTTCTCACCAGATGGTGATTCTGTTGGTTTCAATTACGCCATTGCTGGCACAGTTGCCGGTTGATTACGCTCCGCCATCCAATCAGCAATGACGCGCTGAAAGAACGGTAGTTCGAAAAAGTTATGAACCCCATCCGGGCATTCTGCATCGAAATGCATATCCCCAAATGAGATCCAAACGTGCGTGCCGTTGTCAAAACCCGCATCTGCTGATAACGCGTCCAACTCATTCCAAGTTAAACCTGATGGAGGGATTACAGCAGGCCAGTGCTTGCGCAGTAGCTTTCTGTCGAATGGACGCCCACTATCGTCGTCCGACTCGTCGATGGACTGGAAGTTTGCAACACTAAGATTCGAAACTTCAGTGTTATGCAAGCCTCCAGGTACTCTCATACAGACATCGCTCGCAAAATCATCACACAGGCCGCTATTGATGATTTGAAACGATTGTGCCAAGCCTTTGGAAAGATACTCTTCCCGAACTTGACGAACAATCAAAGGTAGATTCATGCAAGCTCCTTGTTCTAATTTCACCGCCGGCTTGCGCTAGATGGTGAATTATGTGGTTTACGCCGGCGACATCCCTGCGGACGCCTCGGCAACTTCTTCGAGAAGAGTCTCGTCCTGAAGAGCCTCGTTTATCGCTAGAACGAATTCATAAGCATCAAATTCATCCACTCTGGACTCAAGAACCTCCTTGTCCAGCGTAAAGAAATCATCTGTATATGCATTTGGCTGAAACCCACCCAACACCAGTGCGTTGTAACCATTAAGCATGCATGCGATCGCAAAACCCTCGGCACCATCGTCCGCACCATCACGCAATTGAAACTCTGCGGACAGGACGGTGATGTCGTGCTCGTTCTTTAGATCGACGGTTACCCGATATTCATCCGAGCCGAATTCTTCATCCGGGCCGGAAATATACGGGTCTGAAACAGCGAGTGGCACTTCTTGCCCTTTAAGGCCAGAAACCAACGCTGTCATGCGTTCCAGAATCATGGGCTTCAATGCTGCCCACATGCTTTTGTATGAATCATTGGACATTGCTGTCTCCTTTTATTAGAAGGGCGATTAAACCCTCCGGTTGATTTTTCACCACCTTGCGATGGTGAATTTATTGGTTTACATGCAGCTTGGTGCAGGAATTATCTCCTGCTCGCGGAGTTGTTTGGTAGTCAATGCATTTTCACCATACAACTCACGCCAAACAGCATCCGATGCCGCATCAGCCAGCTCTTGTGAGGCAAACAGATTCTCGCGATGAACACCATAACTTGCTTGTTTACGAATTTTCTGACTACTACTCACATCAGAGAGCTTATTGCCGCGAGCCGTATAAATTCTTAGCCGCAACTTCTTACTCGCCAATTCTGCGGTATCAACATACATAGTTCCATGAGCTGTGTAGAGTTTTACCAAGTAAGGATTGAAACGATTCCTTGTGTAGCCATAAGGCTCCCTTCTGCCATTTCTGGCTTGTTAAATCACCACTCCAATATTCTGTGGATGGTGATTTGTTGGTTTCAATTACACCGTTACTGACACGCAGTGATGGTTTTCAGAATCTCTCCATGAGAAACCACCCTGAGCATTTCGGAACGTCCGTGTTTGATGTACTCATCCACGGACATCTCGCGCCAGTTTGGGTGTGGTCTGTTGTTACACAGCTTCCAGCTCTGGTCGGAGCTATCTCGACGATGAACGTAAACGTCCACCGAGCGAGTCAAGCCAGCTCCGTACATTGCTGTGGCGGTGATCCTTACTTCTGAACCATCGTCTCTCTGGATATGCTGAACGACTTTTAAAGCCATGTTGACTCCTTTTCTGTTAAACACCCTCCAGCCTTACGGCGAAACGGTGAAAGAATTGATTACACATGCTTCTGTGCATAGTAACCATCAGATCGACGCTTGATTTCTTGCCATCGAGCTTCTTGCATAGACTGAGCTTCAACCTTGTCGCCTTTGTACAGCCAGACGCCTCCAGTCAAACGCACATCACCATGGCCATTGCAGAGAAACTGCCATCCCATTGCCATCAAATGATGACTGCTCTCACTATTCGCATGAAGAATTTCAGTCTTCACCTTCTCAGTCGTTGCAGCCTTCTTTGCATCCTCCTGTGCACAGCATTTACTGCACATATAGGCGCTCTGCGGGATGCAATTATCAATCCCTTTATCTGCAATACCACCGCATTTAGGGCATTTGCTTAAATCTTCCATTTGGATCACTTTCCGCCATTTTGGCTATCTATTAAAAAGAAATATAACTTTACATAAAGATAATGAATTAAAGGCGATAAAAAACCCACCGATCCATAAGGACCGATGGGTTTAAGTTATGCTGCTATTGATTCAAAGATTTCTTGCTGAAACCAGCCCATCTCCGGATCTGGCACATAAGACACTTCCTTGATAGAAATTACCTTGGAATCAGCTTCAGTAGCCGGTTTTTTAGACCACACTGCCCTGGCTTCTTCAGGCATCTCGTCAAAGCCAACTGCCTTTGCCATCAATTCATCCGGGTCATACTCGTAGGACAAACCTAAGCGATCCTTTAATGCCGTATGACGCAAGGTCTCGTCATGCTCCAAAGGACGGAACACATTGAGTACGCCATACTGGACATACCACTTGTAAGCAGCAGTTACACCGCCCACAGCAAAACCAGCGTTGTACTTAGCCAACATCGAATCCAGCTCGAAAGTCGCAATCAGTTGTGCTGATTCAGAATCCACCGAGAATATCTTGTTGCTATCGATATCCCAGACAACACGACCATCATCAGTGGTTACCAAATCAACCCCGCAGGAAGACATCTCCGTTACCGCCTCGAAAAATGCATCACGCAACCCATCAAAGTCATTCGTCTCCGTTCTCACGTCACCCACATACAGATACTTGGGCTCAGGCAAAGGCGTGTTCTTGAAGGCCTCGATCTCCGGGATGTCGTAACGCACACGTCCGGAATTGATATTGTCGTAATCCGCCCAGGCTGCAAACGGCATCGCCATACCCTTGAGACTCCACATTGCGTCGATCGCAATGATCATCTCGATAGGCATCATACGGAACATCGGTGCCACACCCTCCGCCTCTGCACGACAAGCTTCATCGTAATCGAGTTGGAGCATGTAGCGGAACAACTCGCGTACCATTTTCGGGTGATAAGTATCCGGCTGCAGACGCAAAAAACCGGCATTAATGGAGCGTCCAATCAGATTGCGTCGAGACCAGTCATACCGTGTTGCAACCAGGAACTTGTTAAACTTCACAAGCCCCTTCGCATAGGCATAACGAGGATCGTAGTTGATCATGTTTTCGAGCGACTTGTCCGAAGACTGAGTGCACACGAAACATCCAGTACGAGCACCACATCCCCCCTTCTTTTTGCCGGTACTGATGGCATCAGCCACCACAGCGCAAGAAGTGCTCTCAGAATGGGCGTAGATGCGCTTGCATTCTTCGAAGTCGCTGAACGAGTCGGTCATGCCATTAGAGGCCAATCCGATCGCTTCCCAAACATCATCCGTCGTCCAGTCAGCGATTGGCGATAACACCAGCTCCCCATCCTTGTTGAGGACTGACTTTAAGGCGCTCTCGCCCCGCTCATCCATTCGCGCTGCACGCTGAGCTGATTCCTCCCTGCGTGTACCCAAACAGATCACTGGCGCCGCTTTACACTGGCTACCAAGTTCGCGGAACAGTTTTCGACGATATACGCCCTGAGGCTTCACCTTCAACTCAACTGAGCAAGCAGCTTGAGTTCCTGCGAAGGAAGGCAAACTACGACCCGTCAGAACTTGAACTTGCCAAGTAGATAGGATGTTGGGCTGAATGATGTGCGTAGACACCTCAAATCCGTGCTTGTCGCCATATTCTTTCATCTTGGCCAACTCGACACGGAAGTGGATATCCACCTCTGGGTTTTCAACCATAGTCGAACCTGTCATGACTACAACCATAGGGCTTTCGCCCTCAAGAGTCACTTCTTTCGCAGCAAGCAAAACCAAGTTTGCAACGACGGAACTGTCCTTGCCGCCCGAGAATGCGATGACAACAGGATGTTTTCCTAAAAACACTGCTTTGATCGCCAAAATTGCTTCGGCAATCATATCTTCGATCGATTTCATATTTTTCTCCTTAAAAAACCAAATGGTTCAGGAGGAGGATGTGTTTAGTCAATAAAAAACCGCCAATCTCTATCAGAGAAAGGCGGCTTGTGTTTATTACTGAAGTACGTGAGAAGCAAGCTCCCCGATCATACGAAGGGCCTCATCCCATTCCACGTTGATTTGCGGATCCAGTTCCCGGGTGTTTCCGTCATCGTTATGACGGACGATAACGATATAGGCATTATGACCCTCGATATCGAACGACAAGCGCATATCGATAGAGGTGTTGCCATCGTCATCAAAGTCGATCAACTCCTTTTCAAAATCGACATACTCTTCGACTTTGTTAGATAGATGCCACTCATTGGAATTGTGGATGGATGACTGAATCACCCCTTCGCCACCTGACTTGTCCTTTTTAAGAATAGAGGCTGCCGCTTCCATGATCTTTGCACGATCGAGATATTGCTGTGCTTTGATGCGCAGGTCCTTGGCAGATTCATCCAAAGAGAACGATGGAGAATGGCCGCCCGACAGCGCGACATCCATTGATTTACCAGGGAGCGTGATGCAAGCATAAGCTTGTTGTGCGCCAACCAGTATTCTGACTTTCATATTCATTGATATCCCCTTGATTAGTTATTGATTTTTGCCCACTCAGGCAATTTCGATGTCACAACAAGACCATAATCATCTGGGTTCTTGATGGCATCTTCATTGCCGTTCACGAGGCTATCTTGAACATCCGCCATAGCCTCTGGCGAAGAAGCGTTCCATTTCTGGTTGTAGCTGATCTGCATGAAGATGATCTTATTGGCGTTCACATCAAAGATAAAACGAACCAACTTCTCACCAACAATAAATCTATGAGACCAGCCTTCTGCAACCAAGAATTGACTGGGAATAACGTCCGGATCAGATGCTCCAGCAGCAACACTTGCTTCTTTGGAAACGGATACCTCGCCAAGCGGGGCATCTTCATTGTTGCGAGCCTTGATGGATACAGTAAGATTCCCGCTGCTTGAAAGTTCGAGGAATACCGCATGTGTGCCGATATTCACCCAGCCAGAACGAGCGCCAACACCTTTAAGCGTGACGATATCCTGGTCTTCAACTTCAAAATTTCCATTGCTCATTGATTCTCTCCTTTGTAATTACGGCCAGTTGGCCAGATAGGCACTTCAGAGAGAAGATGAATTCCTGCAGGCGATAAAAACCGCCATCCAATAAGGATGACGGCGTGAAGCATTATGTGAATTGAACTCGTTCCCAGCACCAGGACCAGCCGCCGATAGAGTAGAGTTTGATTTGTTCACCATCGATCTCAGTGACGAAAGGCTCGAATACTTCTTCGCAAGAATCATCGCTGTACTCAGTCTTGCATACAAAACGATCATTCTTTTCGTCATAACTAAGGCCCAGGTCGTCGTTTTTAGCGATGGTCTTTGCGGCCTCCAATTCAAACGCCGGGCAACCAAACCCGTTCCATGTTTGTCCGTCTGAATAGCAAGGCAACATCACATCATCGCCAATGAAATAGGCTCCGACAGTGCCTTTCTTATAGGATGCATTCATACAGTCGCCTTTATGTCTTTGTTGAACTGCTTGGTCTCATCCACAAGTTCTTTCACAAGCAGATGGTTGACGTAGTGCTCAACGAAACGTTTAACCGCCTTGCTGGGTGTGCGAGACCAAATCGTAGCGCTACTTGGTGCCAACATACTCTGGCAAATCAGTTCACTATTGCTCAGCGCAAAGGAAGCTATCATCTTGTCTTCCTTGTATATGGCACAGATAATTTCATTTTTAGCTTCAGGGTATTGTTCCACTTTGTAGTGAATGCCCGGTATTCCAGCGACCTCAAAAGCCCGGCAAACAAACTTACCGACAGCGGCTAACTTTTGATTCATTTCTCTCTCCTTAAATAAAACCGACATTGGTTCAAGGAGATGATGCTTTGTAATAGGCGATAAAAAAACCATCCTCTATGAAGAGGATGGGCTCGGGTTAAGTAAGATTCAAAGTCAACTGCGCCCGGAAAGGGCTAACAGAAGTCGCAAAATCACGGATATGCTCCGCAATCTTGGCAAGTATCTTTCCGTGCATTCCGTAGTCGACAGACTGACCAATGATTTCGGATGCAACCGTTTCAGACACAGCATCCATTGAGAAGCTATCAGGGATCAACATCAATCGCTGCATCAGCTCAACAGTTGGGAACAACAGCCGATCTCCGTCACGGATCACGACGCTATCCTTTGCCTGCCGCATCTGGCTCTTCAGGAACGTAGGAGAGCAAGTGGATTCACGGTCGATTACCCGCAAACGGCCACAATCCAATCCATCCTGCATTGACTTCGTATGGGTGACATCACGAAGTTGGTGCAGTACCGGTGCGATGTACTCATCCCAGATGGGAGTAGAACGACGCTCTGTGACCGCCGGCCACTCAAACCCAGTTGGCAGCGAAGTAGCAAAGAGATAGAAGCGCTTACGGCTGGTCAAACCACCATAATCACGACTATCCATCACCGCCTTGTTCACCTGATAACCCCACTTGCGGAGCTTGGTCTCGAAGATCGCACCAGCCTGAGAGGTCATGAAACCAGGAACCTGTTCGAGCAATACACACGCCGGATTGACTGTCTCGATGAGGCGGAGACCGTCGTAAACCATATCCGATGAAGTGGAAAGGTCGTCCAACGCAGCATCCTTTAAGGATTTTGCTTTTACCGGAGAGAAGTCATCGCACTGCAGACTGATCTGAAGCAAGGTGGACGGAGACTCTTCAACTGATTGAGCCAACAGACCGAGATCGACCTGGCCGATGTCTTCGTTGAAGATGTGCTTAACCGCCACATTGCCCGCAACATTCAGAGCGCCGGTCTCCGACATGTCGCGCTTATCTCGGGCCTCGTTCGGACGCCATTCAAGAATGGACTGCACTTGGAAGCCCTCATCCTTCAGTCCGATCACATCAACACCGGCCGTGCATGCTGAGAAAGCCGTCATGATCTCGCCTTGCTTTAGTGATTTTACGGCCTTAGCAATACGCTCAGCCACTTTGTTCTGGATTGGCGTGATGCGGATCTCTCCGGCGCGGAACAGAATGTGAACCTTTTCTGTGCCAGCTGGGAAAGCAGCATCCATGAGCTTTTGCCCGCGGATATCCAGCATTGTTTCGATGGGGTTGTTACGGCGGCTCTTGTAAGACCGCGTATAGACCTTTTTCGTGTTTGCTACATCGGCATCTGCCAGGGCGATGATCATGCCCTGCCCACCTTCACCGATAAGCTTCTCGGTGACGCGAGCGTCTTGTTCAAATCCGAACAAAGGCAGCCAATTGGTGGAGACCACCAACTTACGGCGGCCGTCCGGAGTCTTCTGCAAAGCAAGTTGTTTGCTTGCTTGCCCAGGCTTGTGAATCGTAAGTGTTTTTTCTTGGATGAAGCCTCCCATCGCTAGGCTGCAACAGCTGTAGCGAGGGTTTCCTGAGTCAACGACCAGAGCGTAGGGATGGACTGGCCAACCTCACGACTTACCACGATCTCATCAGACGTAGATTGCATTGCTGCAACCGGTTCGGACACTTCCCGCCCTACCTTTTTTCTTGTAACGCCGCACCGCTTTTTCTCTTTCTGAACACGCTTCCTGGACAGCAATTGCTGGACACCACGCTTGGCGATCACCTTTGCCGCATTGTGATCCGCATGGTCTGTGTTCCCGCAGCTTAAGCAGACGAATTCGGATTGAGACACCCGATTGTCTTGGTGAATGTGGCCGCACGCGGCACATTCCTGCGATGAGAATTGAGGCGGCACCTCGATAACCAGCTTGCCTTTACGGCGAGCTTTGTACTGCAAATAAGTCCTGGTCTGGCCCCATGTCGACGCCAGAATGGATCGGTTGAGACCGGACTTTTGTTTCACATTACGACCAGGCGATTCGATAGAACCCTTGG
>Ga0210019_1000724_pt1 | contig 39738 bp, 50 predicted proteins | sample CryGeyCG2114_020_2_FD_183969 | JGI IMG/M metagenome (GOLD analysis project Ga0210019, IMG submission 183969) | Groundwater microbial communities from aquifer - Crystal Geyser CG11_big_fil_rev_8/21/14_0.20 (SPAdes) (version 2) | ecosystem: Environmental > Aquatic > Deep subsurface > Groundwater ...
CGGCAATTTCCTTTTGAGAAATGTTTCGCCTTAAAAGAGATTCGATTACCTTGCGTTCGCCAAGAGAAATATGCTTGCCGTTTTTTCTTTTTTCATCTCGCCAGTATACAAGAAAATTCGAATTCTAACTTTAAGTTGCCGTTGAAGTTGGTCTTGAAACTAACTTTTCTTTTGCTAACGCATCGGCAGCACGATATAGTAAACGATGCCAGAGAGGTGTCCTCACAATTCTATCTTCTTTGAGATAAATTCTTTCTAGTACAGCAGTTCTTTGGTTATTTTTCAAATCAAATCCATCAGCAATTTCATTTACAATTTCTTCACCCGTGGCAAATTCTTTTATTACCCCGTTGTGTTTGAATAAGATTTTCAGCAAAGCACGCTCAACCTCTTTTCGTGTTGGCATTGCTAAATCTTTAAGCATTCTGCCTTCGTAACTCATAATCAAAAGACGTTAGAAAGTTGTGCTACTTCTTGATACATATTAAAATCACGTGCCTTGTTAAATTGCAATACTCGTTCCCATGAGTCGCGAAAACGATTTGGCCATTTACCAGGATAGCAGTTCTTTTTATGCCAGATAAACTCCTCCGTCCATAGCCAACCCTGTATACGTAACGCTAAAATAAGTTCAAGTACATAGGTACTCCTTTCACCATTTTCAGCTTTTTCTTTAATGTTTAGTATAAAAGTGCCTGTCGGTTTCAGTACGCGCAATAATTGTGCGCTAACAGGCAAAAACCATTCAACATATTCTTCCGGGTCAATGCCCCCGTAGGTACTTTTTCTTCTATCTGCGTAGGGTGGAGAAGTGACAATTAAATCAACATAATTATCATCAATTGTTTTAAGCACTTCTCGTGAGTCGCCAAGCAGTATTTTTGTCATTATATCACGCATAGTCTTATTTTAGCATCCTTGTAGCCACTTATAAAATATTCGGCCAAATCAACCATAGTCGAGCCATTCTCTCCATGTTTTCTAACCTTGCCATACTGAACAAGATAAGAAATGTTTGTCGGCAAAACTTCCTTATCAAGGAAGTCTGATGCCCATTTTGAGGCTTCGGGAATAGATACGAGTGACATAGTGCAATTATACCAAAAAATCCGTTCCAGCCCTACGGATAAAACTTGTGTTCGTTGAGGCCGTGGACTTTGCCGTCCACGACGAAGAAAATCGCTTCGCGGACAGTGGCTATCACCTCAATATCCCAGTCAATTTTCTTGCGCTGGGGCAAAATCTCGTTTATCAACTCAAAAATCCTGCCGTCCACAAAATCCTGTCGCTCGATATTTCTCGGCGTGGGGTTGCACACGGTTTGTGGCGGAATCTGATTACCCTGTATGTCTTTCATTACCTCATTTTACTACACAAACAGAGAAAAATCCCAAACTAGAAATTACCCTACTTTTTCCTCACATCCGCAAAGAGCGAGAGAACCCCGAGCGCGAGAAAGAGTCCAGCCCCCAGCCAATTTCCTAGAAAGCCCGCCCCTTTATTTGCAGGGTTCGGGTAAACCTCAAGGAGCGCGATGCCGAAGAAAAGTACAAACACGGCAAGGTTGGTAAACCCCCACACCAAAGAGAGACTTGGTGAATTTGGTGTGGGGATAAACAACGGCATCTTCATTCACCTATACTACTCCTTCTCCTTGTTTTTTCAACCTCTACATAGTTCTTATTATAGGCTAATTCGTACTTGTCCGTCCGTAGCTTTAGCGAAGGAGGACGAATTAGCCTATAACAACATTCAACCGTACCCGCATCTATTTTCTTATTCGCGCGAATAAGAAAATAGATAAAACACCAAACCCGCAAAGAGGTTGGCGGGGTTAGGTCTTCCGGAAAAATCAGAGCGCCTTATGTCTTTAAATCAACGGACACATTTTCTCGCCGTGTTGAGAGAATGAATGACGCTAGATAGAAAACGGCTGCAACAATGTATAGACTATTAAGACCGGTCAGCATCGAGCTGTATTCCAGAAAACCGCCAAAAACAGCTCCGATGAGATTTATGCCGAACATTGCGGAAACTGTGCGAACGCTCTGAAAGTGATAAGAGAAAATGACGGACGCGAACAAAAGAGGCAGTGAAACCAGAGCTGTTGCCAGCACAGACTTCAGCAAGAAACTCTGCCCGAGGAAGGCGCCTACAGGAAAGAGAAAATTGATGAGGAGAGAACCGAAAAGAAGCGCGTAGATGCTCCCTATCCGCCGAATCGGTCGAGTCGACACCCACACATTCGCGCATAAAATAACGACAAAGATACCTGCAAAGACAAAGACATTAACAAGCCAAGTGGAACCGAATAGCAATGAAAGCGTCGTAACACTTTTCGTCTCAAGAAGTAGAAAGGCGGCTCCAAGAAAAAAGAAGTTGAGGCTCGTGCTTCCGAGTTTCTGCCGTGCCGAGAGTGCGAAGATTCCTCCCGCGGAAAGAAGGAACAGTAGGATAAGCGCTTTCACATAGTGACTTGGGATTGTATGACTCGCCAAATAGAGATACGGCCAGTCGTCGGTAGGCAACGCATCAGCACCGCCGTTTTTTATGTCAGGAGGTTGAAAGATACCCGCACTGAGAGCCTTCTTGCTTGTTTCCGCGTGCATACCGGGCCCGGCAACGATGAGTAGATTGAACAACGAGGTATCCCCCTTATACACCATAGTCTCTGAAGTGCCGAATACCGAGGTAACACTTCGTATGAGCTTCTCACGAAGCCACTCTTCCGGAACCGAGAAGAGTAGCGCCACGACACCTTTGTCGGAGAGGTGTCTCTGGATTTCTGTCAGAGACTCGGTGGTGTACACGAAATTATCAAGTCGAACCGTCGAAAACGCCGAAAGAAGCGCGTGGGAATCAAGTGTTCCCAAAACAATCATATCGTACCGTTCGGAAGTCCGCCGGAGGAACGAGCGGGCATCGTCGGCAATCACGGTAACGCGCGGGTCATCATAAGGACGCGCGGGATGACGCTTGCCGAGAGAAAGAATGACGGGGTCGATTTCAACTGCGTCTATTTTCCGCGCGCCATGACGTATCGCCATAGCCACGTCATTGCCGGTGCCCGAACCGAGAACGAGCACGCGCTCGGGTTCCACGAGAAGGTACGGCAAACCGTATTTTTCTCGCCCTTCCTTGTTTTCGTCGAAATCTATCGTCTGCTGATGGAAAAACCTGTTTACGAAGAGTTTGAGCGTTCCATCGTCTTCGCTTTTAATCTGAATGGAATAATAGGGAGACCACAATTCCTTCTGCCCTGCATAGTGCACCAGAAGGAGTATTGCTCCGAAGCAACAAACTCCGAAAACGACAAACCGTATGTTCCGACGTAGCAGCCAGAGAGTGACCACCCCAGCGACGGCAAACCACGCGGTCGGCGTAGTGAATGCACCACCAAAAAAAGAGAACAGTCCGAACATGAGTACGCCGAGAAGACTGCCAGCGATGTCAAGACTGTATGCTCGCAGAGGTGGGAAATCCGAAAAGAGAGAACCGACTTTCTGACCGATGAAAAAGAAAAGACCGGCGGTGAGCAGGTACACCGCGGCAAGCGCGGAAAAGATATCGAGGCGTTCCGAAAATACACTCAGTTTATTTCCTCCGTAATAGCTCCATATCCACTCGCTTCCTTGCACCGGAATCACCGTTTCGAACCAGCGAAACATGAGGAACAAAATAGTGGTGGAGAGCAGCGCGAGCGGAAACCATCTGAATGTGTCTCTGTCTTTTGATGCCAGAGCGCAACCAAGACCGAGACCAAGAAAAGCCGATATGAGTACGATGTTGGAAAAATAGGCAATTGAGAGCACATTGGCCGGAAGCCACCTAATGAGTGCCAGTTCTAAAAAAAGTCCGAGAAAACTCGCTAGCACCAAAGAAAGTCCTTTTTCAAATTGAGGATTCATGAACGCAAAATACTTCATTTCCTTTTCCAATCCGCAAGGAGCGAGAGCACCCCGAGCGCGAGGAAGAGTCCAGCCCCCAGCCAATTACCTTTCTGCAACGCCTCAAGGAGCGCGATGCCGAAGAAAAGTACAAACACGGCAAGGTTGGTAAACCCCCACACCAAAGAGAGACTTGGTGAATTTGGTGTGGGGATAAACAACGGCATCTTCATTCACCTTATACTACTCTTTCTCCTTGTTTTTTCAACCTCTACATAGTTCTTATTATAGGCTAATTCGTACTTGTCCGTCCGTAGCTTTAGCGAAGGAGGACGAATTAGCCTATAAAGAAAATAGTTTACGACGTAATAAACAGCTTTGGGAAATCGGTGCCGATTTCGTCGACTCCAAGGGTGATAAGTTTCTCGCCAAGCTCCTTTGTATCCACATGGTACGCGTATACGAGTAATCCGCGTGAGTGTGCTTCCTCTACCAACTCTTTCGTGACGGCGATACTTCGTGGACCGATAAACTCAAGAGGAATCTCACTCACAAGACCCCAAAGAGTTTCGGGGATATGGTCAAACAAGAAACCAACCTGTAATCGAGGATTGAGCTTCTTCATTTCTCGAAGTAGCTCCACATCAAAAGAAATAAGAACCACATCACCCTCGATGCCGTTTTTGAGTAGAAGTCGGTTGACCGCTTCTGGTGTTCCCTTTGCCTTGAGTTCAATCTGCAAACTAATCTTTCCTTTCGTAAGATCAATCACCTCCTGCAGTGTCGGGATTTCCTGATATTCCGGACAACGGAGTTCTTTGAGTTTTGCGAGGGTCATATCGGCAACCTTGCCGACACCTCCCGTTATTCGAGCAACGTCATCATCATGAATAACAATCACCTCGCCGTCTTTCGACAGATGTACGTCGAGTTCGGCTCGGTCGCACCCGAACTCTATCGCCATCTCGAACGAACGCAGGGTATTTTCCGGCGCGTACCCTGCCACCCCTCTGTGCCCTACGATTTTTGTCATACTATGAGTATAGAGCAACATCCCTCAGAGAAATCGGAGGATATTGAAGTCGTTATACCTTAGGGGTCTCTTTTGCTTCGGTACCGCATGTTCCGCCTTCGCAGTCCTTACAATCCTTATCATCCGAACAATCACTACATCCACCAGAACAACTTGAGCAGAAACCAGCGCATGAACATTTGATCGAGTACTTGCCTCCACAGACGCCAACGAGAGCAACGAGCCCCGCGAGAGTGACAAGTGGCATCGAAAACCCTTGGAAGCCCATACCTTTTGTAAACCAGATTGCGAAGACCATAACGACCGAGAGAATCATTGCAACAAGGCAGGTCCAGAGACCGAGGACAATCATGATGCCCCCGATAAGCTCAACATATCCGACCGCGTACGCTAGAAATACTGGGATGCCAAGTTGATCAAAAAAGCCTACGGTCGACGCCATATCGGACACCTTCATCCAACCAGTTGCTATAAAAATCCCTCCGATGATTAACCGCGTGATAAGGAGCGAAATATCCGCTCGTCCATGTGAACACTTTTTCATTACTTTTTTCTTATTAATAAGTTGATGTAGTATACCAACACTTACATACACACTCAACAAAAAGAACACGAGCATCTCGGATGAGATACTCGCGGACTTGACTAAAATACTTTATTTTCGTCTGACGGCGGAGGTGGCGGTGGAGAAAATGACGTGCCTTCTGCTGGTGCTGTACCCCCCGTAGGCGGTGGGGGTGTCTGGTTTATACCTGTCGGTGGAGGTGGTGGTACAAAACCATCAGTTCTCGGCTGGAAAGTACCACCGGGCATTGTTGGCTGTGGAAGCATATCTCCACTCATCTGGTCTTTCTGAAACTCTCCGTTGGCAGGTCGAGGAGGGATCTGTCTATCTCCGAAGACACCGTCTGGCGAACGATACGGTGCTGTAGCAGGGGGTCGTTGCATAGGTGAATCTCCAGGCTTCATATCCCTATTCTGGTCATTGAACGGGCGAGGCTCACTCCCTGGTTGTGGAGAACGTCCATCCTTCATCATTTCAGGATTCATCTTACGAGCCTGATCATCCCTTACGTTTGGATTAGGAGGAAACATCTTTCCGTCCACGGGCATACGGTCATCAGGCCATTGCCCATCGGGTGGAAAAGGCTGTCGGCCATCTTCACGAAACTCTCCATCTTCCGGACGCATTCCATTTCGCATATCGAATCGCTCAATTGGTTTCCCATTTTCATCAACCATTGGAGGACGTCCTTCACCGATTGGCATACGAGGTCGTTCACCCGAACCCATACATTTCTCAGGATTTACCTTACAAACATCTTCACATTCCTCCTTTGTGGTACATCCGTCCGGTCGCGCGAAAGGTTGTCCATCCTCTCCCTGTCCCCCTCTTGGTGGCATAAATCCATCACCTTCTGGTCGTCGCATTCGTGGGTCAAACGGACCGCCTTCAACAGGTCTGCCTTGCTCATCAAATCCCGGCGCTTGACGAGAGAACTTCTCAAGTCGCATCTGTGCTTGTTCAGGAGAAATCGCCCCTTGCTTCACACTAAAGTCATTACACTCCTCGATATTGTTGGGGTCGGAACAGAAGTCTTTACACCCTTCAGGTGACGTACATCCACCCGGACCACCGTTTTCTTGGATTTTTGCGCGAAGCATCTTGCCTTCTTCAAAGCGTTGCTGTTGGTCTGGGTTAATCAAATTATGTTCCTTTCCAAACTGGAAACATTCTTCCCCGTGCGCTTCTTGGTCTTCACAATATGCGCGACACTCGTCGGGACCTTTACATCCTCCTGGTCCACCTTGCTCTTCAATCTTACGCATCTCGCGAGCGTGCATGGCTTTCTCCTTCGTCATGAAGCCGTTTTCTTCAGCATGCGTAATACATTCTTCACGGTGCGCAGGATCATCACAGTAGGCCTTACACTCTTGCCCGCGACATCCACCCGGACCTGTCTGATTTACCATTTTTCGCGCGCGCTCGCCCTCTTCTTTACTCATGAAGCCATGCTCGACACCATACGAAATACAGGTCTCTTGATTTACCGGATCGTCACAGTATTTTCGGCACTCGTCGGGGCCTTTACAATTTCCAGGACCTTCAAAATTATCATCGAGTTTCCCCGGCCGAGGTCCACGTTCTTCGTCATCATGCACAACCGCCTTAAAACCCTGCTTCTCCATTCGAGAAGCTTCATCGGGCGACAGAAGACCATTTGCTTTTCCAAACGTAACACACTCTTTCAGGTTTGCGGAATCAGAACAATACGTCTTGCACGCTTCTGGTGAGGTACATCCGCCCGGACCGCCACCACTCTTCAGAACTTCATCTATCTTTTTCTTTTGTTCAAACTTTTTTTCTTGTTCGGCGGTAATCAGTCCATGTTCTTTACCAAATGTAAAACACTCTTCGGCATTCGCTGACTCATCACAGTATGTATGACATGCTTCACGATTCTCACATCCTCCCGGACCGGTCTCGCCGTTCTCACCGACTGCCGCCAGGTTCGCTCGTGGATTAACACTGCTTATGAGATTCTGTTGCTTCCCGAACGAAATACACGCATTCACGTTCGCTGGGTCGTCACAGTATGTCTTGCATGCTTCTCTGCTTTCGCAGTTTCCGAGCTCGCCAACGGGATACGTGATATCAGAAACAGACTTAGCGAGCACACTGTTCGCAATACTAAACACAGCAAGCATGACTACCCCGATGTATAGGATTTTTTTCATACAAAATAATTACGCGGACAAATATCCACCATCGATTAACGAAAAACAGTCACCGAAAAGGCGACTGTTATTCAAATGGATTTACTTTTACATCTTCGTACGGGTTGACAGATGTCTCACTGAAAGGATTTGCCGTCGTTGTTTCAAAGGGGTTAACCTCCGAGACTACGTCTGCCGGAACCTCTGCCTGCGCCGAAGCGACAGACGCTTGTTCCATAGCGACACCTTTCTTCACCCCTTGCATGTTACCGAAGTAATATCCAAGAGTGACACCTACAACCAGTACGACGACCATAATGACCGCCGGATGTACTTTTTTTTCTTCTGGCATGTAGATAAGTATACCGCATGAGTATTGGCAAGCCAGAGAGAGTTATACACAGGAGTCTGACTTCTTAATCTTTATTCGATGCGCAGGGTGAGACCCTAAATACTCCTCAAAGAAATTAGCTTGAAATCGTTGCTTCCACGACATCAAGACAGAGAGTAATACAGCTAGATTATCAGCTGTTCTTTTGGTTAAAGAACCGAAAGATATTTTGGGAAAACAGGGACAGCCACCATTGTTTTGAATTTTGTGTGTTGTAATCAAAAATCTCTTTCGTCTCAAGTAGAAATTACTCAAAGAGTCTATAATCTTCGTCTTTATTGAAAATGTGGAGACGCCCATTCGCACGATTAATCACGTGGTAGATTTCTCCTCCGGCATCAACTCGTGCATTGCGTGGCATGATTTTACTATACCACACTATTTACCAAACAATGGTGACTGTCCCCGTTATCCCCTGGTTCAAAGTTGCCAATCTGGCGGTGTTTGTTGGACGAAGTTCGAAACTATTTCGAGCGACAGGGTGTGGGAAAGTAATGCCGTATCCCGTCTCTGTATTCTACTGATTTTTTGAAGAAAAATCGCTAAATTTCTTAATACAAAAACCCAGTAGATCCTCTCATACTGGGGTTTGGGGAGGAATCCGCGCGGGCTTTCTGATTTTTTTGGCGGAGTGGGTTATGGATAAAAAAGACCTAAAATGATACAATAAAAAAATGAAAAGGACACAGTTATTAGCAGTGATCATTTTAAATTTTTTCGTTATTCCCTCAATTGCAATGGCTTCTTGGTGGAATCCTTTTTCTTGGTCATGGTTTAACAAATCAACAAAAACTGAGATTGTGCAAGTTATACCACCTACAGCTACGACAACAAAAAATAAAGGTGAAGTAAAAGCAATTAGCGACTTAACTGTTTCAAAAGACGACATACCAAAAGACACTCGAACTCAAACAATAAAAAAGACCGAGAACGGAGGTGAACAATATGATAGACCGATTCCGATAGCGTCAGTTAAATTTGATAACGCGGTTATAAAATCAGTGCTTCGTTTAAAAATTTATGACACTGTCACTAAGCAAGATATTTCTTGGGGTTCTGGCATTTCCATAGGCGGACTTGGACATATTTTGACAAATTATCATGTTGTTGAAAAAGTGATTGTCAATCCCGCTAGATATCAAGTTTATGGTTGTGTGACGACTTCACTCAACACACAGTGCGACTATTTTAATTATTTACTTAGCACAGGAGCTAGCGGCTCTAAACATAATAAAAATTTAGATCTTGCTTTAGTTTATATAGACCAAGTTTTTTTCGATAACAAATGGTCCTCTGTATTAGATATTTCACTCAACGCACTTGGAGACCGCACAGTAAATCTATCTTCGTACACAAAAAATATTCAAGATATCTATGTTAATTATCCTGTTTATTCTATCGGTTATCCTGATTATGGTGGAGGGAAAACTGTACAAGCTGAAGGAGTTGTTAAAGAAATATTTACAGACCGAGAGAGTGGGCAAAAACTTATATTAAACAGTGCCGATATATCTTTCGGCAATTCTGGTGGACCAGTTTTTAATTCTAACGGTGAATTAGTGGGGGTAACTGTTCAGTGTCTTGTAGCCTCACCAAATGCTAAAAAATGTAATCAAAATAGTGGTTTGTTTATTCCACTGCCGACAGTAAATTGGTGGTACTCCAAAATGACTAACTCGGAAATAGCCATCTGGGAAGGCAGACAATCTTACTTGCCGCAAAATAGTGGCTCATGGCAAGGAGCATTGTGTTTACTTAGACAAAATTCTTATTACGATGCTACTCTTTCAAAAGACAGTTGTGTGTGTAAAGCTGGGTACTCTAAAAATTCGGGAGGAGATTGTGTTGATACTTCGGGATATGTTGACCCGACATTACGTTACGGACAAGCACCCGACCCTGAGGGAGAAAAGAAAGCTCTTCAAATGCTTGAAAGTTTATTCAGTGAGTTAGAAAAAGGTTCAATCAATACACCATCTGCCACAGATCAGATAAGAAGAAGTACGCCTCCAAGTTCTGAAGAAGATACAGAATCAATTCAATTCTGTCAGACAATAAATGCTATATGGACTGGCACACCTCCATGTGAGTGTAAAACTGGCTATGCCTGGAATGAAAGAGGAAATTCATGCGTTCCTGTTTCCTCAGCCGAAACAATTAAAATCAATAATAAAATTTGTGAAAATAACTTTGGACCCAACGCTGTATGGTATGGCACAATGAGTTCTGCTGGTGGATTAAATTGTACTTGTGTAATTGGTGGGTTTGGACATTATTTTAATAAGAGTAATACTGCTTGCGTTACACAAGACGAACTTCTTAGAGAGGGTAACCCTGTTTGGACAAAAATACTATCACTACCTCCACAATAATAGATATAGTTTATAAGGATTATTGAAAAAAGAATGACAAAAAATAGAAAAACGAATAATGACGATGTTATTTTATCAACACTTGAAAATGGTAAGAATATAACCATTAAAGATTATAGACGATTTATTAAAGAAAATAATAAATCAGCTATTGCTGAAATGTTTTTTCATAGATTATATAGTAGATATCTTAAATCTTTTACTTTTAAGAATCCTATTTATAGGAAAGATTATAAAAATGGATTTGCAATAATGGCAAATTGTTGTCTCTGCATAGAAGCACTTCAGTCATTCAAGAATGGGTGGGGTAAAACTCCAAAAGGTGGTGGTAGAATATTTGATAATTTTTTCAATGGTGCCACTAAATTAAATGGATTTTCTAAAAAAGATTTTTATAAACATGTTCGTTGTGGCATTTTACATCAAGGAGAAACAACTGGCGGATGGCGAATAAAAAGAGCAGGATCTCTTTTAGAAAATAAAGTAATAAACGCAACTAAATTTTTGGACGAGCTGCATAAGGAATTAAATCTATACGCTGAAGAGTTAAGAAATTCAGAATGGAAATCAAAAACTTGGGATAAGTATAGAGTTAAAATGAAAAAAATTATAAAAAGTTGCTAAACTTTAATTCCTTTCTTTAACTAAAGAAAGGAATTTGATTTATAACCCACCCCGCCAAGACGAAATCCAAAAGCCCGTGCGGATTCCTCCCCAGACCCCAGTATGAGAGAATCTACTGGGTTTTTGTATTAAGACAAAAACAGGGACAGCCACCATTGTTTTGAATTTTGTGTGTTGTAATCAAAAATCTCTTTCGTCTCAAGTAGAAGTTACTCAAAGAGTCTATAATCTTCGTCTTTATTGAAAATGTGGAGACGACCATTCGCACGATTAATCACGTGGTATATTTCTCCTCCGGCATCAACTCGTGCATTGCGTGGCATGATTTTACTATACCACACTATTTACCAAACAATGGTGACTGTTCCCGTTATTCAATCTATATTCAATTGTCAAGTAATTGTCAACTAACCTATACTTCTGGTTCAAAGATGCCATTCTGGCGGTGTTTGTTGGACAAAGTTCGAAACTATTTCGAGCAACAAGGTGTGGGAAAGTAATGCCGTATCCCGTCTCTGCATTCTACTGATTTTTTGAAGAAAAATCGCTAAATTTCTTAATACAAAAACCCAGTAGATTCTCTCATACTGGGTTTGGGGAGGAATTTTCCATTTGCTCCTCTTTTTGTTTTGGTGGAATTCGGGGCGGACAAAAATGCAGAATCAAAACCTTTTTATATCGTGCCTCTGACATTCTAACATTTTGCGTTCATGATCTAAAGGAGTCCATCCTCGGCATTCGCCTCAGACATTTCCGCTAGGGCTACTCGCGCCTAGATGTCTAGGTTTGGCGCTTCTCCTCGCCTTTGCCCGCCTGCGGGCGGGTGGCTCGGGCGCCATGCTGTTTGGGGGAAGGAAGGAATCCTTCCCCCAGCTTCGGTCTCCTCCTCGCAGTGGTAGTTCAGCATTTTCGGTACTTTCGTTTGTCTAGTGGTCATTTAGAGTCTTTGCCTTCGTTTTATGTGCCTTCGGAGTCCGCCCTCGCACAACCCCCTTCCTCGTTTTCATATCGGCTGTATGCGGTGTCGCTTTTGCTTTGGATTTCTGTATTGCAAGATTACGGCGACGCTCATCCTTTAGTCATGGACGCCCTAGCGGAAATGTCCGAGGCTCAAATGCAAATGCGCTTGACCCACCCTCCCGTTCGCACGCAAGCGGAACTCCCTTAATTTAAATACTGACAGGAACCAAACTTTTTGGAAAAATCATCACTTCTCTGCCTATTTTAGATTCATATGCGTTGTGTTGAATAGCAAATCCTTTAGTATGCATTGTTGCGTATAAGTTTTTAATATAAGGAACATCATCGTAAGTCATAATCCACTTTTTGAAAGATGATTTTTCCAAGAATTCAGATAAATTCTCATGTTCTTTATTGGTATAGTGGTTGAGGTACAATGATTGTCCTTTTTGGAAATATGGAGGATCCAGAAATATAAAAAGTTGGTTCTTATTTTTCCGTTTCTCCAATTTTTTTAATAACTCTATACCATCACAATTACTTACCTCTATTTTATTATGAAAATCTTTAATTTTTTTCAGACGCTCAATGATTGTTTTTTTAGTGAAACGAGCATTAATTTTCCATTTCCCAAATTGGTCCATGCCGCCAATCGGCCCGCCATTCATAATCCCCGAACGGTTGGTTCTATTTAAAAACAGGGTGGCAAACGCAAGTTTGAGATCATTTTTTGTTGAATTATAAATTGCTTTTTGCTTTTTCCACTCCTCAATATTAACCTCGGTTCGCCGTATCTTATTGATTAAATAATCAGTATCAGAAACAGCTATTTTCCAAAAAGTAAAAATTGCTCTATCTAAATCGTTTATAATAATCTTTTCCACTTTTCCGGCAAAGAGCAGGGCAAGTGAGGCTCCCGCACCGCCAGCATAAGGCTCCACCAAAACAACTTTTTCCTTTCCGATAAAGTTTTTTTCTATGGCTTCAAGTAGCTTATTTGCAAGACGAGTTTTTCCGCCAGGATAACGAAGCGGACTTGAGAAACCAGAAATTATTTTAGTATTTTGACCTTTCATTTTTTGATGTGTGTAATGTTTAGCAGAGCACCAATAATGATGGACATAGCAACGGTCTGTTCAAAATTTGCTGAGTTCGTATAATTGTGTGCTCCGGATTGCAACAACTGAATTAGGCTTTTAGCGCCACTAACACTGTTATTTGATAATGTTGTCTTCTGGTCTTGCGTTAATTGTTTTTTCGCATTATCGAAATTGGTATTTACATAGTCCGCAACACCTTTTGTTTTTGCTACTGCTGATTCGACAAGTAGTCGCAAGGACATTCTGATCAGTGCGGGGAAATTTTTTGATAACCTTGGTTCATTTTTTTGGCTATCTTTTACATAAAAATCGTACAAATCCAAAACATCTTGATAGATGTTATTCGTGTCTCCTTTTTTTAATACCAAGTTCTGTCCAAACAATGATTGTGCTATATTTTTCTCTCTCGCCGTTTTTCTTTTAGGAGACGGCGCATCTGCTTCAGTCTGTTCATTTTCTTTTTCAGTATTTGTCTTATTGCCTGAAAAACCAGAATCTATCTTTGAGAATACATTCTCAACAAGCCACTCTTGTGTAGCTTGTGCTGATACCTTTTGCGGATCTGTAATGTAAGGGACTAACTGCCTTAGTTTTTTATCTGACTCGCTTCTGTTCGCAAATGTTATATCTCCCTTGTCATTGGTTGAATAGTCTAAAAGTTTTTTACCATTTGTGCTGAGAATTAAACGGTCAATTTTGTTAAAACCTGATTTTAGTAGTTCCTCCTCATCCTTGTCTGTTCTGATTTGCTCTAAAATTTGCTCGTAGAAAAATAGTTTTTCAAGCTCCTTCTTAAATTGAGCAGGTGTTACACCATACTCGGAAGATGCAGAATTAATATCATACTCACCAGAATCTATAAGATTTCTATACATGCGAAGTTTCTGCAACACTTGCCATGGCTTTAAAAGCTGGTTGACATGTATGTCCCAAATTTCCTTTTCTGCTTCTTTGCGAGAAGGAGCAACGGCAATCTTTACTTTTTTGAGTTCCTGTTTATTGACGATTTTGTTAAGTTCTTCAAGTTCTTTCTTATCGCGAGCATTTGTTGCCAATTCTGGTTTTAGCAATAATTGACATGCGACCAAACGACGATTTCCATCCAAAACAACTAGCTTGCCATTCTCTTTGCATACAATCGCCACAGCACTACGATGGTAGCCATTGTTTGCAATACTTCTTGCGATTCTCAAAACATCTTCTTTATCTAAAAGATAGTTTCGGATCTGAGTGATATCGTTTTGATCTCTAACGTGTTTAGGAAGTCTCGGATTTTGTAGGTCCAACTCTAATTTTTCGACATCAACGACATGGTCTTTCCATGTGATTTTTGATTTTACTGTTGTTTTAGCCATAGTTATAAATTCACATCCATTTTTTACATCTTCATAGATTTTACCATGTTTTTAATTTCTATCGAAGCGTCTCTCTTTAAATTATGTTCCCAAATCCTAAAAATTTTCCATCCCTCTTTTTTATAGTGCCTTGAAACCTCCTTGTCCCTTTCCTTGTTTCTTGCTATTTTTTCAATCCAGTATTTTTTTCTTACTGACGGAATACGACAATGTTTTTTGCATCCGTGCCAAAAACATGAGTCTATAAAGATAACGGTTTTATGTTTCAGTAAGACAACATCAGGTTTACCGAAGTATTTTGAAGAATTTTTACTGTATCTAAAACCTTGTTTCCAAAGTTCTTTTCTGAATAAAAGCTCTATCTTGCTGTCCCTGCTTCTTATCCGAGACATTATCTCGCTTCGTTTCTTTTTCGAGACAGTGTCTGACATAAAATTTATTTTTCAAACAATTCAACAGGGTTGATTTTAAATTGTAACAATTTAGCGCTTTCACGACCGCCATCTCCGCCTTTTCTTTGCATTCCAATTTTGCCAATTTTTAAACTGCCCTCACGGGTTATTCGCACATCGCCAGCTCCGAAAACATTCATCACTTGGTTTATGGATTTCAAAACCCATCTACTTTCTCCATTCATTTTCAAAATCACTAAAGTCCAATCCGCCGAAAATTCTCCTCTACCTTTTAAAATATCTGAAACAATCAATATCTTGTTGTGCTTGAAAAAATCCACAAGTTTATCTTGATCTGATTTACTCATCTCGTCTAAAAACATTCTGCGAGAATCTCGCAGACCGCTTTTTGTCGGAGCAATTTCACCAGTAAAAAGTTTAAGTATTTTTGTTATGTCCTGAGGGATATTCCAAAACTCAACATATTTATCAACTTTTCTTTTGTCTATTTGATTAAATCCTTGCGGATTACTAACCAGTTTTACCTGCAAATTTTGTAAAATTATTATCTACCCAACTCAGTTTAAATAAACCTTTCTTTGATTGCTTAAGTTCAAAAATACAATCGCCAAGTTCTCCGTCGTTATACTTTTCAATACTAATCATTTTCTCGTCTTTTAAACAATCTACAGTTATTAAAGCATTTTCATTACAAATATTTATAATTTCCTCTAGTAAATAAGTTTTGTCTTTTATAAAAATATCCATAATTATACAGCAGTATTCCAGTTAATCTGAGTAATAGTATTCTCAACACGCTTAAAATTCATGTTTGATATTGGGTCTTGATAAATATTGTGAAGCGGTTTTTCCCTAAAGTTTTTTACTACGAATATGAAATAACGATTTTTAAGTAATCCTGCAACGGTATGCTCTTTGTTCGTTAAAGCAATGTTGCCTTTTATTTCATTCAGCCCTTTTACCTCAACCCCGAAATATAAATTTCTATCATCAGCCACTAATTTGAAATCAAACCCACAACCGACTTTTGTCGTATCTTCAAGTGCATAACCTTTGAACAAATCAATACTCAAAAAATTATCCTTGAAATACTGTTCAGCCGCTTGACCTGTTATAAGTCGTTTTGCAAATGAACTTTCCTTATCGCCTTCACTTTTTGCAATTTCTTCCATCAAGACATCTAAATCGTGGTCTTTGTAAATAATATCCTTGAGCAAAGATGAAAAATCTATCAAATTCAAAGTGTGAAAAGTATCATAAATATCTTTGCAATATTTTCTTATTTCTCTCTTGTGCCAGCCTTTGCGTTCGTTTGGAAACAATGGGTCAAATTCATCCCTGTAGTTTTTTACAGACATAGGAGAAACCCCCATTGCTAAACCGATAACATTAAATGCTTCAGTAAAATTATCAAAACCTAAATACTTTAAACCTTCAAAATCAAATTTTGATAAATATAAACCCGCTAATATAGATTTTTCTCTTTGGGTTAATTTTTTCATTTGCTGAAAATTATTTGTCCTCTCTCGTCTCCCATTCCTTTTCTTTGTCCGATAACAGAAAAAGTCTGACAAGGGAAACCCGCAATCATCATTTCAAAATCTGGGAGTTGTGTAGGATCAATTTTTGTTAAATCGCCATGGTTGATTTCTTCTTCCCCAAAAAACTTTCTATAAGTGATTTCTGCCTGTTTATCTATTTCAGAAAAACCGACACAGGACAAGCCATTTTTTTCAAGACCAAGACGACCTGCTCCTATTCCTGCGCAGAAGTCCATAAATTTTAAGTTTTTTGTTTGTGTTGTAGTCATAAAATTTATTTCAAAAGCTCATCACTCGAAACACCAAGGGATTTGGCAATATTGGTAATGGTTGAAAGTGTCGGATTCGTCTTTCCATTTTCAATATTGCTTATAAAACTTCGGCTAACGCCGAGGTTTCGGACGATATCGCCCTGTGTTATGCCTTTTTCTGTTCGGATACGCTTTAGATTCTTGCCTAATTTCGCAGATTCGCTTTTCATATCCACAGTATAGCATTAACAATTACATTATACACCAATATTATAGTATAATGTAATAGTATGATATCCGCCCCGAATTCCACCAAAACAAAAAGAGGAGCAAATGGAAAATTCCTCCCCAAACCCAGTATGAGAGAATCTACTGGGTTTTTGTATTAAGAAATTTAGCGATTTTTTCTCAAAAATCAGTAGAATGCAGAGACGGGATACGGCATTACTTTCCCACACCCTGTCGCTCGAAATAGTTTCGAACTTTGTTTAATACCCTCCGCAAAGCTTACTCGCCTTGCTCGATACTTTGCGGGGACGATGTCCCGAAGTTTGAACCGACTGCGGCCCGCCGAAGCCTTGGCGTAGGTCGGCAAGCACGACTCGCATTCGAGGATTTTGATAAAAATATACTTTCATATTTTTATAATAAATGTTTGTTTAAAAACGCCCGACCGGAACCGGACTTCAAATACTTTTCAAACTCGAAGGCTTTGTATTTGTTTTCAATTGCGAAATAAAACTCTAATGTTATTGGCAGGCGATTTGCTGTCGCCGGTACTTGTCCTTTTTTATGCCTTTCTAAACGATCAATAATGTCGTCGGTGCAGCCAACATAATATCCATTTTTGCATTTTAGTGAATATACATAATTCATAAATTTGGCGAAGGTCGCCTTCGCAAACCTATTGGCGGACTTCGTCACGCCGTAGGTTCGCTTCGGCGAACCGAAGTTGGCGAAGGTCGCCTTCGCAAACCTATTGGCAGACTTCGTCACGCCGTAGGTTCGCTTCGGCGAACCGAAGTTGGCGAAGGTCGCCTTCGCAAACCTATTGGCAGACTTCGTCACGCCGTAGGTTCGCTTCGGCGAACCGAAGGCGGAGGGTGAGAGATTCGAATACCCAAAGGGCACTGCTCTTTTCTAAGCGGAGTACCGCTTAGAGCCTATCCACTATCTTCCCCCTGTCCTAAAAGCCTTATTTTTGGCTCCAAAACTTCGTCTCGTCCTCAACATAATTCATTATGTTTCGGACTCCGCCTCGTTTTTCGCCTAAAAATAAGGCTTTTATGGACTGGGTACCGCGAGATAGTGGATAGGCTCTAAGAAAAGAGGTTGCTCTCGGTGGGTTTCCCCACACACGATTTTCCTTTACAAAGCGGAGACGGCGAGATTTGAACTCGCGAGGGTTTTACCCCTACCCGCTTTCCAAGCGGGCGCACTAGACCACTATGCGACGTCTCCGCTTTATAAAGGACTGCACTAGGTCACAGATATCTTTCTGCTGAAAAATTCGCGACCCCGCCTCGCGCCGTCGCGCTCCGGCCTTGCGTCACTCCCCACCTGCGCCGAAACAGCTTCGGCGGGCAGGCATGATTTCGCAACCAAACACCACGCGAACCCTCCAAATTAACGTACAACACATAACATACAACCAACAACGGAAGAAAACAACTCACCTTGTTGTTGGTTGTTGGTTGTTGGTTGTTGGTTGTTGGTCTTTCTAAATCTTCCTCTGTTGCCGGTTGTTAGTTGTAGGTTGTTGGTTCTCATATACTCCTATACACAAAGAGAGAAGCGAGACCGAACACAATCGCCGTATAAAGAATATATTGCCCCGTAAGAAGTAATCCTGTGACTGGGACAATACTATAGAGCAGGACAAACCCTACTCCAAACGACTGAAGAATCATCTTTATCTTCCCCACAGTCTTTGCCGGCATCAGTTTGCCTCCATATCTGAAGTACGCTGAACCGGCGAGTACGAGCTCTATAAAGACGATAGCAAATGTCAGTGGCCATCCGAGATATTTCCAAACCACAAGAAGCGCGACAGAACCAATCAGCAGTTTGTCGGCTATTGGATCGGCGACGATACCCCATTTCGTAATACGGTGCCGAGTGCGAGCTATAGCACCGTCCAGCGCGTCAGACAGCGCGGAGAGAACGAACAGTATCGTCCCAGCGAGGTTGTACTCGAAAAAAAGAAGGGTCAGAATAATCGGAATAGAAACAAACCGCATCATCGTAATGCGGTTAGGTGACACCGACTTCGGGATAAGGGGCAAAATGGTCGCCGAAAAGAACCGATCAAACGGTGTTACGCGCGTTAAATACTCGAGGCGAGCTCCTTCGAGACTTAATCGCTTTAAACGTCGCCATTGAAGCGCTTGGGGGCCAGAAGAAAACCTAGGTTGCTCGTCCATTTGCGAAGAAGTATAGCACAACTCGTACACCACAATCATCACACAAGTATCCACATGTCACTATTGCGCAGTATTGACTTCTATGTCGCTGTATGATAGACCTACACAAGAGCACGGTTTCATGTTGTTGTTTTGCGCAGGTTTTAGTCCCCTTTTAGGGCGAAAATAGGGCCTAAAACCTGCGCAAAACCTAAATCAACCATTAACCTGCGCAGTACAAAAAAATTATGAAGAAACTCATCGCTATCTCGGTCGTACTCGTCGCTGTCGCCATCCACTACCGCCAACCGGTGGAGAAATTGGTCACAAGCGCCCAGGCGCACGTCCTCATGGCCTTCGTGAAATAGTCTCGACGCCCCGCCCCCACACAACCTGCCGGAATTCACTTCGTGAGTTCTGGCGGTTTTTTTATGCACTTTTTCGCTTTCGTAAACTGAAGAAAGGCACCGCGGGGAGCTAGACCCTGTGGACACACGATTTCCTTACACAAGAACGCAAGAGGTTCCCCATTCGCGTGCTCGATTCGTTTCGTTAAGCATATCTACTATAAAAAAGGAGCGATCACCGAAATGACCGCTCCAACCAACGTCGTAATCGCTAATGCGAATGGGGCTATCCGCCACCTGCTTTTGCCACCTTCGCACCCTTTTCATTCACCGCACTCTTGATGATGTAGACTGCGAGGAGCACAATGAGTACGAAAACGCCGAGGGAGAGCCATGCGCCCGACCAGACAAAAAAGTCCGGTGAGATAGCAAAAAGCATGACGGAATTTGAGTATGACCTCGGAAATTTTGCCGGCGGTGGCGCATACCTATCGAAGGTGCGCGCGTTAAATGAATTCCGATGTTCAGACAAGATACGCTGAACTTTCTCGATTGTGTATCCCCGCTGTTGCATATTCCACACGGTGAATACCGTAAACATTGCCCAGACCACTATCAGAATCGCCAACGCGACCAATTTTTTTGTAATCTTCAAGATGTTCCTCCCGAAACGCTGTTATCTGCAAGTTCCCACAATGTGCATTACATTGCTATTCAAAGAACTTTTGACAGAGTGTACCGATAGAGACAGGGTAAGTCAAACACAAAATGAGGTGTAATATCTCGACATCTTTCCTTGCATACCCTTTACCTTTTATTCATCAAAGCCTTCACCCGTTCTTCCACTGGAGGGTGGGTTGAGAACATTTTATTCATCGCACCCTTCACCTTTCCACCTCCAAACGGATTGGCGATAAAAAGATGAGCTGTAGCGTGATTGGCTTTCTGCATGGGGCGACTATACTGCGATATTTTTTGAAGGGCGTTTGCAAGCCCGTCGGGATAGCGTGTCAGAAGTGCACCACTTGCATCAGCGAGAAACTCGCGCTTGCGAGAAATAGCGAGCTGAATCAGCGTTGCGATAATCGGCGACAATAGCGTCAGAACAACGCCAACAATCATAAGAATAGCACCGAGACGCCCTTCCCCGCGGTCTCTGTTTCCCCCTCCAAACCAGAGGCTTCGCATAAACATATCAGCAAGGAGTGTGACGAGGCCCACAAGCACCACCGCCACCGTCGAGACAAGCATGTCGCGATTGCCAATATGTGAAAGTTCATGAGCGATAACTCCTTCGAGTTCGCTTCGATCAAGTAGCTGAAGAAGTCCGGTTGTCGCGCAGACGACAGCGTGTTTTTCGTCGCGCCCCGTCGCAAAAGCGTTCGGTGCGGAGTCGTGTATTACGTACAGTCTCGGCATCGGTAGCCCAGCGGTAATAGAGAGGTTTTCAGTCACCGTATAGAGGTCGAAAAACTCTTCCCTGCTCGCCGGCCGTGCGCCTGTCAATTTAAGAACAATCTTGTCCGACCACCAGTAACTCCCCACATTCATCACAAGACTAAAGATAATTGCGAAATAGAGAATCGCGGGATTGCCGTAGTAGTAGCTGAGGAACCACCCAAGTGCGATAACGACCGCAAGAAAGACCACCATGAGTAACCAGGTTTTTCGAATATTTTCCGATTGATGTGTATAGAGAGAAGCCATAGATGTTATAAATGTTGTAGGCGTTGTAAATGTTTTATATGTTTTGAAGCAAAAAGTGTAGTACTGCAAGAAATGCTAGCGATGAATAGATTTCTCAAGCGCAATAAGTTTGAAATACTCCTCTTTGAGTAATTCATGTAGCTTTTCACAGTCTTTATCTAAAACGAACCCTTCCTGAATTGCAACCTTGATACACGCTACACATTCTAAAGAAGATGCTTTGGCACGATTAAGATATACCGAAAACCCTTTTACTGTTGGTTGTCCAGAACCCTCTGCAACATTTAAAACTATAGAGGTACTTGCGCGTTTAAGCTGATCGGTTAATGCAAACTGTTCTTCTCTGGGAAACCGTCGAGTGACTTCATACACCGCATGCACAATACTCATACCAACCTTCCATACATCTAAGTTTTCGAATCTATAATTCTTGAAACTTCTTTCTATTTCTGGCATTACAACAAGTATAACATTTACACCAGCTAAAACCTTTTTTAGCTTGCTCCGCCTCCACCACCGCCTCCACCTCCTCCGGCTCCGCCTCCACCTCCTGAAGCTCCTCCACCACCCGTACTTGAAAACGAGCTTCCAAAGCTTGAGACAAATGATGCGGAGAACGTTGAGGGATTAAATCCGACCACCCCTCCCCTACCACCATGAGCGATATATGCTCCATGATACCACGTTGGTGCCGATACATTGAGGGTACTAAATGCCCGTGCCCACTTCTTTTCTATACCAAAGATAATTGCATACGGCAAATATTTCTCAAATAGTTCTGGAGTCAGATTCTGAAGACGGTCTCTTTCTGCTGTCTTAAGATAGAGTCTAAATCCAAGCCACTCTTCACGAAATATCGCCCCCTCCTTATTTAACCGCGCCTCGAAGTTTACAAACGAATATAGTGCTATACCGCACACAATAGCGGTCAAAAGAAAAATAAACCCTTCTGTGTGCGTTACCCCATCACCGTACGCAAAAAGAAAGAATGCCAAGAAAACAGCTACCCATAAAATTACCTTCTTTATTATTTCCTTTGATACCCCCACCTCGTACGCACCCGTTACCTCCTCCACTTCTTTATACATCATCCGCTCAAGACTTTTCATTGCGTTGTACAATTTCTTTTGCCGGATTGTACTCTTTTTAATATCAGCAGTAGAAAAACGTCCTTCAGCACCTAAAAGCGTGTGGAGAAAATCACGCTCATACACCTTCAATGCTTTGTCATCATAATAATTATTTTTAGCCGTCAGTACATATTCTTTCGGGGTGAAAAAGCCTTTCCCCATCTGCTGTCCAGCACCAGCGATACGTAGACATACGATGACAATCGCAATGAGTACCAAAACCAGAGTATATTCCTGGATATCACCGACTATAGCAATGAGGAATACAAAGAAGACCACAGGCACAAGCATCGCGAAGTATCGCATCACATGAGAACCGATACCCGCTTTCTCCTCCGCAATATCAATATACCCTCGCACCGCCAAATCAATAACCGTCGCGGGCCAGGTTTTCCTTGTTGTCTTTTCCTTTACCAACACCTCGGCCATCGCTGGTGGAAGGTTTCGTGGCGGTGTGTATTCGGGGATAATGGTGCCTCGCCCTTTCCCGCGCACTTCCGAGATATACCAATGCACCGCCACAATCACAACCGTAAGAAGAACCAAAAGTACAGAGAGGAAACCAAAGAGATGCACTTCAAGAAAATCCCTCCAAAAAGCACTTTTTGAGACAATTCCCTTTGGCCAGCCAGCCGCGATGGTAACAGCCTCCTTAGGATTTGCCACAGCAAGTTTGAAATCAAAGGTGTGTGTATCCGGTATTGTAGCCGATTTTAATGAATGGATTGCAGTCGTGCGAGACGAATACAGTGTTGATTGTAGCTGTAACACATCGGAAACATCCTCCGGAAGCGTCACGACGGCATGAACATATCCCACTGGTACATCGTAGTCGGTAAACAGGTTCCAGTAGAGTTCATCTTTATCTTTCAAAAAAGAAATACTTCCGTGCAATGTGTACGCAAGTGTCCACGTCTTCATTTCATCGGTAGAATCGTAGTACCATTCGATATTCAATACACCATTCTTGATTTCGGAAAAGTATTTTCCCCAACTAGACATATCGTCCTTGTTTAATGCACGGAGACTCTGTTCAAGCGCGTTCCCCTGCTCGTCAAACACACGGACATCGGTAATTGAGCTAACACCCTTAAGGGGGATACTACGCCACCCTTTGTGAAAGTGCCCGCTGAAATCGTAGGTTTGTTCTTCGGTAACGTCTACCGTCGAATCCTGATTGACCGCCATCGTGACGTCGATTGTATTGTAGACGTAATTTTTAGGAGAAACGTCATGTGCAAAAACTGATACAGGAAAAGCAACCGAGACCAGTAATCCCGCTACGAACAACCATGTCTTTCTGACGTTTTCCGATTGATGTGTATAGAGAGAAGACATTTGCGTAAAGCACAAACCGTATAACGTGAAGCGCCGAGAGTAATTCATTCGTTACACGCTACAGACTACACGTTATACAGGGTTAGAACTTCACTTCTACCGGCTGTTTTGCCGCTTCTTCCTCAAGCTCAAAGAATTCCAGTTTTGCGAATTTGAAGAAATTTGCAATGACGTTATTGGGGAAAGTCTCAACCGCAGTGTTGAGGTCTCGCACATTGCCGTTATAAAATCGGCGGGACGCCTGGATTTTGTTTTCGGTGTCGGAAAGCTCTCGCTGGAGTTCGAGAAAGTTTGTATTGGCCTTAAGGTCCGGATAAGCCTCTGCAATTGCAAAGAGCGATTTCAAAGCACCTGTAAGGCCAAGTTCCGCTTTCGATTTATCGGCCAAGTTTCCCGCACCCATGGCGGCGGCACGTGCCTCTGATACCTTCTCAAATGCACTTGATTCATGCGTAGCATACCCCTTCACGGTACTGACGAGGTTCGGGATAAGGTCATAGCGACGTTTGAGTTGTACCTCAATATCGGACCACGCCTCTTTCGCGCGGTTGATAAGAGAGATAAAACGGTTGTAGGCGAAAATAACCCAGAGTGCGAGGAGAACGACAATACCTATTATGTAATAGAGTGGATTCATATGAATAGCTTATAGCTTTTAGCTTATAGTAGACAATCGACAATCGACAATCGAATTATACCACAAAACCACCCTTAGCTATATCGTCCAGTTATCCTTTGTTATAGCCCGTAATTTGTACTCTCCACCGATAAGTATGGCAAGAATGATGACTATCGCGACTACTCCAATTCCCTGTTTTTTGTTCATAGAATTAAGGATAGAATGATTAAAGGATTATTTACGGTTGTTTCTCCATAAACTCTACGAAGTATTTGGCGAACGCGCGGAAAATATCGGGCGCTTTTTGGAGATAATCATGTACCTGTGCCAAGTCAACTTTATCATACTCATGGACGAGCATATTCCGAAACGATGCCATTTTTTCATTCTCGTCAGCAAATGGAAAGGGAATTATTTTCTCCTCTCCCAGAAGCTTAATCGCTTCCTTGTACTCATGCGCTGTACGTTGAGCAACTTGAGCTAACAGATGCTGGCCGACATCCAGGATGATAGTGATGCCGATAAGCAGATTGAACATAGCAGCTCCGTTTAGTTTGCCATCCTTCACAAAATCCTCTCTGGGAGCAACACGAACCTCTTCGAGGATTTTTATAATCTCCTTGAGCCGAAACAATTTGTTATTAACTGATTCTTGTTCGTACAATGTCATAGCGTATGCATAAAACGGCCAAATGAACCATCCTTCAACTGTTTGCCCATAACCATTCTTGCTATGCGGCGAAGTTCCCTCGTATTCTCGTATTCCCGGACAACTTTCTGTTCCAAAGCGAATCTTTTACTTCTTTCCCTCTCAAAAATGAGTTCACCGGAGAAAATAGCTACATACTTAATGAGTGGGTCCGTTGCGTTCAAGAGATTGATAACATCTACCTCTGGCCTTTGTAGCACACTTGAAATAGCATCGCGAATTTCCTCTTTTTCGGTATCCTGTTTTTCCTTGCTCAGCGTTAGATCAAACAGTACAGCTGTGTCAATATCCGAATGAGGTCCCATCGTACCGCGCACAGCCGAACCGAACAGATACCCGACAAGGACGCCGTGCTTTTCCATAATGGACGCTATTTTCTTTTTATCCGCCTCGGTCATGAGGATACTATACCACACAAAACGGTCTTCTGCCCGCCATTCTGAATTATTTCGTGAATGTGAAGGATGCAAGAATATCTCTAAAAATCTTTTTAAACTCCTCTGTGACTTCGAGCAACTACACGCCGATACCGATTTTTCCGCCATCAAATACAAAATGCGCCGATGCGCGAGCCCAATCAACTTGAAACTTACCGATGACTTCGCATCTGCTATCATTTCCGTATCCACCACAAAAGCTTATTCCTACATTTGTCGCGTTGTAGAGACTAACCGAAATAAGTGCACGACCTTGCGCGTCTGTAAAATCAAGATTCTCCGGAAATGCTGCGTCAGGAAGAATGCTCAAAGTCGTCGGGTAGTCGAGAGCAAACCCATATTTCTCATTGCGATAGGTTTTCCAGTCGGCAGGTGCGGAGAATTTAATAACCGCATCGTTTTTATTTTCCAATGGAGCAGGTTTCGACAATACGACAGCTACCCATTTTGCAAAATCACACGAACCGGTTGTCATTCCCCCCGATCCTTTAGCAATTGGCCCTCCGCACTCAAAACGACAGGCTGTTCCGGTTTTTTGTTCGCACTCGTTTTGTGTGTCAAAACCGACTGGGTTTGAAAAAATCTTTTTGTACGCCATATACCCCCCACCGAGAATAACGGCGGTAATGATAACCAAGACGAGTAGTGTGAGGCCTTTTTGAGTTTGAGACATATTATCTGACTTTTGATTCAAGGCGCACAACACGACGTTCAAGTGTGGCGAATTCCGTGCGGTCAACTTTTTGCTTGAGGTCGGTTTTGATGATGCTGATGTCAGATTTGATGATCTCAACATCCGATTTTACAACTTCTAGGTCTACCGTCAGTTTTCCTATCATTTCGGTGTGGCTATCCAATTTTTGCTCAACCGAGTCAAATCGTTTATAGAGACCGTCAAACTTGCGGTCTGAATCTATAAATTTCTCGGAAATACCTTTCAATGCCTCCATATGCTCTTCGTGCATAGCGCCGAGATAACGCTTAAGTTCGGTGTTTGTATGTGATTGTTCCTTAGAGGAGGACTTCTTCATAAACTGCATTTTATCACAATTTCCACCAACACAACACCGCTTCCCCTCATCGGAGACGAAGGCTTGGAGAAGTTAGAAACTATCAAATAGCATGACTGAAATGAGCCAGATAAAACCAGGAATTAACAAAAGAAGCAAAAAGATGAGAAGGAAAATCGTTACTACTTTCCCAAATTGCTTAAAACCCTTACGCTGACTGTATTTCCAGAATAAAACTGATGCGAGACCCGCAAGACCGAGCAACAGCCAAAACCCTTCAGGAAAATGAACACACTGATTGAACACATCTAACCAGCTACCGATTCGTGAGAAATATGTGATGCATTCCATCAAAATAGTGTACCACACACCTATGAAAACAAACCGCCCCGACGAACTCGTCGGGGCGGTGTGTTATTCAGTCATTCAGTTATAGGTTATTGGTGATTCAGTTAGTAATCTCCCATCCCTCCTCCCATTCCCCCAGGCATTCCACCGCCCATAGCGGGTTTGTCATCTTTCGGTTCTTCCGCAACCGCAACCTCGGTTGTAAGAAGTATCGCGGCAGCTGATGCGGCATTCTGTACACCCATGCGAGTTACTTTCACAGGATCAACGATACCGGCAGTTACCATGTCGGCAACCATCTCATCCTTGAGTGCGTCATATCCATAGTTCCCTTTTCCTTTCTTTACATTCTCGACAATAACTGAGCCATCGTCCTTCCCCGCATTGACCGCAATCTGTCGAAGAGGTGCTTCGAGAGCTTTGATAACGATGTTAAATCCAACTTCGAACTCCTTGGTCATCTCGACCTTAGATTTTGCCTTCTCAGAATCGAGCCAATGCTGTGCCTTCTGCGCAGCCTTGATAAGCGCAACGCCTCCACCCGAGACGATACCTTCGGCGATAGCAGCCTTGGTTGCGTTCACCGCGTCTTCAATCTTGAGTTTCAAATACTTCATCTCGGTTTCGGTCGCTGCGCCGACACGGATAACCGCTACACCTCCTGAAAGCTTTGCGATACGTTCATCAAGCTTCTCTTTATCGTATTTCGAATCCGCCTGTTCACGTTGTTTACGAAGTTGAGTAACACGAGCGTCAATGTCCGCCTTCTTGCCTTTACCTCCGACAATCGTCGTTTCGTCCTTGGTCGCGATCACGCGATGCGCGGACCCGAGCACCTCAAGTCCAACGGTGTCGAATTTAAGTCCAACCTCTTCAGACACAACAGTTGCGCCGATAGTTGACGCGATATCCTGAAGCTGGTCTTTCTTTCGGTCACCGTATCCAGGAGCCTTGATACCCAGCACGTTAAATGAACCACGGAGCTTGTTCAAGACGAATGTGGTGAGCGCTTCACCGTCGATGTCTTCTGCAATAATCACAAGGTCCTTCTTTCCACCCTGCGCAAGCTTTTCGAGAAACGGCAGAATCTCCTTAACGCTTGATACTTTCTTGTCAGTCACCAAAATCGAAGCATCTTCAGAGACAGCTTCCATTCGCTCGGTGTTCGTAATCATATAAGGAGAGACGTAGCCTTTATCGAACTGAAGACCTTTCACGACTTCATATTCAATACCTACCGCTTGAGACTCCTCAACAGTCACCACACCGTCTTTACCAACCTTATTGATAGTTTCAGCAATTTTCTCACCAAGCTCGGAAGACTCTGCGGAAATAGTAGCGACCTGTTTGATTTCATCTTTCGTCTTAATCGGTGTTGCAAGAGCCTTGAGTGCCTCTACCACCTTCTCTGCCGCACGCTCAATACCGACACGAACACCCATCGGATTTACTCCCATCGTTGTTTGTCGAAGACCTTCGGTAATAATCGACTGGGTGAGAATAACACTGGTTGTCGTTCCATCTCCCGCGATGTCGTTAGTCTTCTCGGCAACCTCCTTCACAATCTCGGCGCCCATATTCTCAAACTTATCCTTGAGCGAAATTTCCTTGGCAATGGATACACCGTCGTTCGTGATGGTTGGTGCTCCGTATCCCTTATCAAGAACAACATTACGCCCTCGAGGACCTATAGTGATTTTAACTGCGTTCGCGACGACATCGACACCTCGCTTGAGGGCCTTTCGCGCATCTTCGTTGTACAAAATAGTTTTACTCATACCTTCGTAAAAGTATAGCGTGTAGCGTATAACGTGTAGCGGAAGAACTCTCCGACGTTATACGTTTTACGTTACGCGTTACACCGTATTATTTGATAATCGCCAAAATTGCAGACTCACTCACCATCTCATACTCCTCTCCATCAATCGTGAGTTTGTCTCCCCACTGAAAGAGTACTTTGTCGCCAACACGCACCTGCATCGGAACGAGAATCCCGTCGTCAAACTTTCCTTCACCAACCGCGACCACTTCACCCTTGCGCGCGCCACGGTCTTCGCCGACAGTTTCGGGAATGATAATACCTGACACCGAACGCTCACCTTCTTTCTTGAGTTCACGCACGAGTACGCGATCCCCAAGTGGCTTTACCTTGCTGATGTCGCTCTGTACGGTCTTCGCTGTGCCTGAAACCTTCGTGATTTTTTTTGTTGGTTTTGCCATACAATTATGCGAATTAACGAATCTAGTACGAATCTGCGAATACTACGAATAAGAAAAAGATGTGGAGTCTTATTCGGATATATTCGTTGATTCGTTCCCCTTCGAATATTCGTATTATAGTACTGATAAAATTGGATATTTGTTACCCCAGCACTGGAAAGCTTTACGCCGGTTTCTTCGGTGCCTTAACAGAGCGTAAAAAGGTAAATAATACGTCTCATTTCCTTTCTAGACTCTAGTGGCTTTCAGTACGGGGTGAACCAAATAGCCCCTGAGAGCCTATCCACTATCTTCCCCCTGTCCTAAAAGCCTTATTTTTGGCTCCAAAACTTCGTCTCGTCCTCAACATAATTCATTATGTTTCGGACTCCGCCTCGTTTTTCGCCTAAAAATAAGGCTTTTATGGACTGGGTACCGCGAGATAGTGGATAGACTCTAAAATATAGGACTTAGTGGGGTCAGTATATTGATTTTTTACGGGTAATGCAAACTTGACACTGCTTAATTCTTGTGTAGTGTGTACAGAGAACAACTGTGACAGATATTATGAACGAACTTCTCCCAGGAATGAACGTTGAAGAAGAAGACTAAGGGAGAACTGAAAAGGTTTAGCAACAAAAAAACAGTCAACGGACCGCACCTGGGAGGAGCGGTCTATTTTTTACTTTACACTTATGTTGAACAACTCAACTTTGCACTTTTAACCCCCCCGTGCTATAGTACCTCCCAATGCAGACTCTCTCGGGAATATTACCCTATGTCCAAGTCGGGCTTTCAGTATTACTGATAGTCGTCGTTTTGTTGCAACAGTCAGCAGCGGGCCTTGGGGGCGCGTTTGGCGACAACTTTGCTTCAGGCTTCCATACACGTCGCGGGTTCGAAAAGACTCTCTTTAACATCAGTGTTGTTATCGCAATCTTGTTTGTTGCCTCGGCTCTCGTAGCCCTCGTCATTAGATAACCAACAACCTACTACTCACAACCGACCACAAGAAAGGTTTTTAACCTATCTTCCTTTGTTGGTTGCAGGTTGTAGGTTGTCAGTTACGTTCGTTTGTGAAAGAAACACTTACAAAGACGTTGTTAAAACGTTATACGCTCTCTCCTTTATCCGTACTTGAACGGCTTCTTAAAACATTCTCGCTTGCAGAGCGTGTGCTTTTCTGGATTCTTGTCGTAGCACTAACCGTCGGTGCCGTAGGACTATTGAATAACGTGAACAAGCTCTTTCTTACACCGGTACCAACAAACGGCGGAACACTGAGCGAAGGTCTCGTCGGTTCCCCTCGTTTCTTCAATCCGCTCCTCGCACTATCTGACGGAGATAGAGATATGACCTCTCTCATCTACTCTGGACTTTTGCGAGCGCTTCCCGACCAAGGACTCACCCCCGACTTAGCGGAAAGCTACACGGCGTCTGAAGATGGTCTTTCATACACGTTCGTATTACGAGAAGATGCGGAGTTCCATGACGGAAAACCTGTCACCGCAAATGACGTCGTCTTTACCATTTTGAAAGCACAGGATTCTGCGCTCAAGAGTTCCAAACGTGCCAACTGGGAGGGCGTTACGGTCGAGAAAATAGACGAACGCACGATTAAGCTCGTACTAAGACAACCATACGCACCGTTTCTTGAGAATGCCACCATGGGTATTTTACCAAAGCATATTTGGGAGAGTGCCGACGCCGACGGATTTACCTTCTCACCATTTAATATTGAAGCGATCGGTAGTGGTCCTTACAAGATCTCGCGCATAAAGAGAAGTTCATCGGGTATCCCCTACGCATTTGATCTCGTCCCTTTTAAACAGTATTCACTCGGAGTTCCTTACATCGAACATCTCCAGATCCACTTTTATCAAAATGAGAAAGATCTTCTCTCTGCAATTCGGAAAGGCGAAGTAGAGAGTGCGACGTCAATTACACCCAAATCTGCGCAAGAACTCGCCCTCGAAGGATACCGTATTGAACGAACACCTCTTCCTCGAGTCTTTGCTGTCTTCTTTAACCAAAACCAAGCGCCCCTTCTTGCTGAAAAAGGACTACGCGATGCGCTCACCCTTGCAACAGACAAAGACGTTCTTGTACAAACTGTTTTAGAAGGATACGGCGTTCCTATCGACGGACCGATTCCTCCCCCACTCCTTTCCGAACGAGTCGCCAATAGTAGCTCAATGGAATCACGTCTCGAACAGGCTGGCGACATTCTCGATCGAGATAAGTGGAAAATGAACGAGACGACCGGACTTCGAGAAAGGACAAAGGGGAAAGTAGTGACCCCTCTTAGCTTTACCCTGACGACGTCGGATGTTCCCGAACTGAAGGAAAGTGCTGAACTACTCGCCAATATGTGGAAGAATATCGGCATCGACGTGAAGGTGCAGATTTTTGAATCCGGAGACTTAAACCAAAACGTCATTCGCCCTCGCAAATACGACGCTTTACTTTTCGGCGAAATTATTGGGCACGATCTCGATCTCTTTGCATTTTGGCATTCATCTCAACGAAATGATCCTGGATTAAATATCGCAATGTATACCAATTCAAAGGTTGACCGACTACTCGAAGACGCGCGCAGAACAGGAGACGAGAACCACCGCGTCGAGAAATATCAAGATGCCATCTCCGCAATTCGCGCCGACACTCCAGCAATCTTTCTCTATTCACCTGAATTTATCTACGTTATTCCCGACAAGATTAACGGTTTTAAACTTCGCCACGTTGCAATTCCAAGTGAACGTTTTCTCGGTATTAACAACTGGTATATCGAGACAGAAAAGATTTGGAACTTCTTTACTCATTAATTATTAATCACAATCACCTCATCTCAGTCAGTCTACACCAGACACAATGGCTCATCGAAACTGATGAACCGAGTCTGTACGGATTGGCATCTATTTGAAGATTGACACACTATATATGGATCCAAAACGACATCCAAAGTTGAGATTCTCTCGAACGAATCCATCCGCAAGCCCTGCCGGACAAAGCAGAGAAAGCAGTTATACAAACAGAAACACGCAAGGACCTAGTCGTCCTGGCATCGCTGCACAAAATCTAAACGGACGAACACGAGCCGGCTTTTCGAGTCGTACATCAGGCGCACCCTCACGACTAAGTTTTGCGCAAGGAAGCCGTCCTCCCCTTCGTAACCACGCCTACATTGCACCAGGAACAACTCGCCCAGCAGGAACCACAACACACAGTACACGAGGCGCACCATCGACGTCAGGTCGATCATTTGACCGAGGATCATCTCGACCACAATCATCGTACTCCCCACGAACAGGCACATCACCTTCTCGTTCGTTTTCAACAATCAAACGTCCTGCCCATCCACCAATGCGACACAGCGGTAGAGGTAGACCAGAAGGACAACAGGCTCACAAGGTCATTCACAAGCAGGCTCCCCTTCCACCCCTCGCGGAAGATTCCATTCGAGTTATCTGTCTTGGTGGCGTAGAAGAAGTCGGCCGAAATATGACTCTCGTTGAATTTCGAGGGGATATTATCGTCGTTGATATGGGACTTCAGTTTAACGACTCAAAGACTCCCGGTATCGACTACATTCTTCCGAACACAAGATATCTTGAAGAACGAAAGGACAAAATCCGTGCAGTTATCATAACCCATGGCCATCTCGATCACATCGGCGGTATTCCCTACCTTATGGACCGTATTGGAAACCCACCGATGTACACGCGTAACCTCACCTCTCTTATCATCCGAAAACGCCAAGAGGAATTTCCTCATCTTCCACCACTTGACCTCAAAATCGTTGAGGGTAATGGGCGCGTAAAGCTCGGTGGCATGAGTGTTAAGTTCTTTAGTGTTACCCACTCGATTCCCGACTCCATGGGAGTAGTGATTGAAACCCCCTACGGAAACATCCTCACTCCGGGCGACTACAAACTCGACCATACTGACGGCATTCCATCTGACGAGGAGGAAGCGACCTACACCGAATTGGCGAAGGATACTAACCTTCTCTTACTCACCGACTCAACCAACATCGAAAACCCGGGCTTTTCTACCCCTGAAAAACTGGTCGGGGAAAACCTTGCGGAAATCGTTCGCACCGTGAAGACTCGCCTTATTGTGAGTATGTTTGCTTCGCACATCATCCGTATCGCGAAGGTTATTCAGGCATGCGAGCAAAACAACAAAAAAGTGGTCATCGAGGGACGCAGTATGCGCAACAACGTTGACATCTGTATCGTGGCAGGACTCATACAAGTGAAAGACACCACAATTATTCAGTCGGGCGATATACCAAACTATCCACCAGACCGCATCGTCGTGCTCGCGACAGGAGCACAGGGAGACGAGTTTGCCGCACTCACAAGACTCGCCAATAAAAGTCACAAGCAGATACGTCTCTCAGACAAAGACACGGTTCTTCTCTCATCCTCAATCGTTCCAGGAAACGAAAAGGCTGTCCAGGACCTCAAAGACAACATCGCTCGAAACGGAACCCATATTCTCCACTATCGAACCTCAGATGTGTATATCCACTCCACAGGACACGGTAACCGAGGAGAAATCGAATGGCTCCACAAGAAGATTAAGGCAAAGTTCTTCATTCCTATTCACGGAACACATTACATGCTCCGTCTTCATGCTGAGCTTGCGCAATCGCTCGGTATGCCGAAGTCGAATATTGTGGTTCCTGACAACTCGATGATTATTGAAATCCAGAAGGGTGGCGAGAAAATCGTTTCTCTCAAGGAGAAAGCACCGAACGGACCACTTATGGTTGATGGCTTCGCTGTCGGCGATATGCAGGAAGTAGTCCTGCGCGACCGACAAATGCTTGCCGAAGAAGGTATGTTTGTGATTATCGCAAGCATCAACTCAAGCACCGGTAAACTGAAGAAGTCTCCTGACATCATTTCTCGCGGGTTCGTCTATCTTCGAGAATCACAGGATCTCCTCCACCAAAGCCGAATCATCATCAAGAAAACAATCGAGGACACCACACAGGGTATGCACCTGATTAACTTCGACTTTGTGAAAGACCAACTGACAGACGCGGTTTCTCGATTTCTCTTCCAGAAGACAGCAAAAAGGCCGATTGTTATCCCAGTACTACTCGGAGTTTAAGAAAACTCCGAGAATGTAGTTACAGGCGTTTCTTGATTTTGACACAAAAAAGGGATACTATTCTGCGTATGACTTCCTCACTTCCAAAACTTACCTTTACCGCCCAGGTATTTAGAGAAGGAAAACAGTATGTTTCCTTTAATCCTGAACTGCGGGTGGCTTCGTGTGGCAAAACGCCTGATATTGCAAAGAAAAATCTGAAAGATGCTATTCGCGGATTCATTCTTTCCGCACGCAAAAAAGGGACGCTTTCCGACATTCTCGAAGAAGCTGGTTTCGTGAAGGAAAAGAGATCATGGAAAGACCCTAGCCTTGTCTCACTTGATCGCATGACTCTCGGAGTTTAGATATTAAATATATTTATGCCGAAAATCGGCACAATACACTATCGAAAGCTTGTACGTATTTTTGAACAGAAAGGCTTTGTTTGTGATAGACAAGAAGGAGACCACCTTATTTATGTGCGGTACGATATAAAACGTCCTATTGTTATTCCAAAATACAAGTCAGTTCCGGTCTTTATTATTCTCAATAACCTAAAAACCTCGGGCATCTCACGAGAAGAATATTTTTCACTTCTGTGAGCAGTTTCTCCTAAAAGACAGCAAAAAGGCCGATTGTTATCCCAGTACTACTCGGAGTTTAAGAAAACTCCGAGAATATCACATTTCAGATTCCTAAGAGCCTATCTCCAATCTCATAACTTGATAAAATGAGAAAATTCCGAGCGAAAATCGCATATTTTGACGAGTCATATCGAGATATGATGAGGAGAAAGAGGCGATTTGCAGCCGGAATTTTCTCATTTTAGCAGGTAAGCGTCAAAGTGAGCTATGTTTGGCGGTGAGATTGGAGATAGGCTCTAATATCGAAAGGTGAAGCGAAATGAGGTATTCAGTATTCTGTATTTCTTTAGTGTATACTATGCCCATGTTTTTTAAGACACTGAAACACTTTAGTCGCACCCCGCTCTTCTTTGTGTATCTTCTTAGTTTCTTTTATACATTGCATGTCGCCTTACCGGTGTACGTGAATTCAACGTTCCTATCGACGCTCATTCCCGAACGATTTATCGGACTTATCTATACAAGTGCGTCTCTCCTCGCCATTATCTCTCTCGCCCTCATTCCTCGCCTTCTCAAAACGATCGGCGATTACTTTACGACCGTTTTCTTCATTATATTTGAGATTCTCTGCCTCATCGGCATGGCCGTCTCGACCATTCCCGCACTCACTATTACGTTCTTTATCTTGAGCTCTGTTCTCATAGCACTTATCTATTTTGACCTGGACCTCATCGTAGAGAAATCTACGAAGAACGCCGACACGGGGAGTGTCCGAGGCCTTTATTTAACCTTTCAAAATGTCGCATGGGTTATCGCCCCCGCCGTTGCCGGAGCTCTTCTTGTCGGAGGTGAATACTGGAAAGTGTATATAGCGGCAGCAGCCATCTTTATTCCCGCACTGTTTATCTTCGCCATACGGCTCGATCATTTTAAGGACCCTATCTACAGAATTGTCCAATTCAAAGATAGTCTCCGGGTTGTATCGCGGAACAAGGATTTACGAAACATATTCAGTATCGCCTTCTTACTTCAATTCTTTTTCCTCGTGATGGTTATCTATACTCCAATCTACCTTCATCACCATATTGGATTTGAATGGAAAGAACTCGGGATATTGTTCTCCATCATGCTTGCTCCTTTTCTTCTTCTGGAAGCCATACTAGGACGAATCGCTGACAAAATATTGGGAGAAAAAGAACTTCTGGTGGCAGGATTTATCATTATGGCGCTCGCCACTGGAGCGATTTTCTTCTTTTCTGAGAAAACATTTATGGTGTGGGGACTGATTCTTTTCTTCACTCGTGTTGGAGCGGCCATGGTAGAAGTGATGACCGAAACGTATTTCTTCAAGAAAATCGACAGCGGAGACGCCGCAGTCGTCAGTTTGATGCGCTCCATACGTCCATTTGCAGGCATTATCGGACCGCTCACGGCAACTGTATTTCTGCTCTTCTTCCCCATCGAGTCCATCTTTCTCGCCCTAGGAGGGTTTATGCTTCTCGGTATACCGTTGGCGTTTGCGCTTCACGATACACGATAAAACCAGCTCGTCCTATCCCCACAGCAGAGCTGACGGGGTATTATGGGAATAAAAAAGGCCCCGAAAGGGCCTTTTTTATCGTTAGTTTTACTCTGGAGCAACTTCCTCTTTTCCTTCTGTGCCGGCGTGCTTGTTATCGACACATCCACACTCTATAAGCTCCTCACCTTCCTTTTTACACCCTTCTGCCTGACATACGCCAGGGGCACTCGCCTCACCTCCACATCCACCTGTACAAATATAGTGTTGCATATGTAAAAATACCTAGTAAATAGTATAGGACTTACGCATTTTGCCTTTTTCTGTCATTCCAGCGAAAGCTGGAATCCAGTATATAGCCGTTTTTTATGGCTCTGGATTCCACTTATTAGTGGAATGACACCAATTGCGTAGGTCCTATAGTATATAGATTATAGACCGAAAAAGAACATGCTGTCTATCTACAGTCTAGCTACCCAAGTACTTTTTTCTCCTTCAGAAAGACTGCCACCTCTTCGACACCGGCGTCGGCACAGATGTCACCATCGAGGTCAAGCGTCGGTGTTTTTTCCTGCCCACTCTTTTTTCTAAGTTCATCAAAGTAGGCAACATTTCCTCGAACCTCTCGTTCTTCAAACTGAATATTTTTTTCCTTCAAAAAAGCGAGAACATCTCGACACCACGGGCACCCTGTTTTTGTGTAGACAATTAATGACATATGTTTTTGGATCTTACGCCGTTTATAAACTATACCTGTCTACCGACAGGCAGACTCGTTCGGGCTGCCGGGGTTGGCTACAAGTTCTCCCTCGCCGTCGCTCGGTCGACTCGCAGCCCGCCCCTCACGACCTCGCCTGCTGGCTCGGCATCGCTACGGGTTTCAATTCCCGTCGTAAATGAAGCAGTTCATTTACTCCACCCCTCACTCGAAGACTCGTTCGGGCTGCCGGGAATTGAACGCCACTCGTTCAGTACCCTGATTGGATATTTTATTTCGCTTCGCTCATAAACTATGCTCAATCAGGCTTCAATTTCCGACGAAAGCTCCCCCGGAGCTTTCTCACCCCTCACTCGAAGACTCGTTCGGGCTGCCGGGAATTGAACCCGGGTCTCATGACCCCCAGCCATGAATAATACCATTATACGACAGCCCGTTGAACGGAAGGAGTATACCAAAAATTACTTAAATCGGACAGGAATTTCGAGAGCGTCGTCGTTTTCGGGTAAATCCGAAGGATTGTCCTTTTTCAAGATAAGTGTGCCTCGGTTTGAATACCCACCCTGAATCTGTGTCGTGTCGAACTCAACAGTTCCCGAAAATGAAACAAACTCCTCCGTCATCCATTCTCCATCTGCTGTTGCGTGCCCCTCGCCGACAATCTTTCCGTCCCAATCTGTTACGACAATAGGAAAATCTCCCTCAAAAAACCAGTTCCCTCGCGCAACACCTTTTACCGTAAGAGGACTGGCCACCTCTCCGTTTGGTCTCGGCTCCGCAATGCGTATTACATTATCTTTCTCCAATTCATTTCCGATATCCTCGCGAAACGTTGTCCCCTCTGTATCGCGACACTGCCTAGGATAACTCTCCATCACAGGGTTACCTTGAGCGACACATTCAAGAAAGGTTGTCGCTATGTGAACAGGAGGCCTACCCAACCAATACAAGCCCCCGGCAATAAGTAGAAGTACAACGCCGAAAAGTATTTGTTTCTTAGCCTTTTGCCTTCGAGGATTCATATAATATATCATATCACGCTCAACAAAAATCCGCGTCTCGCAAGCGTATAGCAAAACTATATAGGACCTACGCAATTGGTGTCATTCCACTGAAAAGTGGAATCCAGAGCCATAAAAAACGGCTATATACTGGATTCCAGCTTTCGCTGGAATGACAGAAAAAGGCAAAATGCGTAAGTCCTACTATAATAACTTCTCAACCCTGACCCCCAAAAGTCGAATCTTTTGCTTACGAGGATTCTCCTGTCTGTCGAGAAACGGGAAAAACATCTGTGTCATGTGTTGGATAAGTATCTTCTCTCCCGAAACCGGCTTGTCGAGTGTACGGGCGCGTGACACCGTCGTAAAGTCGGCAAAGCGCACAACAAGTGCAACGGTGCGAAACGATCGGAAACCTTCCTCTGATACACGCTTCGCTACTCTCGTCGCAATCGCCTCAAGAAGAGGAATGAGAACCTTCATATTCAGTGTATCTTCCAGAAATGTCTCCTGTTCACTGATTGATTTGACAGGAGCATGTTCTACCGTCACCTCTGAATCACTTTCTCCTCGAAACTTTCCATACAATTCTTTCCCCCATTTTCCGAAGTCCTTCGTAAGTCTTTCCTGACTAAGTTTCTGTGCTGATGCTATTGTCGTTACGCCAAGCTTGTGAAGCTTCTCATTCATCTTTGGACCTACGCCGGGGATTTTGGACACAGGAAGCGGAGCAAGAAAGTCTTCTACTTGTTCGGGTCGAACCACCGTCAGACCATCCGGTTTCTGAAAATCAGAAGTAATCTTTGCAATCAATTTATTCGGACCGATACCGATGGTAGCAGTTAGCCTTTCTTTGTCTTTAATATCATCTTTAATCTTCTGTGCTATCTTCTCCGCTTTTTCAAAGGTGCCCGCAAAAGTAAGGTCAAGATAGCACTCATCCACACTCACCTGTTCAAGCGCAGGAGGAGTATCCTCAAAAAGCGAAATAAGTGTTCCTTCAAGGTGCCCGACCACTATCTCCATAATGCGACTTGAAACCTCACTATACTTCCGCATACTGGAAGATATAAAAACGGCGGGAGGAAGTCCTTTCTTTCGTGCGTCTTCTGACATCTGCCATGCCTTACGAATCGGTGTTGCGCTTCGAATACCATACACCCGCGCAAGATAATTGGCTGTAGAGACTACTCCACGCCCTTGACCGCCCTGTGGGTCGCTTCCGATAACAATCGGCTGTCCCGCCAGGTACGGCCGATCTCGCTCCTCTACAGAGGCAAAAAAGGCGTCCATGTCCAAATGAGCAATAATGCGCATAACATTAAAATAGCACATCTTGATATGGATGTAGGAAGGGGGTCGGGGAAACAGCCGTTTCCCCGTGGAGGAGAGCAACGAGCATAGTGAGTGCTGAGAACCGTGGGTTCGGGGAGCGCGAAGCGATGTCCGTTTCAAGATGGGCTATGATGCGCATAGGCATAGTATAACGCATGACCGATAACTGAATGACTAGATGCTACACAAAAAGAGGCCGAGCTTTTGAGAGCTCGACCACATGAAAAGGGATAAAATGTTATGTTAGCCGGGAGAAAATTCCGAGAAGATTCGGCGGTATGTCCAACACATAATACCCAGACACAATGCTTACCTCTACCTCCCGAATAAAGAGAACATCAACACCTGGATGTTGGAATAGTTGAGTAAGATTTGACTCTTCTCCAGGGGACGTCATTGCCATCTTCACGCATCCATTCTGACGGAATAAATAGAATTTCTTTCGCATAAGCATAGGTAAAAAGATCAAGAGTAGATGACGATATTTGTCTCCGGATTTCTCCGAGACCCATTCCGTTTACAACCCTATACCTATCTCTTTATTTCAGCAAGCTACTATCAGACACAAAAAATCCCACTTTCGT
>Ga0210019_1000728_pt1 | contig 39702 bp, 28 predicted proteins | sample CryGeyCG2114_020_2_FD_183969 | JGI IMG/M metagenome (GOLD analysis project Ga0210019, IMG submission 183969) | Groundwater microbial communities from aquifer - Crystal Geyser CG11_big_fil_rev_8/21/14_0.20 (SPAdes) (version 2) | ecosystem: Environmental > Aquatic > Deep subsurface > Groundwater ...
ACTTTTTGGCGGATCACGGCGTGAGCACGAAAGGAACGCCACCTGCCAAAGCTTCCGTCGCTCGTATGCTATCTAATCGCGTATATCTCGGTTTTACCTATCACAAAGGCGAGTATTACGACGGAAGTTTTGCGCCAATTATAACTCCCTCACTGTTTGAAGCAGTCCAAAAAATGCTTGCGAAAAAATCTCGCCCTCGTGTGCAAAAAGTGCCAAATCATTTTCCATTTGCACAATTTGCTCGATGTGGTGAGTGCGGAAGTATGATTACGGCTCAATATGCCACCAATCGTTTCGGTACTAAATATACTTACTATCGCTGTACCAAAAAGAAAGGTATCTGTCGTCAGCCGTATCTATCTTCTTCCGCACTCATTTCGCAAGCAAAAACTATGCTTCAATCAGTGTCGCTTCCTCTTTCAGAAATTGAGAACATGGAAAAACAAATTGACTTGTTGGAGAAAGAGTCAATTTCCGAAGGAGGAAGTGTTACCCAAAATCTTAAAACCAAACTCTCCGAAACGAAGGAGAAGCTGGATAAACTTGTTTCTATTTATCTTGACGGCGACATTGAACGCGAGATGTATCTACAACGAAAAGATCTTCTCCTTCGTCAGAAAGCAAAGTTTGAGGAAAGTTTTAAAGATTTTGGGCAACAGAGAAAAAATTGGGTCGAACCCTTGCGGAGTTTCGTTTTGTCTTTGAGAGAAGCCGTTATTTTGGAAAAAGGCGAAAACTATTTCGCGTGGAAAGAGTTTTTCCAAAAAATCGGCTCTAACCCCACTCTCAAAGACAAAACGCTTTCATGTAATTGGGGGGAACTTTGGGAATTCACCGCTTCCGCCGTAGGCGGAAAGGGTTTTGAAAAAATTGATAGCGCGATTTTGGCTCCCGCAAAATCGCTCCATTTTCTTAATTCCGACAATGTTTCGTTTGGTGGACCCGAGAGGACTCGAACCCCCCGCCTCCTCAGTGCAAATGAGGCGCTCTACCAGATGAGCTACGGGCCCATTTTTATTTTTCATCAATTTTTATGTAATAATTAAAATTACACAATAATAATTATTATTATACCTCATTTATTACTCAAAGCAAGTTTAACTAAATGGTCTAAAAATTCAGAAAGAGTCGTTCCGCCTGCGGCAAGCGATTTTGGTAAAAGTGATTCTTTAGTAAGACCCGGCAATGTATTCACCTCCAAAAAATAAATACCGCGTGGAGATACTATAAAATCAGACCGCGAATAATGTCTAAGACCAAGAGCTTTATGCGCTTTTATAGCAAGCAATTGTATTTCATCTTTTATAATCCTATCAAAAGAAGACGGGCATATTTCTCGCGTCTTGCCGTCATATTTCGCGCCATAATCAAAAAAACTATTTTTATTTATAGGGATTATTTCAACAGGCATAAGAGCGTAAAGTTCTTCTCCTCTAAAATTCTCTATCACGCCACAAGTTACTTCTCTGCCTCGTATATATTCTTCAATCAATATTTTTGGTGAATATTCAAGAGCTTTAAAAATTCCTTCTCTGAAAGAACTAAAATCCTTTGCCAAACTTACTCCAATAGACGAACCGCCATTGATTGGTTTTATAACAGACGGCTGGCAAAAACTTCTAAATATGTTTAAAATATCTTTTTCTAAATTATCCGATTTTTCAATAATTGTGTATTCTGGAGTATTTATATCATATGATTCTATTCCTTGTTTCGTAAGTAATTTATTCATACTAATAGCTGACGCAAAAGCGGCAGAGCCGGTGTATGGGACAGAAAAAGTATCCAGTATACGCTGAACAGAGCCGTCTTCGCCATACTGCCCATGCATAGCGTTAAAAATCACATCCATTTTATTTATTATTTTTTCTGGAGCGATAGGTATGCCACGGAAATGCCATTCTCCGTTTTTTGAAATAAATATATCGCGCGCTTCATATTTTTCTTCGGGTAAATTTTTCAAAACACTACTGCCTGTTTTAAGTGAAATATTATACTCGTTGCTTGGACCTCCGCGAAGAACTCCTACTCTTATTTTTTGCATATATGAACATTATATCATTAAAAAATAAATTTATAATTATTAACAATTCATTTTAATTTAAATTTATCATGATGGAAAGACAAAGCAAACCTGTGTGCCTCATAATTGGCAAGTAAAATCTCTTTTTCATAGTTTGTTATTATTTTCTTATCCCCGATTATCATTTTTATTTTATGTTTTTCATTTTTTACAACTCCGACAATAATTATTTTGTAACCATATTTGTCTAAAACTCTATGAGTAATATTTACCTGAGCTTTTCCGCCGTCTACCGCTATAATATAAGGAAATTGCCATTCATTATGTCTCAATCTCCTGTCTAAGATTTTCTCAAGCGAGAGTGTGTCATTGCCGAATACTTCATCTGAAATATTAAACTTGCGATAATCCACCTTTTTTGGCATTCCGTTTTCAACAACTGCCATAACCCCAACGGTATTAACGCCTCCTGTATGCGCCACATCATACGCTTCTATTCTACGCGTATTATTATTGTTCAAATTATTTTTTTTCAAAAGTCGCTCTCCAAAAAAATTTATCGGCGATTTTCTAAATTCTTCTTTTATAAGCGATATGTCTTGAATATGATTAAGCGCGAATATGGTTTTTTTCAAAGTGTTTGCTTCCTCAAATCTTTTTTTCTTGGCGTAAGAAAGCATTTCTGATTTTAGTGATTTTATCAACAAGGACTTCTTGCCTTCAAAAAAAAGTTTTATATGATTTATAATCCGTCTGTATTCAATTTTTGAAACCTCGCCCACGCAAACTCCGGGACAAAGTCCTATCTGTCTGTTAAAACACGGCTTAAGAGAATGAGGAAAACAAACATCTCTAAACGGAAACATTTTTCTTATAATCTTCATAGCCGCATTAAAGATATTTCCGTAAGGAAAAGGTCCAAATAGATATTTAACATCTTCTGCTGAATATTTTTTCCGAATGTCTTTGCCGCGAACGATAAGCACGCGCGGAAAATCCTCTTTTGTGATGACAACGAAATTAAAACTTTTATCGTCTTTTTCTTTAGTATTGTATTTCGGCTGATATTTTTTTATGAGATTGGACTCAAGAATAAGGGCTTCAAGGACGGAGTCGGTCTTTATAAATGAAACGAGATTCGCCTCGCCCAACATTTTTTCAATAAGCAGTCCGCGCGACATTAAAATATCTTTATTAAAATAACTTTTCACTCTATTGCGAAGCGATGTTGCTTTTCCTATATACAAAATCTTTTTCCCTTTTTTGAAAAAATACACGCCTGGAGAATCTGATATTTTTAATTTTTTTAATATTTCTAATTTCATAATGATATAAAATATCTTTCGCGTAAAAATTTATAATTTAGATTGTCGCAAAAAATATAATCGTTATTTTTATTTTTTAACTAATCTAATTTGAGCGCTTTTTTCAAATACTGCCCCGTGTATGATTTTTTGGATTCCGCCACTTCCTCAGGCGTCCCTTTCGCGACAATAAGCCCACCCTTATCTCCGCCTTCAGGACCTATGTCAATGACCCAGTCGGCGCTTTTTATAATATCCATATTATGTTCAATTACAGCAACGGTATTCCCGCGCGCTACAAGCGATTGAAGTATTTCAATCAATTTTTTAACATCTTCATAATGAAGCCCTATTGTCGGCTCATCTAAAAGATAAATTGTTTTTTCTATATGAGGACGATAAAGTTCCGATGAGATCTTCACCCTTTGCGCTTCCCCGCCCGATAGCGTTGTCGCGGATTGTCCAAGCTCTAAATATCCGAGTCCGACTTCATTTAGGGTTTTAAGGCGGTCATAAATAGCTGGAATATCTTCAAAAAACTTTAATGCTTTCTCAACAGTCATTTCAAGCACTTCGTAAATATTTTTGTGTTTATACTTTATTTCAAGGGTCTCCTTCATAAACCGTTTTCCGCCGCAGATGTCGCATTTAACATATACCGTTGGCAGAAAATGCATTTCAACGGCAATAGTCCCGTTTCCATTGCATACTTCACACCGTCCTCCTTTAACATTGAATGAAAATCTGCTTGCTTTCCATCCGCGCGCTCGCGCCTCAGTCGTTGAAGCAAATAAATCGCGTATAAATGTAAACGCGCCTGTATAAGTCGCCGGATTTGAACGAGGAGTCCTGCCTATCGGCGATTGGTCAATTAAAATAGAACGCCCGATATATTCAGTGCCTGAAATACTCGCTACATTATAGACCTCGGCGCTTCTATATTTTTTCTCAAATCGCGCGCGTAAGTTTTTATGCAAAATCTCATATAAAAATGTTGATTTGCCGGAGCCAGACACCCCTGTAATAGCAATAAATCTGCCGAGAGGAATATCCACAGTCATATTTTTTATATTAAACTTTTTACCGCCTCTTATTTTAATAATTCCTTTATTACTATCCCTCCTTTTCTTTGGCAATTCAATCTTTTTCTCTCCTCTTAAATAATCAAGCGTAAGCGACTTGCTTTCATTTTTTTTAGCTGTCAAAAGTTTTTCTAAATATCCAGACACGACAATTTCTCCTCCATATGTTCCCGCTCCTATACCTAAATCAACGATATAATCAGATGAATAAATAGTGTCTTCATCGTGCTCAACAATAATTATCGTATTGCCGAGGTCGCGGAGATTTAAAAGCGTTTTTATCAGCCGAGCATTATCGTGCTGATGAAGTCCTATTGTCGGCTCATCAAGCACATATAATGCGCCCACAAGACCTGAGCCAAGCTGTGAAGCGAGCCGTATCCTCTGCGCTTCTCCGCCTGATAGCGTATTTGCCCGTCTGTTAAGCGTCAGATAATCAATGCCAACATTTAGCATAAACCGCAAACGATTTGTTATTTCTTTTACAACAACTTTTGAAATCTCCTTCTCTTTTTTTGTAAGTTTTAAATTATTAAAAAATTCATAAGCGCTCTTTATGGACATATTGGTCAAATCAACAATGTTGATATGCTTTCCTAAATATACGGACAAAGCTTCTTTTCGCAGACGCGCGCCGCCACAGGTCTCGCATACTTCGCTTCCGAAAAAATATTTTGTTCCCAAACCGTTGCAGACCTCGCAAGCGCCGTATGGAGAATTAAATGAAAAAAGACGCGGTTCAACTTCAGGAAACGAGAAACTGTCATACGGACACATAAATTTCGCGGAAATAATTTTTTCTTCCCCGTTTGGCTCTTCAATTTTTAATAATCCATCCGATTCTTCAAGCGCTTTCTCTATCGCTTCCCTTAATCGTTCAAGCGCGTTTGTTTCATTATCTTTAAATTCATTTATAAATATCTCATCAACAAGAACATCAATGCTGTGTTTTTTTGTTTTTGAAAGAATTATTTGTTCTCTAAGATTTTTTATATTACCGTCTATTTTTACTTTACCATATCCTTTGCCGAGTAAATCATAAAGAAGCTGATAATATTCGCCTTTCCTGCCAACGACTATTGGCGCGAAAATTTTTAACGCGCCTTTGTCTTGTCTTGCGCTGATGGTCTTTAAGATAGTTTCAATTATCTCTTCATTTGAAAGTTTTTTTATTTCGCGACCGCATTTAAGACAATGCAATTTGCCGATGCGAGCGTAAAGAACGCGGAGATAGTCATAAATCTCCGTAATTGTCGCGACGGTTGAACGAGGATTATTTGAACGGCTTTTTTGGTCAATTGATATAGCTGGAGAAAGTCCGACTATTTCATCAACATCCGGTTTCTGCATTTGACGCAAAAATTGCCTTGCATACGCGGAGAGCGATTCAATATATCTTCTCTGTCCTTCCGCGAAAATCGTATCAAATGCGAGAGATGATTTCCCCGAGCCGGAAAGCCCGGTAAAAACAATCATTTTATTTCGCGGAATTTCAACTGTAATATTTTTAAGATTATGCGTTCGCGCTCCTTTTACTATTATTTTTTCTTCCATATATTAAAATCCCCAGCTTTTATTCGTAGGGTTTATGTTAATTTATATCACTATTATAACTAAATTTAATAAAAAGAAAATCCCACCTATAAAAGCGCGGGGTTGTGTATTGTCAACATTTTTAATTTTTTTTTGGACTTGAAAAACAACATTACTACAAAAACAATCACCATTCCCATTGAAACAATAATTATTTTTTCTACTGTTATTGTTGTCTCTAAAAATAGATTAGGGAGATTTATCAACTCCCAATATTTTCTACTTATCCACATTTTTTTCCTCCTTTTTTAATAAAAGAACAAAAAATTTATTTTTATATAAGATATCATATTATTATCTTTTTGTCAACATTTTTATCTCATCTCGCAGTATGGCCGCTGTTTCAAAATCAAGAATTTTTACCGCTTCATTCATTTGTTTCTCTTTTTCTTTGATAAGCTTCTTTGGATTCTTTTTATATAAACTTTGGTCAATGATTAAAAGTGTTTCAACGGACTTCTGATGTTCCGTGCTGATTTGGTCTGTAATATCTTTAATGCTCTTAATGATTGTCTTCGGCGTAATCTTGTGTTTCTTATTGTAAGCAATCTGCAGTTTCCTTCTCCTGTCTGTCTCGTCAATCGCGCGCTTCATTGAGCCGGTTATTTTATCGGCGTATAAAATCACGCGACCAGCGACATTTCGCGCCGCGCGCCCTATTGTCTGAATCAAACTTGTTTCCGAGCGTAAAAATCCTTCTTTATCCGCATCTAAAATTCCTATTAAGACAACTTCCGGCAAATCAAGCCCCTCGCGCAATAAATTAACGCCAACTAAAACATCAAACTTCCCTTTTCTAAAATTGGTAAGAATTATAATTCTATCTATTGTTTTTATGTCACTATGCAGATACTCCGCTTTTATTTTTTTATTTTTAAGATATTCCGACAAATCTTCGGCCATTTTTTTAGTAAGAGTTGTAGCAATCACTCGCCCGCCTTTTTCAACCGTATTTTTAGTTTCTTCTATAAAATCCGCCACCTGACCTTTGTAATTTACAAAAATCGCGCCCCCAGATGACGGAGGTCGCACCTCCGTCATCTGGTATGACGGAGGTGCGACCTCCGTCATATTTATTGGACGAATAATGATTTCCGGATCAACTAATCCTGTCGGACGGATTATTTGCTCTACAACCTGCTCGCTGTATTTGATTTCATATTCAGCTGGGGTGGCGGATGTATAAATAGTTTGCCCTACTTTTTCTTCAAACTCTTCAAAATTAAGCGGTCTGTTGTCAATAGCGGACGGCAATCTGAAACCAAATTCTATCAGTGTTTTTTTTCTTGCTCTGTCTCCAGCATACATTCCTCCAAGTTGCGGCACAGTAACATGCGATTCATCAATTATTGTAAGAAAATCCGCCGAACCGTCTTTTTTTCGCGGGAAATAAGAAAGTAAAGTATATGGTGGTTCTCCATCTTTTCTGCCGTCAAAATGCCGAGAATAGTTTTCAATGCCGTTTGTATATCCAATTTCTCTTATAAGAGCAAGGTCGTAATTGGTTCTTCTTTTCAATCTTTCATATTCTAAAATCTTGCCTGCATTTTTTAGTTCAGAGAGCCGTTTCTTAAGTTCTTCTTTAATATCAATTATGGCGCGCTTTCTTTCATTCTCTAGCGTCACAAAATGTTTTGCTGGAAAAAGAAAAAATGATTTAATATCTTTTTCTAAAATTTTTCTTGAAATCTCGTCAATTTTATCCAACTTAATAATTTTGTTAACGAGTAATTCTATTCTGTATATAATCTTTTCATTGACTGGCATTATTTCAATAACATTACCGATAGCCCTAAATTTACCGGGCGTAAGGTCTGCATTTGTTCGTTCAAAATATATTTCAATAAGTTTTCTTATAATCTCCGCTCTTGTTATTTTCATTTTATTTTCAATTTTTATATTCACTTTTTTATACTCAACAGGATTTCCAAGTCCGTAAATTGCCGAAACTGACGCTACTATAATGACATCTTTGCGAGTCAAAAGCGCTTGTGTGGCAGAATGCCGAAGTCGGTCAATCTCTTCATTGATTTGCGTTTCTTTTTCAATATAGGTGTCTGTTATGGGCAAATACGCTTCCGGCTGATAATAATCATAATATGATACAAAATAATGCACAGCGGCGGCTGGAAAAAATTCTCTATATTCTTGAGCCAATTGCGCGGCAAGCGTCTTATTGTGCGCTAAAACAAGTGTCGGTTTTTGCGTCTTTTCAATAATATTCGCGATTGTAAATGTTTTTCCACTTCCTGTTACGCCCAAAAGGGTCTGTCGCCGCGCGCCCGCTTTAATGCCGTCCATAAGTTCTTTAATCGCTTTTATTTGGTCTCCAGCCGGCTTGAAATTTGATTTTAATTTAAATTTATCACGCATAATATTTTTTCAAAAATTTTTCTTTTAATTCGTAAAAATTCTTATCCAAAATTGATTGTCTTATATTCTTCACTAAATTAACTATGAAATATAAATTATGAATTGACGCAAGAGTTGAAGCGAACATTTCTTGAGCGCGGAAAAGATGCGAAAGATACGCTTTTGTGTAATTTTTGCAAGTATAACATTCGCAATCGTCTTCTATTTTTGAAAAATCGCGCGAGTATTCCGCTTTTATGATATTTATTCTTCCGTGTTTTGTATATAACATTCCAGTGCGCGCGATTCGTGTTGGAGAAACGCAGTCAAATGAATCTATTCCATTCTCAATTCCTATAAATAAATCAATCGGTTCTCCTATGCCAAGCAAATGTTTTATTTTCTCTTCTGGTAAAATGCCGTTAACAAAACGAAGCGTTTCGTCTAATCCTTCTTTTGAAAACGACCCGCCTATGCCGAAACCGTCAAAATCCATTCCGCCTATAACTTTTGCGCTTTTTTTTCGTAAATCTCCAAACTTTCCTCCTTGAACGATTCCGAACAACGCTTGTTTATTTCCGTTTGAAGAACTTGGAAATTGAACCCCCGAGTTCTTCAGGTAGTGATGATTATTATAATAAAGAGACCTCTTTGCCCATCTGTGCGTTCTCTCCATCGCCTCTTTTTGATAATCATATTCCGCGGATGGCGAAGAGCATTCATCAAAAGCGAATATTATATCTGCCCCGATATTATTTTGAATTTCTATTGATTTTTCAGGAGTAAAATAATGTTTGCTTCCGTCTATATAAGAACGAAATTCCACGCCGTCTTCTTTTATTTTTACTAATTTTGTATGAACATTCTGAATTTTACTTGAAATCTTTAAAGAGCGATTTAAAATATTTTTTTGAGATTTAAATTTATTTTCACCAGAACTAAATCCTTCGCCGAGAGAAAACACCTGAAAACCGCCGGAGTCGGTGAAAGTCGGACCATTCCAGTTCATAAATTTATTCAATCCACCTGCTTTTTTTATAATATCATCGCCTGGCTGTAAATATAAATGATATGTATTGCCAAGCACCGCTTGCGCGCCGAGATTATTGACTTGTTCCGGCGAGAGTGATTTCACCGTGGCTTTCGTTCCGACAACGATAAAAGCTGGTGTTTTTATGATACCATTTGGAGTTATAAATTCCCCGACTCTGCCGAATTTATTTTTAAGTTTTTTCTCAATCTTAAACATATTTATGAATTACGAAACGCAAAAATTTATGGTCTATTGAGCAAAAACATTTAAAAAATAAAAAGATTTTGCGAGCGAGGACCTAAATTTTTGCGTTTCGTAATTCATAGACATATTGTAACTGCAAGAATATTATAAATATTCTCTAATGCAAAACCCCACAAGTTTTTGGCTTGCGGGGGTTTGCATTATATTTGCCATTTAAATTCTTTATTCTCTGAAAATTAAAACTAAAATGTCTCTTGGTCTTCAGCGGCAAGCAACTCAACATCAAAAAATAAAGTTGAATTCGCCGGAATATTCCCTCTATCTTGACTGCCGTAAGCGAGCTCCGCGGGAATCACAAGTTTTCTTTTTCCGCCGACTTTCATTCCGAAAAACCCAATTTCCCATCCTTTTATAACTTGCCCCGCGCCAAGAATAAATCTAAAAGGCGTGTTTCTATCAATAGAACTGTCAAATTTTGTTCCATCTTCAAGAGCGCCTGTATAATGCACCGTTAATATCTGACCCTGTTTTGCTTCTTTTCCTGTTCCTAAACTTATATCTGTTATAGTCATATTATTTGCGTTTGATGAAATAATTTTATTATCTCTTTCATTTGTTAATTCTCCCAAAGACGCGTTGGCGCCGATTGAATCAACTTTTATTTTATTTGAAATAAAACCAACAATACTTGCAGCCGCGAAAAAAAATAATATCACGGCAAGCGACACAAACACCGCTATCTTTTCATTTTTATTTAATTTCTTCATATATAAATACAGATTATCTAATAATAAATTAAAAACTAATATATCATAATTACGATTATAATGATAACTGACTTAATAATAACTCATTTCAAAAATAAATAAAAGGAAATAAAATGTGGAAAACTCATCGTATAAAGTGTTATAAGATTTTTCGTCATATTTCGCGTCTCGCGTCTTATATTTTATTGATTCAATAATTCCTCAATCTCTGTGCTTTTTCATGCTTTTGAATTTTTTCAAGAGCTTTTGCTTCAATTTGCCTAATTCGTTCTCGGGTAACGCCAAATTCTTTACCAACTTCCTCAAGCGTATGATATATGCCGTCATCAAGTCCATTTCTCATTTCAAGAATTTTTTTTTCTTTTGGAGAAAGGTCGTTAATAATTTCGCGAATTTGGTCTGCTAAAATACGCCTTGAAGTATCTTGGTCCGGAGAAGATATTTTGTCGTCTTTTATAAAATCTCCTAATGTTGATTTCTCATCACCATCATCTCCAACAGGACGCTCGAGCGAAATTGTATCCTGATTTATTTTTTCAATCTGATAAATTTTATCGGTAGAAAGATCCATTTCAACCGCTATTTCATCTGCAAGCGGGTCGCGACCGAGGTCTTGAGACAAGCGTCTGAATGTCTGTTTATATTTCGCGATAGTTTCAACCATATGGACGGGAATCCTGATAGTTCTTGACTGGTCGGCAAGCGCTCGCGTTATCGCTTGTCTTATCCACCATGTGGCATAAGTTGAAAATTTATAACCCTTAGTATAATCAAATTTATCCACCGCTTTAAAAAGTCCTAAATTCCCTTCTTGTATAAGGTCAAGAATTGTAAGGTCGGGACTTCTTCCAACATATCTTTTCGCTATTGACACAACAAGTCTCAAATTCGCCCGCGCGAGTAAATTTCTTGCTTCAGTGTCGCCGTCTAAAATTCTTTTCGCGAGTTCGCATTCTTCTTTTGCGTTAATAAGAGGATTTCTGCCTATATCTCTAAGATATATCTGTATTGAATCATGCGAAGCTATATTACTGCCGCGTTTATATATATTTTTCTTATCAACCATATCAGTGACGCTGTCATCAAGCATACCACCGCCTTCAAGCACATCTATATTCGCTGAATTAAATTTTTCATATAATTCTTCAAGAAAAATAATATCTTCCTCTATTGAAGGAAATTCTTTTAATATCTCATCATAAGTGATAAAACCGCGTGAACGGCCTTTTGTTAAAAGGGAGTTTGATTTTTTTTCAAGCTCTTTTATTTTCTTTCCTATTCGTCCGCTTTTATTATTAAGCGAAGATATGGGAGTTTTTTTTCTTACGCCGATTCCATGGCGTATTTTTTTTCTTTTTTTCGCAGATAATTTATGTTTGCCGTTTTTTAAGCTAATTGATTTTTTTAAACTTCTGTTTTTTAAAACTTTACGCATTTTTAAAGATTTCCTGACATTTTTCGCGCGTTTCTTTGTTTCTTTTAAAACAAAAGTTTTATTTTTTGATTTTAGCGGCTTTTTTAATTTTGTCATATATAAATTTAAATTATTATAAATAAGTTTATTTGTTTAATTTGCCTGAAATTTTTTTATGCTTCTTTAATGCTTCTGATATTTTATCCGAATCGTCTTCCGCCTCCGCCAATTTTAGTTCATCCAATATTTTATCCATAGATTCTTTCAGACATTCTCGTTCCAAATGAAGCAAAAGGTCGTCTAAATCTTCCTGTAAATCCGTATGATTTGCATATATATGTTCTGATTCAAAAATAAACTTTTCTGTATTTTTATTTTCATTTATTAAGCGTTTGGTATTTTCAATACCTAAAATAATTTCTAATTTATTGATTGTGGATTTTATATCAATAATCGGATTGTCTATGCTTTTTTGCCAATTGATTATAGACGCTATCTTTTTCTCTATTGAACTTCTCTTTAATAAAAAAATCTCTTTTTCATCTTTTCTGAACGAATTTTGTGAATCAATATTATAATCTGTATTATAATTTTTATTTTCCAAAACCTTGTATGTCTCTTCCCGTATAATATCTTCCGATACGCCAAGACGCGCCGCAGTTGTGGAAATAAAATGAGCTTGGTCTATTTTATTCGGTATTTTTGCTATATACGGGATTACAATCTGCTGTATTTTCAAATGTAATTTTCTTTTATCATTTATTGATTCAAAAAACATATCAAGATAAAAATCCACAATGTGTTTTGAATTTTTAATCGCGTCTTTCCATATGTTTTTATCTTTTAATATAATTGATGATGGGTCCTCTCCTGACGGCAATCTGGCAACTTTCACATCCATACCAAGTAAGAGCGCGAGCATAGCGCTTTTACCCGATGACGCCACACCCGCTGAATCAGAATCAAATGCCATAACAATATTGTTTGAAAGTCGGCGTAAAAGATTAAGCTGTTCCATTGAAAGAGCTGTTCCCGACACAGCTACGGTATTTGTAAAACCATCCTGATGAGACGCTAATAAATCCATCTGTCCTTCAACTATGATTGAAAAATTTAATTTTCGGAGCGCAAATTTTGCTTTGTCGTAACCATATAAAATTTTTGATTTGCTAAACAGCGGTGTCTCTGGAGAATTTATATATTTGGCGTTTTTGTCGTCTTCTTTAAAAATTCTTCCAGAAAAAGCGATAATTCTTCCGGAACTGTCTGAAATAGGAAACATTATTCTGTCGCGAAATCTATCATAATAATTATCGTTTTTTTCATCGGATTTTTTTATAAGTCCCGCTTTTTCTATATCTGTCGCTATAAAAGTTTTTCTCAAATAATCATACAGCCCGCTCCAAGACGAACTAGAATACCCCACTTTCCATTTTTTAATCGTTTCTTCGTTTAAACCTCTTTTTTTTAAATATTTTCTTATATTATCGTTTAAATCGGCTTTCAAATTTTTTTCAAAGAATAAACAAGCTTCTTCCATAATATTATACAGACGAGACCTTTCATCTTTAGCGGTCTTTTTTTCAAACACAATCGGAATACCCGACTTTTCGCCTAATATTTTCAAAGCTCCCATAAAATCAACCCCCTCAAAATTTTCAACGAACGAAAAGATATCTCCGCTCGCATTGCACCCAAAACAATAGTAAGAATTTCTAAGTGGCGATACAAAAAAAGAAGGAGTTTTTTCATTATGAAACGGGCATTTCGCTCTAAGATTATTGCCAGCTTTTTCAAGTTTTATATACTGGCTGACAACATCCACAATATTCAAACGGTCTTTTATTTTTTCAACTGTAGATGACATAATTTAGATTAAAATTAAAAACACAAAACCTAAAAAGTAAGATGATTGTTATTTTGTTTTTTGTCTCCAATTTTCCGCTTTACCTAAACAACTTATCCTTCATCTTCGCCCCTTGCTTTCTTTATCTCCTCTATCATTTTAGCTTTCGGGCTTCCTTTAAATCCGGTTCCCGCTGGGATTAATCTTCCTATGATAACATTTTCTTTAAGCCCGATTAACTTGTCAATACTTCCGCGAATTGCCGAGTTTATAAGTATCCTTGTCGTATTTTGAAACGACGCGGCGGAAAGAAAACTTTTTCTTGATGAAGACACTTCTGATATTCCAAGAACAAGCGGCTCCGCGGTCGGCTGTTTCGTGTTGTTTTCTTTTGCGTATTTGTTGGCATTTGCAAATTCGTGATTCTCAATAATATCGCCTGCCGTGAAAACATCGCTTAATATGTCTTTCACTTTCATACGGGAAAACATTTGTTTTATTATTAATTCTATATGTTTCCTTGATATTGTTGCCCCTTGCAATTCGTATATTCTGTTAATTTCATTGATTATATAGTCCTGCGTTTTTCTCTTTCCGGCATATTTAAATAATTCATCTATATCCGCCGACCCGTCAGTTAAAAAATCTCCTTTTGATACTTTGTCTCCAACCTTCACAAGTATTGTTCTTCTGAAATTAACAATGTATTCCAAGCCTTTTTTTGATTTCACGGCTTTCTCGCCGGCATTCGGAAGTAAGATGATTATTTTTTCTTTTGCCTCATTTCTTATCTCTGAAACAATACCGTCAACATACGCGATATTTGCGGGATTTTTTGGAGTCCTCTTTTCAAATACTTCATCAACTCTTGGAAGTCCCTGCGTTACATCGCCTCCTGCCGAGAATGCTCCGCCTGTATGTTTTGTATTCATTGTAAGTTGCGTGCCCGGCTCTCCGATAGCTTGAGCCGCTATGGTGCCGACCGCCTCGCCAATTTCTACAAGATTCTTCGTTGTCATATCAATGCCGTAGCAATTTTGGCAAATACCTTGCTGTGTTTTACATACCATAGGAGACCTTACGCTTACGCTTTCTATACCTGTATCTTCAATCTCTTTTGCTTCTTTTTCTTTTAAAAGAATTCCTTTCTTAAATAATATATTTCCTTCGGAATTTTTAATATCTTCCGCGAGAAATCTCCCTTTTATATTTTTCGCCATAGAAATTCCAAATCCTGACGCGCTAACTTTATTTATCAAAATACCTTCTTTTACTCCGCAATCCTCCTCTGTTATTATAGCGTCCTGCGCTACATCAAAAAGTCGTCTTGTAAGATATCCGGCTTTTGCAGTTTGAAGAGCTGTATCCGTAAGTCCCTTTCGCGAACCGTGCGTAGTCGTAAAATATTCTATAGGAGTAAGACCCTCTTTCATTGAAGCAATAATTGGAAATCCAATAGTTTCTCCTTTAGGATTTTGCATAAGACCGACCATTCCTGACATTTGTGTAATTTGACCTAAAGACCCTCGAGCGCCCGATTTCCACATATCATACACCGAACCGTCTTTTTTAAGAGTGTTTGGTATTTCTTTTTCTATTTCATTTTTAGCATTTGTCCAAATTTCTATATTCATTCGCCTCATTTCTTCTTTCAAGATAAGTCCTTCATTATAATGAATAGTGATTTCTTTTGATTTTTCTTTTGCGTTTTTTATTATTTCTTTCTTTTTTTCAGGAACAATGACATCGTCAATACCCCATGTTATACCAGAGTGAGTAACATATTTAAATCCGAAATTTTTTATTTTATTTATAATTTCCTGAATTTTATCAAGTCCGTATATTCTTATCAAATCATCAACAAGAGCCATCATACTTTTATTTGTTATTTCATAATCAACATAAGGATAATCATTCGGCAATGTGCTATTAAACAATATTTTTCCGATAGATGTTTCAAACGGCAGTCCTTCAAATCTTTTATATCTCAATTTGTCAGAAGGCATTACTTTTATTTTCGCGCGAAAACCGACCGCGTCAAAATCATACGCGGTTATGGCGCTGTTTGGATTAGGAAATATTTTTCCTTCCCCTTTTTCACCCGGTATAATTTTTGTCATCCAATAACATCCAAGCACAATATCAAGCATTTTTGTTGATATAACAGGGTCGCCATTGCCCGGTTTAAGAATATTTTTATTCGCTGATATAATATTTTTTGCTTCAAATTGAGCTTCTTCCGAAAGCGGTATATGAACCGCCATCATATCTCCGTCAAAATCAGCGTTAAACGCGGGACATACAAGCGGATGTATTTGAATTGCGTCTCCTTCAATCAAGATTGGCTTAAATGCCTGAATACCTTGCCTATGTAGTGTTGGCGCGCGATTAAGCAAAACAAATTTTTCTTTAATTACTTCTTCTAAAATTGCCCATACTTCAGGTATGTTTTCGTCAATCAGCCGTCCCGCTCCGCGGATATTATACGCAAGCTCTCTTTCAAGAAGTTTAGCGATAATAAACGGTCTAAATAATTCAAGCGCCATATATTTCGGAAGACCGCATTCATCAAGCTTCAAATCAGGACCTATAACTATTACTGAACGGCCTGAATAATCAACTCTTTTCCCGAGAAGATTTTGTCTGAAATATCCCTGTTTGCCTCGCAAATAATCGGAAAGCGATTTAAGTGGTCTTCTTTGCGCTTGATTCATCGCGGAAAACAGCATATTTCCGCGTCTTAATGAATTATCAATAAGAGCGTCAACTGCTTCCTGTAAAATTCTTTTTTCATTTCTTAAGATAACATCGGGCGCGTTAATTTCCTTTAATTTTTTTAGACGATTGTTTCTATTTATAACTCTCCTATAAAGGTCATTGACATCGGATGTCGCATGTCTTCCTCCTTCAAGCGCGACCATTGGACGCAGAGCGGGTGGTATGACAGGAATACGAATCATAAACATCCATTCTGGCCGTATATTTGCGGAATCCATCGCTTTTATAAGAGAAAGGCGTTTGTTTGTTTTCTCTCTTTCAATTGATTTGGCTTTTTCAAGCTGTGTTTCTAATTTTTCAATCAGTTTTTTAAGGTCAAGATTTTTAAAAATATCATATATTGCTTCGGCGCCTATTCCCGTTTCAAAGAGAGTTCCGTATTTTATCGCGTATTTATGATATACAATCTCGTCTAAAACCGCTCCTTCTTGTATATTTTCTATTTCTTTTTTAGCGGACACAAAAAGTTCTTTTAATCGCGTTTTTGTCTTATCGTCATTTACTGATTTAATTTTTGTCTTGTATTCAATATCAAGGTCTTTTAGAATTTTTATTCTCTCTTCCTCAATGACTTTTGTAACAATATATCCGGCAAAATATATTATTTTCTCCACATTGCTTGCGGAAATTCCCAATATCAAACTAATCCTTGAAGGAATACTGCGTAAAAACCAGATGTGAGATACTGGAGTGCAAAGTTCTATATGCGCCATTCTCTCGCGGCGAACGATAGAACGCGTTATTTCAACTCCGCACCTCTCGCATATAATTCCTCTATATCGTATACCTCTGTATTTACCGCAATAACATTCATAATCTTTTTCAGGACCAAAAATCTTTTCATCAAACAACCCATTTTTTTCAGACCGTTGAGTTCTATAATTTATCGTTTCTGGCTTTGTTACTTCGCCAAAAGACCATTCTAAAATCGTATCAGGGGAAGCGAGTTTTAATGATACAATATCAAAATTCTCTGTATTTAATAATGATGTTTTATGTGTTTTATTATTTATGATTGACATAATGATGAAAGTTAAACTTTTTTATTTTTTATTTTCTCAAGCTGTATATTAAGCGACAATCCGCGCAGATTATTAAGCAATACATTAAATGCCGCCGGCGTATGAGGATTGCGGATTCGCTCGCCTTTTATTATGGCATCAAATACTTCAGACCGTCCGAGTATGTCGTCTGACTTTATGGTAAGCATTTCGCGGAGCGTATAAGCGGCGCCGTATCCAAGAAGAGCCCATACTTCCATTTCTCCAAATCTTTGACCTCCGGACTGTGCTTTTCCTCCAAGTGGTTGTTGCGTGATAAGAGAATATGGTCCTATTGAACGCATATGAACTTTATCTTCAACCATATGTTGCAACTTCATAATATACATATATCCAACAGAAATATCCTGATTAAATTCTTCTCCCGTCCTTCCGTCATATAGTTTCATCTTGCCGTCTTCTTTAAATCCCGCTTTTTTAAGCTCTTCTTTTATTTCTTTCTCATCAGCTCCGGCAAAAGAAGGCACTATTGCCTGATAATTAAGAGTATTTGCCGCAAGTCCAAGATGAAGTTCAAGTATTTGTCCAAGATTCATTCTTGATGGAACGCCAAGCGGTGTAAGAATTACATCAATCGGCTCTCCATCTTCGCTATATGGCATATCTTCTTCCGGCAATATTTTTGATATAACGCCTTTATTTCCATGTCGTCCGGCAAGTTTATCTCCTACGGACACATTTCTTATTTGGGCTATCGTTATGTGAATTTTTTTTATAACGCCTGATTCAAGCGAATCTCCTTTCTTGCGTGAAAATATCTTAACACCAATAACCCTACCTCGTTTACCGCCTTCCAAACGAAGAGAAGTGTCTTTAACATCTTTTGCCTTCTCTCCAAATATAGACCTCAAAAGTCTTTCTTCAGGGGTAAGTTGCGATTCTCCTTTTGGAGTAACTTTCCCGACTAAAATATCGCCCGCTCTGACTTCCGCGCCAATTCTTACAATACCGTCTTCATCAAGATTTTTTAATTTTGTTTCTCCGACATTTGGAATATCATGAGTTGTTATTTCGGGACCAAGTTTTGTATCGCGAACGCTTACATCAAGTTCATTCATTCTAATACTCGTGAATTTGCTGTTTTTTACAAGTCCTTCCGACAATATGATGGCATCTTCATAATTTGCTCCAAACCAAGGCATAAATGCGACTCTTACATTATGACCAAGAGCGATTTGTCCGCCCGAGCTTGATGAAGTATCGGCGAGAAGGTCTCCTTTCTTGACTTTATTCTCAAGAGAAACGACTGGTCTTTGATGAAATACAGAGAAATCATTTGTTCTTGAAAAATTTATAAGGTCATATTGAATTTTTTCTTTCTTATTATTTTCTATAATAATCTTTTTTGCGTCAACAAATTTAACAATTCCGTCCGTTTTTGATATTACAATTCTTCCAGTATCGCGAGCGGCGCCTTCTTCAATACCCGTTGCGACAAGAGGCGCTTCAGGAATTATAGGGGGTACCGCTTGTTTTTGCATATTAGAACCCATACTTGCGCGAGCGGCATTATTGTGTTCAAGAAACGGTATCATTGATGTTGCCACGGAAAATGCCTGATTTGTCGCTATGTCTATAAAATGAATATCTTTTTTCGCGACAAGATTTGGTTCGCCATTTTTCCGAACTTCAACAAAATCTTCCATTATATTTCCATCCTTATCATATTTTGTAGCGGCATGAGCAATATTATAATTTTCTTCTTCGTGAGCGTTTAAATACAAAATTTTATCGGTTATCTTTTCATTCTCAACCTTTGCGTAAGGAGTTTCAATCATTCCGAATTTATTTACGCGCGCGTATGTTGCAAGGCGCAATATAAGCCCTATGTTCGGACCTTCAGGCGTATGAATCGGGCAAAGACGACCGTAGTGAGAAGTATGAACATCTCTTACTTCAAAACCTGCCCGTTTTCTGTCCAACCCGCCCGGTCCTAAAGCCGAAAGCATTCTAATATCCTCAAGTTCCGCGAGAATATTCTGCTGGCTCATAAATTTTGAAAGCTGACCTGTAGTAAAAAATTCTTTTATACTTGCTTGAAGAGGTCTTGGATTTATAAACTGCGCCGGCAAAGCTGTCTCAGAATCAACAGTTGACATTCTATCCTGAATATTTCTTTTTATTCGCGACATTCCGACTCGTATTCTCTGCTGAAGCATTTCTCCGACATATCGCACCCGTCTAAATCCAAGATGGTCAATATCGTCAGGTTCAGCGTATGGCGTATTATTTAATGTTATTATATGAGAAACTATTGAAACTATGTCGTCAAGAGAAATAACTTTTCTTTCCATTTCGCGTTCACTTACGGCTTTTTTAAATCTTTGATTAAAACGATACCGCCCGACATTGGAAATATCATAACGGTCGGAACTAAAAATTGAATCTATAAATTCTTTCGCGTGATGAGGCGTGGCAATATCTCCTTCTCTTATTTTTTTATAAATTTCTATGTATGCTTCGTCCATTGTTTTTGCCGAATCAGTTTCAAGTGACGAATTTATTATCTTTTTCGCAAATTTATTGTTCGCGAAAAGAGACAGCATATCTTTATCAAAATGCGCGCCCAATATGCGCAAAAACGATGTTATCGGAAATTTTCTTTTTCTGTCTATTTTTATATAAATCACTCCGTCCGCTTCGCTTTCAATTTCTATCCATGCCCCTCTGGCGGGGATTATTTTTGCTCCAAAATATCTTTTCCCTTTAATCTCTTGAGCTGTAAAAAATACGCCAAAAGAACGAGCCAGCTGAGAAACGACAACTCGCTCTATGCCATTTACAATAAATGTTCCGTGGTCTGTCATCATAGGAAAATCCGTCAAAAAAATTTCTTGTTCTTTCTCGCTTCCCGTGGTTTTGTTTTTAAGCCGAACGGTCGCGCGAAGAGGCGCGTCATAAGAAAGTCTGTTTTCTTTCGCGTAATGCTCTGTGAATTTAGGTTTGTCTATTTCAAAATTTATAAACTCTAATTGGAATTTTTTATTAGAATAATCGTCTATTGGGAAAATCTCCGTAAATACTTCTTTTAGTCCTTCTTTTATAATCCAATCAAATGATTTTAATTGCGGCTCAACAAGATTAGGAAGCTCTATAAGAGGTTTTTTAAATCTACCGAAATATTTTTTCTCCATAGTTTTAACTGAAGTTTTTGTCAGTATAGCGGGATTAATTTTCTCTTTTTTTACACTCATAATAAAAATTGTGATTATTAATAATTAATTGCCAAACTATTGCTAAAAAATCTTTCGCAAAACAATACAACAAAATGACGGCTTTTTGTTTGCAAGCCGTTTTGAATTAAAAAATTTTATTATTTTATTCCGATAAGTAAAATAATCAGAAAAGGTTAAGTGCGTCTATTAAATTATGAAACAGCTTGCCATACACTGTTTCTACCTCTTTGTTTTATTAGTATAAAAATCCTCTTTACTCATTCATCATTTAATCTCATACTGATATTAAAACATGTTTGCATAGTATATATCAATCAATATATAATGTCAATAAAAGTTTTCCACAGCCACAATATCGCTACTATAAATCCGGCCCGATCTGTTTGTGGTTTTTAATTCGCGCGCGGCCAATTTTTCCCGATAGAAAGGATATTTTTTTGTTATTCTGCCATCAATGCTTTGAGCGGACAAGAATATTAAGGCGAAACTTTGACATGCCACCCGCCATTTATTGTTTCATACGATATATCGTATGATTTTATTTTATTTTATTTTATTTATATTTATTTCTTTTTTTCATACGATATATCGTATGAAATTATTATTATCATTATCTACATAATTAATCGCCAAGGTCGCTAAACTACAAAAAATATAATACATATAAGACAAGTCCGACTTGCCTTATATGTTAAATAAAAAAAGCGTCTTATTTGTTTGGCATAATATTTAATGCTTAAACAAATAAGACGCTGGTGAGAATAAGAAAATAATTTTCTTATTCTCTCTTGAGAGCTTCAAAGCTTTTCAGTTTTGAGAGCTCTTGAGAGAAGTCAGCCCAAACTGGCGCTAACTCTCCTCTGTAGTAGTCGTATCCGACTACTAACAGATTATCTCTTTCCTGAACCCCACCAGAGTCAACGAAATCTTTCGTTAACTCCAGAGCGTCTTTTAGACGCAGGAGGTTTTTCAATTCTCTCTCCTCCTGTCGGCTTTTCTCTTTTTCTTTCTCTTCAATTATAAGAGAAAGAGAACTCTTATAATTTTCTTTTTTTTGCTCTTGGATATGTTTCCATATCACAAGAGCTTCATTTTTCAATTGCGTTTTTTGCGTTTTTTGCTGAAGCTGAAAATCATCAGCCTCCGCAATTACAAAATAAATCATTGTAATCGCAACTATCGTTGCGATTACTAAAACCCATTTCAAAAATCTCATTTTTTTCTCCCTTCTCTCGCCTTTCAGCAAGAAAAAATTTTTTTTATAAAAAACAATTTTTTAATCTATGTGTATTATAACAAATAAAATTACTTTGTCAATAGATTGACAAAATAATTTTTGGTGATATTATATATTAAGAAATGATTTACCTCTCCTTACCCTTCGTATTTAAAGGTGGGGAGAAGGATTTAGCCACATCGTGTGGCTAAAATTTATAGTTTTTTGACAAAAGAAAGGTGGTATTTTATGAAAATTTTTGATTTATTTTTACTATCTGGAGATGATATTGAAAAGATGGAAACGGAGAAATTCAAGTTAGTATGCTTATTGAATTATATCCGTTTGCTGATTTTTACAATCATCGGATATGGAATTATTTCATTTCTGATTTTTGTAGGACTAAAATATTTTGAAATACCTCAAAAGAACGCTTGACAAATTGCTGTTTTATTTGTCGTGTTTCATTTTATTGTAAGTTGGTTTAACATTATTGGAAACCAGCAACGAGGCGCTGTCTATTTTTTTGGTAAACCTTTATATAATGTCGGTCGTGGTATACATTTTGTGCCATGGCTTGTGTGTAAATTGGACAAAGAATCTAGAATATTCTTTGAAGATGAAATTCCAACTACGCAAGACAAAATATACAGGTCCTCAAGGGATGAATCAGATTTCATCCCAATAGAGCTTCAAAAAGATGGGTACAGACACCCAATAAGGGCAACATTCAATTATTCAAAAAGTAAAGAAACCAATGACCCGTTTGATGAGCGAGTAGTCTTAGAAATCCCGGGTGTCATTTTTTGGAGTATTCGAAACCTCATAAGGTTTAGAGGCACAATTGGAGATATAACAAAAGCGCGAAAGCAGATGGCGGATATATATACCTCAATTATAACAACTGACTTGCCAAAGATGACGGCAAGCGAGTTCTTTGAAAATCGAAAAAATGTTGATAAAAAGATCTTTAAAGAACTCGATAAATTAACAGATGAATGGGGTGTCGATATTCAGGTGGCTCGAATAAAAGAGCCGAAACAAAGCCATAATCTAAATGCCAAAATCCAGGAAATACCTGAAGCAAAAGCAAAAAGACGCGCTAATGAACTTGAAGGCATCGGAGAAGGCGCCAGAGAGAAAGGGATTCTTGAAGGAAGAACAGATGGACTTCTTTATATGGCTGAGAAGCTTGGTGTAAGCTCCGAAAGCATTCTTTCTGCGGAATCCGCAAGGGAGATTGCGAAGGATGTGGATAACCTTGTATCTGTCGGAAGCAGTGGATACACCGATATTCTTGGTATAGTTGCGGCTGGCACCAAAATGTTCAAACAACAATCAACGGAAAAAAGAAAGGAGATAGATAAATAATGTCTTCGGAAAAATATCCATTTATTTGTTTTTTATTAATTCTGATAATTTTTATAATTATTAGAACAATAAAATCAAAACAGTTTAATATTAAACTGCCTAATACTAGGGTTAGTGATAGAATAGATGGAATAAGTAAATTTTTACTTACTCTGTTTGTAAATACACAAAGTATTTTATTACCTATGTGTATTTATACCATCATATTAATTTCCTTTTCAATACTTCTCCCTGATTTGTGGGGGAAGTATTGGGGCAATAAAGAATTCTTCTGGGTGTCGCAAGTATTTCTTGCGACAATAGTCGCGCTTAAATGGGTTAAAAGCGCTTCCACAAAAATATTGATGATGGTTGCATTTCTTGCAATCATTGTCATATATTTATACGGCAAGATGCCGGAAAAAAAATATTCAACTCAACAAACGCAAAAAAAGGAAACAGTTGAGTTTTATGGAAACAAACTTGCGACCATTCGTGACCAATGGTCGCAAGAGTTTGGTATCCCCAGAGAAGGGGGTACAATACGAATAAAAAGATTAGACCCAAACATTCCGTTAGAGTGTTTAGTAACATTGCTTGACGACAGGAAAGAAATTTTTGAAATTCCTGGAGTCAGGGAAGGTGGGGGAGATTTTAATCTTCCTGATTTAAAGAAATTACGAATCAGGGTAAATCCTCCATCAACACCATCTACAACTACAACGGTTTGGATTATTACCAAACCGTTGTAATAATAGCGAGGAATGTTGATGAAATTTTATCATCATTTCTTCGCTATTTTTATTTCTATTTTTTAAGATAATGGAATTAAAATCAAATCAAAATGGAATACCGAAAGTATTTGTGAGAATTTTTAAAATACCATACACGGAAACCATAATAAATATGCCTATTATACCCCAAAGCATATGCTGTTTTCCTTCTTTTTTACCCTCTTCATTGCCACCGCTTGTGTTTAAAATAAACTTAGCTAAACCAAAGAAAAATAATAAAAGAGCAAGGACAAATAAAAGTATTATAAGGGGGTCTATGATAAATGTCTCTATATTCTCAATTAAATAAGTAAGTGATGACATATTTTTAAATCACTATAATATATATAGGATTATAAAACAGATGGGACATTAATAGTTTGTTCTCTATCTATATTAAATGTATTTCCTATAACTCTCACAAGACCCCATACAGAAACGATAACAAACAATGCTACAACACCCCATATCATTATGCTTCTGCCGTCTTTTTTCTTTTCTTCATCGCCGGCATTAAGTATGTATTTTGTAAGACCGTAAAAGAAAAAGAGTAGAGCAAGGGCAACAACTATAGGTGTTGCGATTCCTATAAGGTCTCCAATTGTAATCAAAATACTTTGAATATTACCTGCGGCAAATACAATTGCAGGAAAAAAAACAACACATAGAATAATAATTTTTTTTATCATATTTTTCTATATTAAAATTAAATAATTAATAATACGACTAATAAATTTTAACGCTTATATAAATATAATACTATTTTAGCGTATATACTGTAAAGACTGCTTATGGGGATAACGTGTTTATATTAAATATTAATTGACTTAATGTCCGGAATAGGGTCAAATGGGTCCTTATCTATTTTTAACTTTTGTTTAGATGATGATGGGATATTTGTATTTCCCGAAGAATCTCTAAAAAATGTATTTTCAAGAACCGTTATAATACCCCATACGGATATCATTATAAACAACGCGATAATTCCCCATACCATTATTTGTCTGCCTTCATTTTTCTTCTCTTCGTTTCCAGCTTGTAATATAAACTTTGCTAATCCCCAAAAGAAGAATAATAATGCTAATGCTACAACTAATATGCTGGCTTGTTTTATGATACCAATGAGTAAATTTATTATATCCGTTATATTTTTTGGCGCCGCAAACACGATGAAAGGTATTATAAATAAAACATAGAAGAATATAAGATTTACTTTGGTAAAATATTTTTTCATATATAATTATATTTAAGGTTAACGGGCGTGGAAGACTTCAATGTATCTCTTTGTAAATCATTTATCGTCCCTTCAATAGCGTATGATAGCATAGAAGCGCCGAGAATAATCAATGCTCCGATTATTGTCCACAATATGGTTTTTTTCGCTGTCTTTAATTTATCTTCATTCCCTTGCGCGCTTACAAAAAGAAATCCTGAATATATAATCATCAATATTATAAAAGGAAAAACTATAATAACAACAGCATCAAGCAAAGCGGTCAAAAATTGACTTATGTTTCCTATGTCACTTCTAAGCGGATTTTGAAGACTTTGAGTTGCTGTTGGTCTTTTTGCGACAATATCACCATTTTGCGCGAAAATAATATTAAAAGGCAGAAAAAGCGCAAAAGCGATTGACGACCAGTAAACTTTTTTAAGTTTTTTTAGAAATTTCATATAGATATATATAAAGTATCTATTATAAAAAATAATATATCAACTGTATTTTATGTAAAACTTTTTCTCCACTTTGCTTATTGCCTGCGTAAAAGCAAATTAATATCTTCATCGGCTATATTTATCGCTTCTCCAAGCCGCGCTTTGCCTGATGTTACCGACTCAATCATTTCTCTAAAAATATTATTTACTTTTTCGCTATCGGGCTCAAGCCATGCTTTAGACATAAGAGCCGAATCATAAAATATTGACATAAAAGGGTTGTCTGGCCTATTTGAGAGAAGGTCTCTTCGCGCTGGCGGTAATTTTAACTTATCAGATAAAAAAGCAACGCTATTTTGATTTGTAAGAGAGAAAGCGGCGGCAAAAGCTCCATTAGGATTTTTAGAAGCGCGCGGTATGGCAAAAGCGCTCATCTTTCCATATGTTATATTGACGCCTGAATCTTTTGATTGAGGCATTAAAGCCGTGTCAAAATTAAGATTTGGATTAGCGCGATTTATGTCGGAGAGTTCGCTTGCAAATCCAAAATAAATCGCTAAATCCCCGGCGATAAACGATTGTCTTGAGTTTGGAAGCGCTCTATTCCATGAATATATTGACTTTGCAGGATTAGAAAACTCGGTATAAAATCGCGCGGCGGCTTCAGCGGGAGATGTCGCGAAACCCAATTTGTCGGCGAGAGTTGATTTAAGCTGTTCATTTAGTAAAGCGACTATCGGATTGCCTGATTGCATTATGAGAGTAGACAAAATTTCTTTAGCATTCTCAATATTTCTAAATTCTCCAAACGCCACCAAACTTCGCGTAATATTAGAAGCAGTATCTCTTTGTGTTATTTTCGGACTCAAGACAAAAAGCTCGTTCCAATATCGCGGCGGGACGGAAACACCCGCTGTCTGAAATATATCTCTGTTCCAATACATAACAAGCGGGTCAATGGTAAAAGGAAAACCGAGCATTCCTGTTTGCGTTAAATATAGTTCGCCTTCTTCTATAAAAATATTTTTAAAATCTCTTGATGGAAAACTCTTATAAGGTATTTCTATTATTTTGTCTTGATTGCGGAGTATAGAATTATGATTAAGCAAGAAAAGGTCTGGTCCGACACCTGATGCGAGAGCTTCTATAAATTCGCTCTCATATGTTTTTTCATCTTTTTTTATATACTTAACTCCTAAAAAATTTTTGTTTTCAGTTGAAATTTCTCTTAATAAATCATTCATAACGGTTTCCGAAACCGTTCCCCATATTTCCACATTGCCTACGCTATTTTTATCTCCGCCAAAACCACCGATGCCTGCAAAAGCAAAGACGCCTATAATCGCTAATACTGCGAATATCGCTATTATTACTATTTGAAAACTTGTCATAATTTTAATTTAAGACCAAAAGTGAAAATATAAAATAATAAAAATCTTTTTTGGCTTTTTCTTTTTGACTTTTTTAATTTCGCATTTTGCGTTTTACGCTTTCATAAATATAAACCCGTAATGATGCTCGCCCGCGTCAAATCTCTCAACAAATTCAAATCCATTTTCTGTAAATAATTTTTCTGCTTCGCTTTCCGTAACGATGTTTTTTGCTTCAGGACCTATACCTTTGAAAGAGTCCATCCAATCAACAATCATAATCTTTCCTTTTATTTTCAAAACTCGTTTTATTTCGGCGATTGCGTTATTTTTTTTCTCAATCTGAAAAAGAATATTGGTAAAGATTACAGCGTCTATCGTATTATCTCCAAGTTTCGCGCCTCCAATTTTCTCAATGTCTCCGTGTAATATGTCAATATTATACCTGTGTTCCGAAACGGATAAATTTTTAATTTTTCTCAATAACTCATCTTGTATGTCAATGGCGTAAATACGACCCTCATCGCCGACAATCTCTGAAGCGAGTATCGTGTAATGTCCCGACCCGACTCCAAAATCGGCGACTCTCATACCTCTTTTAAGTCCGAGATGTATTATATTATTTTTAGGATTGGAAAACATAATTCATAGAAATAATAAAAAAATAAAATATACAACCTTTAACTTATTTTAATTTTTAAAATATACAGTTCCATATACTCCATATTGTAACATTTTCTATTTTGTTAAATCTTTTGAGAAGTCATCTATATTATTATAAATCTTATTTATATACTCGTCCATTAAAATTTTTAATTATTATCATATAGGCAAGTATTTTATTTTTATCGCGCGATATTTCAGATTTTTCATTTTTTATTTTGTGTTTTAGAGACATATTAGAGCGGCTATCCTATCGCCGTCTCGTAATCTCATAATTCTCACGCCTTGCGTCTGCCTTCCAAGAGACGGCACTTCTTTTAAATCAAGCCGAATAACTTGACCTTTTTTTGACATAGCTACAAGTTCTCCGTCTTTTATATAATCGCTTCCAACAATACGCGCGGCTATCAAATTACCTGTCTTTGCCGTAACCTTCGCTGTCTTTATCCCCGAACCGCCTCTTTTCTGCGTTTTATATTCCTTAATCTTTGTTCTCTTGCCATAACCCGCTTCGCTAATCGTTAAAATATCCGAATCAAAAGCGTCTTTTTTAATAATATCTGCGCTAATCACAAAATCGTCTTTTGAAAGTTTTATAGCGCGAACTCCCGCCGCCGCGCGCCCCATTTTTCTTATATCAGAACCTTTGAATCTTATCGCTTTCCCTTTTGCCGTCGCGACAGAAACATGAGCGTCTTTTTCAAGAAATGACGCTGATATAAGTTTATCATTTTTATTTAAAGTTATGGCAAGCAGTCCGCTTTTTCTTACCTCATAAAAACTTTCCGCGGAAACTCTTTTTGCTGTTCCATTTTTTGTAACCATCATCAGCGACAATTCATCTTTTTTCAACTCTTTGGAAAATTGCAGGACGGATGTTATATTCTCTCCCTGCGAAAGCGATAGAAAGTTCATTATTGATTTTCCGCGAGTCGCGCGCTTGCCTTCTGGTATGTTATACATTTTCATTTGATACACTTTTCCTCTGTCAGAGAAAAATAATATGTCGCTATGCGTATTTGCCGTAAGAAAAGTCGTTACGAAATCCTCTTCTTTTGTGTTTAAATCAATCACGCCCACTCCTCCGCGTCTTTGCTTTTTATATTCGTCCGGGTTTGTCCTTTTTATATAACCTCCTGAAGTCAGAATTAACACGCTTTCTTCGTCTGGAACAAGGTCTTCTGCGGAAATTGATTTTACTCCGCTTTTCATTATCTTTGTTCTTCTTTCATCGCCATATTTTTCAATAATTGCTTTAAGTTCATCTTTGATAGTTGTAAGAATTTTTTTCGGACTTGCGAGAAGTTCTTTAAGATTTTTAATAAGTTCTTGTATCGCTTTTAGCTCGTCTTCAATCTTCTTTCGCTCAAGTCCGGCGAGTTTTTGGAGTTTCATTTCAAGAATTGCCGCCGCCTGCTTGTCGGAAAACTTAAATTCTTTCATCAAAGCGTTATGCGCGGACGGCGCGTCTTTTGACGCTTTAATGGTTTTTATAATTTTATCTATATGCTCAAGCGCTTTTTTAAGACCAATTAAAATATGTTCTCTGTCTCGCGCTTTTTTAAGGTCAAACTCCGTTCTTCTGCGAACTATTGTCTGCCTGTGAGAAATAAATTCTTCAAGTATTTTTTTTAGCGATAATGTTTGCGGCACTCCGTCCACGAGCGCGACCATATTAAAATGAAAAGTTTCTTCAAGTTGCGTGTGCTTATAAATATAATTAAGAACATTTTGCGGATGGGCTCCCGATTTAAGCTCCACGACAACTCTTATATCTCTTGTTGACTCATCGCGGAGGTCTTTAATTCCTTCAAGTTTTTTATCTTTGACAAGGTCTGCGATTTTTATCAATAAATCCGCTTTATTGACGCGATACGGAATAGAAGTGATTATGATGCTAAAATTTCCTTTTTTGTCCTCAATAATCTCCGCTTCGCCACGCGTCAGCACGCCTCCTTTTCCTCCAGAATACGCGTGGTGAATGTCTTTATGATTAAAAATTATTCCGCCTGTGGGAAAATCAGGACCTTTTATGTGTTTCATCAGGTCTTCCGTTACGGCGTCTTTATTATCTATAAGCTCAATTGTCGCATTGCATACTTCGGTGAGATTGTGTGGAGCTATATTTGTAGCCATACCAACGGCAATGCCAAGCGTGCCGTTTAACAGTATGTTTGGCGCCGCGGACGGCAATACTATAGGCTCTTTTTTTATGCCGTCATAATTTGGACGCCATTCAACGGTCTCTTTTTCCAAATCACGCAAAAGCTCGGAGGAAATTTTTGCCATTTTTGCTTCCGTATAACGCATAGCCGCTGGTCTGTCTCCGTCAATACTGCCAAAATTTCCTTGTCCTATAACAAGCGGATACCTGTATGAAAAATTTTGCGCCATTTTTGCCATAGCGTCATAAAGAGCCGTGTCGCCGTGCGGATGATATTTACCCATAACATCTCCGACAACGGCGGCGGATTTTCTAAATTTCGCGCTCGCCACAAGACCCATCTGATGCATTGTATAGAGAATTCTTCTATGCACGGGCTTAAGACCGTCGCGAACATCGGGAAGAGCGCGGGCTGTTATAACAGACATCGCGTAATCAAGATAAGACTCTTTCATTTCAGAGCTTATATTTTGCTGTATTACATTTTGGCGCGGTATTTTTTCCGCGCTGTTTTCTTGATTTTTATCTCCTTCTTTTGCCATAAGTTGCTTTAATTATAGCATATATTATAAAATTTGAAAGAAAAATTTTATTATAATATTAACTTGAAAATTTGAAGAACTTGGAGGTTAAGAACTTAAAGGTTCAACCTCAACCTTTTAACATTTAACAGGAAGCGCGATATCCTATAAAATACGAATGTATAGGAAGCGCGACTTCCTGACTTTTTAAGTGTAAGTTACGAAACTATTTTAGCGATTCAATTTTTACTTTATTATACATCTGTCTATGTCCCCTTTTTTTGAAATAACGAGATTTTGCTTTATATTTAATCACATCAATTTTTTTGGCTTTTCCTTCTTCTTCAAATATACCGATAACTTTCGTTTTTTCTATATATGGAGCGCCTATTTCAATATCCTTGCCATTATCAATAAGAAGCACTTTGTCAAAAGTGATTTTATCGCCCTTTTTATACTCTCCGGAAAGCTTTTCAATTTTAATCGTATCCCCCTTTGAAACACGATATTGTTTGCCCCCAGTCTCTATTACGGCAAATTCTTTCATATTATTATTATATTAGCTTATTTTTAAAAAAAATCAAGCTTCAAACTTTTCTTCCGATTATAAATCGAGCTGTGGACACGGTCAGAGGCGAGAAAGTTGATTTTGTAAATTATTCTTCTTTGTTCGGCTTGTCTATCAAAACAATTCCTATGTCTGTTGATTCGCCTGTAATTTTCAGCACATCTTTATCAATTTTGCCGAACTCCTTTGAGGCGCTGTTATAGTGATTGACTGTTGTTGAGAGAGAATTGCCGACCTTTTTGAAATAATCGTCATAACTTTTCAAATGTCTTGTAAGCCCTTCCACATACTTCCCTATCTGCTTTGCCGACTCTTCAATTTTGAAAGCTCTAAAACCATAAAGCACAGATTGCAAATACGCGGCAAAGGTTGTCGGAGATACTATAATCACATTTTTGTCTTTGTAAGCATAATCTATTAAACTCCTTGTGTTCACGCCAAAACCAATGTTCTCATTTACAAGCAAATCATAATAAATCCCCTCCGCTGGAATAAACATAAATGCAAACGGGAGCGTCCCGTCTTTTGGCTTTATATATTTTGCCGTCTCGTTAATTCTTTTCTTGAGGTCTTTTATAAACTCTTCTCCAAGCTCTGCTTTTCTATTTTCATCTTCTTCATTTATCATACGATTGTAATTATCAAGAGAAAACTTCGCGTCAACGGATATTACTCCATCTTTTGTGATAATCACGGCGTCCGTTATGTCGCCGTCATTAAACCGATACTGTAATTTATAAGAAGTTGGGGGCAGTATATTGCTCAATATAAGCTCCAAACTTGCTTCGCCTAAATTTCCTCTCTGTTTCTGATGTTTCAACACTTTCTCCAAATTTCGTAATTGTTCCGTTATAGTAAGAACTTGTTTGCTTGATTCATTTACTTCCGTCATACCTTTTGACACATCTTTTAAATGTTTTATCATCTGTTCATTTATATCATTTATAAGTTTCTGCGATTGATTAAACTGATATCTTACCGATTCGCTCATATTTTTAGTATTTTCACCCAATTTATTGTCAAGAGATTTTGTAAGCTCTTGAAGCTGATTTTGTATAAGAAGCGAGGATTGACTATCTTCTTTTCCGCTTCGTTTGCGGATAATAAACCAAATAATAATACCGTTTATGGCGGTAAAAATAATTAAAATTATCCCTATTGTCCAAATGGCGCTCATACTCATATTAAGTTTATTTTATCATAAATTATTTTAATTATGAAATTTGCTTATTTTTAAAAAATAAAAAGTATTTTATCGTTTCAATTGTAATTAAATTAAATACGCCAATACCGCATAAAAACAAAAATTGTTCCAATGAAAGCGTGGTAAGAGACAAAAGAGCGCGCAATGGCGTAAACGATAAAGTAGCGATAAGAATTAAAATATTTATAATAAAAGCGATAATTAAAAAAATGTTTGAAAATATATTTATTTTCCACAAAGCAGTATCAAAACTCTTCAAAGAAAATGTGAAAAAAATAGCATCCATTGATATTGCGACAAACATCATTGTTCGCGCTTCATCAATAGGCATTCCAATTTTTAAAAATATAAAATATAAAATTGTAAGAAATATTCCCGTTATAATACCAATGGTAAGAATAAACTTTTTAATTACAGGCGTTAAGATATCTTTAGAAGTAAGCAAATTTGGTTTTCTATTCATTATGTTTTTATCTCCTTTTTCAAACGCAAACGCGAAACTCATCGGTCCTCCGCCGATAATATTAGACCAAAGAATTTGAGCAGGAAGAAGCGGTAATGATGCGCCAAAAATAAGCGCTCCTCCTATTATAAGCACTTCCGCAAAACTTGTTGAAAGCATATAAGCAAGAATTTTTTTTATATTATCAATTATCTTTCTGCCCTCCTCAATGGCGGAAACTATTATAGAAAAACTATTGTTAAGAAGTATTATGTCGGACGCTTCTCGCGCGATTTCCGTGCCGCTTCCAATTGCAATGCCAATGTTCGCGGCTCTTAAAGCTGGCGCGTCATTTATGCCGTCTCCTGTCATTGCGACAACTTCGCCGCTGTCGCGTAAAATTCTTGATATGCGAAGTTTTTGCTCAGGAAGCGCGCGCGCAAAGATTTTTATTTCTCTTAGCGTCTTCAAAAGAGTTTTGTCATCTTGAAGAGCCAAATCGCTTCCAAGAAGAGCGATATCGTTTTCTTTGGCAATACCTACTTTTATCGCGACATTTTTAGCTGTTTTAGGATTATCGCCTGTTACCATCATAATACGCGCGCCAGCTTTTTGCGCTTTTAATACCGCTTCTTTTACATCTTTTCTTATCGGGTCTTCAAATGTCATAAGTCCGACAAATATAGCATTGTTCGCAAGAATTTTTTCATTTCTTTCTTTTTGTTCATTAAATCCGCTGTCCATATTTTTCCAAGATACATCTTTATATGATACGGCTATAAAACGCATTCCATCAGCGCTTCCTCTGTTTTGTATTTGTTGAAAATCTGTATAATCTTTTGCGTTTAATTTTGTTACTTTTCCATTTTTTAAAACATATGTTGAATGGTCAAGTAAAAATTCAGGCTCACCGCTTAAATATAATCTTTTTTTATTGTTTTTATACATATTAAGAGACGCTCCGAATCTTCTTCTTGATTCAAATTTTAAAAATTCAATTCTTTTATTTTCATCATTTATATCATTCTGCGACACGCCATTTTCAAGACCTGATACAACGACAGCTTTTTCTATCGGTCTTCCGTGAACAGTTAATTTACGCGGCGCGTCAGAGCCTTCTTCAACAAATGCGTCCGAAGCAAGAACTGCCATAATAAGAAGATTTTTGTCGTCTTCTGTCATTCCCTTTCCGCCAGTCCTGATGGATTGAAGGGTGTATAAAGAATTCAGTTTCATTTTTGCTTCTGTCAGCGTGCCTGTTTTGTCTGTTAAAATCACGGTAGTCGCGCCAAGTGTCTCAACAGCAAGAAGATTTCGCACAAGACCTCCCCGTTTTAAGATTGATTCCATGCCGAGCGCGAGTGTTACCGTTACCGCCGCCGGCAAACCCTCTGGCATCGCGGAAACAGCGATGGCTATTGCTATTAAAAACATTTCTCCAAACTGCTCTCCTCTTAATATCCCTATTATAAGTATTACGGTTATAGATACTGTTATAATATAAATAATAAATTTTGATATTTTTCTTATATTAAGCTGAAGTGGCGTAGGATGAGCTCTTATCGTTCCAAGCTGTTTTGCTATTTTTCCAATTTCCGTATTTTCTCCTGTTTCAACCACAATACCAATACCGTTTCCAGATAAAATCAGCGTGCCTTTCCATACCATATTAGACCGTTCGTATAAAGGCGTCTTTTTTTGAAATGTCTTACTTTCTTTCAATACAGGAACCCACTCACCCGTGAGAGACGCTTCGTCTGCTGATAAATTGTTCGCTTTCAATATTCTAATATCTGCTGGAACCTGAAATCCGCCGTCAAGCGCGACAATATCACCCGGCACTAAATTTTCCGAAAGAATAACCGATTTTTTGCCATCTCTTATGACTGTAGTGTATTTAATTTGAGCTTTGTTTAATTTTTCAAAAGCGCGAGACGCTCTTTCTTCATAAAATACTCCTATTATCACATTTATAATAAGAGCGGCGAATATAACTATTGTGTCTAAAAATTCTCTCAAAAAGAAAGTAACTATGCCGGCTCCAAGCAGAATAAGCGCAAGAGGACTTATAAATTGTTTAGCAATTTTATCAATAATTGTGATTTCTTCTTTTGTCTCAAAAATATTTTTTCCGTATTTTTTTTGATAATTCGCTATTTTATCCGACAATAAACCGTCTTCTAAATTTGTAGAAAAGATTTTTTCTAAATATGACGGCGAGAAAATCTCCCACGATGTATTTTTTGTTTTTATCATAATCTTCTTTTTAGTATATCAAATAATCATAGATTTTTGACTTTTAATTTTTAATTTGTGACTTTTATATCGTCCACTAACAGATATGTTATAATATCTCTATGATTCATAAACAAATAAAAGAAAAGATAAAAGAAGCCCTTAAAGCGAGAGCCGAGATACAGCTTTCCGTTTTTAGAGGTTTGCTTGCCGCTTTTATAAACGAACTTGTAGCGACAAAAAGAAAACCAAATAAAGAACTTTCTGATGAAGAAGCTCTTTCTGTAATCAAAAAGCAGGCAAAACAAAGGAAGGACTCTATTGAACAATTCAGAAATGGCGGCAGAAACGACCTTGCTGAAAAAGAAGAAAAAGAGCTTGTCATAATTTCTGAATATCTGCCGAAAGAAATGAGCAAAGAAGATATAGAAAAAATCGCTAAATCCAAAAAGAAAGAGCTCGGTATAAATGATAAATCCAAAATAGGAATCCTAATGGGAGCTCTTATGAAAGAATTCAAAGGGAGAGCCGACGGAGCGATTGTAAAAGAAGTCGCGGATAATTTATTTTTGTAATTTATAATTGGGGTTGAAAAAACACCGATAGATATAAATATCTGTCGGTGTTTTTTCAATTAAAATAATCTAATATTACTCCTCTTCTGAAACTGTCTTTATCGCTTTAAATTCAGCCGACACAGGATTTCCGTCAGTATCTGTCAATAAGAAATCTTTTGTTAAGTCAAACGCTCTGTCCCCATCGTCTTGTCTTATCATTGCGTGATATATTTTTCCATCTTCTGTGCCCCTCAAAAGTTCCACTATGCCGGAGCTTAACCCGGGGTCAAACAATTGAGCCCCCAATGCATTCCCCGGAATACCATTATCGGATTCATTTATAACAACCCACCCTGTATTTTCCAAATTGACAAACTCAATCTCAACATTGATTCCGGCTTTTTGGTCGCGAACTAATATCGCGTTTTGAGCCGAGAGCGCGGCACCCGACAATTCATCTTTATTTTTCTCTGTCGCTACGTCCCCCGCCGTCTTCGCAACAGGACCTTTAATAAAAAACCCAGTTCCCGCATAACCTATAATTACGCCTATTATAAAAGCGACTATTACTTTCACAGTAAATACACTATTATTTTCCATATTATTATTCTCACTTATTTTATCTGATAATAATTTCATAATTATTATAGAATATCAAATATTATAGTCCGCACAAGGATTGACTTTCTTCCATAATGTTTTGGATTTTTTTCTCATCAAAACCGATTGAAATAAGTATTTCTCTATTTTTTTTAATATTCCTGCATAATACAATTTTGTTTTTTATCAATCTTGTCTTATCCTCTTGAGATAAAACCGTTAAAGCTGTTACAGGATGCACTCCCGTCTCGTCTATAAGATTTCGCAAGTTTCCTTGTTTTGGATAATTCCAAGACACCATTTTCATTCCAACACAATTTCCATATTGAATAGCATCACTGGTAAATTTTGTATTTGTAATAATCCAATCTTCATCAATCAAGACACTATCATTTTCTCGTTTAATTTTTCTTATATCTTCAAATCGCGAATGGACATAAAGAGCGACTTTTATATCCGAACGATTTCCAAGTTCATTATGAAATTTTATTTCTGCTCCGATTTTTTTGTCGTCTTTTTGCGCAATTATATCAACTTCGTGTTTAACGCAAGCGCCTTGTATTATTTCTCCAACTTTGACATCATACCCTTTCGCGCGAAATATCTCCGCGATAAAATCCTCAAACGGGTAACCAGATGGACCAAGCGCAAGCAAAGCGCGCTTCATTGAATATCGCGCCGCGATTGGTTTTTCAAATTGTTTCAAAATCTTAAACGCATGCCTATAAATTTCAGATGTTGTCATTCCATCTTTAAGCTCTTTCTCAATATGTTTAATCACTTTCTCTGTCTCATCTTTGCCCGCGCCGGAGTGTTCAAGAGAATTACGAAGTTTTGACGCGTCAAACATCTCTTTATCTCCGTCTTGTTTTATAATCAATATCTGTTTTGTCATTTCAATATTATAGCAATAATCATCTATAAAAGTAAAAATTTTATATATTGATTAAACTTTCCACAAGTCAGACTTGTGGAAAATCTACAAAAGTAGAAATTTTATATATTAATAAACATAACTTGACGGAGGTGCGACCTCTGTCAACTATTAAACTAGTATTCTTGGAACAAGAAAGATATAATCTACAAAAGTAGAAATTTTATATATTGATTAAACTTAGATTTAGATATAATACTTAAACAATCTACAAAAGTAGAAATTTTATATATTGATTAAACGGATGGGAGCGTGATTATTGCGACCTAATCTACAAAAGTAGAAATTTTATATATTGATTAAACAAAGAATTATTAAGAAGTTTTAATTGATCTACAAAAGTAGAAATTTTATATATTGATTAAACAAATATATTACAAAGGAGATTATGACATCTACAAAAGTAGAAATTTTATATATTGATTAAACTAAATGATATGGCAACACAACCACTTAATCTACAAAAGTAGAAATTTTATATATTGATTAAACTCAATCGAGCGTGTAGAAAATACCACATCTACAAAAGTAGAAATTTTATATATTGATTAAACGGATACATTCAATGCTGATGGCTCAAATCTACAAAAGTAGAAATTTTATATATTGATTAAACTAAGGAATATATAGTTAAACCAATAATATCTACAAAAGTAGAAATTTTATATATTGATTAAACTTACAAAATATATTCGTCGTCTCCGATCTACAAAAGTAGAAATTTTATATATTGATTAAACAGTGGGTCTTTTATTTAAATCATCACCATCTACAAAAGTAGAAATTTTATATATTGATTAAACGAAGCGAGAATTAAATCAGGATACTCATCTACAAAAGTAGAAATTTTATATATTGATTAAACTACGGACTTAATATAATGCCCGCACAATCTACAAAAGTAGAAATTTTATATATTGATTAAACATAATTTTGCAACTCGCGAAACTTGTATCTACAAAAGTAGAAATTTTATATATTGATTAAACTTCCTCAGTGATGTGGAACTTTTTAGATCTACAAAAGTAGAAATTTTATATATTGATTAAACGGAAACGGATTTAATTGTTCCGTAATATCTACAAAAGTAGAAATTTTATATATTGATTAAACTTAGGTGGTTGAAGTTTGGCTAAATCATCTACAAAAGTAGAAATTTTATATATTGATTAAACTGTGGATATTTTGGCAATAATTCAAAATCTACAAAAGTAGAAATTTTATATATTGATTAAACGCCATTAGGAGTAATAAAGGTGGCTTGATCTACAAAAGTAGAAATTTTATATATTGATTAAACAAAATCGTATAAATTATTTTCAACTAATCTACAAAAGTAGAAATTTTATATATTGATTAAACCTCCCCAGTAGGGGGGCATACTCTTTAATCTACAAAAGTAGAAATTTTATATATTGATTAAACAAATCTAGAACGAGTAGCGGCAATAGATCTACAAAAGTAGAAATTTTATATATTGATTAAACTTGCCATGTTTAACTATTTTATTTAATCTACAAAAGTAGAAATTTTATATATTGATTAAACCTAAAACAATTATTCGTATGGTTACAATCTACAAAAGTAGAAATTTTATATATTGATTAAACACAAAACCGACGGGCGGTTCTGTAGTATCTACAAAAGTAGAAATTTTATATATTGATTAAACTAATCGCGGCGTATTTGTTCGTTAGATCTACAAAAGTAGAAATTTTATATATTGATTAAACACACAAAGTTGACGAAGAAACACAAGATCTACAAAAGTAGAAATTTTATATATTGATTAAACGTAGGACTGACAACCTGTGAAATGCTATCTACAAAAGTAGAAATTTTATATATTGATTAAACACGGATTATATCCGGTAAAAGCATAAATCTACAAAAGTAGAAATTTTATATATTGATTAAACTGTTGCTTGTTTATGTAATATTCTATCATCTACAAAAGTAGAAATTTTATATATTGATTAAACTCATTCATTATTCTATCACCCCAAGTATCTACAAAAGTAGAAATTTTATATATTGATTAAACTCTCTGCCGCCTCTCTCACTATATCATCTACAAAAGTAGAAATTTTATATATTGATTAAACTTTTTGGCGGCAGAGAGTTGTATATATCTACAAAAGTAGAAATTTTATATATTGATTAAACTCTATGGTAATTGATGATGGTGGTGAATCTACAAAAGTAGAAATTTTATATATTGATTAAACATATAATGATTAGCATTAAAGGTAAGATCTACAAAAGTAGAAATTTTATATATTGATTAAACTAATGACGCACCAAATATTCCCCCAAAATCTACAAAAGTAGAAATTTTATATATTGATTAAACCAAAGACACCCTCTTTTGGTTTTTGAATCTACAAAAGTAGAAATTTTATATATTGATTAAACGAAGCGAGGATCAAATCAGGATACTCATCTACAAAAGTAGAAATTTTATATATTGATTAAACATAGAATTGGAAAATGGTTGGAACTGATCTACAAAAGTAGAAATTTTATATATTGATTAAACAAAACACGATTACGAAAATTTGCTATTATCTACAAAAGTAGAAATTTTATATATTGATTAAACTTTATCTGATATATTATTTCGTGTCTATCTACAAAAGTAGAAATTTTATATATTGATTAAACATTATACTAAAATAACATCAGCTTGATCTACAAAAGTAGAAATTTTATATATTGATTAAACTCTGAGATTGGCTTAATATAAAGATATTTTTAATATATCTTACTTTTATTAAAAAAATAAATTGTTGTAATATAAGCATATTTTCAGATTA
>Ga0210019_1000730_pt1 | contig 39631 bp, 45 predicted proteins | sample CryGeyCG2114_020_2_FD_183969 | JGI IMG/M metagenome (GOLD analysis project Ga0210019, IMG submission 183969) | Groundwater microbial communities from aquifer - Crystal Geyser CG11_big_fil_rev_8/21/14_0.20 (SPAdes) (version 2) | ecosystem: Environmental > Aquatic > Deep subsurface > Groundwater ...
CAATAAACTTCATCTTCTCATCCATCAACTTACACTCCTTCCACGGCATTTTTATTTCCCCTTCAAATGCCTAAAAGTGTAACCTATGTCTCCGGTATAAAGTGTTACCTATGTCTCAAGTCGTACACATGCCTCAAAGCTTCTTCAACGAGCTCATGATTAAAAGCGATAATCAAGCGCCTCTTGCGCGCCCTTTAAGCTACTTTTTCCTACTTTGCTCATATCTCACCCTAAGTAAGCTAAAACCAACTGTTTAATAGGGTTTACAATTGATTTTTGCAAGCGAAAACTGAAGGGGTTGAGGCCAAGTTGTTTATTATTTGAGGCGAATAGCTAACCCTATTTAACGAAAATAATGAGCAACTTGGACCAATTTCACTCAGTTTGCAGCGTGAAAATGAATTGTAAACAAACCCTAAAACATCATGACTTATTTTGATTGAGGCGAAACAGGACTTCGACAAAAGGATTTTATAAAAAAAAACCAAACCATATTCGTCAAAAAGAAGCCCATCCGAAATACCGCTAGGCTTTATCCTTAGACTTCAAGCGCGACAAGTGACCAGGGTGATATTAAAACCAAAATCTTTAGGCTCACCTTTAGCCCAAACTTTTTCTAGCGCAGGCCTGGCAAACGTAGACACAGGATCCACACCGGCTTGTTTAATATAATTTTGAACCGCCGACCAACTGCTCATATAACCCAAGTAGTCCTCTAACGACCACTGGCGTGAAACTGAAAAACTCTCACGCAGTGAGCCTGAAAAAGGCATGGGTAAATCCAAATAGTCTTTATCCACATATTGACGTTCTCTATCCCAATATGGACCCACAACGTTTTTATAAAAATGCACGATAGCATCAGCGATATCAGACTCATCCGTCAAGGATAACGCATAGGTCCACGCCGCAAAAACACCACCCGGCTTCAAAACACGCCTAACCTCACGATAAAAAGGCTCGCCTGCAAACCAATGCAAGGCTTGAGCCACCGTCACACAGTCCTGCGAGCTATCCGCAAGACCAGAAGCCTCGGCAGGCGCTGCAAAATAATGCACTTTAGGATGAGATGCGGCATGGTCAATTTGCTTTTGAGACAGGTCCGTCGCTTCAACCCGATCAAAATAATCTGCCAAAGCAACTGCAGCTTGTCCATTACCCGTAGCGCAATCCCAAACACTTTCATGAGCCGACGCCTTTTGAGCAATCGCCTCAAATAATTCACGGGGATAATCTGGACGATATCTTGCGTACAGATCGGCCTGATTAGAAAAAAGATCTTTGGTCATAAGCACCTCCTATTTCGAATTAAACAAAGAGAGTAGACTTTCGCGCACATACTGACAGGCAGGGTCATTATGTGAAATTTCATGCCAATACAATGACGTATCAGGAAATGGTTTTGAGCGAATCGGTTCAGCCGCCAAGTGATAGCGCTTAAGCAAAGGCTCTGAAAACCGTCGCCCTGAAAATGTCACTAAATTATTTTCAGCTGCAGCCTGAATCGCCACCAGAGGATCAGAGACAATGAGATTAACCTGACAACTATCTGATAAACGTTTTTCCAGATAAACCAAATGCGGGTGCAACAAAACACGTGTACGCCCAGTGAAAACCACGACTTCGCAATCACGAATGCTTTTCAAACTACCATCAAACTGTTTCCAGATCTTATGAGACTTTGAGGCCAAAACCACGCCCTCATCACTGAACAGGGTTCTTTTATGAACGTTTTGAAGATCAATATCAAAATACGTCAAACCAATATCAATATCACGATCAACAAACGGCTGAATACCGGATATATCCCACAAAGATTTCACGACAATACGCAAGCCCGGCGCTTCGCGACGAATTTTAGAAAGCAACGCAGGCAAAACCACAGAAGCAGCGTAAGGTGAAACCCCAAGCCTAACCTCAGTTTGAAGAGATGCAGGATCAAATGGCTGCCGACCACAAAAAAGGACCTCAAGCTGCGACAAAGTAGCGTGCACTTCAGGCGCCAAAGCTTTGGCACGCTTAGTTAAATGCATCTTTCCTGCTTGTCCGCGGACCAAAAGCTCATCATCAAAAAGCTCGCGCAACTGCTTTAAGTTGAGGCTCATCGCAGAAGGTGTGATACACATTTCATCGGCCGCGCCACGCACACTTTTCTGCATGAGCAGCGCTGATAAACTTTTTAATAAATTAAAATTTACGCTCGATAGTTTAGTCATACTTGATATTAAAATTAAATTATACAATATTTACTTGATTGTGAATATAGTCCATAATGGCCAAAAACAAAAGTACTTTTTGTATGAACCCAGAACTCAGTCACAGGCGCGTTGTCGCATTTGCATCACTACTGATCGTAAGTTCACTGATTGCGATTGATCTTTTTTCACCCGCACTCCCTACGATACAGGCAAGCCTGAGCCTGTCACAGGAATACACCCGAAATTTAATCAGCGTTTTCTTTATAGGCATCGGTTTCTTCAGCCCTATCTTTGGTTTTTTAAGCGATCGCTTTGGTCGAAAGCCCACCATCATCTGCGCGCTTGGCTTAAGTTTATTGGCCAATCTATTATGCGCAAGCGCGCAAAACGGGGGCGAACTACTGTTTTATCGTTTACTTTCCGGGATCGCCGCAGGCGGCCTGGTCGCCAACGCTCGCGCTGTTATTCTAGATAGCGTGCATGAACGCCACTTGATTATACAAAGCTTTGCCACTTACGCTATCGTCGCACAACTCTCTCCCTGCATCGCACCCAGCGTAGGAGGCATGATCACCCACCTCTTCAACTGGCGAATGGTCTTTATCTTTATCGCTCTTTTATCCATATTCTCATTGCTTATCATTATTTTCAAATTTCAAGAAACTCAGAACACGACAGAAAAACCCACACTCCAAGCCAGCCTTCATCAGCTCAAGCAGATGCTCCTAAACCACAAACCCATGATTTACAGTGTACTCTCCGGCATTCTCACCGCTTATATCATGAGCTTTTTCAATAGCGCGCCTTTTTTATTAGAGAATCATTTTTGTCTATCGCCCACACTAAGCGGAACGCTACTGCTTTTGTTCCCGGCAGCCTTTGTTTTAGGTTGTCATATAACCCGCAAACTCAACCAAAAAGAAAGAAAAAACATACGCTATATCGTAAGCTACACTCTAAACTATCTCGCTTTATCATTAATTTATCTTTTGATCAGCCACTACAGTGACAGCCTTACCGTGCTGATTATTTTCGCAATTTTATTTGGTATCAACACGGGCTTGCTCGCCCCCCTACTCACAGGCGAAAGCATGAGCGGCCTTCAAGGTGGCCACGGTCTTGCAGGCGCCACACAGTCCATGATAAAAATGCTCTCAACGGGGGTTTTTGCCTGGATCACAACGTTTGTTTTCATCAACAGCAACCAAGCCATGGCAAAAAGCGATACCATTCTTTCCGCTATTCTTCTTTTCATCTTAGGCGCTTTGATTATTTTGGAGCGCCGGCAGTCGGCCTTAAATAAAATAAAAAGAACGCCGAAATACCGAAAATAATGACAGCCGTATTCAATAAGCCAAGACGAAATAACTGACCGTGCGTCAAAGCCTGTACAACAGACGATGCGAGCCCCGAACTCATTAAACCAAACGCATTCAGCAAAGCAACCGCATAGGCTGCGCGCTTTGGAAAATAAGACGCTCCCTTAGACATGAGCACGGTATTCGAAAAACCATTACCCGCCACAAAAATCATCATGGGCCAAATCATAAAAAAGGCAACGTGAAAAACAAACAACCCCGCAATCATCATACACAGACTGCCCAAGCCATTTAAACAAAAGCCAATGTACAAAATTGTATTAGACGATACATAACGCATACTGAAACGAGCCGAGAGCGATCCCACAACATACGCAACGGCCAGATAAAGGTAGAAGTGGCCGATGGCTTTATCCGTATAACCCAGATGATGAAAGATAAAGGGCGATTCCGACAGATAAGTAAAATAAGCAAAAAACGTACTCATTATGGCTAACAAGCACGCCAGAAACTGTGGGCGCTTTAGAATAAAAAGATAATTACCCAAAACATCTCGAATCTTAAAGCTGTGATCCACCCCCTCAACTGGCCCAAGTCTCTGCGCTTTCCAAGTTAAGATGGTGTGAACCAAGCCAAAGATAAGCAAAAAAACAAAGATCGCTCGCCAGCTAAACAGCCAAGATAAATAACCACCCAACATCGGGGCAAACGCAGGCGACAAAGACATCAGTGGGCCGACAATCAGCAAGATCTTGACCATTTCATCAGCACTGTACAATCTCGGCATGCTCGCACGCGCCACCAAGGCCACCAAGGCTGCAAATACAGCTTGAAAAAAACGCATCACGAGAAGCACATCCAAACTCGGTGAATACGCGCACGCCAAAGAGGCAAACACGAACCCCACTACACCAATCAAAGCAAATAGGCGATAACCATAACGATCGATCATGGGGGCAAAAAATAATTGCGAAAACGTCAGCCCAAAGAGATAGACACTCAAAACAGCCTGCAAGCTCGCAACACTCACCCCAAAGTAAGCCTGCATGCCGGGCAAGGCCGGCAAGCAGATATCAATCGTTAGGTAAGCGAGCACATAGGCCACACAGGTGTAGATAAAATAAATAGGCTTCATACGTTGACTCAATAGCATCCAAAAAACACGGTAAGCAACGTTATTAGGGCATACCGCGTGACACCCTTCTTCCATCGCTAATCAAATAAGCTGGCAGGTTTAACACCGGACTTATGCAAGTGGTTACACGAAGCCTGTGCTGTTGGGAAAATTTTCATTTCTGAGACGTCCACATGCAAAGGGCGCGTTGCACAATACACTGCAGCATCGGAAATGTCTTCAGCTTTCAAGGGTTGAAAGCCTGCGTAAAAATCATCAGAGCGCTTCTTATCATTCCAGCGCACCTCGCTAAACTCTGTGTGCACCGCACCTGGCGCAATATCGCTTACACGGATTGCCGAACCCAAAAGATCGATTCTCAATGAAGCCGAAATAGCCTTGACAGCATGCTTGGTCATTGAGTAAACATTGCCGCCTAGATAATGCTCGCTGCCAGCCACCGAACTGATATTAATAATATGGCCGGAATTACGCGCCACCATACCTTTAAGCACAGCATGAGTGACATACAGCAAACCCTTGATATTCGTATCAACCATAACATCCCAGTCTTCAAGTTCAGCTTCCTGCATTTTATGGCTACTCAGTGCTAGACCAGCATTATTCACCAGAACATCAATCGCTTGCCAGGCTTCTGGCAAACTTTTGAAGGCTTCTTTAACGCCCAACTTATCTTGGACATCGAGCTTAAATGGTAAAACGTCGACAGAGTAGCGCTCGCCAATCTCTTTTTTCATTGCTTCCAAGCGCTCAACACGTCTTGCGGTTAAAATCAAGCGGCAGCCTTGTTTTGCAAAATCATAGGCTGCTGCACGACCAATACCACTGGACGCGCCTGTAATTAATACCGTTTTGTTTTTTAAATCTAAACTCATCACTACTCCTCATTGTTTTCGATATGAACCGCCAACCAGACACAAACTTGATCTGGGTCTGTCCACGATACACGGTGTTTTTGGTGAGCGGGGATCCAAACATAGTCTCCAGCGCCTAATGTCAGCGTACAATTTTCAAACTCAAGCTTGGCATTTCCCTGCAGCAAAACCACCCACTCATCACTGTTTTGATCATACCACTGCCCTTCTGGCGTAACCTGCCCAGTTGAAATAATCCGCTCAATCTTGAAGCCATCACCCGAGCGCAACGTCTCAAAAAGCTCATCACTGGATCTTCCCTTAGGCAATTGATTAAAAATATTCAGCGCTTTCATACACCCCCTAAAGAATGATGGGAAAATTAGCAATTAGACAGTGTGGTGTTTAAAGCCCATTGCAAGCCTTAGGAACACAGCAAAGAATGATAAAAAATTTTACATGGACTGCTGTAAAAAACAAGCTTTACGCGCGCTGAATCACTTCAATTTTATAACCATCCGGGTCTTCGATAAATGCAATGACTGTGGTGCCGTGCCTCATGGGGCCAGGCTCACGCACAACCTTGGCGCCTTTTTCCCGGGCCGCATCACAAAAAGCATAAGCATCTTCCACGCCGATTGCGATATGACCAAAACCATCGCCCAAGTCATAGTGAGCCGTATCCCAATTGTACGTTAGCTCAACAACAGCATCCGTTTCTTCCAAACCATAGCCCACAAACGCCAAGGTAAAACGCCCACCCGGGTAATCTTTCTGATGAAAAAGCCTCATCCCTAAAATTTCCGTGTAAAACTCAAGACTTTTTGCCAAATCCCCAACACGTAGCATCGTATGCAACAGCCTCATCAACCACCCTCCACTACACTGACTATCAAGACAATAGGAAATCCGAGTATACCCTGCTAAGTTCTGATTTAACACCATGGTGAAACTCTCGCTTCTTGCTTTTAAAAAATGATCGCCTTCAAAATCGGTTTCAAATAGAAATAAAGCGAGCTTTTGTTTAGACTACCTCGTCCAAACGAAAATGTGCGCCGACATTTTTTGGGGGGAAAACAAACACTATCACACCTGAGATAATCGAACACCCCACGATGTAATACGCAATCATCATCGGATCATGGAAGAAATGAATCAGCACTGTGTTTACAAACGCCGCCGTACCACCGACCAGCGCCATATTTAAGTTATAGGCTATCGAAACACCAGTATATCGACCCTTTGCCGGAAGCATTTCTGCCATGATCACCGGCGTGCTAGCCTGTTCCGCACTATAAAAAATAGCCAATGGCAAGAGTATCCAAGCACTCATATAAAAGGGTAAGCCATAAAAAATTGGGATTGCAAAAAATATGTACCCCACAATCGCAAAAGCCAACACACCTTTTCGCCCGTAACGATCATTCATCCACGCAAACAGGGGCACCAACAGCAAGCTTACAATGATGAATTCAGTTTGAATTGCGTAAGCACGCGACAATGGCAACCCTAAAAATACATGCAAATACGTAGATAAATAACCCATGAGCACATAACTACCGCAGGCGCTGATGCACAACAGTGCAAAAATACTGAGAAGTTTAAGCGATTGTGTTTTCAACACATACACAAAGGGCACATACTGAGATGCCCTTCGCGCAATTCGCTCAAAGGTTTCGGACTCCGCCATATCTCGCCGGAGCCATAAACCGAGCAAACCTAGAACACCACCAAAAATAAACAACACACGCCAACCGTATTGCAAAAAGTGGGCAGGCGTCAAGACACTTGAAACAAAAGCGCAAGCCGAAATCGCTAACAATACACCTAAATTACTGCCGTTATTGGTCATCGCACTTAAAAACGCACGCCTGTGTGCCGGCGCTGACTCGGTTAAGTACACCATAGCGCCCGCAAACTCACCGCCAATGCAAAATCCTTGAATTAAACGGCACAAAATCAATAACACACTGGCCAAAACGCCAAAAGATGAAAACGTTGGCAAGAAACCCGTCATAACTGAAGCCAAAGAAATAAAAAAAATGGTCAACTTTAGAGTCTTGGCTCGCCCAAGCCGATCACCCAGATGACCAAGCAATACAGCACCAAAGGGTCGAATGAAAAACCCCGAGGCAAACACGGAAAATGTCAGTAACAAACCTGTAACGCGATTCTCCGCAGGAAAAAACAAAGCCGATATTGTCGGCGCCAAATAAGCAAACAAGGAAAACTCATACCATTCAATAATATTACCTATAATGCAGGCAGCAAGATGACGAATACTTTTCATAAAATCATGTAGAAAATTTCAAGACATGAAATTTACTAAGAAACCGAAAAAGATTCAAGAAAACTAAAAAAACCAGGCCATGCCGAAAAATTAGCGATTGGGCTCATGCGAAAAAAAACCACTCAAACGAAGCGCCTTTTTAAGACCCTGAAATGACTCGGAAAGTATCACACTCATTAAGATCATCGACCCGCCTAGCAACATGGAAACACTGATCCCCTCACCATTAAGCAACCAATCAAACAATACCGCAAACACTGGCTCCAACATAAAAATCAAGGCGGCTTTCGTTGCCGTGGTGTACTGCTGATAGCGAATCTGAATGAACAGCGCAATAATCGTTGCAAACACCGCGCAAAAAACCACAGCTAACACAGATTGGGTATGCCAGCGCCAAGTAAAGCAATGTCCGCGCGAGGAAATAGCAATAATCGGCAAAGCAAAAAATAGCTGATAAAAAGTGAGCAACAGGTAGTCCTTGGTTCGCTGTGTCAACCATTGCACGACCAAAACCGTCATCGCAAAGCAAAAGGTAGACAGCAACACCCAAAAATCACCAAGTGTAATGCCAGACAAATTCTCACCGGTGAGAACATAAATCCCTAAAAGACAAAGTAATACGCTGCCAAAATCAATCAGCCGTGGCCGTCCCAAGCGGAAAAAGGGCGACAAAAAGGGCACAAACAAGACACTTGCGCCAGTAATAAAAGCAGCCCTGGACGCACTGATCGTTTCAAGACCCATAGTTTGAAACACATAAGTCCCGCAGTTTAAAGCCCCCAAAACCAAACCGCCCAAGAGAATCAAAACACTACTTCTTTGCAGGTGCTTAAAAACGAACGGCAACAGAATCAGGCAGGCCAACAAGAAACGCTGGAAGACCAATTGCTCAGGCGTAATTAGTGAAACTGCACGATGCAATAAGGGGAATGTCATTCCCCATATTGCTGTCATTAAGATTAAATAGCTTTGTGCTTTTGTTGTTATTTTCATACAAATCTAAGCAGGCCTTGTCGTCATTAGAAGACCATCAGCACCCTCTCTACTTAATATCACCTCTGCAGACCTCAAAGCATCCAATCTTTCAAGATGTGTACCACCACAAGGGATCTTTGCAAAAAACCCATTGCCCTTAGCTTTCCACATTCGCCTATCAGATAAGCGAGACTCAGCTGGCATGATGTTTGCAGTAATCGATGAAAAGTTCAGCCAGGCTTGAAGGTGCTTATTAAGCTCAGACTGAATTTTTTCAAGATTGCCAAGAACTTCGTCAATCTGAAATTGACGACGCAAACTATTACCTAAGCGATATCGATCTTCACCATGATCAGGAAAAATACGTGAGCAATCTATGGCGGTACCATCAAAATCGTTATTGCCTTGGCTGTCTTTTCTAGCAGGTTTTTTCCAACAATCATTCACCGCCTTGTTAAGTGCCAAGGAAGCCATGTGACTCAAAGAGTGAATGTAACTCAGTTTGTTACGAAAATTCGCATCAACAAAAAGCCCCACAGATTGCCCTAGGGCCGCATCAGCATCTAATGCAGCTTTATCGACAATGTGCGCGACGAACAACGGCCATCCCGCCGTTTTCTTTCGATCTTTAGGAATGCCCTGGTCAAGAAACACTTCATTTGTCTCAGGATTTTTCGCCGCTGTTAAACAATCACGCAGCTCGATTCGTTGATCGCCCAGCATCATATAGCCTTGATCTGCTGGTTGGTCCGGCGAGCGATGGTCTCTTGGATGAACCGGGGTTTTATCCACGATGACCATCAGCTGATCATCGCGCTCCGGCACAGGCAACACCGCCAAAATCGTCGCCCTACCTTCAATATCGCCACCAGGGTAGGTAACAATGGTATCTTGAGACAAACTATCTAATGTCATATTTTCACTCCTTCATAGTAAGTTTGTGGTTCTACTTGATAATCTACTTCTTTATCATCATTTAACAGCGTATTTAAGGTGCTAACATGCAAGCTGTGATGGCAAGCCAACCAAAGAGTGCCGACACTAAAGAGCGCAATGACCAAAAAATCCCAGCCGAAACTCAACACGCCCAAGCCGCCGCCGAAATTACCTAAATAACTGATCAAGGTGAGCCCGCCAAAATAAGGCAACAACCACCAGGTTGAGCGCCAGGCGCTAAAGCATTTTTGGCGCATATAGGCCCTGTAAATCACGAAGAAAACGAGACCAAAAGCAATACTTAACATTAAACGCCAGATCGTCTCCCAACCCGTCCAATATGCAATTAAGTTGCACACCGTAAACGTAATGGCACAAAATACTCGGCTAGCCGGTAATTTAAACGGCCTTTCCAAATTCGGTGCATCGCGTCGCAAAACTAATAAAGCAATAGGTCCGACACCGTATGCCAACACGATAGCTGTTGATTGAAAACCCACAAGGGCTTGCCAAGTTGGCAGAGGTAGAAACAGCATCATACCCACAATGAAGTTGATCATGATGGCCAAAGCGGGCACCCCTTTTTTATTCAACTTCAACATAGCCTGTGGTGTGTAACGATTAACAGACATTGCATAGTTAAGGCGCGAAGTCGTGGCCGTGTAAATAAAAGCCGTACCGAATGGTGAAACTTGGGCGTCAACATAAATCAGCAATACCAGAAAGCCCAAACCCAAGCTTGTCGCAATCCCGGCAAACGGACCCATATCACCACTAAAGCTTAAATGCGACCAGCCGCCATGCACCAAGGCAGAGGCAGGCACAGCACCAATAAAGACCACCTGAACCAACACATAAAGCAGCGTGCAAATTAAAACTGAGCCAATAACAGCCAGCGGGATACCTTTGCCTGGCAATTTCGCCTCGCCCGCCAAAGAAGTTGCTTCCCTAAAGCCCAAGAAAGAAAACACAATGCCTGCCGTGGGAAGCGCCCACAAAATGCCATGCAAACCGTGGGGCGCAAAGTGATGAGACACAAAGTTGTGCGTCGAAAATTTTACATGGGCAATAATGATAATGGTGACAATAGGAATCAACAGCTTCCACAGTGTCATGAAGCTATTTAAACGTGTTAATAGCTTCACGCCCATCATATTGCACCAAGAGATGACCAACATTAACAAGGTCGCAACCACATACCCCGTCAATGTCAGCACCGGCAAACCACCAACTTTATGCATCAGACCTGGCGCATACGTTGAACCGTATTGCAAAATAGCCTGCACCTCAGTTGGTGCCACTGCGACACATGACAACCAGGCCAGCCAGCTCATACAAAAGCTCACCATCGGACCATGAGTAAAGTGTGAGTAACGCGCAATGCCGCCCGCTAATGGCAACATCGACGACAGCTCTGAAAAGGTTAGCGCAATGAAAATAATTAAACCGCCACCCAAAAGCCAACTCAAAATGGCCGCAGGCCCAGTGATTTGCGCTGCATAATAAGCGCCAAACAACCAACCGGAACCCACCATACACCCTACCGAGGCACACAGAAGGCCAAATGATGAAATGGAACGTTGTAGTTTCATACTGCCACCTTATAGTGCTTGTCATAAAAATCGTAACTGATCACACGCTCGCGATGATTAAATAAAATTTCTGCTTGCAATAAGTTGCGTGTCACGTAGGTACGCTGCAACCAGCGGTCATAGCCATCGTAGTAAGCTTTAAATTGATTACGGCCGTGAACCGCCCTGCGATTATCAACAATGAGCAAATCACCCCCCTCAAGCAACACGCCTTCTTTGGCGAAATCGACAGCCGCTTTTAGCTCCTGAAGCGCTTTTTCAGCTGATGGCGTCAAACCCTCCATGAGATCAGGGTCAAACGTCATGAGTGGATCCTGATCATCACCATAGAAAACCGATAAAACCGGGCCATTGCCTCGCGCTTGTGATTGATTACCAAATGAATAATCGATGCCGGTCCTAAACTGTTTTTTTCCAAGCTCAGCTATCGTCTCTTCCGAGAGGCTTTTAATAAACCGTCGCGTACTGGAAACAATGGTTTTCGCCTCCTTTTTGCGGTCTGAACGCAAACAATAAAGCATCAAAAAATCCGGCATAAATGGGTGAAACGCCGTTTCTGTGTGAAAATCCAGCAAAATACCCGAGCTTTCCGAAGATAGCTTTTCACTGCTTTTTTTCATTGGGCGAACATTATGAAACAAGTAGCCCTCACCTTCCTGTTTATAACTAAAAGGCTCGCCCAAGAGGTTGGCAACAATCGCAAGCCAAGTCTCACTGTAGTAACTGTTTCGATTCCTCGCCTCCTCACCCGTTACTGGCGTTTTAGGCAAATCCGGATCGGTTTTTAAACCTTTAATTAACAAATAACCATGGTCATTGCCGTGCTTTTTGAAATCAACCAGATCCAGCCTCGCCAACAACGGCAGGCTTTCTGCTGCCGCTGAAGTTAAATCAACAAAGGCTTCAACATCGTTGTAGGGGCTAACAACATCGAAATATTGACCCACAGCATTAAAATACTGACTGCCATTGAGCACGACCTGGTTAGAGAACTGATTATTGTTGTTCATTCTGATTCCTCCTATTTAGCTTGAATGACCATATCATCATCAAATGCGCTAGTGCTCGCACCACTCATAGCCTGTCGCTCCGAGATAATCGCATTCAATTTTTTTGAAATTAAAAAAGCAAACACACCCACAGCAATGGTCACAAGCCCATACCACTCGAAGGAGTGCGCGTAGTGAACATTGCTTAACAAGGGATTGTGCTTAGTTTTTGAAACGCTAATCCAACGTGAAAGGTAGTCCGACAGCGCCCCTGAAATACCCGCTGACAATTGCCAAATGCCCATCATCAAACCTTCTTTCTTTTTAGGCACCAGTGCGCCCACCATGGCATAACCCACGGGGCCCACAAACAACTCACCGGCTGTTTGTAGAAAATAACTCAGTACAATCCAGCCTATTGAGACCAAGCCGACCACGCTGCAGTGTTTGATGCCAAGCACCAACACGAGAAAGCCCACGCCCATCAAAGCAATACCAAAAGCAAACTTGTAAGGTGTGGATAGAATAAAACCAGATCGCTTTTCCAATCGACTCCAAAAGTACGCAAAGATTGGGCCCAAAGTAATGATAAAAAATGGGTTTAAACTTGAAAAATCAGCGGTTGGAATCGTCCAGCCGTATAAACTTCTATCGACATTTCGATCAATAAACAGTGTCAATGCTGATGGCGATAAAGAGTATAGTGTCCAGAATATAATGGATAAAACCGTCAATAAAATAAATACGATTAATTTATTTCGTGAGACTCTATCTTGAGAAAAACTCAGCTTTAAGGCATACAAAATTGATGCGAAACCAAACACCACCAACAGTGAGTCAGAAAATCCCGCAAACCTCACCAGCGCAATGGTGACAAGAATTGTCACGCCTACATAAAAAAGCCCCTTAACTTTTCCAGTGCGAGCGTAGGGCACGTCGCTACTTTCTTTAAAGTAGTGACGATTTTTCAAATACACGGGGTACATTAAGAATGTAGCGGCCGCGCCCACCAAAAAAGGCAAATAATAGCCAGCGACCGAAACCAACGTGCCCGATAAGGCCGAGGCAATAAAACTACCCACATTCATACCGATATAGGCATACAAAAAGCCATTCTCTCTAAGCTGGCTGCTTGGCTGATCTTGATACAAATTTCCCAACAGGACAAACAAACAAGGTAGGTTCATGCCGGTGCCCACAAGAAAAAGCGCTAAACCCAAGTACAGCATTGAAACGGTCGGGATCGCAAACACCAAGAGGCCAAGCCCACAGAGAAATAGACTGAGCACTGTACCCAAACGATAGCCTAAGTATTTTTCAGCAATGACACCACCAGGCACAGACAATGCAAATGCGAGTGCATTGAAGGCTGCGGTGATGGCGTAGCCAGAGTTGTCAGAAAAACCCATTCTTTTTGTGCAATACAAAACACATAATGAGAAAATCATGGAAAACCCGGTCATACCTAAAAGCTGTAAGGTAAATACGCCGACGACGCCTTTAGGTTGTTGTATTTGGCTTGACATACCGTGACCCCTTTATTGGTACTGAGTAATGAGCACGTCCCTGCAATACTTTTGGAAAGGCTGCCAATCCTGCTTTGGCGGACCTGAAAAATTCAAAGAATTAATTACTTTTAGAATTTTATAATACAGAATAAATTAAAGTCAAATATTTTTATAATTATTTTATGGGCTAAAATGACACAAAAGTTATTTTCGAGGGAATTTTTGATTAAAAATAAAGCAAAAAAGCAGGGCGCAACGAGAAAAGCGCCCTTTTAGCCATCACTACCAGAACAAGCTTATGGTCCAATGAGTGCCGCAGTAACAGACTTTTGGCCCGAGGCGCTGATGAAGACAGCGCTCATCACAGCGGCCGACCACCACCAGGTTACGATCATCGGGGTTATCCAGCGCCGGCGCACTGCAATAAAACTTTTCCGAGTCGACTCGGTAACAAGCTAACAAATGCTGACGAGCCCCCGACCACTCACGCGATTCCTGAACCGGTATCGTCTCTGCCTGGCCTGGCTCGCTATCTGAGAAAAAATACACCGGATAATCGGTGTCATTTTTCACCGAAAACTGTGCATACGCACTGACTGAACCCATTAAAAAAAAGCCTACAGCAAGAACAAGCCTAAGAACGTCACGAGATCGCATACACACACCTTAATGAAGAAAATTTAGAGCCAGACTAAACGATACACCCGACAATCGCAAAGCCTTAATGTGATTTACCTGAAACTTGATAAGCATAGTTTGCCAATCGACCAAATAACACACCGACAATCACTGCGCTGATAAAAAACAAAGCATACAGCGGCACTAACTCATGCAGCCAATGCGGATTTTCTGACATGGTTGCGCCAAAAAAATACTTTGCGCCAAACACCACCAACAAAACAACCAAGGTGGAGTAATTGCCCGAGATCTGAAGGGTATACTCAGCACGATTTGCCCAAGCAATACGCTGCCGACACACAATTATCCAGCCAAGCCAAACACCCAGAACAACACCTGCCATAAACATCACAAATAAGCCCGGCGTTACGTGCGAAAATTTAATCAAATCAATGATCGACCATACTGATAATACAATTGGTAAAATCACAAGCTTTTTAAGCGATACAGTTCGCGTTGTTGTCGCAGCAATACCCTGCTTAATCAGATAGAAAAATAAAAGGTAAACCCACCACGGTGTTCCCAGCAAAAAAGCCTTAATGGTTTCAATCGCGCTCATCATTTTTTCCCCTTCTTTAGTTGTTTAATGGCATGGTCACACCATTGGATTTCCGCCTTGAGGCTATATTGACCATAACTTAAAGATAACAGTAAATAGCTTGGCTCTTGGCCTTGCTCTTTAATTCGCTGCTCAATACTGTCAAATAATGCCTCGTACTTCACAAGCTCATGCCGATAAGCCTCAATTTTTTGAATATTTTCAGTAACAGACAGCTTGTGCCCGAAAAATAATTGCAACAAAAACTCATTGCGTACGGTAAACGTTGTCGGCGCCTGACGTAACCACTCAAGCAAGCTCGCCTCACCTAGCTTTGTTAAGCTATAGAGTTTTTTATTCGGCTGCGCGCTTTGCCCATCCCGATCGCAACGTAAAAGACCCGCTTCCGTTAGCTTTTTTAAGTTGGGATACAACTGCCCATCACTCTCCGACCAAAAGTGACGAGTACTGCGCTCAATGAACTGCGAAATCTCGTAAGCTGATTTCGGACCGAACGACAACACGCCCAAAAGAGCATACGAGGTCTTACCTTTTCTAGACATACATTACCTTCTTGTTTCTAATCGGGCCAAAATACTCTTTTAGAGGGCTCTTGTAAAGGGTTTTTGAGCAAAGACTTTACTTTTGACCGAAAATCGATAAGATGCAAAAAAAATACACAAACCAAGGGTGCCCCCATGGCCGCCAGCGCACAAACTCTCAACACCAACCCTTGCGGAAAATGCCGAGCACAGAATTTACCCGCCTGCCAATGTAAAAAAAGCGCGGGCAGCAGCAATGAGCATGAAGAAGCGCAAAAAAAAACCGCAGAAAATATCGCTTTTCTAACGCCCGAACCACGACCCTACACAGCCAAAACAGAAGGTGATCACGGCTTTAATAATTGCACACTGACCATAGAGTTTAAAAACACCTTATCGAAAGAACAACAACTTGCCCACGCCAACGAGCTTCTCAACTTGCTCGGCGACCTTCTGGAGTCACTAGACGCCAAGAACGAACGCCCGCCAAAGTACGACGTCACAAACAACAGTAACACGCTCAAAATCACACTCTACAATAAAACACATTTTACTCAATTCATGGAGCGATTGAATAATGCTGGTTTTTTATTGGAACAAACACCGAGCAGCTTGAACAGCAAAGAAACAGAGCCAGCAAGAAACTACACTTTCAACCCTAGCCCATTAGCGACAACACCAAAACCTAAAGGTGTGGCCGATTGACACTCACAAACCTCAGATGATATCACCATGCCTTTTTCTTTAAACGATGAGAGTCATCTTATTGCACACCCAGAGTCAATGGGGCACTCAGACCTAGATATGGCCTCACTGGCAGAGAGTGACGATACCCTAGACAGCGATGCAAATCCGGATGAAAGCTCATCCATGGATAGCGAAGAAGACCCAAGCAGTTATTCTGAATCCGATGAAACCTCCTCGATGGAGAGTGATGATGACTCAAGATTCGAAGACATAGAATACATGCCAATGTGCGAGAATCCTCCCAAGCTTACAAAAGACGAACAGCAACTATTAAAAGCCGTCAGAAAAAACAGGCTAGATCAAGTTGATAAGCTACTCACAAAAGGTACCAATGTTAACTGCTCTGATGAATCTAGCTACACACCACTAGCGATAGCCGCCGAAAACAATTTTTCCCGAATCTGCGAACGGTTATTGTCCGAACCCACCATCGATACACAGATTGCCGTATATGAATCGGCAGACAATATTGGTGGTGGTGCAATACACATAGCAGCTTACCGTGGTTATGATGAAATCATCCAACTACTAATCAAGCATGGCGGCTGCGGTATTAATACCTACGAGTACTGCGGCTACACACCACTACACGAAGCGGTAATGCGGGGAAATTTAAGCACATTCAAATTATTACTCGCCGCAGGGGCTGACCCAGATTTAAAAACGGGCCCAGACAATGCAGGCACCGAAAGACCCGTCGGTTTAAACACCCTGGGCTTAATCATGAGCGGATTTCCCACGAGCATCGATCAAGATAGAAACGAAACCTGGATCAATATGCTGTGCCATTTATTAGCACACTACAACCCCATGATGCCGTCAACACGACACTTCAGGGAACCGGACGAAAAAAGACTGTACGATTTAATTGAAAACATCCTAAAAAAACGCGATAGAAATAAAGCCGACATCCGACTAAAAATCTATGCCTATCAAGGCTTACACCAATCCTACTTACCGAATTCGGATGAAAATGACACCTCCATCGACAGCGACTCAGAAAGCCCTACTCACTATCGCTATACTGACAGACTTAAACGCTCAAGTGCGTCACTGCGAGCACACCTTGCAAGAACTTTTCCTGAGAGGGGAGGCGTTGTTATTCCTCACTTTCGTGGCGAGCATTTTTACCCTAGATACTACAAGAAAAAAGAAAGGCACCATCACCGAAAAATTTCCGATGCGCAAAACACCGGCGAACTTCCAAGGCCTTCAACCTACTGCACAGCTGCGCACGAGCTAGCCCAAGAACCTTTTACATTACCAGACCTACAAAACCTGGCAAGCCGAGCTCAGCGACAAACGTATACACAAACCTTAAGCCAGCGCGAGCAAAAACTTAACAGCACAAGCAGGCTCGTATTATCAAAACTCAACGCTATGGCAGAACAAAAGGATGTTGAACCCCTCATGACAAAGCCTGGCAGTCGCAGAAAAACCTATCCCAGCCGGTTAGCTGAATTCATACAGCGATATGTCAACTCCTATGCAGATTTGATCAAAGAGCTAAAGGACTCTCAAACTAATGATACCAGTCGGCTTGGCGCCAAAAAGAGAGAAAAGTATGCTCTTCTCAAAGACCTTGGATTTACACAGCTACCTTTTGTCTCGACAACGGAAGACCCACGTTGGGCCTTTGAATATGCCTTAAGCCTCGTCAACTATGACAAAAATGGAACCCACAAACCTCGAGGCAAAGTCAAGCCACTACACCCGTTTTACTTACCGTCAGGCCACCCTATACACCCCTACCTCGGCGTTGTTCATGCAAGTTTACACACCAAAGAAAAATTACCCAGTATTAGCGCTCGTATACTCGATGAGTTTGCCCAAAACCATATTGATGCGCGCTGCGCTGCGCCGGGCGGCCACATCACCGGAGGGTACATCCGGGCGCGCGAACGCATTTTCTTTCACCGAGTGGATGCAGATCATATCTTTATCTCACTGGTGGTGCGCGTGCCTAATTTTTGCCACAAATACCGTGACTTCATGCAAGAAAAGTATGGCTTAAACAAAGCTCAGTACAATAAATTTAAAAGTGACTTGGTAAGGTTCGGCGTGCTAAATCGTGAAGCAAAACTGATGAACCCACAGCAATACTTTAGGGTACAACAAAGCATCATGGAGCACGTGATGCAACATCAAAAAACCCAGCTACTGAATTTTTTAAGCTCCTGCGTTCGAGATGAAGGTTTAGAGCTAAAAATGCTAGGCCAGCAACCCGCGGATTATCTAGACCCAACGATTGAAATGTCCGCCCAAGAAGAACGTGACTATATTCGTGGTTTCGTCAACGAAAGAAGTGCCGCAAAAAACCGCGAACATAATAGAGATGATGAAACAGAACCAGGCTGCTTGCCCGATCTTGCTTCTGAACCGGAGCTGGAGACAGACAGCCTTCCAAGAAGTTTAGCCAGCGAGCGCTTACCCGACAATCCGGATGCAAAACGCAGCCGACCCGCTCCTGGCTAAGCGCTGCGATTACGGTAGCGTTGTTTAAGCAGTTGCAAGGCTAAAGCCAACAGCACTAATAAAAAACCCACCATACTTGGCGAAGCATAGGAAAAGCCCAACGAAACCGCTGTGCTCGCTAAATAGGTGCCCAATGCAATACCCACATTGAAAAACGCAATGTTCACCGCCGAGGCTAAGGTTGGCGCACCTGAGGCTGCTTGCATGACCTGTGATTGCACAGGTGAAACGATGGCAAAGCCGAACACGCCGAGCAAAAATAACGTCACAACCGACAATAAAGCAACGTGCACCGTAAAAACAAACACGAAAAGCACAGTCGCCAATAAGCCCATCAAAACAAACAAAGCGCGCAACAAGTTTCGATCAGCCGCACGCCCACCGAGAATATTGCCCAGCACCAACCCCACGCCAAAGATCAACAAAAGCCAAGAAACACTACTGGACTGAAAACCCGACAATACCGTCATCATCGGCGCCACAAAGGAAAACGCCGCAAAAACGCCACCAAAGGCCAAGGCCGTGATGAATAGCGACAAAATCAGCGACAGTTTTTTAAACGCTTGCAACTCATGCTTGATGTCTGATGATATCTCAGCTTGAGAGCTTGGCAAAAAAACCAAAAGTCCAAACAAACTCAGCACACCCAAAATCGACACCATCCAAAACATTGAACGCCAGCCAAAATGCTCAGCAATAAACGCACCCATTGGCACACCCAAGACATTCGCTAAAGTTAGGCCCGTGAACATTAACGCAATCGCCCGCCCCTTTTTCTCCGGTGCCACCACATTGGCCGCAACCACCGCACCCACACCGAAAAAGGTGCCGTGGCACAATGCAGAAATAATCCGGCCTGCCATCAACACATCGAACTGATGAGATAGCGCCGATAACACATTACCCAAAATGAATAGAGTCATGAGAGCAATCAGGGTAATCTTTCTAGGCAAACGCAGTGTCAATACCGCCAAAACCGGCGCACTGACGGCCACGCCCACTGCATAAGCTGTCATCAAATACGAAGATGTGGCGATTGTGACTGAAAACGTGTGTGCAATATTGGGCAACACACCAGCCATCACAAATTCTGCCGTGCCAATCGCGAATGCGGAGAGGGCTAGAACAAACAAGACCCAACCTGGCTTCATCAAAACCGCCGAGCGTTGATTTTCAATCATGGACTGAATAGACATAAAAAATCTCCTAAAAAAATAAAATCATTAAGAACAATGTGGAAACCGTCTTGGGTAGACTGGGTTATTTGGTGGATTCTATTTGCTAGTGCAACACCGGTAACAAGCAATCCAAAAACATTATAACCCCAACACTTTTTTCAATTGATCCGACATTTTGCTGTGTTTTGTTTTATTCATTTTTTTGATATTTAAAAGCTTCCACTGCAAAGCAGGTAAATTTTTAATATTAGGAACTGTAAGCAAATTCCAGTCGGGCTTTCCCATTTTGATGGATAACAAAAACTGCCGCTCATTTTTAGTGAGCTGTGTTTGCAGCGTCTTAATTAATTTCGAACGCACCTCATGTAATTCGTCATAACTCACACCAACATTAGTCATGCCGACAAACTCTTTATTATAAACCCCACGCATATCAAGCTCATCTGGAGCCAATAACTCATTCATCGGCCCTGGGCCACTTGCAAGGTAAATCACAAATGCTTGCCTCATTTCATCAGTAATACCTTCGCTCTCGAACAACAATTTAATATCAAATAAATCACGCGGATGCTGACGATCCAGTGCTGCACATATTTTTCCCGCATATAAATCGGGTAAAGCTAGTGTTCTTACCTGTTGAGACTGTAAAAACCTTTCCTGAGCGTTTTGCACCAAAGCACGAAGTTCCGTACCAAATACCGATCCACGTAAAACAATATTGGGCTCAATTTTAATTTCCGTCGAAAAACGACTAATAAGCAACTTGATTAATTGTTTATCCTGCTTGGCATATTGCTTAATCACTCCAAAACCTAGCGATTCCAGTTGATTCGACAGCGCTTCTAACGCTGTGTTTAAATTTCTCAAAAAAATGTCTCGAGGCTCTATCGGCAAATAAGTTAAATCGATATCAACAGAGAGTCGCGGCATATCTTGAACAAAAAGATTAATGGCTGTCCCACCTTTTAAAGCAAAACAATCAAACGACTGAATGACAGGTAGCACATCAAGCAATAACTCGACTTGCTGCTGATAAAATTTTTCACTCATTCTTATTCACCGAGTTTTGGTGTAGATATTTTATATTTAGCATTATACACACCACCACCTGCGACGACACTTTTTCCTTTACCCAAATCAACGCCCGATAATACCAATTCTTTTAGCCATGGATGCTGGTAGTAATCTGATAAAAATAAAAATAGCCGTTTCGCTTTAAGGCTATGACAGGCTTCTAAAAGTGTTCGAACAAGCGTCGGACGAAGGCGCGCCAGATTTTCAACTAACAATGCCGCCTCTTCAAAGCTAACAACCTTAGGCACTAAATAACATAATTCTATTGCTGCACGCTCAGGCGATGAAATCTGTATAGATAGCCCATGCTGAGAATACTCAACCAAGCCCAGTACATTATCTTTTAGTCCCGAAAACAAAACGGTGCTATAAAGTGCGAATCCACCCTCAAGACGCACCGCATTCATCCAGCGCGGCAGCTTGATACCTTCTGGTGAAAATAACTGTAATGTTTGCGCCTCAAAGCGAGCCGGCAAGTAATGAGATTTTCCTAGTAGCTGTAATGCATTTTTACCGCCCAAATGAACGGGCAAGCCCTGCTGCGTTTGTAAAGCATGTAACACGCTAACCCAGTCTACGGAGTCACCAGCCAATTTATACAATCCGCCGCCTATGCGCTCCAAATAACCGGACTGCACATACCACCAAGCCAACTTTGTTGACACACCTAAACTTTTAAGACAATCCGAGGTTAACAGCCCACCTTTCGGCGCCTTAAGCAGCAAATGGTTTAAATTTTGTCTATTTTTTCTAGTCATGCTAGATATTTTAGCAAAAAAACAAACCATTTCAACCTATAAGTTTAATAAACACCAAGATAAGGCAATGGCTTTACTTAGACCCATTGAACCTGAGTATAAGCACTCAGGGAAAAAGCGAAGCTATTGATTAAAACACTATTTTGAGATAATTTAATCATCATCTCATTGCCCGCATTTTTATAAGGATATAAGAAATGAAATATCTTAATATTATTTTTGCTATCGTGGTAGCTGGCACAGCTTTAATGCTAAGCGCCTGCTCTTCACCCGTCATTATCCCTTTAAACCAAGGTGGCTATCGAGTGGTTGCTGACGGCTTCACGAACACCGAAGCACTGTCACAAGCCAAGAAATACGCGGAGCAACAGTGCCAATCAGAACACAAACATCTTGTTGTCGACAATTATCACTTCGTCATGAATAATGATAGGCACACTGCAAAAGAAAACGGCAGCGCATCTCAAGCCACATTATCAGCACTCAACCCAGAAAATAGTCACATCGTTTTAAACTTTAAGTGTGTTGGCAAATAATAAACCTCTAAAGTAAGGATAGTTAAATTTTTTATATATGATGACAAACGAGGCGTTTTTGAATAGTTTGGATCAAACCGCACTCACTCACATTCATCAATACCGCATCAATCGTTTCAGGCGTTGTTTCGAGATAACGAGCTAACTCAGCTTTGGTATAACCTTCATTTAATAAAAGCTCACTCACAGCGTTATCGATTTCTGGGTTTTTAGGCTTTCTCATTTTTTCCCTGCCGATTTATTTAATTACTTTGAGAATATTTATACTCGCAATATTATTTTATGTCAAACATTTTTAGAATTATTTTTATTAATTTTTAAATTTATTTGATTTTTATTGTAAAAACATACGTTTACTTCATGAATTTTATTTATCAGCAGCCTCTGAAATGACCAACCAGACACTATTTTCTGTTATCATTATTCGAAAAAGACTACAAAGACTTGCAAAATAAGAATTTTCCTGCCATCATCTCTCTATATCAAGTCTCGGACACCACCTCATGAATGCACAAACCGCCAAGACCTTAGTCTCAAAAACCGACGATATTCTGATTGAAAATCTACACTTGTTGATGCATGAACATCGAGTCAATGAAGCAGAGCTTGCGCGCCGTACTGGCATTCCGCAGCCGACGCTTCATAAGATTCTTTCCGGCAAAACAGCCGACCCCCGCATTTCTACGCTTCAACAGCTAGCCAATTATTTTCAGGTATCACTCGACGGATTGTATTCTTACGATGTCCTGCAAAATAAGAAGATTATGGCAGAAGGCAAATCCATCCCCATCATTTCCTGGTCAGATTGCACCAAAACCGGTGATCCGACACAGGGGCTGACACCCAACAATTGGGATGAGTGGGTGATTGTTGACAAAAGCAATAATGAGCAGAGCTACGCCCTCATTAGCCGCGCCTGCATGGAACCGCACTTCCCTCGCGGCACCACACTCATTGTAGACCCCACTGTCAAACCCAATGATGGCGATTTAGTGATCGTACAATACCCTGACACGCAAGACGCCACCTTACGCGAACTCTCGATCGACGGCCCTGATCAACTGTTATTATCACCCTATAGAAAAACAGAGCCTGAGGCACTCAACGAGACTATTCAAATTTTAGGTACTGTGGTTCAATCACGGTTTAGCTACTAAGCTTAACGAATGAATCGCGCAAAGATAAGCAGGATTTTCCGGCCTGTAAAAACTATTTAACAACCCTGAGTTTGGGCGCCTTATTCATTATATCACCCACATTATCTGGCGACTGGCCCGAGGAAATAGCCTTTTCTATGCTTACACCCGCCAAAATACCAATAAAGCAAGCCTGACTTGAGTCAAACTCTGAGATAATATAATCATTCTTAACCAACGTTAGTGGATGCTCGACGAACTCTTGTCGTGATTTTTGATCAAAGTAACCAATCTCGCCATTGCGATTTTGAAAAACTATCTTGTATCGCCCGCTCTTATCGCTTAACAAAAAATTCATTTTTTTAGCGCGCTTTAAAGCCTCACCACCCTCCATTGCCGCTCTTAACATTCGGCCATAATACCCCCCCCAACTTACATGCTTGCAGCGGAGGCAATCCACGCAACAGATGGGGATCACCAATCAATTCGGTATAGCCAACCCTAACAATGATATGGGAGCCCCGACATCGCAAGATGACTCGCTGAGCAGTTGCGTCAATCTCTTCAATATAATAAGCATAATGCTTTTCTAAAAATAACGAAGTCAGCGCAGAAAAACCTCGCGACAGATAATTTTTATACATTTTTTTAAAAAACCCAAACATATTTATCTCAAAAGCTTCACAATTAAAAAAATTACCGTTAGAATTCGTATATTAAAATATGAATTTATCAAATTATACAGCCCGTACGAGTTAATTATAGCACAGGAAAAAGTCATGACGATAGGCCAAGCCGATACACCACACGTAGTTAGCCCAAACTATAGCCAATGGGGCCAAAAAGGAACTTTATCAACCCAAGCATCTTCTGAGTTTAGAGACGACAAAGTCAGAAGACAGTTAAGCCAAGCAGGTATTGAACTTAGCCGTTTCAAGCTGACAAATCGAGCACGCGTTCAATACTATAAGGGGGAACGACTTGGAGAAACACCAGCCATATTATTACGTTATGAAGAATCAGGCGAAAGCAACAAACTGGGTGGCAAGCATATTAGCGTCGTTTACGACCCCACCGCAGAGAAAATACTTGGCTTAACAGTGATGCAGCCCAATAAAGCACTCAAACAGATTTCACACCAAAAAGCCCTTGCCGTTGCGCTTCGTTTTTTGCAGTGTACTGCAGATGATTTAACTGATGGAGATATTGAGCTGCCTGATTTGATCATGCTTGATTCTGATGTTCGCATGAAATTTGAACCCAAAGTTATATTATCAAAGCATTTACGCCTCGACTGGATTGCACGTCACGACGAAACAATTTCTTGCGATGATGAAACAGTGACAGTTAGCGGCATGAAAGTTAAAACCTTTAACCCTAAAACAGAATTATGGACCTGGATAATTGTTGATGATACTGGTGTCGTGCAAACATTTGAACGTGACATCAGTTGGAATATGGAAAAAATGATGCGCGAAACGCAAATGTGGCTACATGACAAGTGGTTAGAGATACATGAGATCAACCTTTCTGACGCAGCCAGCCCAGATGCTAGCCGTAGCAATGCGCCAACACCTTAAGAAAAACCATGATAAAAAATAAAACATTCGAATATTATTGTTTTTTTGATGTGGATGAAACCGTGACACAAAATAAAACCTTATTTGATTTTTATTATTTTGCTCTTAATAAAAAATACGGTCGGCTGATTGGGCAAATCATCGCATTCAAACAGAATATTTTACTCAAACTGTTTTCGAAATTTGGCGCAAGTCGAGAAACAATCAACCAGCTCTATTGCCATTTTTATAAAGGCTGGAACGAGTCCGATCTCGCCGAAATAGCCAGCGCCTGGATTGAGCTAAAAATGAAGAATCCTCAGCATTTTTTCAGGCCAGAAATATTAAATGAAATTACTAAACACAAAAATAGAAACGCGGGCATTGTATTTGTTTCAGGATCACCAGAGATTCTTATTGAGCAAATTGCGCGGCATCTTGGCGCTCATCACGTTATCGCAACTAAACTAATAGTAAAAGATGGACATTTTACCGGGAATAACGCTTTGCCGACAGTTATAGGCGAAGGAAAAGCAAGGAGAATAAAAAAGTTTTGTGCAGAGAAAGATTTTCATTGTTTAAATAAATGCCACGCGTATGGCGATCATATTTCAGATGCATCTATGCTATCGATAGTTGGCCATCCCTCTGCGATCGTAAAAGACAAAAAATTCAAATGCTTCGCACAAGCGCGAAAATGGAGAATTATCGAGGTTAAATAAAATGAGTAACACAAGCACTTTAATTATTACTGGCGATAAAATGCAAGGATTTTGCATTAACAGTGACATATTAACAATTACAGAATTATTGAACCTTAGTAAAAGCCAGTTTCAAAAAAAAGCCGAAATTTACCAGTGTATTTTTGTCACCCAAGGTATAAATCAAAAACAAGTCGCAACAATAAGCGAACGACTTGAAAAATTAACCATCAAACCTCGACTTCGTCTACTAGACGAAATGCTTAACAAAGAAGCAAAAGCTTTTACTCATAAACTGCATCATGAGAATGTTTTAATATCCAAACCCAAAAAAATAGCTGAAGACAAATTTCAGAGTCAACTATTAATCGATAACGGCTGCGATATTATCTCCGACCACGTGACACGCCAGCACTTACAGGGCATGCTAATCATAGAGTCAGCAAGGCAGTCGATGATTTCGATTATTGAAAATTACTATACCGAGCAGACAGAAAGATTTAAAAGAAGCTTTATATTGAAAAATATCGATAGTAATTTCCTTAAACTTATTTTCCCACTCGATGTTAACATCCTTTCAAAACTAAGCTTTCATGCCCAGTCCAACAATTACGTTAACGCAACAATTAGCTCGGATTTTTTCCAGTATGATCAACTCTGTGCGACGATCACAATAAACTTTATTGTTATGAATACAGAAAAAATCTCCAAAAAAGAAGTCACCTTATTAAGTGATACCCTAGCAAAAGCTACCCGAAGTTCGACAGATGAAAAAATTTTATAAATTAACACTAACAACACAAGGTCCTTCGTATCCACCCAGCGAGGTCGGCAATAATGACGGCGACTTTGTCGTGCTCGGTCTACTAAACGAAGTAAATAACACCAATACCCTTGAAAAAAACTGGGGGATGGCGCTTGTATCCAAAGACTCTCCTACACCAACCTTTGGAGAAGAACTGCCTTATGATATAAAAAGAATGCTTTCAATAGAAAATGATGGCGAAATGATACTTTATACGCTAGCCTCGCCATTACCTTGTAACAATTACCCTCATGTCGCCTCACCATTCTACAAGAAAAATTTGTGCGATCTTACTCGAGATTCCTACCCCTTACACTTAGCACCCATCAGCGATGAGACACCATGGAATACTCGGCAACTAAAAAAAGCAATCACTTTAAAACAATGGTGTAAAGCATCGGGATGCTTGACCGTCAACCATGACAAGAAAAATGACACCGCTTCTTTTAACATTGAGTGCAACGGCTTGATACCTAACAGCCTTTACTCTGTTATCGGTTTAAGAAGAAATAATCTCGCACCTAAAAATACCACAAGACCTGAACCGCTTGGTATACCTAATGTTTTTACTAGCAATGATATTGGGCAAGGTCACTTTTCTACCAAAATAGAAAGCCCATTTCAACGTCACAACCCAATTATAAGCATTGCAATATTATTCATGAGCTCTCAAATGAGCTATGGTGGCGCCATAAGCGGTTATGGCCTTGGCATTGACATACACGTTCAACTAAAATTACTTCCACCAGGATTAAGTGAGTTTATTGCATCTTAAATGGATCAAAATCAATGGTTTCGCTATCTACCCTTAGGGGGTCAACTTGCTTAAGCCAGATAACCAATATTGTCGCAAATGGCGTTAATATCGACACAAACAAAATCTGTGTTAAGTAATCGGAAAAAATTAACTGTGCTATTTTTAACGGTGGAAAAATTGAATAGTATAAAATTGATAACGCAATAATATACTGTGTCAGCTCTCCAACAATTGATGCAAAAAAAGAACGGATAATAAAATAACGCCCTTTCAACATAATCCGAAAGCGGCTCAGCACATAAATATTCAACATTGCACCCACTAAAAAGCCAAGCGAAGCAACAACAAAAACATGGAATGCTTTGCCTAAAACAAAATCGAACGCTGCCTGGTGAGTCCAATATGCTGGTGACGGAAGTGCAATAACAGCTTTTGCAATTAAAGAAAAAACAAAGCAGACAAGCAAGAGATTCCATATCTGTCGCTTTGCAACATGATAACCGTATATTTCTGCCAAAACGTCACCTAACAAATAACGAAAAGGCAAAACAAAAGCCGCGCCGCTTATTAAAAAGTGGCCAAAGTGAACGACCTTGAACCCCAAAACAAGCGATACAAGCGCCATAGTAATATATAAGCTACAAATCGTCGAAAAGTAACTTCTCTTAAGGCTATTTAATGGCGAACTAATATTCACAGCGATTACTTCTCTGAAATCGTCATTAGATACGAGCCTTTCTTTTCCAACAAAGTCTTAAATTTTTCAACATAATCAGGAATTTCAGAAGAAATGACGCTTTTTCGCGCCAACAAACTCTTTGACCAACTTTGAAGGCACTGAAACTGATTTAACAAATTAAGCGGATACATCTCTTCGAGTTTACTAATTCGCATAAAAAATGGGGCATAAGCCGTATCTAATAATGAAAAATCTTCGCCATTAAAGTATGGTCCCTTAACCTCTCGATCAAGTGTTGCCAACATACCTAAGGTTTTTTCTCGCATTTGATCAAAGCCTTCTTTGCTATTTGCCGTACATGCCATAAACAAAGTAATTATCGCACTTGAACCGAACTCAATCCAAGCTCTATTTTTTGCTTTCAAATAAGGGTCAACTGGGTGCAATTTGGGTAAATAGACTTCATCGAGCAACTCCGCAATGACCGCCGATTCAAAAATAGCTTGACCATTTATCAGCAACACAGGCGCCTTACCTAATGGAGAAATTTTTTGAAACCACTGGGGCTTGTTAAAAAGATCAATGTATTCAAGATCAAAATCTACATTTTTTTCTTTTAAAACAATGACAGATCGCTGCACAAATGGACAAAGCTCAAAGCTGATTAATTTCGGCTTATTTAATGATTCCATTACCCCCCCACTCTTATATTTCGCATCCCAAGCCGGCACAAATAAACAACTCATACATATACAGGGATAAAAAACATTGCCTATGAACAAATACTGGCACTAATATAGCAATTTTTGATTAAAATGACTACAATTCAAGTCAAATGATTTAGTAGTAAAGCAGCATGGTTAACGATAAAAAATGGGGCATCATCAATGGCGCTACTGGCGGCATCGGCGCTGAAGTGGCATTAAAACTTATTGGCGAGGGTTATTCACTGGTGCTACTAGGCCGATCAAAAACCAAGCTTAACCAACAGCTCAAACAATTAAAAAAACACCGTGTCTCTAACCAGCAAATAATTAAAACACACGCCTTAGACTTAACGCAAAACAAAGAAATTGATCAATTCATAGCGTCACTCAAAACCAATAGAATAAAACCAAATATTTTTATTAATGCTGCTGGCATTGTGAAGCGCGGCAATCTCCACAATACACGTTACGATGACTTAAGCCTAGTTTTAGATTGCTGTGTATTAGGCGTGATCAGGCTCACTTCAGCAATAACTATACTCATGAAAATAAAAAAAGTACCGGGCACTGTCGTTTTGGTCAATGGCATTTTATCTAAGCGTCCAGACCCTAACCTAATGGCAAATAGTACCAGCACTGCTGCCATAGCAGGATTTGTCAAATCAGCAGCCAAGTTTCTCGGGCGTTACGGCATAAGAATCAACACTGTAAATCCAGGGCCAACCGACACCCCGCTTCTCCAGCAAGCCAGAAAGCTTGCTGCAAAAAAAGCCAAGGTCAGCGAAGAAAAAATAAATGAATTAATGGCTAATAAAACTGCCTTAGGAAAGATTGCATCGTCAGCAGAAATTGCTGATGCTATTTATTTCCTTTGTTCCGATCAATCAAATCATATCACGGGTTCATCTATCGATATTGATGGATGCCTTTTATAAAGCAATCAGTTATAATGCTTATTATTTTTATTCTCGTTTTTAATGCCTAGCTCATTTGAAGCGCCAAAACTCATTGCTTAACTGCAGATAGTGCGAATTCATTTTAAGCGTTTAAACGCAACATCAAGTCGCTCATAACGCGCATTCACTTTCTCAACAGCGGCTTTTAAGGTATAGCCCTCATCTAATAACTCTTTAATCAAGATCATACGCTTAATCGTGGGATAATCATATCGCCGTGTCGAAGCATCTTTTTCACTGGGGACAGAAGCGACAATACCTTTTTCTTCCCAATAACGAATTTGACGTTGTGGAATTCCTGTGACAGTCGAAACCTCTCCGATGCCAACCAAAAGCTTTGAGAGCAACATCTTATCATAAAGATTGCTTTGCATTAATGGTCAGTGGATTATTCGACAAAAAAGTTTTAGTGATGCGCCCTGAAAGTGATACAATTTCACACAATAAATTATATCCAACTCAATCACAAAAGAATTAAATGATAACTAATAACACCATTAACAAAGAAATTAGCTCTGCTGAAATGACAGCGATATATCGCTGTAGTGAACCAGAAATCAGTCATGACTCGCTCAGTAAAAAGTTTGCCAGCACCGAAGGATACAAAAAAGCTGAACATTTTATTCAAGCCCACCGATACCCGCTCGTCAATCGAAAAGTGAGCGTTAGGGCAGGCTATATATTTGAAGAAACTTCGCGATTACTCGAAACACAAAAATATGATAGCGTAATCTCATTTGCCTCGGGATTTTCGCTATTACTTGATTGCCTCTATTTAAAATACCCCAATTACCTCTACATCGATACCGATTTACCTAAAATAATTACCGAAAGACGCCAACGCTTATCTGAAATAAGCAGTTTCCTAGACTCAAAAGCCAGGAATCATGCAGACATGCAAGCGTTCAATTTACTGGATGAATTCAAAAAACAGCAAAAACTCAAAGAAGCCTTTCCCAATTGCAGCAACCCTATTTTCATTATTGAAGGTGCAATCTATTTTTTACCGGAACCCTGTGTTCACTGGATGATCGATGAAATTTCCAGCTACGATACCGCTGCAATTATCCTTGATTATTGGCCAGAAAACATTACAGAGAAAAGCGTGATATTTAAACGCTCACTCGAATACATGCAAACCATGATGCCCGAAAGCATACAAAGCTTTTGGCATAAAGAAATTCAATCAAAGATTAAACAACAGTTTTTACGCATCAAAGATGCCAGCATTAGTGATGTAGAAAAAAGCCTATGCAAACCACTTAAAATTGAACAAAAATTACTCAATCAAAATGAATATTTTCCGCTTCGGCTATTAACAGCAGAAAAATAGAGCGTCAGGCTTATCACGAGAATCACTAAACTGAAACCACTGATACACCATTATCGACAATCAAGTCTAGGCCATGCACTGCACTGGATTCATCGCTGGCCAGAAATACAGCCGGGCCCGCCAAATCTTCTGGTTGCATGAAGCCTGTTTTTGTGGGGGTATTCTGTTTTATTTTTTCACTGACCACAGGATCATTAACAAATGTCGCATTGCCTGGTGTATCTGTGCTGCCAGGTGTCAATAAATTAACATTAATATGATACTGCGCTACCGATAATGACGAACTTTCATTGTTTATTCTTCATTAATCAATCTTTATATTAAGACATCAACTTTTTTCACCAAACCTTAAATGATATATCGCAGCATCCATTCTCATGTCAGATAACAATAATCGCAAAAAAAGCAGTGGTGACTTAAGGTACATTCCTTTAGCCCCTTTAAAATAAGGCACTTGATCAACAATGTGAATATCTGAATGCCAGACTGTAACATCTTTCGCGCTCGTTAAACTCCAAGATATTAATGCATCCGACATGTTCACACTGGAGACCATCTTATTGGCTTGTTTAACAAATCGATCTGACATGCCGTCAAAAATAATTTCTGCTTGATTAAAATTTTCTGCCAGTTTTGTAAATATTGTTTCAACCTGTTCTTTATTGAAATAAAATAAAAGGCCACCTGCCATAAAGAAAACGCCTTTTCCTTTGTTTTTCACCTGGTCAATCCAAGAAAAATCAAAAATTGATTGGCTGAGCAGCTTAACGCGATTATTTTCTGGAAATAGTTTTTTTCTAAGCTCGATAACCTCGGGAAGATCCAAATCAATCCAGGTGAGCCGCCCATTATCATTGCGATAAAAAGCCGTCTCAAGACCCGCCCCAAGATTAACCACTGTCGCTTCAGGATATTTTTTCAAATAGCTTTGCAGTGCCTGATCAAACCGCCAAGCACGAATTGCCCATGTCAGCGTACTCAATTCGCTCAATGAGTCTTCAAGTAAAGAAAAGTCATAATCAATCGACTCAAGCAGTCGAATAGCCTCTTGGTCTTGAATAAACTTATTAGGCGTTCGACTAAACTTTGCCCGCCCGTATAAAGGTAACATGAGAGTTTGCGGTACGCCCGTTAACTTAACCTTTAGCTTACTCGACATATTCATTCCTCTTCTCTAAAAATAATCCAGCATCGGAAATTGATCACACTCATCTATGCAGTCTTGCAAGTACAGCGCCAAACCCAAATCGCCACACCAACTATCCGTACGAATTTCACCATACTGTGTTTTCATCGATTGATATTGCTCGATAGCATGCATGGCAAATTGCCTGGCCCGATCAAGCCATAATTGATTACCTGTGGCTTTATAAAGTTTCAAAAAAGCATAACCATTACCCGCTGTACCATGACATAAACCCCACGGCTTTTTCAAAGGCCCCGCATGCCAAATAAGCTCTCCAGCTTTTAAAAGCAACTCATTAAACTGTTCATCCACGTAAGGCCATAAGTCAGCCACACCAATTATTGTAGCAGGCGCGCCATGACATAATTGCAACATAGGATCTTGCGCGCCAGGCCAAGGATTACCGACACAGGGTAGCCAGTTTGCAAAATGCTCATCTGATATGGCTGTTTTTAATATGGTATCTTGTGTTCTTTCAATCAGTAAATTTTTCTGTTGATCTGTCAAATAATCGAAGCCTTTGAGCAATGCAAACACATTACCGACAAAACCATGCACTAAGCCTAAGTAAACTTCGCTGGCACCGTACATATTCTGAACCCAGCATAGTAATGTTGCTTTGGCAAAAGCTCCCAAGTTAAAAATAAATAGTCGACACCTTGTTGATATAAATCTAACCACCGCTGATCGTGTGTTTCGTGGAATAAATATAGCGCGCATAACATGGTCCCTGGCGCAGCCCACATCAATTCATTAGTTGGATTTTGAATGTTTTGTTTAATTAGTTTTTCTAAAATTGTTAAAACACTGTTACCCTTTGAAAGCTTCCATCGTAATAAATGAATGCCACTCAAACCAATCAAATAGCCGGGCGAATCTGGCAACACCCCAATTATTGGGTCAAACTCAGCAACAGATTGTGCGTGTTTATCAACCAGCAAATCCAAATAAGGTAAAAATCTCTCTCTACAGGCTGTTAAGCGATCAAGCACCCACATAGAACCCGCCGCACCAAGCCATAAACCTGTTATCGGTTTTTTCAGATGGTATTCTTCGTTTAAGTTGGGGTGCACTGGCCATAAATTTTCACCCTCAAATGCCGCCAAGCTTAATTCAACAATTTCTGTAGCTATCTTCTTAGCCGTAGCCTCAGACCATGTTTTATCCGTTAATTTTTCATGTCGTTCTGGTAAGTATAAATTCATGTCAGATTTTCTCTTCAAAAATATTTTTTACCTTTTCAAAAACTAAACGAGCTAAACGTTCATGACCTTGTTTATGTAAATGTATACCATCAATCTCTGATGTTAAAGGCTCGGGTTCAGCGTTCAGGCAATAACACCCTTCACGCATTGATATCGCTTCATATAGCTCAGGCAGCGCTTTTGATTTTTCGATAGCCCCCTTGAATTGTGGTGAAAATCCCTCTTCATGTGCTGGACGAGGCGGCACGACCAACAAAACATCAGCAGGGCTTATCATATCCGGTGCACAAGGCATTTTCTTAATACAATGAACTAATGACTCAATACCTGAGGCCACTGCTTGAGACGTGCGATTACATAAAACATTAAGATCATTCGTGCCCAACATAATGATCACTAAATCCAGTGGTGCATGGGACTCCAAACAAGGTAACAAATATGTTAACCCATTTTTAGCAGGAAGGTCTTCGCGATCCAGGTTTGTTGTCCGACTATTTAAACCTTCCTCAATGATCCGATAGTCCAGGCCCAACAATTGTTCTAACAACATTGGCCAACGTTCTTTTTCATTGAACCGAGCCACATAGCCTGTTTCCAAGTTTAAAGAACCCGGGATATACCCCCAGGTGTTTGAATCGCCATAACATAAGATACGTTTAACCATAGCTGTCCTTGTTAACAATATAACCCATTAAAGGGTGGCCATTCTTTTTCAACTCAACACTGATTAATTAAATAATCGTTTTAATAAACTCCAAGCTCACTGCTATTGGGTCTACAAGCTGTATTCGAGGACCATGTTGCTCATAAACAACTGCTTTTAACTGATCAAGAGCCAATGGCAAGACGATATTGGCTTCTTCTTGAGAGGTGATTTCTCGTAACTCAGTTGGAGTATATGCTACCTTGAACTGACAGTCGCTCGAACTATAAGGATCTAGCTGAGACTGCTGAACAATGTCAGGATTATTCGTGACAGATAATACGGAAACGGTTTTCATTATTAACCCCTATAAATCAATCAAAGTTTACCTTTTAATATCCAAAGAACAAATTCTTGGCCCATTATCATGGATTTCCCATTGAGCACTCTTTAACACCATCTGGGTTCGTCTGGAGTCAGCAAAGTCTTCCAGGCCAAGCTTAAAAATATCCCAGTAATATGGCTTTAAAAGAACGGTACCATGGTGTGGAAAAATTTCATCGATATTATAACTGGCGTTCGGATCGTCTAAGTATTCTTGCCATAAAACATGGCGAAGATCAGGGCGAATGGCCGCCCAGCTTGATTCGTATAATGCTTTTTCGTCTTCTGTTGTGTTGTCAATCAGCGTGGCATCTGCTTCAAAACGATATTGCGTATACGTTTCAGTGTCTAAATAAAGCCCGGTCACTTTAGGAGTGGCCTTAAGCTCCATCCATTTATGAGTTTGTGTACTACACGTCAATCGAAATGCGTTTCGTTCTTCAAGCAGATACAATAAGACAGTTCGAGATTTTGGCAGGCAGCCATCAATCGTTTTCTCGACAGTGGCTATTTGGCAAAAACTTTTCTTTTCGGCAAAATTAAAAGCTGATTTTAATGACTGTAAGTATTTCTCATCAATAACATTCATGGCAGGATTTCCTTTATTGACTCCATGTTAAAAACCAGCTTCCCGCGCACATGTCCAGATTCTAACAATTGATGTGCGGCGATCGCTTCATTAAGGCGAAACTGATGTGAGATCTCAACCTTCAATTTTTTTTCATTGGCTAGATCTGCTAAATAACGAAGGTCTTCCATATTATCCTTTTTCAATAAACCGAGTGCTTTTCGGTTTTTATCCTTCGCCGCGGCTATCACTTTTTCTGCCGTAATGGTTGGCACAGTCACAAGTATGCCATTGGCTGCCAAACAATCAATCGACTGGGCCCCGACATCACCACCCACCAAATCAATCACAACATCAACAGGTTTTCCAATAGCATATCTAAAGTCTTCTTCACCGTAGTCAATGCATTGGTCTGCGCCCAATGCTTGTAGAAAGTCATGGTTTTTCTTGGAAGCGGTCGTGATGACCGCAGCGCCTATTTGTTTGGCCAATTGAATTGCCAAATGCCCAACGCCACCGGCGCCGGCATGAATCAATACCGTATCGCCTGCTTTGACATGAGACAGTTTAAGCGCTTGCAAAGCCGTTAAACCCGCTGTTGTCAAAGCGGCGGCTTTTGAATATGAAACATTTGCTGGTTTTTTTATGATGGTATCGGGTGATGCACAAAGATATTGCGCATAACAACAAGGGTGGTCAGGAAAACCAGCAAGCCCCATCACCTTATCACCTACGTCAAAATGAGACACATCATTCCCTAAGCCGACAACTTCACCCGAAAAATCGTATCCTAAGCCTGATGGTAGGTGATCTTTGAGCTTTTTCGATACAAAGCTACTGCCTTCACGTATTTTGTAATCAATAGGATTTAACGCGGCCGCATGGACTTTGATCAAAACTTCATTTTTGCTATTTTCAGGTGTGGCTAGGCTAACCAGCTTTAAAACGTCTGGTTCTCCAAATTGTTTAAATTGAATGGCTTTCATCATTTTTCACCCCCCTGTCTGTTTTAAATAATTTTTAATTCACGGTAATATATTGCTAGCACCATTGATCTGACGCCGAAAAAGTCGCTAAACAGGGCGTTCACTTTTTCAGGACCAGTCACATATTATCTTATTGGTTAAGAGTAGGCATTTTCCATCCACCTAAGCTTTTTTCTAAGTATTCGGCTACAGCAAGTGTTGTATAATCGCCCCAAGGCTTTGCAACCACTTGCAAACCAATAGGCAACCCTTCTTCAGATGTACCACATCGCACAACAGAGCCTGGCCAACCCAATAAATTAAAGGCCATGGTGTAATTAAAATCCATCATGTTGGCCTGCGTTGTGCCAAAAGGTTTCGCCGGTGTGGCGCACGCTGGTAATATAATGGCATCAAAATGTTGCATATGTTGCAAGGTTTGCATTCTAATTTGGTCCGCCTCGAAAAAACGACGCCTTAGCTCGCCTGCATCAAATAGCTCAGACTGTGCAGCCCCATCAAAAAATCGCTGTAGGGTCGGTGAGAACTTCTTCAAGCCCTCATTTTGCAGTATTTTCATAAAACCTTTGGCTTGATCGCCACCATAGAAAAATGTCTCCCAATGAAACTGCCCGATATAATCAATATCCAAAAAGTCAACTTCAGTCACTTCAGCGACGTTGCCCTTTAAAGCGTCAATCGCATTTTTCATCGTCGCCTGCGTATCTCGATCGGCTGTCGTTTGGCTGCTATTGACTAAATAGCCAATTCGCATTTCATTTAATGGTTTAGTCTTCATGGGTAAATTAAGCGGCATCACGTGTGGGTCGACGCCATCAGGACCTGAAATGATAGGCAATACCAATCTAAGGTCTTCAATATATCGTGCCATAGGCCCTGGTGTGTAAAACACCATGCCGATACCACCATCTGCTGGCACATTGCCAACACAAGAGACTAAATGTTGCGTCGGTTTAATACCTGCAATCCCTGAAAAATGCGCAGGCAGTCGAACACTACCGCCGCCATCGGTGCCAATACCCAGGGTAGAGCCGCCACTGGCAATAATAGCGGCTTCTCCGCCACTGCTGCCACCTGGCGTTTTAGAAAGATCGTACGGGTTTTTAGTAAGACCATAAACATCGTTATCGGTTTCAAATGCGGGGCCCAGCTCTGGCATATTCGTGATGCCAATGACAATAGCGCCTTCATTTTTTAGTTTTGCCACGATAGGGGCATCGCAATCACAGCGATAATCCTTGAAGGCTAATGAGCCCCGCGTCACGACAAAGTTTTTCACTTTAATATGATCTTTGATTGTCATCGGCAAGCCATGTAATCGCCCCACAGGCTTTCCACTGGCTAATTGCTCATCAGCGTGCTTAGCTTGTTGCATGCCAATCTCAGGGTCTAAACGTTGAACCACCGCATTTAGTTGCGGGTTAACTTGATCCACTTTATTTAAATACGCTTGCATGACTTCAACACAAGAATAGGTTTTATTTTTAATGCCTGTTGCTAAAGTGGTCGCAGATAATGCGGTTAGTTCTGTCATAACGTTCTCCCAGTAAAATAATTAGCTGTATTGATGAATAAAATCGACGGCAATCTTATAAACTGCCTCCGGATGAAAACTATACAATTCACAACCTGTATCCAAAAACTCATGGTAGTGCAATAATTCAGGTTTAATGGCTTCTGCGGCTTCTCTAGAAGCTTCTACTGGGTGTACTGGACTACCATCACTGGCTAATATTAACACTGGGCATTGTATCTTGGGTAATTCTGGTAAAAAGTTAAAACCAAAAAACTCTTTACTATAAAACCAATTTGACATTTCAGGGTTTTGAATACATTTTTCCGCGTGCTCTTTAGGCGGATTAGGAAAGCCCGCATAGGGAATACAGTACTTAAAATAGTGTGATACCGACTCAGCCGTTGCATTCGTAAACATTTGCCGCGCACCTTCAACAGCAGCCTCAACATCGCCGCCCGCTTTAGCGACATTTCTTCGATAGCCCTCTAAAATACGCGCTAATGAATTATACGGCTCAGCATTGCAAATAATAATGCCGGCGGCCTCATTGGGGTATTGCGCCGCATAGCTATAGCTTACATAACCACCCGCAGACATTCCACCCACGAACAGGGTTTTGATGCCCAGCATTTCTTTCAACGAATGGACGTCTTGACCCCACTGCTTTAAGGTCCACTTTTCTTTATCACCATACTCACTCTGCCCCGTACCGCGCAAGTCGGGCAATATCACTTGAATACCTGCTTTCGCAAACTGGCACCAATACGCCTCATGCATCGTATGGTCCATGCCTGGCCCACCATGATTGAAAATTAACGTGGCCTGTTCAGGGTCAACTCTGTTTTCAAGGTTTGATCCATGCACCTTGATAAAGAGGTCAATATCACCAACATTGATTTTCTGAGAAAAAGCAGATGATTTCGGCTGGATTGATTGATTTTTCATCTCACTCATTTGATTAGCCCTCGCTTGCAATAATAGATTGAATAAATTTGTGGACCACCTGATAGGCTTCTTCAGGTGAATCATTATAAACAGGCGCACCAGCACCCTTGAATTCATGATAAGTCACCAAGCCTGGCTTGATTTTATCCTTCATTAACTGCGCACACTTTGGTGGATGCCCGGGACTTTGCTCACCCACCATCAATAATGTTGGACAAGCTATTTTGCTTAGCGTATCAAGATAATCAAACCGCATCATTTCATGTTGACAATAATGCTCAAAAATCTCAGGGTGCTGAAGGCAACGCTTCACTTCTGCACGAGTATAAGCATTCTTCGCATAATAAGGAATACAGTGATCTTGATATGCGTCGACACTTTCAGGCGTAGGAGATAAATAGTTTTGTCTACAGATCTCAGCAACTTCTTTTCCCCCAAGCTCATCAAATTTTTCGACCATAGCCTCAAGGTCAAGCTTAGCCTCTGTATTGCAAAAGATTAATGCACCTGGGTGCTCAGGGTATCGATTCACATATTCACACATCACATGGCCACCCATTGAAACACCGGCAATTATCGGTTTTTTAATGTTAAGTGCCTGACAAAAATCATAAACATCCTGACCCCAATGCGCTAAATTCCACCCGCTTGAGTCACAGGGGTCACTACGACCACATCCACGCTGGTCGAGAAAAATAACTTGGGCGATGCCTGAAAATTGCGACCAAAACTTAACATATAAAGTATGATCAGCTATACCATGACCACCATGCAGCACGATTAGCGTAGGCTTTTCTTTGACACCAGTTTCCGTAATGCTTAACTGGGAACCATAAACATCGAAAAATAAATATGCATCACTTATTTTAACTTTTGGCATCTTTCACCTCTTAATTGATCACTTTCTTTAACGCATTACCCGCAACCACAGCAGGGTCTTCACCATCACTTAATACTTTTCGGCAAATCGGTGTATTATGCGTCTGCCCGGGTATTATCACTTTATTAATTGCAACACCTGCGTCCTTGAGCTTTTTCGCATAGGCTTCACCTTGAGATCGAATACCGCTGTATTCTGGAAGCAGCATCGTTGAAGATGGCAGCCCATGAAATTTATCGCTCCAATAAGGTGAACAACGCATGTCTTTAGCTTGCGATTTATTTGGTGTATAAAAAGCCAGCTGATACTTCAAACTATCACGAGTTAATAAAAGATCTTGCGCATCAAACTCATCATAATCCC
>Ga0210019_1000736_pt1 | contig 39318 bp, 35 predicted proteins | sample CryGeyCG2114_020_2_FD_183969 | JGI IMG/M metagenome (GOLD analysis project Ga0210019, IMG submission 183969) | Groundwater microbial communities from aquifer - Crystal Geyser CG11_big_fil_rev_8/21/14_0.20 (SPAdes) (version 2) | ecosystem: Environmental > Aquatic > Deep subsurface > Groundwater ...
GCCTTTTTCTTTTGCGCCCGATTGAACAAGATATTCGGTTGTATTACAAACATGAAATCCAGAAACACAACAAATCGCACAGTCCCAAGGGCATGCTCTTGTTAAATTCCATATCACGTCCATTTTTTTTACCTCCTTTTAAGTTTTCAAGGTGCATTTTCAATCCCGGTTATGATTTGAGATTGATATTTTATCATAGAATAAATTTTTAATTCTGTCAATCTCAAATAATTTTTCGTGATTTTAAATTCTAAAAACGAGCGGGCAAAAAAGAAGGGGTTTCAGGGGAGGAAATTTTTTGCCCGTGAGCCGACGGGTTCTCTTGACCGCCGCCCACTGGGCGGCGGGCATTGGATTTTTCAGGAATTTCTGATAAAATAAGTTCGAGCGAAGTCGTAAATATACTCCAAATCAAAAACTCCGCCGAAAACGGAGTTTTTGATTTTGAGCGGGTGAGCAGAGTTGAACTGCCATCTCAACCTTGGCAAGGTTGCATAATAACCGCTATACGACACCCGCATTTTGTGCCGCGGGCCAGACTTGCACTGGCGAAACCTCTTCTTTTTCAGAGAAGCGCTCTACTACCTGAGCTACCGCGGCTCGCCTTTGCCAAGGCTTCGGCGAGCAAGCATCAATATTTTCCGAGGCCAAGAGCTTTTAAATGCTTGCCCTCCGAAGCTTTAGCGTAGGAGGGAGCTACCGGCGGCCTATTTTGGATAAGCCCCCCCTTATAAAATTTTCAAAACATAGAAATAAGGGTTTCGGCAAATTTTTTAGGGCAAACCACCCAATTTCTGTCATTTCGTCATTCCCAACTTTAGGTTTACCAGATTTCCATTTTGAGTCAACCCAGATTGTAATATAATGCTTTTTTTCTTTTTTGAAAAAATCCTCGGTAAAACCAATCACTTTCAAATTTTTAATTTTAATCCCCACTTCTTCCCTGGTTTCTCTTTTAGCGCAGTTAATAATTGATTCACCAAAATCAATGTGACCTCCCGGCGGCGCCCAGGTTCCAGAACCATGAGAGCCAACCCTTTTTATCAAAAGAATTTTTCCGCTCTTTTTGATAATAACCGCTACGCCAACTTTTGGATTTTTATATTTCACAATGGACGGTATAGGACTCGAACCTACAACCTCCCGGATGTAAACCGGACGCTCTAACCATTGAGCTAACCGTCCCAAATAGCGCATTTCATAATTTTTTATTTTAGGTTGCCGAAAGCAACCGCTGGTGCCCAGGGCGGGATTTGAACCCGCACGCTCTTGCGAGCACGGCTCCTCAAGCCGTCATGTATACCGGTTCCATCACCTGGGCCTAACAATTTAATAATACAACATTATCCCCCTGTTTTATTTTCAGTTTTTTCTTCTGGTATTTCTCGCGGTACTGTTCCTTCCGGAATTATTTCGGCAAGTTCTTTTTGTTTGAGCCTGGCTCTTTCCCCCTTTACCCTTCTTAAATAATAAAGTTTCGCCCTTCTAACCTTGCTCCGTTTTAATATTTCAATTTTTTCAAGAGTAGGGGAATGAAGGGGATAAATTTTTTCTACCCCGATTCCGCCGATAATTTTTCTGACAGTAATCGTGGCTGAAATCCCTTTGCCGTGCTTTTTGGCAATCACCAATCCCTCAAAAGGCTGAATTCTTTCCTTGACTTCTTGTCCCTTTGATGATTTGCCCTTCTTTAGGATTTCTTTTATTCTCTGATAAACCCGAACGGTGTCCCCGGGTCTTATTTCGGGAATTTCCTTTTTAAGTTGAGTTTTATTGAATGTTTCGAGTTTGGTGGACATAATAATGAAATTTACAATTTACAATTTACGAATTTACAATCAATGTTTTAATTTCTTAATTTTCAAATTTTCAATTATAAATTTAGAAATTTAAAAATTGAAAATTGATTGAAAATTGAAAATTGAAAATTATTTAAGTTGTTCTATTACTCTCTTTAAGTCTTCTGGTAATTCCGACCGAAACCCTTTTATTTCTCCATTGGGCAGCCCAATTTTAAGTTGGGTTGCATGCAAAAAAAGCCTTTTAAGTTCCTTGGGGCAGGGTTGATTTTTTGAGCCGTATTTTTTATCGCCGGCAATCGGATGATGAATATAAGCAAAGTGCGTTCTAATTTGATGCGTTCTGCCGGTTTTGGGCAATGCCTCAATTAGGGTGTAGTTTCTTTGCCCGCCGAAGTCTTGTCCAAGGCGGGTTAAAACTTTATACTCGGTTTTGGCTTCTCTTTTTCCTTGGGCCTGGGGTTCGCCGGGTAAATAGACCTTTTGTTTTTTGCGGTCTTTCGGGGAGCGTCCGATTAAAGTCTCAATTATTCCCCTTTCCGATTTAAGGTTTCCCGTCAGCAAAGCTAAATATCTTTTTTCTACCCCTTGGTCTTGAAATTGCTTTTGCAGGAATTTCAAAGCATTATTATTCTTTGCTATTAGCAGAATTCCTGAAGTTTCTTTGTCGAGTCTGTGAACGATTCCATACCGAGGAGCATTTCCAACATTTTTTAACCCGGGAAATTTTTCCAAAAGACGAGCAATTAGAGTTTCCCCTTTCATTTTATCTTCGGGGAAAACAACAATTCCGGCCGGTTTGTCAATTACTAAAATATTTTCATCTTCGTAGATTGTTCTCATCTCGATTTCTAATTGCGGTAAATCTTAATCCTGTTCTAATTTAAAATAACAGAATTTTAGATAAAAATCAATTGCCTTGACATTGCCGTAATTATATCAAGAAGGCATTGACGAGGTCAAGGAATTTTGCTAATCTCTGGAGAGCACTTTAAAAGTTAACTAAAAGGAGTATAAGATGGTAAAACAAACACTGAAGCCGATTGAAAATTGGCAAGAGGAAGAAGAACTTTTGGTTTTGGGATTTTTTGAAAAAGATGGGAAACCTTTTGGCAGCGAACTGGGAAACGAAATTTTCGCCAATCTTGCTTACGGACTTTCCAACCTTCGGGGCGATTTTCAGGGAAAATTTGGTCAAAAATCTTTGAGCTATAGAATTAAGCCAAAAAGAATTTTATTTGTTGGTCTTGGCGAAGAAGAGAAATTTACTCCGGAAAAACACAAAGAAATTGCCGGACAGGTTGGTTGTTGTGTCAGGGATTTGGGAGTTAAGAGTTTCACTACCGAGGTTTTTGCTAATTCCTTTGAGCCCCAGAGGGTTAAAGCTCAAGTTGAGGGTCATGGCCTTGGCCTTTATAGATTTGACGCATATAAAAAATTTGCCCATCAGGTTGAAGAAATTAAAATTTTAGTTGATTTTCCCGACAGGGTAAAAGAGGCTTTTAATCAGGGATTGACCCTGGTAGAGGCAGTTTCTTTTGTAAGAGATTTGGTAAATGAGCCGGCCTCGGCAATGACACCGGAAAAATTAGTTAGCTTCGCCCTTTCTTTGCTTAAGCTTAATTGCTCTTCGGTTCAATCTGGGGCAAAATTTTCTTTACTCGGAAATGAGAAAATCAGAGTTAAAATTTTCCGAAAACCGGAGCTTCGGGCTCAAAAAATGAATCTTATTTTGGCAGTCGGAGACGGCAGTAAAAACGAGCCCCGCTTAATTGAACTGGAATATAAGCCCAGGGTCCATCAAAATGAAAAACCTTATGTTTTGGTTGGCAAAGCAGTTTGCTTTGATGCCGGCGGACTTCAAATTAAGACGGCTGACAGTATGAAAGATATGAAAATAGATATGGCTGGTGGAGCCGCGGTTTTGGGAGCAATAAAAGCAATTGCTTCTTTAAATCTGCCCCTTTGGATTGTGGGACTGGTGCCGGCTGTAGAAAATATTCCTTCAGGCTCCTCTTACAAACCGGGCGATATAATCAAAAGCCGCAGCGGCAAAACCATTGAGATTGGTCACACTGATGCTGAGGGACGGCTGATTCTTTTTGATGCCCTGTCTTGTGCCAAAGAAAAATACTCCCCCTATCTAATTGTTGATATTGCCACCCTAACCAGCGCTTGCATGGTTGCCCTGGGTAAGCATTATGCCGGACTTTTCGGCAATTCCCGGGAATTTTTGGAAAAAATGAAAATAGCCGGCCAGGAATCAGGGGACAAGGTCTGGGAACTGCCCCTGGACGAGAAATTTTTAAAAGACATGGAAAGCAAGGTGGCTGATTTGAAAAATACTGGTTCTCCTTTTGGGGGAGCAATTAACGCCGCTTGTTTTCTGCAGGAAGCGGTTGGCAAAGAGCAATCCTGGCTTCATTTAGATATTGCCGGTCCGGCTTTCCAGGATGAAGCCACCGGTTTTGGAACAAGACTTCTTTTGCAGTTTTTCTTGAATGAGCTAAAGAGGGACTAAACCCCCTCTTTTTTATTTCCGATTTATTCAGAAAAAGAGAAGGTCAACTTTTTCGCGATCGCGAAAAAGTTGACCTTCCCAAATTTATATTGTATCATTAATTCAATGAAGATAAAATTGCCAATTACTGAAAAATTTCTCTGGGATTTTTATAATTTTTTAGAAAAAGTTGCCGATATTCATCGGACTATTTCTCCCCGAGGATGGCAGGAGGTCGGCAACCCTCTTTTGATTAAATTTCGAAGAAACTACGAGAAGAAACAAACGAGAAGAAGTTTTGCCAAAATGATTGCTCACCTTAAGAGATACGGGTACCTGAAAGAAAAATCTCTGGAGAGCCAAAAAGCCTTTTTAATTACTCCGAAGGGGCATCAAAAAATTTTAAAAATAAAACTCAAAACAATAGATAAGAAAAGGAGGCCTGATAGAAAATGGCAAATGGCGATATATGATATTCCAGAATCAAAAAAAGATATTAGAGACGAATTCAGAAATAAACTGAAAATTTTGGGCCATAGAGAATTGCAAAAAAGTATTTGGATTTGCCCTTATGATGTCTTAGAAGAGACCGAAAAAATAATAAAAGATTATTTTCTGGAATCCTATGTAAAATTATTTTTAATTGAGGAAGTGGATGTTGATTAAAAAGCGTAGATTTCGCAAACAGAGCCGTGGTCGCTTTTTTTCGCGATCGCGAAAAAAAGCGACCAAATTGCACCTACTAACTGCACTTACTAATTGCGTCCAACCTTATTACATTTTCTATCTTATTTACTTTTATAAATTATTAAATAGGTTTTCTGCAGATTTTTTATAAACTTTTCCAAAAAAAATATATGGAATGGATTTTTTATATCTGATATAATAAAGTTAGTGCGTAATAATTTTCGCGTGGGTTTTACGTAGGCGGCTTCGTCAGCTTTCCTGTTACTATAAAGTTTTGCAGCCGCCTTGTTTCGCGCCCCGGTACTACAAATTCCTTCGGAATTTGAGTACGGGGCAAGCAAACCCATAAAAGTTTGTTCTGCGATTATTCTCGCCCCGTAGTCAAATCCGTCAGGATTTGTACTATCGGGGTTAGTTTCGCGCAAAGAACCTGCTATTCCTTATTACGCATCATCTTTAATAAAACAAAAAGGATTTGAACTTTTGCCCAAATCCTTTAAGAATTATTGTTTACTTTTTTGGGAATTAAAGAATTTATTGCCAAGTGCTTTTGTTCCCCCATATAGAAGATACAGAATCATAAGGGCCGCCCGCAAATATCCCAATCCCTTCATTCCAGACAGCAATAAAGTTGCTAAAAATTGTAATCCCTCCCAGTCCGGGAAAGTGGTATAAGTATTGGCACACGATGGGTTAAGCATGCCAATTCCAGCCAGAATTCCTACGGTCGCTCCTATTATTACAGAAAGCATAATCGTTTCGAGAAAGAATCTCAAAACCGGATTTTTAATCCTTACAATTGGCTTCATTATTTCACCCCCTTTTGTCAAAGACCCCTCGTTGTTCTCAACCCGTTTTATACTCCGAGTTTAATAATTTGTTAAGCAATGAAAAACCAAGAAATAGCTCAAATATTTTATGAAATAGCCGCTTACCTTGCGATGGAAGAAGTTCCTTTTAAGCCCCAGGCTTATGAAAGGGCGGCTTTGTCTCTGGAAACCCTACCCGAAGATGTTGAAAAAATTTATAAAGATGGCGGTAAGCCGGCAATAGAAAAAATTCCCGGGGTCGGAAAGAGTATAGCCGAAAAAATTATTGAATATTTAAAAACCGGAAAAATTAAGGAACACCGGGATTTTAAAAAGAAAATGCCGGTTAATGTTGAAGAGCTAACAGCGATTGAGGGAGTTGGGCCAAAAATGGTAAGGAACTTGTGGAAATATTTGAAGATAAAAGACATTAAGGCTCTGGAGGCGGCGGCCCTGGCCGGCAAAATCAGAAAATTGCCGAATTTCAGAGAAAAAACCGAAAAAAATATTTTACAGGGAATTGAATTTCTAAAAAGGGGGCAGGGAAGGTTTTTGCTTGGCGATATTCTGCCCCAAGTGAGAGAAATTGTTGAGGGTCTTAAGACCATGAAAGAGATTGATAAAATAAGTCCGGCCGGTTCGGTTAGAAGAATGAAGGAAACAATCGGCGATATTGATATCCTAATTACTCTAAAAAACAAGACCAATGCCGATAAGATTATGAATTATTTTACCTCGCTCCCCGGCATTGTTAAAGTTTGGGGAAAAGGAAGCACGAAGTCCTCAATTAGAATAAGACAGGGATTTGATGTTGATTTAAGAGTTGTTCCCAAAGAAAGTTTTGGTTCGGCCCTTCAATATTTCACTGGTTCTAAAGAGCACAATATTGCAACTCGAAAAATTGCTATGAACAAAGGATTAAAACTCAATGAATACGGAGTTTTCCGGAAAAAGAAAAAAATTTTCACTCAAACAGAAGAAAAAGTTTACAAGACTCTTGGTTTTGAATACATTGAGCCGGAACTTCGGGAAAATCAAGGAGAAATTGAAGCGGCTATTCAAGGAAGATTGCCAAAAATTGTCGGATATGATGATATTCGGGGAGACTTGCATTGTCATTCAGAGTGGGACGGAGGAGAAAATCCAATCCCGGAGATTGCCAAAGCCGCTCAAGAGATGGGCTATGAATACATCGGAATTTCCGACCATACCAAGTTTTTAAGAATAGAGCATGGATTAAATGAGGGGCAGCTATCTCAACAGCGGAAAGAAATCAACAAGCTTAATTTTCAATTTTTCCGGACAGAAGCGGGATCCCGCTGCGACGGGACAATTTTCAATTTTCAAATATTACAAGGGTGCGAGGCGAACATTTTAGCCGATGGTTCAATTGATATTAAGGATGATGCCTTGGCAAAGCTTGATTATGTTATTGCCGGCATTCACAGTCAGATGAAAATGCCAAAAGAAAAAATGACCGAAAGAATAATCAGGGCAATGAAAAATCCCAATGTTGACATTATAGCTCATCCAACCGGCAGGATTTTGCAAAAAAGAGATGAGTACCAGATTGATTTTGATAAAATTTTAAAAGTAGCCAAAGAAACTAAAACAATTTTAGAAATAAATGCCAATCCCCAAAGATTGGATTTAAATGATAAAAATATCCGCCGGGCAAAAGAATCCGGAGTGAAAATTGCAATTAATACCGACGCCCACCACATTGACCATTTAAGATTTATGGAATTTGGAATTGCCCAAGCCAGACGTGGCTGGGCGGAGAAAAGAGATATTATCAACGCTCAGCCATTAGAAAAATTATTAAAATTTTTTAAAAAATAAAAACAGAGCCCTTAGCCCTGTTTTGTTTTGTCAAAAATAAGTAATCTTTCAATTCTTTCCCGGGTTTCATCAATTTCTTGAATTTTTGGACATTCATTTTGCCGTCCATCTCTGACTGCAACACAATTTAGGCACTGTCTATAAATTCGAGACAGGAGATAATTAAAGAGATATTCCCCGCTCACTTCTTTTCCCCGCAGTTCAATCCGCCAATTTTGAATTCCCCAGATTTTATCAATAAGTTTTAACCCCTCTTCAGTGGCTCGAAGCTCATCAAAAAGACAGCTCGTGATTATTGCTTTTTTCCCTGTCTGTTGTTTGATTATTGGGCAATCAAGAGTTTTTAGACCGATTATATGGTGTCCTATTTCATGAGCTAAAAGCGCTTCCATCTCCCCAATATTAATTTTTTCCCGCAGTAGTTCTCTGAATTGGTTTTCAGGTAAAACTATTTTTGGTTTTACACCTCTCAATACTTTCAAAAGCCGATTTGATTTTTTGCCCCGAGCCGGATATAACATAGAAATCATTATGGAGATGTTCTTTTGGGGATCGGGTTTTATTAATTTTTCCGCCGGGCCAAGGGGGGCCAGAGTTATTTTTCTTTTTTCGATTTCTTCGACCAATTTTTCCAAAAGAGGACCGCCGTTTTTCAAAAGTTTGAGTATTCTTTTATGATTGGTTCCGTCAATAATTTCATTAGCGAGCTTTACCAAAACAAATAAAATCAGAAATCCTATCAGAAGTTTAAAACCCATCAGCTTTTCTCCAAGGATATTTAGATTTTAAGGAACATGTTTTATTAGAGCATTATTACCCGTTTGGTCAATTTCGCTCCTTAATTTTTGACCCCGCGCCAGTCCCGCCAACGGCGGGACGGTACGGGGCAGGTTTTTGATTTTGACCGAACGCAGTAAGGGAATATGCCAATAGAAGAATCAGCCGGAGCCGTGGTTTTTTACCGGCGGGGTAAAAAAATTGAATACCTTTTGCTCCATCACGAGTTGGGTCATTGGGATTTTCCAAAAGGGTGGATTGAGAAAGGAGAAAAATTAGAAGATACGGCCAGAAGAGAGATAGAGGAGGAAACAGGAATAAAGGATATTAAATTTATCCCCGGCTTTAAAGAGCATATAAAATTTTTCTTCCGTTGGCCCCCAAAGAATCTTGCCAATTCCATAAAAAAGAGAGGGCAAAAAAGCCAAATCATTTTTAAGAGCATTACTTTTTTTCTGGCAGAAACGAAAACTAAAAAAGTAAAAATATCTTTCGAGCATACCGGATATAAATGGCTGCCGCATGAGGAAGCAATATCGCAATTAACTTTTAAAAATGCCAGAGAAATTCTCAAAAAAGCCGATGACCACCTAAAATTCAAGAACAAAGTTTATCAAGCGGTAAAAGAGATTTCCCAAGGCGAAATTATGACCTACAAAGGAGTTGCCGAAAAAGCTGGCTCTCCACGGGCTTGGCGGGCGGTAGGAAATATTCTAAACAAAAATAAAAATCCGGAAATTCCCTGCCATCGGGTGATAAAGTCGGATGGCCGGGTTGGCGGATATAATCGTGGACAAAAAAGGAAAATTGAGCTATTAAAAAAAGAAGGGATAAAAATAAAAAGGGCTTCAGTTTTTAGCTGAAGCCTTTTTAGAGATTCGGTCATTTATGCTGTTTCTCTTATAGGTTCATTGGTTCAATATCAAAATTGACACCAGTAGCATATACTTCTTCGTATAGTCGTTCGCCCTCGCGAAACTCTTCTTCGGTAATTGCATTTTCACCCCTTGCCAGTAGTTTATTAGCAAAAGTGCTTGCCCTTTCAAGTTTATCTAGATAACTCTTCACCCGTTTGTCACTTTTTGTAATTTCTCGTTTCTTAAGCAAATCAAGGCCTTTCTTGAAAACGGATGGTGGTATATAATCATTTCTCTCTGATTCTGGGACATCTTTTTTTTCAACAGTGAATTCAAATACATCAATTTCTTGTCCCTTTTCTAAATCAACTAAACTTGCTCGGAAATCCATTGCGCCCTCCTTTTTATTTGTTAATGGGATTTGGATTTTTCCAATTCCCCACTATTTTAGTGATAATACATTAGTGATATATCTGTCAAGTAGCCGTAGCGCAGGGGTTTTTCACAGCCTCCTAAATCCGGTTTTTTAAATAGTCCAAAATTATATCTCCCCTTAAGCTCTAATTTTTTCAACAATTTTTTCAAAAATTTCCGGATAATCTTTAGCCAGTCCGGCTAAAATTTTTCTGTCAATCTCAATCTTGTTATTTTTAAGGCTGGCGATAAATTTACTATAAGAAAGTCCCTGCTTTCGGCAGGCGGCGTTAATTTGAATTTGCCAGAGTTTGCGAAATTCTCCCTTTTTCTTTTTTCGATCGCGGTAGCTGTAGGTCCAAGCATGAAAAAGGGCTTCTTTGGCAGCCCGGTATTTAGCTTTGCGCCCCCATTTGAATCCCCTGGCGTATTTTAAGAGATGTTTTCGGCGCTTATGAGCAATTTTACCGCGTTTAACCCGTACCATGCGAATAAATATGCAAATATATGCGAATCTTTACGCGAATTTTGATTTCGTAAATTATTCGCAAATATTCGCAAAAAGATTAGTGTAATAGCTTTCTTATTTTTCTACTGTCGGCTTTTGATAATTTAACCAATTTTCGAGTCTGTCTTATTTTTTTCCCGGATTTTTTTGCTCGAAAATGGTCCTGGCCGATTGGTCGGTGCAGGATTTTCCCGGTTTTTGTGATTTTAAATCGTTTGAGAATTGATTTGCGAGTTTTCATATTTATAATCAGAAAAAATAAAAGCCTATTGCGGCTGCGGTTTCTCTCAATTTTCGCAGGAAATAAGAATTTTTAAAGCCGCCTTGTTCCTGGAAATTATCCCACTTTTTCCACTGGCCATCCTGCCAGTTTTTCCATTTGGCGGGTGAGTGATAGAACCAGATTTGCTTGAGTTTTTTGAATTCAAGGGTTTCTTTTCCTGATAAACTTCCGGCTTTTTCATAGGGCGTGATTGGGATTTCTAAAGCAATGGTTGTTTTTCTTGGCAGGGTGTTAACATCTATTCCCTCTAAAGATAGCTGGCCCCTGATATAGAACCAGTTCTTTTGGAATTTATCTTTGCAGAGCCACTTAAATTTGCATTCTTTCTCTGGCAGCCAGTGAATAATTGCTGTTTTAATATCTATTCCCTGATTTAAGCTATCGTTTTGTTTGGGTTTTTCCTGGTAAAGCCAGAGGTTTCCTTTTTCTTTGAAAGATACTTTGTCTTTTTCCAATTTCTCGGCAATTTGAAGCTCAAGAAAAGCTGATTTGTCCAGGTCTTTTCTTTGATATTTATCCGGCAATTCAAAGATTCCCGAAATGGTGAAGCTGTTTTCTTTTTTAAAGTAGGTTTTGGGGAATTTCTTTTCAAAAGTTTGATATTCTTTTTGAAACTTTGAGAAATCGTCAATTCTTCCCAATTTTTCAAAAGCTTCCGGGCAATCAATGCCCCAGAAGATAAGCATTTTCTTTGTCAGAAATGATTTCATTGGTATAACTGGAATTATTTCGGTCTCGGTTGATTTGATTATGTAAGGCGTACTGGGAATATCTTTGATTGGAACATCTTCAGCTAAAACCATGGTGGTATCAGCGGCGATAACTTCAAGAGCGCATACCCACGCCGGCTGCCGCATAACCTCCCCGAAGAGTAAATATGAAGCGCTGAGAAAGACTGGAGCTCGGGTCATTAATTTTCAATGGAGTCCCCCTGCTTAAACCCCCTCCTTCACATTCAATGCAATTCTCGGCTTTTATACGATAAATAAAACTCCATATAATAAAATCCCTGCTGTTATAAAAATTGTTATTATTAGTAATTTTTTCATATTCCCCCCCTTTTTTAGTTAATTTTTATCTTGCCTAAGTTTTTTAAAACTTAGGCAAAAAAACCGACCTTAATATCTCTAAATTGAGATTTCAAAATAAGTTATTTCTCAATAAATCTGAGGGAAGAAACTACTTTATTGAACATTTCGATTTCTTCCGGACTGGGTTCTGGCTTGAGGTAATACGTAAAAATGACGCAGGCGTGTTTAATTCTTACGCCCCTCCACTTCTAATCCCCCCTGGATAGGAAATAGCGCTCCTTTCATCTCTCCCCTTATATTCATTGCGGCATCCGTTGCCTTTATTTTATAACCCCCTACCCCCGAATTTGAGGTGATTTCTTCTTGGGGACTTATAGTATAAATGCCCCCCCTCCCGTGCAATGATAAAATTTATCCATAATTTCTTCCCACGTTAAATCCTCACAAGGGGAAGGTATAACCCAAGTCGTGCTATCGATATAAAATGAAAGGTAGGATTCCCCACTTTTTTTGCTTAATATATCGAGCCCTAGTCGAAGGAGGCCGATAAAATATTTCTCTTCTATTTCCCAGGCAGTAGCAGGATAATCTATCTCAAATCCGTATCTCTCATTTCTATAAGTTTTCCAATCAGCGGTTTCGTCTGTAACTTCTTCAGTAATCTTTAACTCCCCAATCTCTTTTTGTAATTCCCCTACCCGCTTTCTTAAACCCTCATTTTGTTCAATCCTCTTTCCCAACTTTCCCCTTACCTGCCACCATTGATAGGTGAAGAAGCCGGCGATGAGGAAAAAGATGATAAGAAATAATATTAGCCAGGTTGTCGTTTTGGAAAAACTTATCATATTTTGATGGGGCAGTGCTCCTATTTTTTGGTAATAAGCATAAACATTCCCCGGGGCGTCCTTTTTCGCTCCTGTTCAATTTTAAATTCAACCCTTTGTTTAATAAGCTCAAGAAATTCGTTAAATTTTTGGTTGACAAATTCTCCTAAACTTTTCTCTCTTCCCTTAAGAATTACTTCAATTTTTACCTTATTTTCTTCTTTAAAAAATTTTTCTACCTGGCGAGCTTTAATTTCCAAATCATGGGGAGAGGTGTTTATTCTGAATCTTATACTTTTTAACCTTCCTCTTTTTGTTTTTATTTTTTGAGCCCTCTCTTTTTTTTCTTTTTGGTAAAGAAATTTTCCGTAGTCTATTATCTTGCAGACCGGCGGAGAGATTTTTGGAACAATCTCTATTATGTCCAAATTACGTTCTTTTGCCAGCTGGAACGCTTTCCATGTTTCAAGGATCCCGAGGTTTTTTCCGGTTTCATCAACGACTCTTACCTGGGGAGCTCTTATTTGATTGTTGACACGATACCTTTTAATAATTTTGCTCTTTGACCCCGTCTAGCTTCGCTAGTCGGGGCTGGGTCTTTAATTTTTGATTTTTATCAGGTGGAGATGGCGGGTTTTGCTCCCGCGTCTAAAAAATTTCCCAAAACAGTTCTACAAGCCCCGTTAGATATAACTTTATCCAACAAGGCTTTGCCCCTTTTTAGATAAAATATCTAACGGGGCAAGCAATAGTCTAATTTATTTTTTTGGTTAGAAACTCAAAATTAGACAAAAATGTTTCCAACCGAGCTCAGTAATTTATTCAGTAATTTCTCCCAAGACAAAGAAATTACCCATCTCGATAATATGACACCCGGGCTTCGTCTATCGAGAGTCAACGAACCGGATGGCTTACGCGTTAAGCGAAAGCAGGACCAGGAATGGCTAGCGGACCGGGAACCCAGCCAAACACTAGATTCCTGGCTTTTTCAAATAAGTTTGCGCTTATTTTGTTTGTCGGCAGTTTTACCCCGTTTAGAAAAATCAATTTCTAACGGGGTTTTACAAGGAACCGACACCTTGACTTGCCTGTTTTGAGACCATTTTTCATCGAAACTATTTCATCCCCATTTGAGCATTTTGTCTCTTTCTCGTTTAAATTCCCTCTTTTTGATTGCCTCTCTTTTATCCACTTTTTTCTTTCCTTTGGCTATTCCGAATAAAATCTTTATTCTGCCTTTTTTAGTATAAACTTTTAAAGGCACTAATGTCAAGCCCTTTTGCTTTATTTTTCCGCTCAGGAAGCTAATTTCTTTTCTGCGCAATAGTAATTTTCGCGACCTTCTCGGTTCATAATCAGCCGGAGCGTTTTTGGGTTGATATGGGGGGATGGCGGCGTTGATTAAGAAAACCTCCTCATTTTTAATCGTAACAAAAGAGCCGGTTAAACTAATGTGTCCGGTTTTTATTGACTTTACCTCTCCGCCCAAAAGAACAATTCCCGCCTCAAGGGTTTCCAAAATTTCGTAATCAAAATAAGCCCTTTTGTTTTCAGCCAGCGCAGCCATATAAAAAGTTTAACATTTCTGGGCAAATATAAAAGAATTAGACACGCTCGCATTTTTTGACTTTTTCACAAGATAAATTTAAGATGAACTTAAAATGAAAAAAATCAGGGCCTTAGTTTTATTTTCCGGGGGACTGGATTCGATTTTGGCGGCAAAAGTTTTGCGCAACCAAGGAGTAAAGATAACAGCTATATCTTTTAAGAGCTATTTTTTTGATGGAAAGATTGCCCAAAAGGCGGCTAAAAGATTCAAAATTCCTTTAAAAGTAATAGCTCTTTCAAAAGAGCATTTAAATTTGGTGAAAAATCCCAAACACGGTTATGGAAAGTCAATGAATCCCTGTATTGATTGCCATATTTTAATGTTGAGAAAGGCAAAAGAAATTATGACGAAAGGAAAAGTGTCCTTCGGCAAGCTCAGGACGACGAAATTTCATTTCGTCGCCACCGGAGAGGTTTTGGGGGAGCGGCCAATGAGCCAGAACAGGAAAGCTCTGGAGATTATTGAGAAAGAATCAGGACTGCAAGGTTATTTATTGCGGCCTCTTTCGGCAAAATTATTAAAGCCGACTGTTCCCGAAAAAATGGATTGGGTCAGCAGAAAGAAACTCCTTAATATTTCCGGTCGTTCAAGAAAAAGGCAAATTGCCTTGGCAAAAAAATGGAAGTTCAGGGAATATCCCACGCCGGCCGGCGGCTGTCTTTTAACTGATATGGAATTTGGCAAAAGATTAAAAGAGTTATTTAAAATCCATCCGGGATGCGATGGAAGTGATGTTGAGCTTTTGAAACTGGGAAGGCATTTTATATTCGGCAAAGCAAAAGTTATCGTTGGTCGGAATCAAGAGGAAAATAAAGAGATTAAAAAATTTGTTAGGAAGAAAGATATTTTGATTGAAATGAAAAATTATCCTGGACCCTCAACCTTAATCCGGACTTACGACAGGGGAAAAATCTCGCCAAGAGTTATCCAAAAAGCTAAATCCCTAACCCAATATTATTCTACCAAAGCCAGAGACAAAAAGGATGTAAGGTTTACCCCCCACCAACTTTTGCGCTGAAGCTATGGGCTTTAAAGATTTCTCTGGGGGTTTGCAGCAAAATTGCTCATCTTTGTGATGTCAAAAATAACATTTTCAAAATAGATAAAATTGCGCAAAAGTTGGTGGGGGGTTTTAAAATTTTTTCACCAGCATTTTTATTCTATTTATAGTATTTTCTGCAATGAATTTGAATTTGATTTTTTGAAGATAAATGGATAGACTAAATAGACATGAGAGACCCTAATAATAAAACAAAAATTGTTTTTGATTTTGACCACACTTTATTCAGCACCAGAAGGTTTTATAATACCTTTAAGAAAGCTTTTGAAAAATTGGGAGTAGATGAAAAATTATTTCAGGAGACTTTTAAAAAATCAAAGGAGAAGGGAAGATATTATAAGCCCTCAAAACAAATTAAATTAATTACCAAAAAGAATCCAAAAACTTCTTCAAAGAAGTTAAAAGAGTCATCTGAAAAAGCATTAAGCAGGGCAAGGAAATTTTTATACCCCGATGCTTTACCCCTTTTAAGAAAGTCAAAAAGGAAATATAATTTTTATATTCTTTCCTGCGGCAAAGAAAAATTTCAAAGACAAAAAATCAAAATTTCGGGAATTTCAAAATATTTTAAAAAAATTTTAATAACCCAGGATGATTACAAAACCAGCGCCCTTAAAAAAATTCTAAAAAACAAAGAGAGAATTTTATTTATTGACGACCAGCCCTTGGTGCTTTTTAAAATCAAAAAAACCTTCCCCGAGGTAATTACTATCAGAATTAACAGGGGAGAAGGGGGGCATGTTAAAGAGAGAGACAATTCCAAAATTGATTTTTCAATAAAAAATTTCAAACAATTGGAGAAAATTTTAAAAAGGAACTTTAAAAATTGAAGAACAAGGGAGGTAAATAATGGAGAAGAACGGATTGATTGATTTAACTATCGGTGAGTTTCTGGATAAGACCGCAGAAAAATTTCCCGAAAAAGACGCTTTGGTTTTCCCGAATAAGAATTTAAGATATACCTGGAAAGAACTTAAAGCAATTTGCGATAAAACGGCTAAAGGATTTTTGAAATTGAAGATTAAAAAGGGCGACCACGTTGCTGTTTGGGCAACCAATTATCCGGAATGGGTGATAAGTCAGTTTGCTTTGGCGAAAATTGGAGCGGTTTTAGTTACGGTAAACCCCGCTTTAAAGACTTCAGAAATTGAATATGTTTTAAGGCAATCCGATTCAAAGACTTTAATATTGGTCGAAAGTTTTAAAAGCTCCGATTATGTTTCAATGCTCCAGGAGGTTTGTCCGGAGATAAAAGATTCTCAACCCGGAAAGTTGCGTTCAAAGAAACTTCCCAAACTCAAAAATATTATTTTAATTGGAGACAAAAGATTGCCCGGGATGTTTAATTTTCAAGAAGTTGTAGAAATGGGCAAAAATGTTTCCGACAGGGAACTTGCCAAGAGAGAAAAATCGCTTGAGTCTCATGATATAATCAATGTTCAATATACCTCCGGAACCACAGGATTTCCCAAGGGAGCAATGCTCAGCCATTTTAATATTTTGAATAACGCCATTTTTATAGCTCAAAATATGAAACTGACCGAGAGGGACAGAATTTGCATTCCGGTTCCCTTTTATCATTGTTTTGGCTGCGTGATGGGGAATCTTTGCTCTCTGGCAACCGGAGCGGCAATGGTTGTTCCCTCAGAATATTTTGACGCCCAAAAGACATTAGAAGCAATTGAAAAAGAAAAATGCACCGCTGTTTACGGCGTTCCAACAATGTTTATTGCCGAGCTCAATCATTTTGATTTTGAAAGATTTAATCTAAGTTCCTTAAGAACCGGGATGATGGCCGGCGCTCCCTGTCCGATTGAGCTTGCAAGAGATGTAATAGACAAAATGGGAGCAAGGGAAATGACGATATTGTATGGTCTAACCGAGGCTTCCCCGGGCCTGACCCAGACCAAATCAGATGATTCAATTGAGCGGCGAGTTTCTACAGTTGGCAAAGCCCTCCCTTATGTGAAAATAAAAATAGTCAATCCCGAAACTGGAAAAAAGGTATCTTATGGTGTTCAGGGAGAACTTTTAGCTCAGGGTTATAATGTTATGAAGGGATATTATAATATGCCCCATGCCACAAGAGAAACAATTGACAGAGACGGCTGGCTGCGCAGCGGGGATTTAGCCGAAGTTGACGGGGCCGGATATTATAAAATTACCGGCCGCCTAAAAGATATGATAATTCGCGGAGGAGAGAATATTTACCCGAAAGAAATAGAGGAATTTTTGTTCAGGCATCCAAAAATTGCTGATGTTCAGGTAGTTGGCGTCCCTTCGGAAAAGTTCGGAGAGGAAGTAGCGGCTTGCATCAAAATAAAACAAGGCGAAAAATTAACAGAAGATGAAGTAAGAAAGTTCTGTCAAGGGAAAATAGCTCATTATAAAATTCCCAGGCATATTGTTTTTATGGATAAATTTCCCACTACTGTTACGGGAAAAATTCAGAAATTCAGATTGAAGGAAATGTTAATTAAAAAACTTGGATTGAAAAGCGGCTAATAAAGACGGCCGCTTTTTTATTTTTTGAAAAAGTTTGTTAAAATGAATAAAATAGACATGATAAATATTTTGAAGATTAATTCTAAAAATCTTCCCCAAAAGGTTATTAAGGAAGTTGTTGAGATTATTAAAGCTGGTGGAGTAATTGTTTGCCCCACCGATACGGTTTATGGTTTAATTTGCGATGCCGCAAACAAGAGAGCGGTAGAAAGGATTTTCAAAATTAAAAAAAGGCCGAAAGGAAAACCAATTCCGATTTTTGTGAAAAATATAAAAATGGCAAAAAAATTCGTTAAGCTTAACAAGAAGCAGGAAAAATTTTTAAAGAACAATAAAATCACCGCGGTTTTAAAAGTTAAAAATCAAGCCAAAAAAGTATTTCCGGGAGGCATTATAAGTTCGGAAGATAAAATCGGAATTCGGATTCCAAATTATAAACCAATTAATAATTTATTTAAGAAATTAAAATTTCCCCTAACCGGCACTTCGGCTAATATCTCCGGCAAACTTGCCCCAACAAGAATTAAAGAAGTTTTAAAGCAGTTTCAAAAAGAAAAAATTCAGCCCGATTTAATTTTGGATGCTGGAAATTTAAAACCGTCAAAACCATCAATGGTAATAGACTTGACTAATAAAACCCCTAAAATTTTACGTTTAGGTTCGGTTTCTAAAAAACAATTAAAATATTTGATTTTTGACACTTAATTTTTAATTTTAGCGACCCCGTTAGATAATTATCTAACGGGGGAACGTTTATGCCCCTTCACTATCATTCGCCAATTTATTTTCTTCATTATTTTCTAAAAAGGGAAGCTTCCCAGTTTTTTGTCAGCATTGCCATTCGCAATCTTGCTTTGGGAATGGTTCTTATTTTTGAACCGATTTATATTTATCTTCATTTTGGAAGTTCTTTGCCATTAACCCTATTATATTTTGGGATAATTCACGGGCTTTTCGGATTGATGGCATTTTTTTTCGGGGGAAAAATAATGGCGAAAGTTGGCTTGAAACACTGCATGCTTTTAAGCCATCCATTCTTTCTGGGCAATTATATTTGTTTGTTTTTTTTGCCCAATTTTTCTTGGCTGATATTTTTTGCTATTATTTCAAGATTTTTGGGAATGTTTTTTTTCTGGCCGGCATTTCATACTGATTTTGTCCATTTTTCCGAAAAGGAGCATAGGGGAAGAGGGGTGGGGGGTCTTAATATCGCTTTTATTGCGCCATCTGTTATCAGTCCCATTATTGGCGGTTGGATATTGGCTACTTCGGGATATTCGGCTTTATTTATTTCGGTTTTGTGCGTGCTTTTGGCATCAGCACTCCCTTTATTTTTGTCTCGCGATACTCATCAGGTTTTTACCGATTCTTATCAAAAAACCTGGAAGAGAATTTTTAAAAAAGAAAATCAAAAAATAACTTTAGCCCTGATGGCGGCAAGTTTTGAGGGGGGAATACAAATTTATTTATGGCCTCTTTTTATGTTTATTTTAGCTATAAGCTATGAAAGTATGGGAGGGATTATCTCTTTCGCTGTGGCGGTTTCGGCTTTGTTCACTTTGTATATGGGAAGAATTACTGACAGGATTAATCACCAAAAGCTTTTGAACACCGGTTCTTTTCTGACTTCAATTGCCTGGGTATTTAAGTATTTTGTTGTTACTCCTTTTGAAGCTTTTTTAGTCCACTCTCTTTACAGAATTTTTCAAAGCGCGGCCGGGATTCCTTTTCAAACTATTTTTTATGATAAAACAGCGGAAAAGGGTCAGGAACTTGATGAATTTATCATTTATCGCGAAACGGTTATTAATCTTTCCCGATGTTTTTTATTTTTAATTTTTGCCGGTTTATTTTCTCTTACTTCCAAACTAAATATAGCTTTTATAATGGCGGCGATATTTTCTTTAGGTTTTATGTTTTTGGGAGAACCTCCCTGGTCTAAATTTAAATGGAGAAAAAAGCAAAAAAAATAGCATTACTTATCGGCAGGGGCGGAAGATTAAAAGCTGTTTATAATTGCGCAGAAAGCAATCCCCTGGTTGATTTGACCGTGGTTGTTAGTCATAAAAAAGAATCACCGGGAGTTGATTGGGCGAGGGAAAGGGGAATTGAATCTGCCTATTTTAGATTATCCGACTGGAAAGGAACAAGGAAATCTTATGAAACAGCTTTGGCTGAATTTTTAATAAAAAGAAAGATTAATTTAATTGTGATGGCCGGCTGGGATTTGGTAATGTCGGATAATTTTTTAAAATATTTTCCAAATCGGGTTATAAATATTCATCCGGCTTTGTGCCCGGCTTTTCCGGGTCAGGACGCCGAAAAGCAAGCTTTAAATTATGGAGTGAAATATACCGGCTGCACCCTGCATTTTGTTGACGAAGGAGTAGATACCGGTCCCATAATTTTGCAAAGAGTGGTTGAGATAAAGCCGTCCGATACAGTTGGAGCTTTGCAAAAAAGAATACACAAAAAAGAAGAGGAGCTTCTTTGCGGGGGCATAAAATTGTTTGCCGAAGAAAGGTTAAAGATAAAAGGAAGAAAAGTTTTCATAAAAGAATAGTATGAGTATTTTTCAGGCAATAATTTTGGGAATTTTACAGGGCTTAACCGAATTTTTACCAGTTTCAAGTTCCGGCCATCTGGTTCTGGCCCAGAAATTTTTTGGATTAGAAACGCCCCCTATTTTTTTTGATGTCATGGTTCATGTCGGCACTCTTTTTGCGATTGTTGTCTATCTGCGAAAAGATTTGATGAAAATTATTTTGGGTTTGAAAAATAAAGAAATTCAGAAATTGCTGGCCCTGGTGATTGTTGGCACTTTGCCTGTTGTGATTGTCGGATTTTTATTGCTGGATTTTATAGAGGAGATTTTCAACTCATTTTTGGCGGTAGGCATTTCTTTTTTAATAACCGCCGCGATTTTGACAGGGACGGTTTTTGCAAAAAAATTGGAAAAGAATTTGGAAAAAATGAGCTGGCTTGACTCAATTTTTATTGGTCTTTTTCAGGCCCTGGCTATTTTGCCGGGCGTTTCCAGGTCTGGCAGCACGATTTCCGCAGGGCTTTTTAGAAAAATAGACAGAGAATCAGCTTTTAAATTTTCCTTTTTTTTGGCAATTCCGGCAATTTTCGGGGCTTTAATTTTACAGCTAATTCAGGATAAAATTCCTTTGGATTGCGGTTTTTCTGTCGGGTTTTTGGGTTTTGTTTTCTCGGCAATATTTGGGCTTCTTGCTCTAAAAATTCTGGAAAGGGTTTTAATCAGGGGCAAATTTTTCTTTTTTGCGATTTATTGCTTTGTTTTGGGAATGGCGGTTTTGCTTTTTCTGGCTTAAACATTAAACCTGATGCGTAATAAGAAATGGCAGGTTCTTTACGCGAAACCGACCCCGATAGTACAAATCCTGACGGATTTGACTACGGGGCGAGAATAATCGCAGAACAAACTTTTATGGGTTTGCTTGCCCCGTACTCAAATTCCGAAGGAATTTGTAGTACCGGGGCGCGAAACAAGGCGGCTGCAAAACTTTGTGGCAACACAAAGCTCGACCAAAGCCGCCTACGTAAAACCCACGCGAAAATTATTACGCGCTAACTTTTATGTAGCAGTAGTATTTGAGACATTCTATATTGCGATAATGGCGCGCTATATTAAAGATAGTTCGAACCCCAGCAGTAAAGCAAAGCTTACTACGGGGCACGGCATTTTTTCTTGCCGCTTTTCTAAAATTTCAGTTTTGGACGCCTGTATTCCATCTTTATTTTTAATTTTTGATTTTTAACATTTGATTTTATTACGGTGCCCGGGGTGGGAGTCGAACCCACACGACCTTGCGGTCATACGATTTTGAGTCGTACGCGTAAGCCAGTTCCGCCACCCGGGCGCTTTGTTAGATTTAATAAATTGGCGCGGGATGCATTTAGCAGTTCCACCACTCCGTCCGTTATTATAATTTAGCAGAAATTTGCCTTCTTGTAAATTTTTTCATTTATGCTAAATTGGTTTAATGTCCGGTAATACAAAGATAATTTCCATTTGCAATAGAAAAGGAGGGGTGGGGAAATCAACCACGGCCATAAATTTGGGCGCCTATCTTGCCGGAATGGGGAGAAAAGTTCTTTTAGTTGACCTTGACCCTCAGGCTAACGCCACTTCGGCCTTGGGGATAAAGCCCAAGGAGTTAAGGCACAGTCTTTATCACAGCTTAATTGATAATTTTTCTCCCGACGATGTTGTAAAAGATGCCGGAATTTTTGGTTATAAGATTATTCCCGCTTCCAGCGATTTGGCCGGGGCAACGGTGGAGCTGGTCAATTTCCAGGAACGGGAATTCAAGTTAAAAGAGGTCCTTTCCAAACTTCAAACTAACTTTGATTATATTTTGATTGACTGTCCTCCCAGTCTTTGTCTTTTAACAATCAATGGCTTGGTTGCTTCCAAAAGCGTAATAATACCGGTTCAGTGCGAATATTTTGCCCTAAACGGTCTCTCTCAACTTTTAGATACCATATCTTTAGTTGCCAAATCTTTAAATCCATCATTGAAAATTATGGGAGCGCTGCTGACAATGCATGACAGGAGATTAAAACTTTCCTGGGAAGTTATGAAAGAAGTTAGGCAAAAATTTCCCGGTTATGTATTTGATGCTGTCATTCCAAAATCCGTGAGTTTAGCTGAAGCTCCCGGTCGCAACAAAACTATTTTGCAATATGCTCCGGATTCCCCGGGAGCAATGGCATATAGGCAGCTTGCCAAGGAAATACTACAACTTGAGACAACTAACAACTAATATCCAATATCCAATATCCAATATCTAATATCTAATATCTAATCTATGCCAGGCAAGGGTCTTGAAGCTTTAATTCCCAAAAAGGGAACAAAGCCAATAAAATTTACTCCGGAAAAAGAGGCGATTTTTTTAATTGAAATTGAAAAAATAAAGCCAAACCCCCATCAACCAAGAAAAGAGTTTAATAAAGCCGAGCTCAAAAGTTTATCAGAGTCAATAAAAGAACATGGAATTTTGCAGCCCTTAATTGTTACTAAAATTGAAAAAGAGGCGGATGATGGCAGGAAATTAGAGGTGGGGTATGAGTTAATTGCCGGAGAAAGAAGGCTTCAGGCCGCTAAAATGGCCGGTTTTCCCCAGGTGCCGGTAATTATTCGAAAGCCGACAAACCAGCAAAAATTAGAGCTGTCCCTGGTTGAAAATGTTCAGAGAGAAGATTTAAATCCCATGGAGAAGGCCCAAGCTTTTAAGAGACTAACCGGGGAGTTCAATCTTTCCCAGGGAGAGATTGCTCGGAAAATTGGAAAAAGTCGGGAATCGGTAGCTAACACCTTGAGACTTCTTAATTTGTCAAAAGAAATTCAAGAGGGGATTATTACAAAAAAGATTACCGAGGGTCATGCCCGGGCAATTTTGCTGCTTCATGACGCAAAAAAACAAAAAAACCTCTTTGAGAGGATATTAAGGGAAAATTTTTCAGTAAGAAGAGCCGAGGAAACCGCTCACAACATTGTCCAGCCGTCCAGAAAAAGAGTGAGCAAAGAAATTTCTCAAGCTCTAAAAAATTTAGAAGAGAGGTTAAGAAAAATTTTGAATATAGAGGGTTTAATTTTGAGAATTAAAGAAGGCAAACCAAGATTAACCATTGAGTTTGAATCAGAAAAAGAATTAAGAAGTTTTGAGGAGAAACTTTCCAGAGATTACAAATAACCAGGTATAAATTTCTAATGTCTAAACCCCGTTAGAAGTCGTTTGTTAATGTAATCTACGCTCTACCTAAAAGAAAATGGAATATAGGTAATGGGAAGTTAATCAGAATTTGAAAAAAAAATTATTAATAATTTTTTTCTTCCAGACTTCTAACGGGGTAAAACAGCTTAGACATTTGTCATTTGACATTTAGATTTTTGTTAGAAATTAGGATTTAGGAATTAGTCATTTCGTTTCTACTCTCTTTTTACTTCAATAACCCCCTTGACATTCCTTAAACCTAAAAAGAGTTTTTCTGCTTCATCAATATTGGAAACCTCCACCTTTATCAAGAAAGAATCTAGTCCTTCTTTTGGAGTTTCGCCAGTAAATTTTACTATATTGAATCCCATATTGGAAATGGCGGAGCTTATATCTCTTAGCATTCCCAATCTCTCCTGGGTTACTACTTTAAGGGGAAAGATAAAGCCGCTTTTAGTTGAATCTTCCCAGAGAGCGTCAGTTAATCTTTTTGGGGATTTTTCCCGGATTGCCCTTACGGCATTACAAGAATTCCGATGGACAATGGCTCCTCGGTTTTTTGTTATGTAGGCGCAAATTTTCTCTCCGGGAATCGGCGAGCAGCATTTAGCCAATTTAATTAAAAGATTTCGCTCCCCCCCAACCCTTATTGGAATTTCCGCTATTTTTATTTTGGTTTCTTTTTTAACTTCAGGAATTTCAAAAATTTCTTCTTCCTTAAAAAGATTTTTTATTATTTGCTGGGGACTGATTTCTCCCTGTCCGACGGAGATAATCAGTTCTTCTATAGTTTTCCGGGAAAACTTTTTCAACAATCCTTCTTTTTTATCCCGGGAGAGCTTATCCAAAGTTATGTTTTTAAATTGGGATAGGGACTGGTTTAAAATTTCTGTTCCCTGTTTAAAACTCTCTGTTTTATTTTGATTTTTTAGCCAATTTTTTATCCTTGAACGAGCATTGCCGGTTTTTACAAAATAAAGCCAGTTTCTCTTCGGGTTTACCTCCTTTCCGGGAATTATCTCCACCACATCCCAGTTTTGCAAGACCTTATTCAGGGCAACTATTTTTCCATTTATTTTAGCTGCCTGACATTTATGTCCCAAATCAGTATGAATTTGATAAGCAAAATCCACCGGGCAGGAGCCCTCCGGGAGATCAATTACATCTCCTTTGGGAGTTAAAACGAAGACCCGATTTTTAAAAAAATTAATTTTCAGGTTTTCTAAAAATTCTTCAGAATTTCTGTTTTCTTTTTGCCAGTTTCTTATTTCTTTCACCCAGCCGAATTTTTTCTTGTCAATTTTTACACCATTCTTTGGTTTTTGCATTTCAACATAGGCCCAATGAGCGGCTATCCCATACTCGGCTTCTTTATGCATCATTGGCGTTCTAATTTGAAATTCGGTAATTTTTCCGTCAAGACATAAAACAGTGGTATGCAAGGACCTATAACCGTTGGGTTTGGGAAGGGCAATATAGTCTTTAATTAAGCCTGGCAGAGGTTTCCAGAGTTTGTGAATAACCCCCAAAACTTCATAACACTTTTCAATATCTTCGGAATTGGTAATTATTCTAAGGGCAACCAAATCATAAATTTTGTCAAAATCCATATCCTGCCTTAACAGCTTTTGGTAAAGCGAAAAATAATGTTTTGCTCGAGTATGAATATCAAGAGGAGCGATTTTTTCTTTTTTCAGTTCTTTTAGAACAATCGGTCGGACTTTTTTTAAATATTTTTCTCCTTGTTCGCGCCTTTCTTTTATATTTTCCATAAGCCAGTTGTATTCTTTGGGACGGGCATAAGGAAATGCCAAATCTTCAAGTTGTCCCTTCAACTCTCCGATGCCAAGTCTGTGGGATAGGGGGCCATAGATATCCAGAGTTTCTTCGGCAATCCTCTTTTGTTTTCTTTCAGGAAGCGCGTCAAGGGTTTCTAAATTATTTAACCTATCAAATAGTTTAATTAAAACAACTCTGATATCTTCAGCCATAGCCAAAAACATTTTTCTTAAATTTTCAACATATCTTTCCATTCCCTGGTATTTTATTTTTCCTAATTTTGTTACACCCTGGACCAAAAAAGCAACTTCCTTTCCAAACCCCTTTTCTATGGTTTTTTCCGGTATATTGGCATCTTCTATTGAGTCATGAAGCAAGGCGGCGGCAATGGTCGGGCTGTCAAAATTCAATTTAACTAAATTTTTAGCGACTGCTATTGGATGGACAATATAGGGCTGGGAACTTCCCAGCCTTTTTTGGTCATTGTGAGTAAGTTTTGCAAATTCAAGAGCTCGTTCAATTAATTTTTGATCCTCTGGATTGTATTTTGATTTAATTGTTTTGAGAAAATCCTCCATATCCCTTAGTATCCCATATTTTAGATGGCTTGTAAAGACCTTGATACAGACCCCTCAAGACTCGGGGTTGACTTTTGCCCCCAAACTCCTTAAGTTGAAAAGAGTTATTTAATAAGTTAATAGGGTGAAAGGTAATGAACAATCCTTATCTGAAAAGCCTTGAACCGATTTGGGAAGCTCCAAAATTTGTTTTTGTTGACGGGGAAAGATTAAAAGAAGCAGCTAAAGATTTTGCCAGAGAAGAATTAAAAACCCCGAATTGGCGGGAATTGGTTTTGCCCAAAAAAGATGATAAAGTTTTTGTTGATTTTCTCGGGCTAAACAGCGCTGTTAATTTTTGCTTTACCGATCCCTGGACGAAAAAGAAATTTCAGACCGAATATAAAGGAAAGCTCTTATCAGGCACTTTCGCAATGTCAGCTTGTCTGATGCGAGTCCTTGAAGAAGGAATTCCTATTTTGGATTATGGATGGCTTAAAAGCGCAAGTTTAGATGATATGCAATCTATTTTTCGCGGTTTGACACCCATGCCTCTTTTACCCGAACGATTGGAGATTTTTCATGAAGTCGGTGAAGTTTTAGAAAGAAAATACGGCGGCCATTTTTATAATCTTTTTGAAAAAGCCAGGTATAGGGCATTTACCGCCGAGCGAAGCGGAATTGTGGACAGATTAATCAGAGATTTTCCGTCATTTTGGGATGTTAGCTGGCATGAGCCATCACGGGATTTTTTGCAGTTTCATAAAAGGGCACAGCTATATGTTTTAATGTATCAAGGAAGGGCCCTGGATTCAAAAGGGAAATTGTCACTGATTGTAGATGCCGAGAACCTTGGTCCGCCGGCGGATTATAGAATCCCCCAGGCTTTGAAGAAATTAGGAATTCTTCGGTACGAGAGTTCTTTGGAAAAAAGAATAATGGCTCAAAAGATTATTCAAAAGGATAGTTTAGAAGAGCAAGAAATTCGAGCTCAAATGACATATGCCATGGTGAAACTTTGCGAATTATTAAATACCTGGATTGGCCCTGTTGATTATAAAGTTTGGTCTGCCGGCGCTAAGATGAAAAAAGGGGTTCATCATTTAACACCAACCACGGCATACTGAATGAAAAAGCGTTTCCTTAAAGAAGCGCTTTTTATATTAGAAATTCTAAATAAAAAATTTATACATGGAATTTGATGCCACCCTTCTTAAAAGTTATTTTTATTGCGAGATTTGTTTTTATCGATGGGTATAATATTTCTACATTTGGGATATTTTGAACAACCCCAGAATTTACCATACCGGCTTTTTCTTAAAACCATTGAGGCGCCGCATTTGTCGCAAGTCATCTCGCCCTCGGCTGGTTGTATTTCTGAATCCGACTTTTCTACATTGCGAGTATATTTACACTGGGGATACCCGGTGCAGGCGTAAAATTTCCCAAATCTTCCCAATCTGATTATTAAGGATTTGCCGCAATCGGGACATTTTTCCTTTGTTTCCTCGGTGGTCAGTTCTTTTTTAGAAACTTCTTTGTATTTTTCTCTTAAATTTTGAGCAAAGGGTTCATAAAAATCTTTAATTACCGGCACCCAGGGAGTTTTGGCTTCGGCAATTTTGTCAAGGTTCTCCTCCATTTTAGCGGTAAAATTTATATCAACAATTTGGGAAAAATGCTTGCACAAAACATCATTAACCAGGGTTCCGATTTCGGTCGGATGAAACCTTTTATCCTCTCTCCATTTTTTGACATATCCTCTTTGCTGAATAGTATCAATAATTGGGGCGTAGGTTGAGGGTCGGCCAATGCCGAAAGACTCTAAAGCTTTTACTAAAGAAGCGTCGTTATATCTTGGCGGCGGCTGAGTAAAGTGCTGGTTGCCCTCAAGTTTTAAAAGTTTTAGTATTTCTTCCCTGGTCAGGGGAGGAAGAATTACTTCTTCAGATGAGATTTCATAAACTTTTGTAAACCCGTCAAATTTTATTATTGAGCCGGTTGCTCGAAAAGTATAGCTCTTAGCCAGAACATCAACTATAGTTTGGTCAATAATCGCCGGAACCATCTGACTGGCAGTAAATCTCCGCCAGATTAAGTTATAAAGTTTGTATTGCTCCTCGCTTAAATAATTTTTGATAGAATCAGGTTCCCGGAACGGGTCGGTTGGTCTTATCGCTTCATGGGCTTCCTGAGCTCCCTTAGCCTTGGTTTTATATTTTACAGGGGAGGGAGGCGCGTAATTTTTTCCAAATTTTTCTATAATATACTTTTGGGCTCCTTTTAACGATTCTTCGGAAAGATTTAGAGAGTCGGTTCTCATATAGGTAATTAAACCAATTGAGTCTTCTTTAATATTTATTCCCTCATAAAGTTGTTGGGCAACGAGCATTGTTTTTTTTGCCGTGAAATGGAGTTTCTGGAAGGATGTTTGCTGCAATGACGAGGTTGTAAACGGGGCGTAGGGATTTTTTCTGACTTCTTTTTTTTCAATATTTGAAACTTTATATTGGGCGCCATCCAGAGCTTTTAAAATCTTATCCGCCTCCTCTTTATTTTTTATTCCCATTTTTGGAATTGTTTTTGCCCCCCCTTTAATTAAAGTAGCTTGAAATTCACTATTTTCCTTTTTGCTCTTTGCTCCTCGCTCTTTGATTTTGAGGAGCGAGGCGATGATTGTCCAATATTCTTCCTTTTTGAATTTTTCAATTTCTCTTTCCCGCTCAACAATTAATCTGACCGCCACTGATTGAACTCGGCCAGCCGAAAGACCCTTCATAACTTTCCACCACAAAAAAGGTGAAAGTTTAAAGCCGACCAATCTGTCCAAAATTCTTCTTGCCTGTTGAGCGTCAACCAGGTTTTGGTCAATTTGGCGAGGATTTTTTAACGCTTCTTCAATCGCATTTTTGGTAATTTCGTGAAAAACTATTCTTTTGGTTTTTGATTTTGGAAGCGAGAGCGCATAAGTTAAATGCCAGGCGATAGCTTCACCTTCCCTGTCTTCGTCCGTGGCTAATATTACATCCTTAGCCCCTGGGCTGTATTTTTTAAGCTCCCTTATCTTGTCCTTGGCTTTTGACAAAATAACATAGGTCGGTTTGAAATCACTTTTGACATCTATTCCTATTTTTCTTTCAGGCAAATCTCTAATATGCCCAAAAGAAGACAAGACTTTGTAGTCCCGGCTTAAAAATTGGGATATAGTGCGCGCCTTGGCAGGGCTTTCCACTATTATGAGAATCATAATTAATGAAATGACTAAATCCTAAATCTTAATGTCTAATAAAATATCAAATTCCTAAATTTCCAATGTCTAAACCCCGTTAGAAGTCGTTTGTTAATGTAATCTGCGCTCTACCTAAAAGAAAATGGAATATAGGTAATGGGAAGTTAATCAGAATTTGAAAAAAAAATTATTAATAATTTTTTTCTTCCAGACTTCTAACGGGGTAAAACGGGTTAGATATTTGGATTTTGACATTTAGATTTTTATTAGGAATTAGGATTTAGAAATTAGAAATTTGTTTTGCGATAATGTATGTGTTTCCGCCTAAATTTTTTACTTTTCCCCTGACCTCCATCACCAAAAGGGCGCTTGAAACAACACCGGCATTTAGTTTGGTTTTTTCAATAATTTTGTCAATGTGGAGCGTCTCCTCTTTTAGAATTTTTAGAATTTTTTCCTCCTCCGGAGTTTCGCCTCTGACTTCCTGATTTTTGATTTCAGTTAAGGGTTTTATATCAAATTCTTCTAAAATATCCCGGGCTTCAGTAACTAATTTTGCTCCCTGTTTAATAAGATAATTAGTTCCCTCGGATGTCGGGATGTTTATGTGCCCGGGAACAGCAAAAACTTCCCTTCCTTGATCCGATGCCCAGGAAGCTGTAAGCATCGCCCCGCTTTTCATTTTTGCCTCAACCACCAGCACCCCAAGAGACATCCCCGAAACTATCCTATTTCTTTGAGGAAAGTGATGGGGAAGGCCGACACTGCCAACAGGAAACTCTGAAATCACCGCTCCGCCGGTTTTAACAATTTCTCTTGCCAATTTTACATTCTCCTGGGGATAGAGGCTTTTTTCGTCAATTCCCGAACCCAAAACAGCAATTGTTCTCTTATTTCTCAAGATAGCGGTTTTGTGGGCAACTGTATCAATTCCTCTGGCCATGCCGCTAACAATAGTCAGTCCGGCATCAGTTAGGTCGGCCGTCAATTCCTCGGCAACCATTTTTCCGTATCCCGAGCATCTCCTTGGTCCGACAATGGCAAAGCAAGATTCTTCGGGATTTATCTCTCCTTTAACATACAAAAGAAAAGGGGGCAGGGAAATTTCTTTTAAAAGCTTTGGATAATTTGCGTCCTTTATAGTTAAAATTTCAATTTTCTCTTTTTCTAATTTTTCAAATTCTTTTTCCGGATCGAACAAAGATTTTTTGTTAAAAAATTCCAACAGAATTTCGTTTTCCAGTCCGGTATTTTTGAAAGCAGAAATATCAGCAAACCAGGCTTCCCTGAATGAGAAAAAATTTTTGGCAATTATTTCCAATCTTTGGCATCCAAATTTTTCAAACAAATTAAAGGCATTGAGGTAAATTAATTCTTCTTTTTCTTCCTTGTCCATATTTTGCCCCTTTTTAGTTCCTTGAATTTAGTTTACTCAAAACATCTTTTATAAATTTATCTAATTTTACTTCGCCAATATCCCCTCCCTTTGTTCTGACTCTGACCGATTTGTTTTTTTCCTCTTTATCTCCAACCACCAGCAGATAGGGAATTTTTTGAGTTTCGCCTTCCCTTATTTTTTTAGATACCGTTTCATTTTCGTCTTTAACTTTTACTCTTAAACTATTTGCGCAAAGCCTTTTGCCGATCTCTTTGGCGTATTTTTTATGTCGAGAGCCAACCGGCACGAGCCAGATTTGTTCGGGTGAGAGCCACAAAGGCAAAGCGCCGCCGTAATGTTCAAGCAAAACCCCGATAAACCTTTCAAAAGAGCCGATTAATGCCCGATGAATCATAATTACCCGTTGCTTCCTTCCTTTTTGGTCAATATAATTTATGTCAAACCGTTCGGGAAGATTGAAATCAAATTGAATAGTGATGCATTGCCATTCTCGGCCTAAACTATCTTTAACCTTAACATCAATTTTGGGGCCATAGAAAACTCCGCCCCCCGGGTCAAGCTGGTATTTTAATTTTGATTTTTCCAGGACATATTTTAGAGAACTGGTAGCTTTTTGCCATCCCTTTTCAGCGCCAGCATATTTTTCTGGTCGGGTAGCAAGATAAATATTAAAATTTTTAAAACCAAAAGCTTTAAGATTCTTTAAACCGTATTCTAAAAGTTTGGTTAATTCTTGTGATACCTGTTCAGGAGCGCAGAATATATGAGCGTCATCTTGGGTAAAGCCTCTCACCCGAGTTAATCCGTGCAAAACCCCTGACCTTTCATAACGGTAAACCGTTCCAAATTCGGCATATTTTAAAGGTAATTCTTTGTAAGAATGAATTTTTGTTTGATAGATTTTTACATGGAAAGGACAGTTCATCGGCTTTAATTCATATTTTTCTCCCTCGATATCAATGGGGGAGTACATATCTTCTCGATAAAGTTCCCAATGGCCTGAACTTTTCCATAAATCTAATTTTCCAATATGAGGAGAAATAATCCACTGATAACCCTGTTCTGTTAATTCCTGATATAAATAATTTTCGATTACTTTTCTCAAAATCACTCCCTTCGGCATCCATAAAGGTAATCCTGCCCCAATCTCCTCATTAAACATAAACAATTCTAATTTTTGCCCCAAAACCCGATGGTCTCTTTTTTCAGCCTCTTTTTGCCGGGAAATATATTCGTTAAGTTCTTCTTTGGTCAAAAATCCCAAGCCGTAAATACGGGTTAACATAGGATTGTTTTCGTCTCCCTTCCAATAAGCTCCAGCAATTTTTGTTAATTTGAAGGAATCAATTATTTCTTTGGCTTGCCCTGAATGTAGTTGAAGGGTTGATTCAACATGGGGCCCCCGGCACAAATCTATAAAGTTTCCTGATTGATAAATTGTTGCCTTTTTTCCGGGTAGTTCCTTGATAAGCTCCAATTTATAAGGTTGATTCTTAAATATTTTCTCTGCCTCTTTTTTAGAAACTATTTTCTTCTTGAATTTAATATTATTTTTGATCAACTCTTTCATTTTCTTTTCAATTCTCGGCAAATCTTCAAGTTTTGGAATTTGGAATTTAGAATTTTGAATTTGTTTAGGATTTAGGATTTTGGATTTTGGATTTACGATTTTGATTTCCGAGAATTCAAAATCGTAATAAAACCCATTTTCAATTGCCGGACCAATGCCAAATTTAGTCCCGGGATATAATTCCTGAACCGCAGCCGCCAATATATGAGCCAATGAATGGCGAATTGTTTCCATCTTTAGATTATTATGTTTCATGATTTATGTTTCATGATTGATGAGCTCTTCAATTCTTTCGCAAAGCAATTTTGGAACCCCATCTTTATCCGAGACTGTGCCTTCACAAAAGACAATTTTATTTATTTGAAATAAAGTTGGGTTTTCTTCCAAAATTCTTGGGAAAATAAGAGTTTCTATTCTGTCGGTTAAATCTTCCAATTCGGCAAAAAGCATTGGCTTTCCCGATTTGGTTATGATTTTTTGGATTTTTGTTATAACACCGGCAATTCTTATTCTTTTTCCGGAAAAACTTTCGTCAATTTCTCTAATTTTGAGGACGATTTTCTCAAGAACTTTTTCATAGTCCCGAAGAGGATGGTCAGACACATAAAGTCCCAAAAGCTCTCTTTCCCAGGTTAATTTTTCTTCCTTTGTTATTTTAAAAGAGGACTCTTCTATTTTCAGGGTAAAGAGAGGCTCAATAGAACTTCCCTGAAAAAGGCTGCGCTGCCTGTTTTGCCGATTGTTTTTGATTTCTTTAGAGTAGTTAAGAATTTTATCAAGATTAGCCAGAAGTTTGGTTCTTTCCTCCAACTTATCAAGGGCTCCGGCTTTTATTAAGCTTTCCAAAGATTTTTTGTTTAAATCATGGGAATCAACCCTTTTTAGGATATCGGTTATTGAGCCAAACAATCTGTTTTCTTCCCGCTCCTTTATAATTGCCCTAACAACATTATGACCGACATTTTTAATTGAGGCTAAGCCGAAACGAATACTATTTTTTCCAACCGGGGTGAAGCTTTCATCGCTTTCGTTAATATCCGGGGGCAAAACTTCAATTTCCATTCTTTTACATTCATCCACCAAAACAGCTATTCGTTCAATGTCTTTTCCCTCGGCTGACATCAAGGCGGCCATAAATTCTACTGGCCAGTGAGCTTTTAAGAAACCGGTTTGATACCCGATAAGAGCATAACAGGAAGCATGACTCAAATTGAAGGCGTACCCGGCAAAAGGTTCAATAAATTGGAATATTCTCTCAGCCGTTGCTTTATGGACCCCGTTTTTAATCGCTCCCTGAATGAATTTTTCATGTTGTTCATCCAACAAAGCTTTAATTTTTTTCCCAATGGCTTTTCTTAAAATATCAGCTTCGCCCAAAGTAAAGCCGGCGATTTCTCTGGCAATTTTTAAAATTTGTTCCTGAAAAACAGCTATTCCGTAAGTTTCTTTCAGGATTGGTTCAAGTTTCGGATGCAAGTATTCAATTTTCTTTTTTCCATATTTTCTGGCAATAAAATCGGGAATAAGCTCCATGGGCCCGGGCCGGTAAAGAGCAACCATAGTGATTAAATCATTAAATTCGGTTGGCTTTAGCTCCCTTAGATATCTTTTCATGCCCGAGCTTTCGTATTGAAAAAGACCGGTAGTCTGGGCTTTTTGAAAAATCTTCAGGGTTTTTTGGTCATTCAGCGGAAAATTATCAATACTAAGATTAATGTTATTGGTTTTGTTTATTAAATTCAGGGCATTTTCTATTATGGTCAGGTTTCTTAAACCCAAAAAATCCATTTTTAAAAGACCCAAATCTTCAATTGAGTGCATCTCATACTGGGTAATAATAGTTTGGTCGTCTCTGGAAGCTCTTTGCAACGGCAAATATTCCTCCAGGGGATTTTTGGTAATCACCACTCCGCAGGCATGGGTTGAGGCGTGCCTGGCCACTCCTTCTAATTTTTTTGACAGGTCAATAAGTCTTTGGGCATTTTTGTCAGTTTGGTAGGCTTGTTTGAACTCATCAACTTTTTCAAGAGCTTCATTAAGAGAGTAAAACATTGGAATCGTCTTGGCAATTTGGTCGCAATAGCTGTAAGTATAATTTAGGGCTCGTCCGACATCTCTAATTACCTGTCTGGCGGCCATTGTTCCGAAAGTAATAATTCGAGAAACTTTATCCTGTCCGTATTTTTGCGACACATAATTTACAACCTCATCTCTTCTGGTATCGGCAAAATCCAAATCAATATCAGGCAGACCGCCGGCTCTTTCCGGGTTTAAAAATCTTTCAAAAAGCAAACCGTATTTCAGGGGATTAATATTGGTGATATTTAAAAGATAAGAAACCAAGGAGCCGGCCGCGCTCCCCCGGCCCGGACCCACAACAATGTTGTTTTCTTTTGCCTTTGCCCAGTTGACAAAGTCTTGAACTATTAAAAAATAGGAAGCAAAACCGGTTTGTTTAATGACACTCAACTCATAATTCAGACGTTCCGTTATCTCCTCGGTTTGTTCCATATTTCTTTTTTTCAATCCCTCGGCGCAGAGTTTTTCGAGGTAGGTATTTATATCATAACCCTGGGGCACTTTGAAAAAGGGCAGATGAATTTCCCCGAGAGGAATTTCTAAATTACACATTTCCTTTATTTTTTGAGTGTTTTCAATTGCTTCGGGACTATCCCTGAAAAATTCAAGCATTTTTTCCGGCGGGTGCATTGAAAAATCATCATTTTTCATTGTTAGTCTTTCCGGGTCGTCTTTTTGGGTATCTGTGTTTATAGCCATTAAAACATCCTGAGCCTCGGCATCCTCATAATTTAGATAATGGCAGTCATTGGTGGCAACAATCGGGATATTTAATTTTTCGGAAAGCTCAAGCAATCCTTCATTAACCTTTTTTTGTTCGGGTAAATTTGGATGAAATTGAATTTCCAAATAGAACTCATCTTTGCCAAAAAGCTCCTGATAAAATTTAGCTAACCTCTCGGCTTCCTCAAAATTTTTTGCCAGAATTAATCTTGGAATTCTTCCTTGCAGGCATCCGGATAAAGCAATGAGACCCGAACAGTATTTTGAAAGCAGTTCATTGTCAATTCTCGGTTTATAATAAAAGCCCTCAAGATGGGCTCTGGTTGTCAACTTTATTAGATTTTTATAACCTTCTAAATTTTTAGCCAAAAGAACCAGATGGTATCTTTTATCGTCAAGATGGGGGCGTCTGTCAGTCATTTTTTCAAATGCAATATAGAATTCCTCTCCGATAATTGGCTTAATTCCGGCCACCTTTGCCTTTTTATAAAATTCAATTGCTCCATACATTACGCCGTGGTCAGTTAAAGCAACCGAATCCATATTCCCTTTTTTCACATATTTTAGAATAGCGTCAATTTTTGGCAGACCATCTAATAAAGAATAATGGGAATGGACATGTAAATGAGTGAATTTCATACAATAATTTGAATTTATAGAATTTATTGAAAATAAAATTATTAAGGTATTATATCACCCCGTATCGTTAAGGCAAGCTTCGTTAGGAGTTTTGAATTTTAAAAAAGTAAAATCGCGGCAAGCCGCGATTTTTTTAAATGATTACCAAATTCCTTGGAGATTTTGTCAGGACCTCACAACCATCTTTGGTTGCTAAAACATCATCTTCAATTCTCATTCCGCCCCAGCCAGGGATATAAATGCCCGGTTCAATAGTGAAAACCTGATTGAGTTTTAGAACATCCTTGCTTTCATCTCCCAGGCGGGGAATAGTATGAATTTTAATTCCAATACCATGACCCAAACCGTGGACGAATTTATAGCCATTTTCTTCAATAAAATCTCGAGCGATTTTGTCTAATTCTTCCCACTTCATTCCCGGTTTAACTGTCTCAATCGCTCTTTTTTGGGCTTCAAACACAATCTTGTGGATTTTCTTTTGTTCTTCTGTTGGTTTCCCCAGAACAAGAACCCGGGAAAAGTCAGAGCAGTATCCCTGATAAAAATAACCAAAGTCAAGTTGGATAATGTCGCCTTTCCTAAGTTTTCTAATCCTGGCCGGATCGCCGTGGGGTAGTGAAGAATTTGGCCCAAAAAGAACAACCAGTCCAAAGGCGTCATCTTCAGCTCCGTGTTTTTTGCCGAGGTAAGAAATTTCAGCCGCCAGTTCAGTTTCCCTTATTCCCGGTTTGAGTAAATCCAAAATGTGTTCCTGAAAAATATGGTCGGTTATTTCAACCACCCTTCTTATTTTTTTGATTTCTTCCCGAGTTTTTATGCTGGAAATATTTTCAATCAAATTCTCAACAGGGGAGAGAAATTCTCTGTAAAGAATGTCCGGCACCACTGAATTGGAAAGTTCTTTTTTGAGTCTCCGGAGTTCGGCAAATGTTAAATCTTCCGCTTCAAAACCCGTTTTTCCACCCAGATTTTTTATTAGCTCGGCAAGTTTTTTATATTGTTCTTTTGAACCCCCGATAATTGCTTCAGCATTTTCCTTTAGAGCTTGTTCTTCATATCGGGCATCGGTGATTAAATAATGATTATCTTTGGTTATTAAAAGTTTAGCATCTCCTTTTTCAGTCAGCTTTAGACCGGTTAGATACCTGATGTGGACAATGTCGCTTACCAAAAAAGCCGCAATTCCAAAATCCTTAAATCTTTTTCGAACTTCGTTGATTCTTCTTTCCATTTTTCATTCCTCCAAATTGAATTTTTCAAGGTTCAATCCTTTTTCACAGCCCCCTTTTGGCAACGATTACCAGATGAGTATCAGGATAGGGAATTTCAATGGCGCCGGGCCTTCGCCTCCCCGAAGTGGCTTCGGCCAGGCAGGCGGGGCCGTCTTGCCATTCAAAAAGCCTGAAGTCGCAAGAAAACATTTTGGCAAAATAAGGAAGAAGATAGGATTTCAGATGAATGACATTAAATCCGATTTCTTCAAGCATTACTCTTGCTTCTTCTTTAGTCCAGAAACCAAATTTTTCTTTCATTTCCACCGGCCAGTTAATCTCTAAATACTGATACTTTACGATAAGTTCGTAAACGTTTTCTCTAGACAAAGCCATAAGCAATTTTGTTTTTTTGGGATTATGATAAGCGTATATTTTTAACCACGAAGTTTTGGTGTGGTTGAGAATTTTTTGAAATCTTCCAAATAATTCTGGTTTGAGTGGTTGGAGAAAAACTATATCATCTGTTGGAGCTGGTTTTAGCCCGTCCCTAATTATCAGGACTCCTTTGGGCAAAAGGTGCTCATAGATGTTTTTTAGAATCAATTTTACATCTTCAACATTTTTTCTTTCAGAAAAGATTTCATGCAAAATTGAGGAGCAAACAACAGCGGAGAATTTTTTTCCAAGTTTGAAATTTTTGACATCGGCTTTGACGATTTTTATTTTTGACTGACCCTCGAATTTCTCTTTTAATATTTTTATCATTCGCCGGTCCTTATCCAGGGCAAAAACTTTAAGATTAAATTCTTCAGCCATCAAGAGAAAGGCTCGGGTTAGCTCGCCTCCGCCGGCGCCCAAGTCCAGAATATCCCCGGGATTATTTTCTAAAGCCGTCCGCAGCAGAGAAAGAATCCTTTCCGCCTTGTCTTCAGAACTTTTTGCCATTGACTCAACATAAATTTTAAAGCCCTTGCTGTCTCTTTCCGGTTTGTTCACAATTTACTCCCTTCAGTTGTCAAAGAAATTATATTATATTATACTATAAAAATGAGAATTTTGCAACCCTTACCCCCATTAGAAGTCCCAACCCAAAAAACGATTGAAAGAATCGTTCGGTTTCTAAAAAGAGAATTTAAAAAAAGAAAGAAAACCAGGGCAATTCTGGGTATCTCCGGAGGCCTGGATTCAGCTGTTACGGCTATTTTTTGTAAAAAAGCAGGGCTGGATTTATATCCGGTCTTGCTTCCTTATGGCAAACATTTTTCCCGTGATTTAAGCGATGCCAAAAAACTGCTTAAATTTTTAAAAATTGATAAGAAAAAGATTATTAAAATAGATATATCTCCTTTAGTGAATTTTCAAATAAAAAGCATAGGAAGAAAGATAAAGTTGGATAAAATTGCCAGAGGAAATATCATTGCCCGTCAAAGAATGATAATCCTTTATGCCCTGTCAAATCAACTTGGCGGCTTGGTTGTCGGCACAGGAAATTTGAGCGAATATCTTTTGGGATATTTTACTTTGCATGGAGATGGCGCCTGGGATATAAATCCGCTTGCCAGACTTTTTAAAACCCAGATTTTTGAACTGGCAAAATTTTTGGGCGTCCCAAAGGAAATCATTAGCAAAAAATCCACAGCCGGCCTTTGGCCCGGCCAGACAGATGAGGGGGAGCTGGGATTTTCTTATCAAGATGCCGACCCGATACTTTATTTTTCAATTATCAAAAAAATTCCAAAAGAAAAATTAGCCAGGATTTATCATTTAAATAAAAATCTAATGGAAAAGGTTTTAAAAAGAGTAAAAGAAACCGAATACAAACGGCAGGCAATAAAAACAATAGACAAACAACATACACGAAGCCATAAGTGAAGCAAAAAATGAAGACCACCTATTCTTGCTGAATAGGTGGTTGAGTTGGGGGCCTATAGCTACCCATAGTGAATCCCCTAGATAAGGCAGTATGGGATGTGAGGAGGATTACGGTCTATCTCAACGGTGATAACGCCATCCTCCCATCGAGCCCGCAATACGAAGAAATGAGTATCGGGCCCTTTATCTATCCGGACAAAAACCGGACCAAAGGGATTATCCCTGTGAGGATACAGCCGCAGAATCACATAGCGATTCTCTTCTGTGGGCCAAAATGGCATTTCCTCTTCCTCTCGTCCAAAGAGCGCTTGCGCTCCTGCCCGATTGTTGTTAAGGAGAATTTCCCCCCAGGGCGCCCCCCATAGGATTTCGGGAACGGGTATCTCAAATTTCTCTGGATATATTCCCATGTGTTCCAGATCGAGATATACTTTTTGGGAATTCCTTCCAGCGTAGGGACGAATTTCTGCCACTCCCGGAGTATCAGGGGTAACATTCGGCAACTCGTTGAACTCCAATCCAATTGCAATCCTTAGGTATTGGTCAACTCTACAAAACTTTTTTGGCATTTTGCCACCTCCTTTTAAAGTTTTTAAGTAACCTGGGAATCTGTAGCCCAGGGGTCCCCACGCCTTCATAGTAATTATAGCACACTTTTAAAAATTTGTCAATGGGGGGTGAGAAGATAAAAACAGACAGAAAGACAACACCAAAGTTTAACAAAATATCAAACTGGCGTAAAATATAATAGTAACTTGATTAAATAAATAACGGCACCCCCCACTTATTCCGCAATGGTTCATTGTTATTCTAACCGATTGTCCGCTGAATCGCCTGCGGCTTTGGTAGTTGAAAATTCCGAGCCTTGATAAAGAATAAGTGGGGGGCGTAAGTCCCGCAACTGTCTGCGAATGAAAATGAGCAGCAACAGTTGCGAGGATCCCGCCTATTCTCTACCTAAATTCTGTTGTGGAGCCATGACAGTATGGGATCCACGCCCATTCAACT
>Ga0210019_1000740_pt1 | contig 39200 bp, 53 predicted proteins | sample CryGeyCG2114_020_2_FD_183969 | JGI IMG/M metagenome (GOLD analysis project Ga0210019, IMG submission 183969) | Groundwater microbial communities from aquifer - Crystal Geyser CG11_big_fil_rev_8/21/14_0.20 (SPAdes) (version 2) | ecosystem: Environmental > Aquatic > Deep subsurface > Groundwater ...
CAATTCACTTATTGCATCATCAATCACATCTTTTAGCGGAACGATTTTTCCACGTCGATATCCACCATCAGCAGTGATGATGACTTTGGAATTTGAATCAGTCACTCTGTCTTTAATCGATGTTGCACTAAACCCAGAAAAGATTACAGTGTGTATAGCGCCGATTCTAGCACAAGCTAACATTGCAACGGGCAATTCTGGAACCATAGGTAAATAAATTGTAACTCTATCTCCTTTTTTGACACCAAGTGATTTGAGCACATTTGCAAATTTCTGAACTTGTGTGAACATCTCACCATAGGTAATATTTCTTGATTCACCGTTTTCTCCCTCCCATAAAATGGCTGATTTGTCAGATTTTGAGGATTGGTGGATATCAAGAGTATTATACGAGGCATTAATCGTGCCTCCAACAAACCATTTAGCAAAAGGCGGCTTCCAATCAAGTGTTTTTTCCCATCGAGAGAACCACGACAAATTTCTTGCCTGCTCATCCCAAAAAGACACAAAATCAACATCTGCCTTTTTTCTCACAGTGTCATCAGTATTTCCAAGACCTATAGAATAAATTTCAGACAACAAAAAGTGTATGAACTTAGATCTTTCTAAATGTTAAAAAAATAAATTAAAAAAATTATTGTGCTTCCATTCTTGCAAGCCAATCGTTGTCGTTGTCGTCTTTTGAAGTTGCTGGTGTCACCTGTTTGGGTGGTTCTGGAAAGGCAAATGTAACTTCAGATTCAGTTGAGTATTTTGGCGTAAATTGAGTCTCAGCTGATATTGGTTCTGAATGTGTCTCTATTGGTTGTGTTGGGGCTTCTGGAAGTATTGTCTGAACTAGTTGTTGTTCAGGAGTCTCCAGATATGTAGCGGCAGATTCTTGTGTTGAAGGGGTAGTCATTTCATGCATTTCTGATTCAAGATCAGCGATTCTTCTTTTCACATTTGCGATTTCTGCTGTTTCGTGAGTTACATGCTCAATTACCTCAGTTGTGCATGATTTCACAGTCTCAAATGTGGATTCGGAGATCTCGTTGCTCTTGTATTGTACTTTTGCATCAAATGATAACATTTTTGCAGACTTCATTTGTTCATCTAACTCTGTTAAACGTGTCTCAAGAATAGCTTTGATTTCACTTTCTGTTTCATCTAATGATGCAAGTTTTGACTTGTATTTTTCATGAATGATTTCTGCATCAGTTTTCATGTCATCATTTTCTGAAACAATATCAATCAATGCCTTCAGACGGCGTAGAGTTAATTGCTTTTCACGAATGAGTCTTTGTGAGTCAAGTCGCCATTTTGGAATGAATATAACAATTTCACCTTGGACTACGAGTTGCTCATATTGGATTTGCTGTAATCCCTGAGAACCGCAATCAATACCGACAGATTGTATGCTGCCATCGATATCAGTTATTGTTCCTACGACTTTACCCATGAACGTTCCGTACATGTCTTTGACATTTTTACCGATAATTTCGATATCGTCGTGTGTCATGTGAGATAGTTAAGAGATTTGTATAACCGACAAAGTGTAAGTAATGTTATTAGTTTTAGTAAGATTAAATTCACAAACTAAAATTCTACATTTTGTAGTAATTTTAAAATTTAGAGACAAAATAACAGGCTCATGATTCAAAAAGAAGAACTTGAACAAATATTGAATTTTGTGGCAAGTAGATGGATGGAGGCAACAAAAGATCCAAACAACAAAGCCATGGAGAATTTGCCAAGTGATTTTTGGATGAATTCAGTTGGAGGAAAAACTGCCAAAAACGGTTTTTGGGTTACAACATTGATGTATACGGAAAATGAAGCAGATGCAGCATCTTTCAAAGAAGTATTGTTAAGATGGCAAGCTAAAGGTCAAGATAAAAACAGGGACAAGGGCCCCGATCTAATACAGATTGGAAAAAAGAAATAGACTATTAATAATTGAGAAAGAGCACAATAGTATTGTCAGAATTTTCATCTAAGGAAAGAAAAATTCTATCAGAACACTTTTCAAACACAGAAGAAAATGTATTTGCAATAATTACCCCAAGACAAGTTGATCGTGGTGCGTTGATGTCAAGATACAGCAGAACTGACAAAAGCATGAGACGTATTTTTCTTGACGAATTTTTAAAAAACAAAAATAGAGGAGAGGAATTTTACAATAGAGTACTTTTAGAATACGGGGATGATTCTGTTGCAGAATTAGGAGAAGCACAGATTGCAATAGAAGGATTGTCAAACATTGCAGTGAAAAAAATCGAAGACAGACGAATTGGACTATCTTATTTAGAAAAATCATCAAGATATGTTGCATGGAATAAAAAAGAAAATGGAAGATATAGATTCTACAGAGATGATGAAATTTCAAAATCTCGTTTTGCAGACATGTATGAAGAAAGTTGTAATTTTTCATTTGATGTTTATTCAAAAAACATTGAACCGATGATAAACTATGTAAGAGAAAAGTATCCAATCGAGAAATACAGTTTCAAAGATTCAACAGACGGAAAAGAAAAATTATTTTCCAAATTAAAAAATGATGCAGACATAAAATCAGCAAATATGATTTACAAAGGATCAACCAAAGCAAAAGCTCTTGATATCCTAAGAGGATTATTGCCAGCATCAACATTAACAAATGTTGGAATTACTGGTAACGGACGTGCATTTGAATATCTTTTAACAGTTTTAGGCTCATCAGAACTAAAAGAAGAGCAAGATTTAGCCTCAAAAATCAAAAAAGAGCTTGACACAACAATCAAGTCATTTGTTAGAAGAGCGGATGACAAATACGGTAAAGCATTTCAAAAATATCTCAAAGATGTTAAAAACACATCCAAAAAAATAACTCTAAAAGAGATCAAACCAAATCCAAAAAAAGGCACAGTTACTAAACTTGTAGATTATGAATCAGAAAACTATGCGATTGATAAAATCATTACTGGTATAATATATGAGCAATCACCAAGTACATCATATCAAGACATTTTAAAATGCATAAAAAAAATGCCAAAAGAAAAGAAAAATAAAATCATAAGCGAGTTTGTAAAAATTAGAACTAACAGACGTCATAGACCATCAAGAGCGTTTGAAAATGTCTATTACACGTTTGATTTATGTAATAATTTTGGAATGTTTAGAGATTTTCACAGACACAGAGCATTGACATTAGAAAGACAATTACTTACAACTGATCATGGATACAGCATACCAAATGAAATTAAAATTTTAGGAATAGAAAAAGAATTCAAAGAGTGTATGGATAAAACTAGAGAAACATTCGGTGTTATGAGAAAAAAGTTTCCAGAACAAGCACAGTACGTTGTTAACTTTGGATACAACTATCAATATTTTATGAAGTTTAATCTAAGGGAAGCATGTCATCTGATAGAATTGCGTACAGTTCCTCAAGGACATATAGATTACAGGAGAGTAGCACAGCAAATGTTCAAACAAATAAACAAAATACACCCAAATCTTAGTAGAATTATGAAATATGTAGATATGAAGGAATATGATTTGGAAAGATTCGAATCTGAAAAAAGAACAGAAGAAAAGAGAAAGAATCTTAAAAAATAAACAATATTCTAATATTTGGAGAAACATAATACATCATGACGGAAAAAATAGTAAAAACACCTCAAGAATGGAAAAAGCAACTCACACCAGATCAATATGAGATTTGCATAAATCATGGAACAGAACCACCATTTTCTGGAAAATACAACAATAGTAAACTTGAAGGAGTTTTCAAATGTACTTGCTGTAGGGAAGAACTTTTTTCATCAGACACAAAGTTTGATTCAGGTTCAGGTTGGCCTAGTTTTTGGAAACCAATATCAGAAGACAAAATTGAATATGTTTCAGATACGGATTATGGGATGGTTCGTACAGAAGTTAATTGCAACAAATGTGGAGCACACCTAGGTCATGTGTTTGATGACGGCCCAAAACCTACAAACCAAAGATATTGTATTAATTCCATCTCACTGCAACATGAAAAAGACTCTGATGACTGAATCTAGTCACAAAATAAAGTTAGTGTGATTTTTGTGAAACAACATTCAAAAATTATTAATAAAACACAATTAATGATAAGAAAATCAAGAGGAATAAAATGAACCACAGTCAGACAACAAAAAGGAATGAAACGATTTGAGGATAATATTATGTGGTTTTGGAGTAGTGGGACAAAGCTTAGTCAAATTATTTGATTCTAGAGCAGATGATCTATATGCAAAGTATGGATTAAAACCAAGAGTGGTAGGAGTGTTTGATAGCAAAGGAAGTGCAGTAGATCAATCAGGGTTAAATTTTAACAAACTTGTAGAAGTAAAGAAAAAATTTGGAACTGTGAAAAACTATGCCAATACAAAAAATTCAATGTCAGGAACAGACATGCTCAAAAATATTGAAGCAGATGTTCTCATTGAAACAACAGCCAGCAATTATAAAGATGCTGAACCAGGAATGACCCACATCATCATGGCCATGAAAAAAGGCATGCATGTGATTTCAGTAAACAAAGGTCCATTAGCTCTGGCTTTTCCATCATTGTTGGAACTTGCTACATATAATCAAGTCATGTTTAAATTTAGTGGCACTGTTGGTGGAGGAACACCAATTCTCGATTATGCTAAAAACAGTCTAAGAGGGGAGAGAATTACATCGTTTGCAGGAATACTAAATGGTACAACGAATTATATTTTAACAAACATGGCAACAGGACTATCGTTTGATGAGGCATTAAAAGATGCAAAAGAAAAAGGATATGTGGAAGCTGATGAATCTTTGGACTTGGATGGATTAGATGCTGCAGCAAAACTAGTCATTCTTGCAAATTGGGTAATGGGTATGAAGGTAACATTACCAGACATCAACTGTACAGGAATACGAAAGGTCACAGTAGAAGATATCAAAAAAGCATCTAAAAACAATTGTGCAATAAAATTAATTGCTTCATGCAATAAGGAACTTGTGGTAGGACCAAAAGAAATATCAAATGACGATCCACTATGTGTTAATGGAACTCTAAATGCAATTGCATTTACATCAGAGCATTCAGGCACACAAACAATTATTGGAAAAGGTGCAGGAGGAATGGAAACTGCCAGTTCTATTCTAAGAGACTTGTTAGACATCAGACAAGAGATTGCAAGAAATTGAAATCTAATTTAATTTCAAAAAGCGAAACAACTTCATTGCTAAAAACAGTTTCAGAAAAATGGGGGATTGAATTTCCTAAAATAAAAAATGTCAAAGTACATCAAATTTTAGATGATGCACAAATTATCACAGGTAACGGAATGAAAATATTAAAAATCAATGATGAGTACATTCCATTTTTATCAGAAACAGAAACTTTGAAGAGATTCCCATCAGTTACAGTGGATATGGGTGCAGTCAAATTCATGTGCAAGGGTGCAAATCTAATGAGGCCTGGAATAAAATCATTCACAGAGTTTGAAAAAGACAAGCTTGTGTGTATAGTTGAAGAATCTCAGCACAAATTTCTGGCAATCGGTAAAGCATTGGTTTCTAGTTCAGAATTGGAAAGTATGGAGAAAGGCGAAGTTCTAAAAAATATGCATTACATATCAGATAGATTCTGGGAAACAGGTAAAACAATTTACGACTAAAAGATAATTCTAGAATTAAGATGTAAAGTTACTTGATAGATTCTGTAAATTCTTCAGTGCCGTCTTTGGTAATCACAAGGATATCCAATCCATCACCACTTGCTGAATCTCTAAGTGCTGCTGAACGAACTGCACGTTTTGCTAAGTCAATTGCCTCATCTTTAGACATGTTTGGTTTGAATTGAGGATCTAACACACCTAATGCCATCTCAGCCCCTGTTCCCACTGCAGCATATTCGTCAGGTAGAACTGAACCCAAAGGATCAAGGGTATACATTATTGGTTTGTCAACTACGCCACCTACAATTACTTGTGTCAATAATGGAAAGTATCTTCGTTCATACATCATGTTTGACATCATTTTAGCAACCGTATTTGGTGGAACATCTCTTTTTAGATCCATTTTTCTAATTTTTGCAAGAGCTGCAATTTGTAAAGTGAGAATCTGCATGTCTGCTACAAGACCAGCGCAAGTTGCACCAACTTTGTTAGTGATAGGGAATGTTTTCTTTGTAGATTTACTTACAAGAAAATTTCCAAACGCGATCCTTTTTTCGCTAGCCAAAACTATGCCTCCATCAAAAGTAATTCCAACAGCAGTAGCTCCTGGCATATACATTGACATAATTCAAATAATTTTGCCGCATAATAAAGGGCTTTCTACATTTTACGTGTAATATATGAGCAAGATAATTATACTAAAAATCATAGTTCAACGCATTGACTACTGCTGAGATTAGAGATAAGATTCTAAATGATGTAGTGTTTATCGGATTAAGATCAGCACTGGGTGTGATCTTTATACTTCACGGAACATCAAAGTTAGATCCTGGATTTGCTAATAATTTACCGAGCATGGGCCTTCCTGCAGAGTTACAAATTCCAATCGCGTTAGCTGAATTAGTTCCAGGTATTTTGATAATCATCGGAATACTCAGCAGATTATCTGCATCAATGATTTCCATAATTATGTTAGGAGCAATTTTCCTAGTCAAAGGAGCACAAAGCATAACTGGAAAAGGAGGAATAGAAATTGATTTAATTTTACTTGTATCCGCAATAGTAATCATGATAGTTGGTCCTGGAAGAATATCTCTAGCTCAAATTATCAAAAGATTGCCAAGGTGTCTTCACTAAGAAATTCCAAAATTATCCATAATCAGACACATGCACTTTGTTGTTTTCTTTAACAAGTCAATTCGGGCAAACTCATTTGGAGAATGAATTCGAGAAAACATGTATGTGCTCCCAATAGAGATACATGGAGCTTTTAGAATTTCAACAAATGGATACATAGGGCCAGTTCCAGCATTTGAAACATTTAGAATTGATTTTCCAAAAGATTTGTCTGCGGCATTTTTTACATGAGATACAAAAGGATCCGAAGAATTAGTTCGAGCAGCTGCCTCACCATGAAAAACCTTGATGTGGACATCAGAGAAGCCTTTTGATTTTAGATGTGTCTTTAATCGCAATGCCTGTTTTTTTGGATCCATTTTTGGAACCAATCTGAAATCAATCTTTACCAATGCCTCACCAGGAAGAACGGTTTTTGCCCCGTCACCTGTGTATCCAGAAACAAATCCTGCAATATTACAAGTGGCGTCTCCAACTAGGGCTTTTTTTGCATCCATCCCTGTTTTATCACCTACAAAAGATTTGATTCCAAATTCTTTTTTGAACACAGTTTCATCAAATGGTTCTTTTTGAATTATTTCTAAATCATTTTTTGATAAAGGAGTGACCTCTTTGTACCAATCTTTTATGAGAATTTTCCCATCAGGATCTCTCAGAGTTTTAATTGCATCAATTAGTCTCCATGCAGGGTTTTTTATCAGTACAGCCAAGCTGGAATGCGCGTCTCTAATGGACTCTTTAACGGATAATTCGACAAACAGTAATCCTTTCATCCCTAGACCAATGATAGGTCTGTTTTTAGAGTCAACGTATCCAAATTCCCATATGACCCCATCGCAAGAAAATTTCTTTTTGTATTTTTTCAAATAGTCTTCAATATGAGCACTGCCAGTTTCTTCTTCACCTTCAATTACAAATTTGATGTTACATGGCACATCGCCAGTTGTCTTAAGACACGCCTCAACAGCCTTGATTCGTGTGATTAATTCGCCTTTGTCATCAGATGAACCACGTCCAAAAATCTTGTTTCCCTTTCTAATGCCACTAAATGGGGGATCATCCCACAAATCAAAAGGCTCGGCAGGCTGCACATCATAATGATTGTAAAACATCAAAGTTTTTGATGGATTTTTCTTTGATTTTATTTCTCCATAAACAATGGGTGCGACATTTTTCTTTAATTGTAAAACTTCGGATTTTATTCCAGATTTCTGTAATAGTTTTGAAACTAATTTTGCACATTCCTCAATGCCTTCATTTTTTGCAGAAACACTTGGTTGGCGAATTAATAATTGGAGATCGGATATAAGACCACTCATATTCCCATCAATGTACTTTATGTGATTCATATCCATCACACAATTTTATCAAATGGTTTCATAGCGCTAGGAATTTCATTTAAAAGATCCATGGAAGTCATGTGTAATCCTAATTTTTTTTGTGCAGCCTTACCTGCCAAGCCATTGATAAATGTTGCAGCAGCAGCAGATTCCAAAGCATTTCTGTTCTTGGATAACAAACCTGCAACTAAACCAGATAGAACGTCTCCAGTTCCACCAACAGTCATTGCTGGAATTGTTTTCTCATAAAGATATGTGGCAGAACCATTAGAAATCACATCCATTGCACCTTTTAGTAAAACAGTTATTCCAAATTCTTTTGCTTTATTTTCTACAATCTTGATTCGTTCGTTTTTTGAATTTGAAGGGGATTCTCCAAATAATCTCTTAAATTCTCCAGCGTGTGGAGTTACTACCACATTTTTGTTTGCTAAGAGAGGAAGGACGTCAGGAATTAATGCACTTGCATCCAGAGACAGCCTCACATCCCTATCAAGTAAAGATTTTACAAAATGTAGCAGAGAGTTTTTTTCTTGTATTGCAAGACCCATTCCAATTGTTGCAGATTGTAAATTACGCGGAAGAGCACCAAGTAGTTTATTCACAGCACCCAAAGTTAATTTTTGATCAACTAAAGGTATCACTATCAAATTTGGAGAAATAGCACGTGTTGGAGTAACGTTGATTTTTGGAACAGACGTGTAGACTAGATCAGTACCGCACTTCAATGCAGCAATGGAAGACAGTATTGGGGCTCCATGGTAAATGTAGCTTCCGCCAACAACTAAAACAACACCATTATCTCCTTTGCGAGATTTGGCTTTACGTGTAGGAATGAATTTTTTAACAATAGATAAGGTTAGGTTTTTTCTTACCATGCATATTACTCTAAAAATTAGATGAATAAATCTTGTTTTGATGATGTCTAGGAGGTTTTTTTGCTGGATTTTTTGATAGTTATTGCTTTTTTTACCTTAGATACTTTCTTATCGGATTCAGAAACAGTTGGCTCTTCTGATGATTGTCTTGATTCTCTATCGAAAAATGCTTTTCTTGCAAAACACAGATACGTTGTGTGTCCTATTCCCATGAAAGAATGTCTAGTTTTTCCTTCTCTAGCTTCTATGGTTCGGATAATGTGTTCAGTAGATTCAATATCAGTAAACTCGTTTTCAACTAAGGCCATAGTCAACTTCTCTAATTGGTTCATTGTAGGACAGATAGCAAACACACATCCGCTACCTTTTAGCATTTGTCGTACTTGCGGAATTACAACCCATGGATCTCCTAAATCAATTAATGCAACATCCATATCTTCTAGAGGCATTTTTTTTGCAGTCTTTAAATCCAAATTATGCTGTGTAACATATTTTGAAACGCCAGCTTTTCGTATATTCTTTTCAGCGATTTTCATAAAATTTTCATCAACATCAAAAGTGTAAACATGGCCACGTGGTTTTACAATGCTTGCAATAAAAGAAGTCAATGAGCCACTACCAGTTCCAATTTCTAAAATTTTTTGTCCATCACCAATTCCAGCTCTTGTAATGATGTAACCAATGTCTTTAGGATACACAATTTGTGTGCCATGTTGTATTTTCATCACATAGTCATACATTGTGGGTTCAAGAAGATAGACATACTTGTCCTTGTTTGTAATTAATTTAGAACCATACTCCTTGCCAATAGCATCAGAGTGTTTTATTACACCAAGATGAGTGTGAAAAGATTCTTTTTTTGAGATTTTTGTTAGCCATTTTTTTGAATTATTATAAAAGAATAAGACAGGGGAGTGTTGTTTAATCTTGGCCATGAATTTTTTCTAAAATTTTTAGATAAGAATCTACTGGTTAAATTCAAAGTGTTATTTACTTGAACTATTGAAGACTTGTGCTGATGATTATTCCAACGGGTTCTCTCTGATTTCCTCAAAAATGACGAATATTGCCGAATTATGAAGCTTTTTCTTGTTTTAAAATCAAATTCATTTTAAAACAATAAAAAATAATCTGATCGGACGTTTAGAAATTTAACCTAAAAGTAATTATTTTTGGCTCAGGTTTTTTAACAAAAACATAGTCTTAGTATATTCATTGAGTCAGAGACATCTCGCGGTGTTAGCTGGAAGAGCCCAATGCTCACATAAACTAGTTAATGCATTTCAAGAGTCTCCATAGTGAAGGAGACTGACTTTTTTTCCGTGGTGGAAATAAACAGACTTTTGAGATTTAATCATCAAACAGTATTTTAGTACCAAATAAGACACCAAAATGAATGACAGAGATTCAACTAGCAGGGTCAGGAGGATGGGTTAACGCAGAGCTAAATGACGAGCAAGTAGCCAAATCAAAACTTGTTCCAAATATGGATAAGCATTTTTTATCATCACTTGAAAAACTAGATACTACAAAAATGCTAAAATATTTTTGTAAACAGTGTAACTCTGAGTTTGAGGGTCCTACTCAAATTCAAATCGAAGAGCAACCAAACGAAGCAGTTGCAGATGGGTTGACTTTGATAGAGAGAGGTCAATACACTTGTCACAAATGTAATTCAATTATTGGTGAATACAGAGTATTTCAGAAAAATGATTGATGTAAATCACGAATAAGTTTTCATTAAAACGCAAGATATATTATTTGAAAAGCCTAGTTCAAATATCATACTCATTTCTGTTCAGCATCAATTAACAGCACAGGGCAAGATGTATTTTCCACAATCTTTCTTGAAACGCTACCTAAAGAAAGTAGTTTTTTGACACCTTTGAGTTTTCTTCGTTTTGCAATTACAATCAGATCTACTTTTTCTTTTTCCACCACATCTAAAATAATTTCAGCTGCATCTCCAACAACCACTTTAGATTCAATGTTATTTTTTGTATACTGTTGAGCATATTTTTTCATTTTTTCCTCCATGTCTTTTTTAATTTCCTCATTTGCGTCATCAATAGATTTTAACATATTTTCTCGTTCAGATGAAGAAAACGATGGTGGATATTGTATTGCTTCTACAATATGTAAAATAATTAGTTTGGAAGAATCTCTTGCAGCGTAAATTGCGTGCTTTAATGCCTCATCTCCTGCCACAGTTCCTGCATGAGGGACAAGAATTGTATTATACACATAATGAAAACACATCCAGATTATTTAAAATAAGTGACTATTCTTAATGACTAAATCAATGTCCACTTCCAAAAAAGAGGAAAATCTGCCGTCTCTCATATATTGCAACAAAAATCAAAATACTCAACCCTGCAATCAAACTCAGATCTTCAGAGAAGAATTTTGCTGAGACTTCCCATATACCTCTCCAAAACAAAACTAATCCAATGCCAGTAAGTAATAGAAGAATGGTACGTTTGGTGAAAATATTATCTTTCAATTTTATTCTACTATTGTTTTATTTTAAAAACGCTACAGCTTTTACAATGTCCGTCTTGCTGATTATTCCAACGACATTACCATGTCTAGATAAAACTCCTGCACCATTGATGTTTTTATCTAAAAACAATTTTCCTGTTTTTGCCAAATCATCATCATAATTTACAGAAACAATATCTTTACTCATGACATCATCAACCTTTACACTGCCACCAAACCCAGATTCAGAAATGAATCCTTTTCTAGGAAATATCACAGATATTACAGGATCAGTATTGTCAAGAACATCTTCATAGTTTCCTTGCTTTAATGCCAGTTCAAATAAATCTCGAAACGTAATGATTCCTACAGGCACTTCATCATGATTTCGAAGTATTACACGAGATATCTTTTCATCAATCATTTTTAGAACCACTTTGTACAGAGGAGTGTCAGAGTATTGCCATGCATAGTATGGAGACATGTACTCTCCAACTATCTTTTCATCAGGGTGTGTTTTTGTGTAATATCTCACAAGATCAGTTTTTGTTAAGATTCCAACAACTTCATTCCCTGATTGTATGACCAATGAACCAATTGATTTTGTCAGCATTGTTTCAGCACATTCGATCATGCTTGTATGTTCATCAACAGAAATTATTTTTTTGAAAATTGTAGACAATGGAATCTCATCGAGTTTTCTTTCAGTGTTATCGGTTAGAAGAAAGACACCTAAATCTTTTTCAGTAACAATGCCTGTGATTTTACCATTTTCTGTTACTAAAAGCCTACTCTTTTTTTCATCAATTATTTTTTTTAAGACATCAGCAATAGTGGATTCATATTTTATTGTTCTTGGTGTATTTTTATAATCTAATGCACATTTCATAATTTTGTCAACTCAACTAGATATAAAAAATGCAAGACAATTACCACAAATGAAAATGAACAACGGAACATTTGAAGAATTTTTCAGAGATCATCCTAATTTTTTGATTTCTGTTCTAACTTCTTCTAATTCTGTTTGGAGTTTTTCTTTAGAATCTAATGAAAGGGAGTCATCACATAGTTTTTCTAGAATTAAAAATTCTTTATTCTTTAATGAGGAAAGATAATTGTATTCAGTCATAACTTCTCAATAATTTTTTTAAAATTGATTATTTTGTTCATTTTTGCAACAACTAAAACAAACTCAAAACTTTTCTTGCAAGGATATCAATATCTACGGCAGGTTCTGCAGATATGAAGAGGATTTTATCCGGAAACGGAATTGTCATGGTTACAACATTTTTTCTTCTGGCAGCAGCATATTCAACTGGACCTAAATTATCATCAAAGTCTTGCCTAGTTCGGATTCTCAAAACTGCCTCTACAAACATCTTTTTTCTTTCATATTCATCTTTTAAAGGAGACAATCCAGGTTTGAAATCACCTACAATGAGGTTCCCCATATAGTCTAAAAATCCCACAAATCTTATCTCAGGCAATTCTAGTATGGATTGACATTTTTCTTGATTTGTCTTGTTATTTGAAGACATGTCTATCACTTAGAACCACTCCAATTATTTACAAATGATAATTTTCGCGTGAAAAATATCAATCCAATCATCGAAACACTCAACAACAATATCGTAAACATGCCAAATTCAGGAATAACTTCAGTCCCAATTATTTCAATATTTTTTGTTTTTTCATCAATAATGAATCCAAGTACATAGTCATTTGGAAATTTCATCAGATCATATCTAGTATCTATGTCATCAACTAAAACTACGAATTTTTCACCTTCGGCATAAAGTACATTTTCTGGGATTCGTATCCAAAAATCTGTTTTTTCAGGAACATCATCCATAAGGATTTCAATAGATTTTCTTTCTTCATTTACATTCATAGAAGACAATGTTGGAAAAACATCATCAGAACCCATAGCATCAAGACTTCCATGATATCCATAGTAAACATCATAGGATTTGTCATCAAAAGTAAAAGCGACTTTTTCAGATTCTAATTGAGAAATATCAAGATATTGTGCATATGCTTCCACATCTTTGAAAACATGCTCTGCATAAACATGCTCAGAATCATACACAGTTATCAAAAGTGAAAGTAATGTGATTCCAAGAAGAATTTGTTTCATGTAAATGATAAAAATACCGTTAATAAAAACAAGTTAAGCGATTGTCAACGTTGATTTTAAATTAAATCACGAAAAATTCCTGTAAATTCATCACTGGGAACTACAGTCACTACTTCTACAAATCCTAAATGTTCAAGATATTGTCGCTTATCATAGTATTTGTAAAGACCTTCTTTTGTAGGATATATTGTAATAGTGTCTCTGGCTCCAGGTTCTAACAAATCTGTTTGAACTTCCAATCCTTCAATGTATAATCTATGATGTGTGTCACCATTATTGATGACAGTTAAGACATATGCAAATGAAGTTCTAGTTATTAGATGAGGGTTTGGTTCACCAGATATACCTGCCAATCCTCGAAGTTGAACCATTCCATTAACATCTTCAAAAGCAACAGTTTGTTCTACTTTTTCAGCCCAGAAAATTTCAACATGTCTGATATTTCCTTGACCAATTAAGCCTATCATTCCTGCCAGAGCCCCAACACCCACCACAATTGCAATAATTATCAAGGCTTTATCATTTGAAACCACAAATAAAATAACATTGATTCCTATTTTTAAATTGCATATGATTGTTAAAGTTGAAAGCTACCACTAATTTTCGTTTTTGACCTAATTCTTAAATAATTTCAAGAAAACTACAGATAAGAAATACACCAGTCAATGCAAAACTTGCAGAATTCAGCACATAAGATCAAGTATGTGAGTTTACTCCCCAGTAATACTACATCTGTTTGGTCCCAATTCCAAATCAGGAATGTCAGTTTTAACTAAAGGCATTGATCCTTTGTTTATCTGGATTATTTTTTGATAGTTCATGGGTCTAGGTACTGTAACACTGACTACTTGTTTTACAAACTCTTCTTTTGACAGAGTTAACACATTATGTTTTTTTGCCTTTTCTATTGTGGTCGAATAAACTCTATTCTCAGGAATTACAAATATTCCATGATGTGTTGGAAAAACTATTGTATCTAAAGGAAGATTCAACAGCTTGCTATGCAGTGAATTATAAAGTTGCTCTGCAAATTCTTCGGCATTGTCCCTAAGATCAGGTCTTCCAATACTTTCAATGAACAGAATGTCTCCAGTGAAAACATATTTTTCATTTACCACATAGGACAGACTTCCAGGAGTATGACCGGGAGTATGAATTACACGAATCTTTGATGTACCAAACGTCATTATTTGTCCATCATCCAAAAAATTAGATGTTCTATCCCACACCTCAAGATTGCTCTCATACACCAAAGATCCAGACATATTTGCTAATTCTGGTGCTGCAGATACATGATCTGCATGTTGATGCGTGTCAATTATTTTAGTAATTTTTACATTCTCTTGTTTTGCAATTTCCAGATATTTTTCTGGAGGATAAAGTGGATCAATTACTATTGCCTCATCTCCAGAAATTACAATATGTGAGAGACATCCTTTGCCAACTTTTTCCACTTGAATTACTGTTGGATTTTCTGCAACTTTTACTGCATTAAGTACTTGACTCCAACCTGCAAGACCTCCCTCAAGAACGTTGGATTTAATTCCATTTCTTGCTAGTGCAAAGGTTGCAACCATGGCTCTATTTCCATGCGGACAAACTGTTACAATTTCCTTGTCTTTGGGAATTTTAGATATGTTTTCAGGTTTGAACAAATCTTTGAGTGAAATATTCACACTGCCAGGGATTTTAAAATCAGAAAATTCATCAGCGTCTCTAACATCCAATAAAAACAGCTTTGGGTTTTGTAATTTTTTCCAGAGATCATCAGGTTTTATTGTAGCAGTTGGATTTCCCTCAATTACTTCTTTGTGCCAACTTTTCATCCCACCTTGAAGATAGTGTGCATCTAATCCAAATGAGCGCATCATCTTTGTAGTTTCTTCAGACATGATTCCATCATCATCGATGAGAATTAGTTTGATATTTTTTGGGATTTTAGGCATTATCGTATCTTTAGTTCTAACATCACAAACAGCATGTACGGCTCCATTGATGTGTCCTGCATTGTAAGTTTCTTGTAATCTCAAATCAAACAACAATAGTGATTCTTTCTTTTGGAGTAAATCATATAATTCATCAGAAGTAACTTCAAATTTTTTGATATTATTTTGATCAATCATATTTAATTTATCCTTAAAGCGCATTACAATTATGAATTTGATGATTGTATGTGTTTTTCAATTTTTTCTAAAAGTTGTTGTTTTAACAGAGGATCATCAATTGCGTGTTCAAGTAAAATTTTCATTTCTAAATGATGTTTGTCCATTTCATCAATTACTTGTTGTTTCATCACAGGATCACTTATTCCAGTCATCATCATGTCATGCATAGAATTATGTTGATACATACTATCCATCATACCAGTCATATTTCCCATTATCATTCCTCCCGTATTTCCTGAACCCATCATGGTATTTCCCATCATCATATTATCATTTATCATGTTCATCATGTCTTGATTACTCATCATGTGATTCATCATGCCTTGATTCTGCATCATCATTTTCATCATTTGATCTCTCATATGTGTATCATTCATCATGGTATTCATCCATTGATTCATCATCTGCGGATCATTCATCATTTTTTGATTCGTCATTTCTGAATCCATCCAATGTTGCGACATCTCTAGGTTATTAGACAACATTTGGTCGAATAGATCTTGATTTTGAAATTTCATGGGCATTGGATTATAGATATTTGTAAAATGAGTATAACTCACACCAATTCCTGCAAAGAAAACACCAATTACAATTGCGATCCAAATATACTGATTAACCATGGTTTTGCTTGAATAGTGTGCAATATAATCAAAGTGTGTGATTTTCAAAGATGGGTGCAGAAAATAATTTCATATGCTTGGTTTGAGGAAGAATATACGAAATATTGTCAATGGCTTACATTATTTGGAAGTGGATTGGTGGTGACCAATTCTAGCATTTTTAGGACGTAAAATGGCCAATCAACGCTCTAAATTATGCTAATTTTTCATCATTTGAAAAAATAACAAATTTCATCCAGAATACATTGTAAGACAGTGTGTACTAAGTCATTATATCAAATTCTGAATAACCATATTCATGCAAACATTACAACAAACCTTCAAAATTGAAGAAGTAGAAAAAAAAGACAGCATACTTGAAATTTTATCAGACAAGTATTGCAGAGCAATTCTTGAATCCATCATGCATACCCCAAAATCAGCAATTGAAATCACTGCTGAGACTAGTATCCCAATGAGTACAGTGTATAGAAGAATGCAGAGTCTTCATGACAACAAACTAGTTGCAATATCAGGAATGATTACAGATGAAGGAAAAAGACTGTTTATGTACAAAAGCAAAGTCAAGGGAATTCAAAGTTCATTTAACAATGGCAAGACAGAAGTTGAGTTAATCCTCAACTAGATTATTTTTCTAATATTCGTGCTCATTAAAGTCAGCCCCTAATGAGATGGTAACAATCACAGTAGTTTCCGTGGTTTGCGCTTTCACATTTTGATTTGGCAGAAACTCATGAAATATTTCTTTTAAAAGTTGTTCAGTTAGCAATGACCAGTTCATTCCAAGTCCATGTTGAATAATAAAATGATGTAGTGATCCTTCTACTCGGTGATCGGATTTCATACCTGATGCACGCATATAGTCTTCTAGTGTTTCAATACAACGCTTCAAATCATATTTTCCCTTCATAAACATCACATTATCTTTGATGATGGGCTTTAGAACATCTACTATCATGTTTACATCCTTGCTATCGAGATCAATGCCAAGCGATGTTAAGATTCCTTTTGGGACCGGAATCATTCCAATTTTATCTGAAAATCTATCCCATTGAATAAATTTTTCAAGAATTTGTTTTGCCAAAACATTTTGGGATATTTCTCTTTGCATTGCCTCAGTTTCCAGTTCTTCAAGTAGTTTTTCAGGTAATCTGAATGTAACAGTTTTAGTTTTTTCTTTGTTGTGAATGTGAGGTTTTCTTTTTACAGTTGAAACATCCATACAACCATTTGTTCATATGATATTTAAAATTGAATCAGATTAGGCGCAAAAGGCCTTGTTTGAAGTGATTTTCAACTATGAATTTCAAGAAACAGAGTTTATGTGTGAAAAACAAGATTGCTTATGGACAAATTTTGTAAAAAATGTGGAAGGATTAAGAAAAACCCCAAAGCTACCCATTGTTCAGACGAATGTCTTTTGGATGAGATTAAAAAAAGCAAGTCATTGAATGCCACATCCAAAGGAGTTGAGACATGGGACGAAGATGCAGATCCCTGGACATAATATTATTTACAATTTCTGACGGTGTCATCGATATTCTTGAAAGACTAACTTATTTGGTAGTTTTTTGATTTCTGTTGCTTGTTTTGTTCGGGGGTTTTTTAGATTATCATCAATCATTACTGTGATTCATTTTGACATAAACAAATATGTCGTATCATTTCTTCATACCGTCTGTAAAAAATTAAAAAAGGTTATTGAACCTTTATTGATCTTTTTTTCTGAATTGGTGTTGGTTTTGATTTTGGCAGAGTAATTTCCAACACACCATCAATTAATTTTGATGTAACTTTTCCCTGAAGTATTTTTTCAGGCAGTGGAAGAACTCGATCATAAGATACTTCACTACGTTCTTTTCTAAGATAGTTTTTTTTCTTTTCTTCAGATTCTTCTTTGTGTTCTGCATGAATCTCCATGACATTATCAGACACATTTAGAACAATGTCTTTTTTTGTAACACCAGGAACATTCATTTTTACACGGAATTGATTGCCCTCGTCAATTACATCACATGTGGATTCTTGGAATTTTGGGAAAGATGGAAAATCTATTCTTGGAAAAGAAAAAAAAGATTTTTCCAAATCTCTTCTAAAATTATCAAAAACCCTGTCAAACTCAGAAAAATGTAGCATTTGCGGAAGAGATGCTAATTTTTTTACAGGTTTTTTTGCCATGAGTAAAAAAACAAATCCAGAGATATCAAAGTATATGTAGATTTTCACACATGATTATCAGACTAAAAAATAACCTGCCTACTCAATTTTTGAAAATTACGGATTCTAGTGACATTAATGCCTGTTTTTTTAGATAATTCGTATTCTGAATAATCCAAGAGAGTTTTAGCCAACATAATTCCACAATGCAAAAAAATCCCCATCTCTTTTGAAGAAATATTCAAGATTGTGATCGGATAAAGGTGATTTTTTTCAATTACATTTTGCAGACTATTGTTTGGTGGATATCCCCATGAAAGAATTTGTTGGCCCTCACATTTTGCATATTTTTTTGCATGATCAGATATCTTGGTGTTACAAACAAGATATTCTGCGTCAAAGTATGATTTTGTATCAAGGAATCTAGCATGAGTGTAAAGAGATTCTTTCAATCCAGTATACACACCAGATTTGGAATGAAATTTACATTCAACTAGGATTAGACTATTTTTTGAGCGAGCAATAAGATCAATTTCATGAATGATACATCTTCCTTTGACTTTGCCCCTAATCTCTTTAATCGTAAACCCTGAATGTTTTAGAATTTCACCAACATAGTTTTCAAATACATATCCTGCCGTACTCAATTTCATAATAGAATCTTTAAGCTGATATCGCTGTTTAAGCGATAAGCCTTCTTTTTCCTCACGTAATGCTGATAAAACGAGTTTGTAGATATCTTTGGTGTTAACTCCATGATAAATATGACCACGAATTTTTTTGAGAATTCTCTTAGTTGCGTCCCTACTTGCTCCAGCCCTCATACAAGTTGTCACTATCTTATTGGGGTTAAAGAAAACTCTACGCCCATCTGCTTTCATAATGATGATTTTTTTAGTTATGATTTACAGTTTGATATAAGAGATTAATCCTTTACTTTGATTTTTAAAAATTATTTAAACGATTCTGTAGGTTTTAGAAGTGATTTCCTTACTAAAATTGGGATGCTATAAAATGTCGCTAAAGCTATTGCGTCAGACGCCCTGAAATTTCTAAATATCAAATCTTTTTTACCCGTAAAATACAGATTTGCTCTAAAAATTCCTTCACTCTCATAGATTTTGACTTTGACTAGATGTATTTCATTTTCCTCACAAATTTGCTCAATTAATCGATATATGCTAGGAGGTTCCTCACGTTTTCCCTTTAAAAAATCAGAAATAAATAACGCAACTTCGGATGAAAAACCAGTCATTAAAAATTCTACAGTTTCATCTCTAAATATTATCGCACCAGTTAAAGGATTAACTGTTCCGACATGTTCAATCTTTACTGTCTCATAATCAGCATCAATTTCATCAATTTTCATTAGCTTGTATCTCTTCTATTTTTTTCTCTTCTTCAAACATGACTCGTTCAAATTCGTTTCTTAAATAGTCACACCTTTCTTGTTTTTTATTTTCATCCATTTGGGAGAAGCGAATATTTCTAATTTCATCAACAATTGCGGAGATTTTGGCATTTGTTTCATACAATATATTGTCAATCTTTTTTTGCGTATCAGAATTCATAGAATTACTTTGAAATTTCTCTACATTAGTATTATCATGATTTTTATTTCTGACAATCAGAGACTTTCTTTTAACTGTAAGAATGAGAGAATATGTGCTTTAAAATCACAAATCAAAGTGAAGAGGACCCATTACTTGTAGGGTTTCCCAGTAACGGATTTGTGGGTACTTTTTCAATATCATACCTAATTTATCATTTAAAGATGAAACAGATTGGAGAAATTGAAATACCTAGACTTCCTCCGACACTATTTGTAGACGAGGGAGAAATTTTGTCACCAATTCGAGCATACAGTAAGAACAATATTTTTGTAATTATTTCAGACATACCATTTAATCAGAATTTGATAGAAGAGTTTGCACTTGTCGTTCACGAATTTTGTAAAAAATACGCAATAAAAAAAATTGTGATTGTTAGTAGAATGGAAACAATCAATCAGAATAACAATGGTCCTAAAATTTATGGATTAGTAACACATACAATATTAAAATCCTACTTTACAACAATCAAATTCCTAAATTTTTAAATGGCTCAATTTTTGACACAGATGCTGCAATAATTTCAATTTTTAGAAAAACACCTATTCCCGTATTGATTCTGTATGCCGAATGTCATCCGTTTTTTCCAGATCCAGAAGCGTCAATCAACGCAATAGTTACAATTGTAAAGATTCTAAATGTAGAAATAGACTAGATGAATTTAAAAACAGAATAGATAAACTTCAAATACAGTATAGAAATTTAATGGAGGAAACCATACATACGCTCCAACAAGAATCAAAGACGAGAATGCCACAGATTTACAGGTGATTCTATGCAAAATAAAGAGAATTTCAAATTTGGATTGACATTGCCTGTAATTAGTTAATTGTTTGATGATGTGAAACATAAAATTCTCTCACCTCTTTCATGTCTAAGAGAGTTTGACAATCATTGGATGTTGGAATTTGATCTTCCCATGGTAAATAAAAAAGACATCAAGATTTCATTTGATGGAAACATGTCATGTGATTAAAATCAACTAGAATGTCAATTAAGATAAAATGTTAAGACATCATAGTAATGACTAAGAATAATCTAATCTTCAATTACGTGTTGATCAAAAATACCAATACATTCGCTTAATATTTTGTTGTCGGATATAGCCTCAGTATTTTTAAAATTAAATTCTCGTTTTAACTGTTCATCATATTCTATCAAATCATTTCTGTATGTATTACAGGCAGAATGCAGTAATCTCCAGTAATAGTAACCCTTGTTCATTTCATTTTTAATTTGCACGTATTCTAGATCAAGTATTCTAGAAAGATGTTCATAGTCTTTTCTATAATTGTCAAATTTTTCCATCACTATTTTAGGTAATTCTTGATACCAACCTTGACCCTCAGTTGTTTTTTCAACATTGTGGATTTTTTGTATCTGATATGCAACCGAATCACGGAGTATGGATAAAACATCATTTGCGTCAAGTAATTTCATTAATTCTGGATTTATCATATCTGTTCTATACTAAAATTCAATTTATTTGATTATCATTATAGGTTTTTTAGATTTATGAATCACATTATAAGAAACACTTCCTAATAGGATTTCTCCGGCATGTCCTCGCCCTCGTGAACCCATTATTATCAGTCCTATGTTGTTTCTTTGCCTCTCAGCGTATTTAACAATGACAATACTAGGATTTCCAGAAGACATGATTTTTGTAAAGGGGGTTTTATTTTGAATACATCTGTTTTCTGCTTGTTCCAAAATTTTGTGTCCCAGTTTAGTCATTTTTGCTTCATATCCCACAGGATTTATCGCTGAAAGCGGATCAAAAAGAACATCAATAGGCGCAGTGGAAGCATCACTAGGAATTACAAAAATTCCAATAATTTTGGAGTGGGTAAATTTTGCTAAATTTATTGCATAGTTAAGAGCACGAATTGAAAATTTTGAACCATCTAATGGTACTAGAATTTTTTGGACTTTATTCTTTGAAAGTTTAAAATTATTTTTTCGTAAACTGGTCATATGTAGTTACAACCCTTATCTATTTTTTGCAAACGCACCCTGATGATCACTCAGACAACATGAACACTCTTTTGTGTAACATTCACCGATTGTCTCATGCCCACAAGAACCACAAGAACAAAAATTGTCATCTCTCATGATTCTAAAAAACAGCCTTCATAGTTAAACTAGTGTGAAATTCGCATACTTGAAAATGCAGAGTTTGTTTTTAACGGATAATAAAGAAAAATGGGTGTGGACAGAATCGGATTAATTGATGGGTATGATGAAAGAAGAGTGCGTGAGGCTCTAAATCAAATATTACGAGATAGAAAAAATGAATTTAGAGAATTAGCAGAATCCATAGGGATTCCAACAAATACTAACGATTGGGAAGTCATAATTCTAAAATTTTGTCTTGATTTTGAAGATTGTTTGAAAATATGGACAGATGATGAAGAGCCAAATTCCATTAAAAATACTAAATGCATGACCATTATGAGAGAAATTTCAAAAGGAAGAAAACAATTCAGTGAAATAATCCATCTACAAAATATTGCACAGACAATATTTACAGAATTTCATCAAACATACAAAAGAACAACATAATTTTAGATGTTTATTTCTTGCCGAATTTTCCCAACAAAGGAACAAAAACATAGCTTGATTGGTTTTTTATTTCAACAATTCCTTTAGCAGTCTTTTGTAGCAAAATTAAGGATTGTGACTCATCTCCCACAGGAGCAAGTAAAAGCCCATTTTCATTTAATTGCTCAAGTAAAGGCAAAGGAATTTCTGTGCAAGCTGCAGTAACTATTATTCTATCATAGGGAGCAGCTTTGGGATATCCTAGACTACCATCACCCAAAATTACATGAACGTTTTTAATTTTCAATTTTTTGAGATTATCTTGTGCAAATTTTACTAGTTCGGGGTGTCGCTCAATAGAATATACGGTTCCTTGGTCTGTCAAATACGACAGGATTGCACTTTGCCAACCAGAACCAGTGCCAATTTCAAGAATGTTTTGTCCATTTTTGACATCCAACCACTCAGTCATTCTAGATACAACACCTGGCTGAGAGATAGTCTGGTTTTTCATTATTGGTAAAGGTTCATTGTAATATGCACAGTCTAGCTCAGATTCTGGAACAAATACATGCCTTGGAATATTTCTAAATGCAGTTTCTACACGATCATCGGTTAGGAATCTTGAATTTCTCAGATGACAAATTAAATCATTTAATGCTGTTTGATATTTTTTTTCTATTTTCATTTGTATTTATTCTCCTACTAAATTTTTTGGACACATTGATAATATAGTCATGTCTGTCATATTGGATAAACGTCTACTATTGATATCGATTCATTGAATTCCATTATAGAATTAGAAGAGAGAGTAAGGAACATGAATTTTTTTAAATGTATTTTTAAGCACTGCAATTACAAGTGTTGGGTATTTATCAAATTCATCATGATTATCGATGGTGACAATCGTTTTTCCAGTTTATAACAGCATAGAGAATAACATTACCAATGCTCACGAAAATTCAAAAAAATGTCTGATACAGAATTAAGAATAGAAGAGATGCCACAGAGTTACGTGGGTAATGGGGTAGCAGTCATTGATCCTCAAATTATCGAAGACAATAATTTACGTGCAGGGCAAATTTTAGAATTATCTGCAAACAAAAAAACACATGTAAAATTATGGTCTGGGTTTCCAGAAGATCGTAACAGTGGGATTATTCGTATTGATGGGCTTACAAGATACAATATTGGGGCAAGTATTGGAGAAAAGGTGTCCATAAAACCTGTCGAAGGAGCAGATGCAGAACAAATTGTTTTATCACCTACTGAAAAAATTCACGCTGATGGATTACACGAATACATGATTTCACTTTATCAAGATCATGTATTTACAACCGGAGACACAGTAATTGTTAGCACTCAAATGGGGAGTAAAATACAATTGATTGTAACTAGTACAAAACCATCAAAACCAGTTATCGTTACTGAAAACACGATATTCAAGCTAGGTGCAGTTACAAAATCAATTGACGCGTCAGTTCCCAGATTCACTTATGATGATTTGGGAGGATTAAAAAATGAAATTCAAAAGATACGTGAAATGGTAGAATTACCAATGAGACATCCAGAATTATTTGATAAAATTGGCATAGAGTCACCAAAAGGTGTGTTGCTATATGGACCACCTGGAACTGGAAAGACATTACTTGCAAAAGCAGTGGCAGGAGAAACAAATTCTAATTTTACTTCACTTAGCGGTCCTGAAATCATGGCCAAACATTATGGAGAAAGTGAAGAAAAACTAAGAGACATTTTCAAGCAGGCAGAAGAAAATGCTCCCAGCATTATTTTCATTGATGAGATAGATTCCATTGCACCAAAAAGAGAGGAGGTTACTGGTGAACTAGAAAAACGAATTGTGTCACAATTGCTAACATTGATGGATGGCATGAAATCGAGAGGAAAAGTTGTAGTTATTGCAGCTACTAACAGACCAGATTCTATTGATCCTGCTCTTAGAAGACCCGGAAGGTTTGACAGGGAAATCGAAATAGGAATTCCTGACGACGAAGGACGATTACAAATTCTAAATATTCATACACGTGGAATGCCATTGGACAAAAAGGTAGATCTTAAGAAAATTTCCAAGACAACTCATGGATTTGTTGGTGCGGATTTGGAAGTACTTTGTAAAGAAGCTGCAATGAGATCTTTAAGAAGAATATTACCAGAAATTAACTTAGAAGAAGAAAAAGTTTCAAAAGAAGTATTGCAAAAAATAAAAATAACTAGTAATGATTTTACAGATGCACTAAAAGAAGTTAGGCCTTCTGCCCTTAGAGAGGTTCTAGTTCAGATCCCAAATGTAAGTTGGGATGAGGTTGGAGGTCTAGACAAATTAAAAGAAGAACTTCGTGAAGCAATAGAGTGGCCATTAAAATACAAAGAAGCATTTGAATACGCTCATGTGAGTCCTCCAAAAGGAGTATTACTTTATGGACCACCTGGAACTGGAAAGACGTTGATTGCAAAAGCAGTGGCAACAACTACAGAATCTAATTTCATCAGCATCAAAGGTCCTGAACTACTCTCAAAATGGGTTGGCGAATCTGAAAAAGGAGTAAGAGAGATTTTTAGAAAAGCACGAATGGCGGCCCCATGTATTATTTTCTTTGATGAAATTGATGCTTTAGTACCAAGAAGAGGTAGTGGGAGTTCTGATTCGCATGTCACAGAAAATGTAGTATCACAAATTTTGACTGAAATTGATGGGTTAGAGGAATTACATAATGTTCTAATAATTGGAGCCACAAATAGGCTAGACATAGTAGATCCCGCATTACTTAGACCAGGTAGATTTGACAGAGTGATTGAAGTTCCAAACCCAGATATCGCCGGAATAGAAATGATTTTCAAAATTCATACAAAAGATAAACCACTTGCTGAGGAGGTTAATCTAAAAATACTATCAGAAATGGCAAAAGGATTCAGCGGAGCTGAGATTGAAGAGGTATGTAATCGTGCAGCGCTTTTGGGGGTAAAGAAATTTGTTGAAAGCAAAGAAAAAGATGTCAAATTAATCAAAATATCTCAAAAAGATCTAGAAGATTCTGTAGAAGAAATCAGAAAAACAAAACCAGCATAAATTTTTACAAATACCCATCATAATTATTTAATTTCTAAACTGATTATTTCTAAAGAAATTTTTAATTTTTCTTAGATAATTGAAGAAAACAAATCACATCACAGTTGTTTGAGAAGTAAAAATTTATTATTTTTTAATGAGAACAATTAGATTCTGTTATAAATTTTCAAGAATTTTTGGATATTAATCGTTGGATTCTTCATATTTTTCATCTTGCTCATATCCTTCTTTGAGTTCAAGTTGATGATCTTCTTCTTTCATTTCACCTTGTTCAAATTTCTTCCAATCATCTTCTAATTCTTTCTTGGTTCTTTTTGACATAAATTATGATACATGGCATATCATATTAATAGAATCATAATTTTCAAGGTTGACAATCTCATTTTAATCCCAATTAATTTGGATTTGAGGATAATTTTTGAAAGACCAGAAATGTCATTATACAACATGAAAATCAATAATGAAAAATACCCTCATAGCAATTACAGATTCTGGATGCATATGAGAGACTATGGATGGTTTTTCCACAAATATAGACACATGTCAAGCAGAGCATGGCAAATATGTACTAGCTTTAGTAGATCAAAAAACCAAAGAAAGAGGCACGGTAATGAATCCATCATAATAAAGCCTCAAAAAAAGTTGGGAATAACTCAAACAATGAATTTTGGTTTGACGTGTATACACTTCTGTGTTCAATTAATTATCTCAACATAGGGAATCCTGAAGGATGTTTTGTTTTTACAGTTGAAAATATTCCAGTTTGTAACTACAAATCCATAATTTTGAGTGTTTTTGTAATCAAAGCAACTCTATTTCGAATCGTGACATCACTTACTCCAGATTCCATAGAAAATTTCTTTTGACTGAGTTTTTCACCATTTAGGATACAGGAGATATACAGTGAGGCAGCAGCTTGTCCTACAGGATGCTTTCCTGCAGTAATCTGTTCTGATTCACAGCGTTTTAGGATTTCAAAGGCATCTCGTTTGGTTTTTTCACCCAAATTCAGATTATTTGAAATTTTTGAGATGAATGAAGTCGTATCATATTGATTAAGAGTTAATCCAAGTTTTTTCACAATAGTTCTCAGATCTCTAGATAGGATTCTTCTCTCCACATTTCCAGCATCTGCGATATCATCCAAGGTTCTAGGAGTGTTATTTTCCCTACATGCTGCGTAGAGCGAAGCTGAAATTAGTGAAGCCATTGTTCTTCCCCTAGTTAATTTTGCATCAACTATTTTTCTGTAAATATATGCTGCAGATTCAACAACATTGTTTGAAAGCCCCAACTTTGTTTTCATGCCATTCATCAGAGTAAACGCCTTGCTAAAACTAGCAGTTTGCTTAGATTTACTTCGTTGATCCCATGTACGTAATCGGTTAAAATCATATTTTGTTTTACTGGATAGAGGTTTTCCAGTTGAATCCTTATTTGTTCCAATTATAGTTGACAAACCTCTATCATACATTGTTAACGATGTTGCAGGGCCTGTTCTTGCCTGAGTCATAAAATCTTCTGAAGAATAACCATTATTCTCATAAGACACATCAGACATACTGTCCACTAGGATAAGACCGCATCCCCCACAAACAATTTCTCCTCGTTCAGAATCAGTTATTGCAGGATAAGTTTTGCAAGCATCTAGTTGACACTTGACATCGTACTCATTTGAATAATTTACCATATACTACTAACTAGTATTACCATTCATCAGATAAAAACAAACTGTAATAGGTAATTTTTGAATTGAAATAAAATATTACCGACTTAAAGTGCCGAAATAATTTAGTAAAACAATGATCAATCTACATTATACATACAGTATATTAAATGTTACATGAAAAATTAATTTAATAAATTAAAAATATGTTTTGTCAATGAAAAAAATTTAAAAAATATTTTAATTATTTTACAATCAGTACAGGAACTTGAGTTTTGTGCATGACATAGTTTGATGTGCTTCCAAGAAAGGCTTCTTTTACTCCACCCAAACCTCTAGCTCCAATTACAATCAAGTCAAATTTTCCTTTTTGAGCAAAATTAGATATTTCAGACCCAGTGTTACCGCCACCAGTTTTATACTTGAATGTAGCACCAGCTTTTTGGGTTTTGTTTATTGCAGGACCTATGGCTTTTATTGCTTTTTTCTGAGCGTTATCTTTCATTTTTTGTGTGTATTTTACTCCTGCTGCCAAAGGCAAATGAAATACATAAAAACCAGTAATTTCAGCATCACAACCCTTTGCAATATCTATTGCAGTATCTAATCCTCTCATTGAATTTGATGAACCATCTAGAGGTACCAGAATTTTCTGAATTTTTGACATAGTTGTTGATTCATGTTATTCAATATAAGAAACAGTGTTGATTTTCAATATTGAAGTTATTCATATCAATTAATCAAAGTAATTGCAAATAAATTTAACAAATGAAATGGCATTTTGAGGAATTTATTTACGGTTCTATTGATGGAGCTGTAACAACTTTTGCAATAGTTGCAGGAGTGGTGGGTGCAGGATTATCACCAGGAATAATTCTAATCTTAGGATTTGCCAATTTATTTGCAGATGGATTTTCAATGGCTACGGCAAATTATCAATCATCAAAGGCAAGAAACGAGTACATCGAAATGAAAAGAAATCAAGAAGAGTGGGAAATTGATAATCTAGCAGAACAAGAAAAAGAAGAGATAAGAGAGATTTACGCCAAAAAGGAATTCAAAGAAGAATTACTTGAAGAAGTTGTTAGAGTAATTACTTCAAAGCGAAAAGTTTGGATTGACACGATGATGAAAGAAGAGCTAGGTCTGATAGAAGGAGACAAAAATCCATTAGACAGTTCACTGAGTACATTTTTTGGATTCAATATCATTGGATTAATTCCATTAATTCCTTTTATGATCTTGATCACAATCGAGATTAATTCAAATTATGATGCCTTTATGTATTCAACAATTTTAGTAGCGTTAGCATTTTTCTTAGTTGGAACTATCAAGGGAAAGATTGTTAAAAAATCAAAAATCAAATCGGGTTTATTTACGCTAATTATTGGTGGAATTGCGGCAATAATGGCATATTCAATAGGATATGCACTAAATTCTATAGTATAAAAATTCAGACAGATTGAATGTTAATTCGGATAGTGTGTGCAGAAATTTTAAGTGAATTTTGTTCAAATTTATCAAGTTCTATTTTTTGTATTTCAATAATTCCATTTTGATTGATTTTGACTGGAACACCCATGGAGACATTAGTTTCACCATATTCACCATCAAGAACAACAGAAGCAGGAACAGATATTTCTTTTTTAGAAATGATAGCATCGATTACATCGTAGGAGTTTTTGGCAATACCGAATTGAGATCGACTCTTATAATTTCGCAGTGTTTTCCAGTAATTTCTAACAGCATCAATAATCAAATCTCGTTCATCGTTATCAAGCATTGAAAGCAATGGAGTTCCATCAACAAAACACCTAGAAAATACAGGAACCATAGAATCCCCATGTTCTCCAAGAACTAGTGCGTCAGCAATAGATATCTGAGGAACAGAAAATTTCTCTGAAATAAAATATCGAAATCTACTGGCATCCAAACTAGATGCCACTCCAATTACTTTGTATCTGGAAAATCTAGATTCTTTTTGAAAAAAATATGTTAAAACATCAAGAGGATTGGAAATCAATAAGACTATTGTAGAAGGACAATAGCGTTGAATGTTTTTTGCTATTTCTTTTATCATGGTGACTTGTGATGCCATATTTTCGGTTCTATCTGTTAGATATGTTTCTGTGCTAGCTGCAATCACAACAACAGTTGAATTTACCAATTCAGAATAATCATCAGTTCCACGAATAGAAAATTTAGAAGTAGAAGGAATTGCATTTACGATATCCAAAGATTCGCCAATCGCTTTGCTTGCGGTACGATTTACAAGCAAAACATCGTCTAAGGCATTTGAGACACATAGAAATGCAATAGCTGTGCCAACTCGGCCACTTCCAATAATTGAAATTAATTATATCACCTTCGGTTTACTTTACAATTAAAACTGGGCTTTTAGTTTTTTGAGACACACCGTTTGCAACACTGCCCAAAAGAAATTTATCAAACCCAGTTCTACCATGAGAACCAATTACGATCAAATCATGTTTTCGTGATTTTGCAAAAGTTACAATATCATTAACGACTGATTTTGAGGTCAATACGTAAGATTTTACAGAAATGCCATTTTTCTCCGCAATTTTTTCTAGTTTTTGAAGATGTTGTTTTGTGACTTTGTTTTGTTTTTTAATTAGTTCATTATCTGCTTGTGAATCATAGTAGTAATGATGCCATGCATCACCTTCAAGACATGTTAAAAGAGTCACTTTTGAATCGTATTTTTTTGCAATGCTTAATGCAGTCTTAAAAGCCCTAGTAGATTGGTTTGATAGATCATAAGGAACTAGAATATTTTCAAACATATTGTCATGCATCACGTTTACGAATACTTTCTCTTTGGCGTTTATCATCATGTTTTGACAACTCACCTTCTAGTTTTTTAGATAACTGATCAGCAATTTTTAAAATATCCCAACCAGATTCGGTATAAATCAGAGTATCGTTAGAAGTTTTAACAGATGCAGTTGCTTCATAGTGTGTTCTTGATCCCTCAGGATTTTGAGTTTCAATTGTAATTTTTGCCTCAATTATATGAGATAGTACTTGTTGTACTTTTTCCAAGGCAGCGCCAAATTTGGAAGATATAATATCATTTGCAGGTTCATCTTTAGATAAACCAACTATGAATAAAGGGACTGGTTCAACCATACCAAACAACATAAACCTGAAGTAAATATATCTCTTAGTGATTTTCAGAGATGACATTCACTAATAGAAGTATTAAAACAGAGAATAAATAAGAACGTGATTAAAAGTGGATGTAAAAAAAATAAATTTATCAGAATTAATTACAAGACCAATCACAGTTAGCCCCAACACTACACTCTTGAAAACAAGAGAGAGTTTGTTAAAAAATAAAGTAAAAAGAGTAGTCATAACAGATAAGAAAAAACCCATAGGAGTCATTACCGAAAAAGACATTGCAAAAAAAATTTATGAATTGGGGTCAAACCCAATCAATTCTGTAAAAGCAGCAGACTTTACATCTAAAAGACTATTTGTTTTGACTAGAAAGAATTCTGTACAGGAATGTGCAAAAATGATGAAAAAACACAGAATTAGCTTGGTGATCATCACAGATAAGGACAGTAATTTGGAAGGAATTGTAACAGAAACAGATTTGGTAAAAGCATTCCTTACAAAAGAATCAGCACCACTAAAAGTTGGAAAGATAATGAAACGAGATGTAATTACTGCAGCACCTAGCGATCCAATATTACACGTGGAGAGTTTATTGTTGAAATATGGAATATCACGGATAGTAATACAAAGAAATCAAATTCCAATAGGGATAATTACTTTTAGAGATTTTGTACCTGCAAAAATACCACAATGGATAGCAGAATCAGCAGATCCTAAAGAAGTTCAAGAATACAAATACAAAAAAGGATTGGAAGAAATACACTCAAACCAAATGAGCTATCTGTTTCCATTTCATGCTACGGACATTATGACAACTAAACCAATCACAGTAGAAAGAGATGATGATGTGAAAGTTGCCATTACACGTATGATCAAACATGACATAAGTGGATTGCCAGTAGTTAAAAACTCGAAACTAGTTGGAATAATCACAAAAGCAGATATTGTAAATACATTAGCAAGTTAATTTATTTTACAATTAATAAGGAACATGGAGAGTATTGAGCAAGTTTATTTGAAACACTACCAAGTAAAAGTCTAGTTACAGCACCAAGACCCTTACTCCCAACAACGATCAAGTCACATTTTTCGTTTTTAGCAACTTTTTCAATTTCAGACACGATATTACCTTTTTTCAACAATGTTTTTGCTGTAATTCCATTTTTTGAGAGTGAATCATTTGCTTTGTTCAGAGTTTTATTTCCAAATTTTTGAAGAATGCTAAGATATTCTTTACGATCTAAAAAATTGATCGGTAGTGGTTTTTCTATTACATACAATAAAATAATTTTTGAATCAAAAGCACGAACCAAATCAGATACACGTTCTAACACTTTTTCAGAATATTTGGAGCCATCTAAAGGAACAAGAATTTTTTTAAAACAGTGATCAAAATTACTCATTTTACAACCAATACAGGTTTTTTAGATTTATGAACCACATAATTGGAAACACTGCCCAAGATGAATTCTTTTGCAGGGCTTCTTCCTCGTGCACCAATCACAATTAAATCGATTCCATTTTTGGAGTTATTTGCAAATCTTGCAATATCATATCCAGGATCTCCAGCAATAGTCTTTCCAGTTAATTGAATTCCTCTTTTTGCCGCACGTAGTTTTGCTTCATCAAGTAATTTTTTGATTTCAGTCATTGAATTAAAATCCAGAAACCCAAGAGGATGAAGAGCATATATTCCAGGCACAGATTTCACGGACAATGCAGTGATTGTTCCATGAGATTGTCTTGCAATATGGATGGCCATATCTAGACCACGAAGAGCATTTTTGGAACCATCTAAAGGAACAAGAATTTTTTTAGTGGTGATCACCATGAATCAATGTAATTCATTTTGAAGTTTAAATGCTACAATGATTATCTGGATTGATTTTCAGTGGTGATAATTTGGGATTTATCTAATATCATTGAAAAAATCATATATAATTTGTGAACAGCACATTTGTAAAAGACATAATGAGTAAAAATGTATTAACGGTTGAAAAATCAATGACATTGCAAGAAGCTGCACAACAGATGAAAGAGTCAAGCATTGGATGTGTTATTGTAATGGATGATTCCAAACCAATAGGAATTGTCACCGAGAGGGATTTTGTAACCAAAATAGCAGCAGATGGAAGACCATTGTTTACCGAAATTTATGAAGTTGCATCATCGCCATTAATTACAATCAAATCAGGTGAGACAGTATGGGAAGCCTCAGAAACGATGAAAGAGAAAGGAATTCACAAACTACCAGTTATGGACAATGATCAAATCACAGGAATAGTGACAACTACAGACATTGTGAAAATTGCAAGCGTAGGTTCTGATTCAGAAATGCGTAGAATTTGTGATCAAATTATTTTAAGAATGGAAAAGGGTTCCAAATAGATTAATCTGTTCGATCTCTTAATTGGTGACAATCACACAAACATCCTTTATGACAATGTATTCTCTTACAATCAGAACAGATTTTTTTATTCCAATAAGGAGCTGTGTTCACACTAGTACCTCTGAGTGATCTTAAAACTGCCTTTTTTGAGTCTCAACAAAATTCGTAGTAAATAAAAAGTCCAAATGACCATCAAAATGTAATACAAAATGCTCACATCGGGTTCTTTAGAAATCACTTCAGAATCAATTTCTTCAGGTTGATCAAACGGTGCCACATAAACAATTCCAAGAAAAACAGGTATTGTTACCAATATTATGATCGGAATCATATTTTTAATTATACGGACTAGAATCAGCATAAATTTTAGCTACGGAATGAAAATACATATCCCTCATATCATCTTCCACACAAACTGCAAGCAGATTAACAATATCAGTTGCAGTGATCATTCCAACTACTTTGTCATCATCGATGACAGGTAGTTTTCTTATTTTTCTATCATGCATTAAATCTGAGGCAGTTCTTACTGTTTCATTTGAGTTTATTGAGAGTAATGGAGATGACATTATTTGTTTTACAGAGGAAGTGATGGGGTATGCGTGTGCAGCTACTTTTACGGCAAAATCCCTATCAGTAACAATTCCAACAGGAGAGTTGGACTCCATAACGATAATTGCACCAACCTTTGCATCTTCCATCATCTTTGCAGATTCATGTACACTCATCGATGCATCTATAGCAATTACTGATTTGGTCATAACATCTGCAACTGTCATGATTTTTGCGTTATTCATTACAAATGTAATACGTTAGAGTAGATATATGAGAGTCATTCAGAATATCAATTTTGAAAATCACATTAGATAATATTAATAGATTTTAAATTTAAAAATTAGCCGTGATTGTAAAATGACATCATCTATCTTTTCGAGGTCTTTTTTACCGCAGCAATCTTCTTTGATGATCTAGATTCTGTAGTCTTTGCCTTTGATTTATTGACTTTACCTTCAGATTTGATACTTTTTCCACTTCTTCTAGCAGCACGAGATAGTTTTGCTCTGATTTTTTGTTGATTTTTCTGATCTTCTTTTTCCTTTTCTGTGAGTTTTTTTCTCATCATAGATATGGGATGAATACCGTGATAAATGAATACCGTGATAAATAAATTCGAGTGTTATTGTCAACATCAATAATCACAACTTAACTATTATCTACACACAACAAAACAACAAGGTGTCAGAACTAAAACGCCACATGGGGCTTTTCCAACTTACCATGTATGGAACTGGATTAATTTTAGGGGCAGGAATTTATGTGTTAATAGGAGAAGCCGCGGGATTTGCAGGAGATGCAGTATGGATTGCATTTGTATTAGGATCCATTGTTGCATTGTTTGCAGGGTTTAGTTACGCGGAATTATCATCAATATTTCCAAAAGCATCTGCAGAGTATGTTTTCATTAAAAACGCTTTTAAAAATAATTTTTTTGCTTTTCTAATAGGATGGCTAACTGCCATCACATCGGTAATCACTGCAGCCACAGTCGCATTAGGATTTGGTGGATATTTTGCTGAATTTGTAAACATTCCAATAATTCTTTCTGCCACAGGTTTGCTAATTGTTCTCTCAATAGTGAATTTTATAGGAATTAGAGAGTCAGCATGGACAAACACCATTTTTACAATAATTGAGGCATCAGGATTGGTACTGATAATTATTATTGGATTTATGTTTGCAAATCCTGAACCAGTAAATTACATTGAAAGTCCATCAGGCTTTTCAGGAATTGTTATTGCATTTGTGTTGATATTTTTTGCATTCATTGGATTTGAGGACATGGCAAACATAGCAGAGGAAGTGAAAAAACCTAGAAAGACTCTGCCCAGAGCGATAATTCTGTCAGTAGTAATATCTGGAATAATCTACATTCTGGTTTCTCTAGCAGTAGTCAGAGTTGTTAATTGGGAAGAATTAGCCAAATCATCAGCCCCAATTGCATTAGTGGCAGAAAGAGCACTGGGTTCAGAAGCACATATCTTACTTTCATCAATTGCACTTTTTGCCATTACCAACACAGTTTTGATTACACTTGTTGCAGGTTCAAGGATTTTTTATGGCATGGCAAGAGAAAAAGTATTTCCAACCATATTAGAAAAAATTCATTTTAAAACAAAAACTCCATGGATAGCAATAATCGTGATCATGACAGCGTCAATTATTTTTACATTAGTTGGAGATATTGTTATAGTTGCAAACATTACGGTTTTTGCAATTGTGATTACTTTTGCTGCAGTGAATTTGGCGGTTATTGTTTTACGCTACACAGAGCCAAACATTGAAAGAAAATTTAAAGTTCCAATCAACGTTGGAAAATTTCCAATTCTCCCATTATTCGGAGTTGGAATTTCAATATACATGGCATTTCAGTTTGAAATCGAAGTTGTACTAGTAGGCATTTCAATTATAGGCATAGGGGCAGCGTTTTATTCAATTTCTAAAAAATTCAACAAGTCAAGAGTGGGGAATGTGAAATAATGTTGGGATTTGATGTAATTCCATCACTAGTGGGAATTTTGTTTATCGTCATTCCTTCATTGTTGTTGGGGCGACTATGTGCCCGTATTGGACTTTCTGAAATCATAGGTTTTGTTATTGGGGGGGTATTCTTAGGTCCTTTTGCTTTAGGAGGAATTATTCCATTTTTTGATAAACCAATAGTTCAGTTAGACGTTTTAACTTTAGGATTATGGCAAATGTCAGGGATTGTGATATTATTCGCTGCAGGACTTCATTTTACATTCAAAGACATACTTGCTGCAGGGTACAAATCTGCGATTATAGGAACAGCAGGATTAATCATGCCATTAGTTTTAGGATATACGATTTCCTTAGTATTTGGATTTGATTGGATAATCTCAGTGTTAATTGGTGCAACATTGAGCGCAACCAGTATTGTGATTTCAGTGACATTGTTGGAAGAATTAGGTAAAGAAAAAACTCCGGAAGGAAATATTTTAGTTAATGCAGCTGTCATAGATGACGTATTAGGATTAGCAGTTTTGTCATCCGTGGTTTCAATAATTACGCTGAATTCAATTCCAAGCATAGAATCAGTATTAATAACTGCAGCAGAGTCATTTGGTCTTTGGATAGTGTTGTTGTTAGTGGCAGTGTTTGTATTACCAAAAATTATTCATGGTATTGCTCTTGCAAAACCTACATCTCTGGAATTAAGAGGCATTAAACAATCTGCAGCAATAGGTTCAGCGTTTGGATTTGCGGCATTAGCATCAATCATTGGTCTTAATCCAATTCTTGGCGCGTTTGCTGCAGGGATGGGATTAGCAGGTTCAAAACTTGCAGGACAAATAAGAGAGTTCACGGGGGAATTAAAGATCATAGTAGCACCGTTATTTTTTGCAATAATTGGTGCACATGTAGATCTTCGACAGATATCAGAAGTAAATGTGATTTTTCTTTTGGCAGTTTTAGCTGTTGCCATTTTAAGTAAAATGTTTGGTTGTGGCGTACCTGCCACAATTTTATTAAAAAACAAAACTAAGGGATTCCGTATTGGTTATGGAATGATTGCAAGGGGAGAAGTTGCATTTATCACTGCAGGTATAGGAGTTGTGAGTGGAGTCTTACCCGATTTTATTTACACTTTGTTGATTTTAGTGATTTTAGCAACAATTGTCATTACCCCAATTCTTTTAAAAAATTCATTCAAATCCGCAGTACATAATTCATCGCGATAGCATGTACAAATAAGTTGAAATCAAGTACACTTAATGTGTATGTGTGATATCGAACTTTGTTTTTTTAGAAGTGATTGATTTTGTTACAGGAACCATCTTATCTGCTAATTGTCTTATTTCTCGTTCAGTTTTTTTCGGATATTTGATGTGTAAACATTCATGATACAACGTATTTACAGTTTCAACTTTTGGCTCTGTTGCCAAGTGAGGATTTAGCCAAATAGTGCCACATTCTTTTATGCATTCTGCCCAAACAGCGCTAGGTGGAATACTGTTTTTATACACATAGTTTGCAAAATGCCTTCTATCATAAACCAATACAGGTTTTATTTTCATGTTTAGAAAATTTTCAAAAGTGTTGAGCAATGTTTGATGCCATTCTTTATCATTAGCAGAAAATTGAAACTTCACATCATAGAATGATCAAGAGTTACTTTTTTAATTATCTATCAATCTCTGAATTGGAATTTTGTATTCCTACATAGCAATGTGGGAAATAACCTTTGAATACCATTATTTTATTCAACCCAAGTGATACGTATTCATTAAATACAGCATTTTTTTAGAAAGAACATGTCAAACATGAAATGTGCATCATGTGGAATTAGTTTCTTCTCTCCAATGGGATCAGACAAATGTTCCAGATGTGCAGGAAAAGAATCTCAAGGACATGAAGGTCATGATTCCTGTGGTTGTGGACACAGCCATTAATTCCTTTTTTCTATAACTGCATATATTGAACAAATAGAAATGAGAATCATGGCAAAAACATCAGAACAGATGAAGAGTCTAGTGGAAGAATTTATCAAAATTACCAATATCAACTATGAAGATCAGACAGAAAAAATCAGAGAAAAAAGCAAGATTATCGAATGGCAATTCCATGTAGGAGTAAATGTAATTGTCAGCAAAAACGTAAACAGAGAAGATAGAATCCACATCAATGTAAACATGAGGTTTCCACCGCAGGATTCAAAATTACTTGTGATGAAAAATCAGGTATTTTCAAAAACAATAATGGAGATTAGTTACATATGTACAATTTGCGGCGTAGGTCATCAATGGATGAAAGAGGGGGAAAACATAGTAGGATTAGCAATATTTTCTCATGTCGATGAACAAGCATTAGACAGAGTTTCATTTCATAATGCTTGGGACAATGTTGCAAGAGTGTCAGGTCATGTTCAAAAGATATTTCGTTCAAATTTTAGTGGTTTTTCAGCACAAAGCAGTACAACAGATGAAACAATCGACAAGTCAATGTATGGATAGACTCACATTGTTATGAAATACCATAATCGAAATGAACATACACTAGTAAAATACACTAAAAATGAAATGATTACTTTTGAACATAGAGTTCTTAGTGAGTACAGGATAAAGATTGCAAAAATAGAGACGCTTGCAAAATCAATAACAACCCACAGAGAGCCAAAAGGGGAAGAGGTCAAGGGAGCATCAGAATTTTTAGATGTCATAATTAATGAAACGGACAAGTTTTATGAAAACAACAGTGAAATTTTATCCAACAATGGCAAAAGACCACATGCTCGCTCTCGTCTGGCAGAAACCAAGGAATGGAATTCAAATGTAGAGCGATTCTACGAAAAAAATCCCAGAAAACCTAGAAAATAATCAGAGTATTTCAGATAATTTTTGAATGTGTGAAATATCATTTTTTGCTGCCAAATTCAATGCAAGCTGCATCTCATTTTTGTATGCCTCTATGTTTTTTTCATCTTTTTTGATGATTTCACAATCTTGAATAATTGGTAAATTTTTAAAATTCTTGTATTGGTCATAGGTAAGAACACAAGTATAGGGTTTGGGATCTTCTTTGAAGGTATATTTTATTTTGAAAGGCATCGTACTATTGGAAACATCTAAAATTGTTTCAATTAAAGTATTTACGTCAACAGGCTTGAAAATAATTTTTGTTGGCTTTAAAGATTCCAGATCATTATTCATCGATTGGGGAAATCCGCCAGTGACAATCAAAACTATGGCAGTAGCATATTTTTCTCGGATTTTTCTTAATGCGTATAATCCATCATATTCAGGCATTTGTAAATCAAGCAAAACTACATCAGGGCGAAGGGTATCGTATAATTCCACACACTCCAATCCATTAGAGCCTGTACCAATAACGTCTATTTTGTGAAATTCTAAAAGGTCAGACATAGAGGACACAATGTCTTCATTATCATCAATTACTATAACTGAAGTCATAATTTCTCATACTCAATCTAGTTTATGAGAGTCACAAGATTAAACAATGTCTGTTTCAAAAAGAAATAACAGATTTGTATTTAAAAATCAATTTTTTAAAGGAATGTTTGTTTTTTTATGAATGTCTATTCCACAATGAACGCAAAAATAAGATCCGTTAGGAGTCCAATAGTGCTCACATTGTAAATCAGTCATAATATCAATAGAATTTCTAA